>ENA-UOOD01002565-UOOD01002565.1-human-gut-metagenome-genome-assembly--contig:-CS67-NODE-2565-length-16160-cov-5.966222_pt1 | contig 16160 bp, 9 predicted proteins | sample MGYA00242464_ERZ724011 | MGnify/ENA metagenome assembly ERZ724011 | reverse complement strand
AGGGAACAAGGGGCTGCGCAATGCTTCTATGCCGCATGGAACCTTGTCCCCTTGTTAACTCGTCAACTTTCCCTCATAACCGAAAATAAAGAAATGAATTTAACTACCGATCTGCATTACTTCTTTTTCAATATCTCCTGCAATAATACTGGTTCGTTGGTGGTGATGAAATCCGCTCCCTGGCTGATGAGCCATTCCATATCTTTGGCATCATTTACTGTCCAAGCGTTAACCTTCATGCCAAGGTCGTGACATTCTTTGATCCACTCGGGATGTTTTTTGAAGACGGAGAAATGGTAATCAGGACCGGCACAACCCATGTCTTTCAGTTCCTGCGGATTGAGGTCACCTTCCAGATAATATACGGGAGTACCTTTAGGAGCCAGGCGAATGAATTCTTTGGTCGCATGGCGTGAGAAAGTGATGTATTCGGTACGCTCTTCCAGTCCCATATCCTTAATCATTTTCACAATTTGCTCTACGGCGAGCGTTTCCCGTTCGGGAGTCTTGTGTGCTTTGAGTTCCAGGATAAGGCGGGTTTTCAATCCTTTGGCTTTATCGAGGTATTGCTGAAGGGTAGGGAGGTTCTCACCGTTGTCGAGGGTGATAGAGGTACATTCTTTCTCGGTGGATGTTTCCATGCGGACACCTTTGAATACACCGTCGTGGTCTACGATAAGTTTGTTGTCGGCAGTGAGCCAGACATCGAACTCGGAGCCGTAGCAATGGATGGAGTCAGCTTTCACCAGGGCGGCAATACTATTCTGGGCAGAACCGTCGGTCTTCCAGAAACCACGGTGGGCAATGATTTGGGTGTTTTGGGCTTGTAGGATGCCGCATGCGGCAAGAGACATAGCGGAGGCAAATAAAAGTTTTTTCAGTTTCATAGTTCCTTATTTATAATTCTGCCGCAAGGTACAAAATATGTCTGAAAAGTGATGTTTCATTTATGTTATTAATGCGAATCAAGAGATAAAGGTGTTATCTCCTTTACCTCCTATTACCTGCGTATACGGCGTCTGCGCCTGTGGTGACGTTTCTTCTGCTTATAAATGCTAATCCGTTTCCAGACAATCCACACAAACAGTATCCCGAAGACTGCAAAGATAAGAAGCACGATGCCTGTATTCAGGTTATCGCCTTTGACGCGGCTCCACATTTCGAGAACAAGCTCTGTGCGGTCACCGAAATCACGGATCATGGCGCAACGCTCCACGACTTTACGGTCAGGGTATTGTATCGGATTGATCTGAATGCTGTCTGCACCTGGACCGAAGAAATAACTGAGGTCGGAGAACTGTTCAAGAGTAGTGTCGATCTTTGCCTCCATAATCTCGGGTGTTGCTACGGCACTGACGTAGCCGATGGCATCCATATTGCGCAGAGCAATATCCGGCTGGCAAAGATAATTGATGAAGTAGCTGGCGGCTTTTACGTTGCGGGCATACTTGGGGATGGCCCAGCCATCGTACCAGATGTTGCTGCCTTCACGGGGAACTACATAGTCCAGGTCCACGCCTACAGCTTCCGCTTCCTCAATGGCCCAGACGGCGTCGCCACTCCAGGTAAGGTTGAGCCATGCTTTGTTTTTCGTCATCATTTCTTTGCCGAAGTCGGCTTCCCATCCGGCAATGTTGGGTTTCAGATCTTTCAGGTATTGCTCTGCAAGGGCAATGGCTTCAGGGGAATTGTCGTTCATCAGTTGCTCCACGGTGATGGTGCTGTCGGCAAGTTGCCGGGCATGGGCATAGATGATGGCAGTGCCGTAGGCATCGCGGTAACTGTCTTTCATCAGAATCTTACCACGGTTGGCGGCATCCCAGAGGCATCCCCAGGAGCTGACTTCTTCAAGGGTCTTGAACTTCTTGTTATAGAGTATTCCGGCGGTACCCCACATGTAGGGAACGACGTAATCATTGGTGTGGCGACCGGGCTGGCTGATCTTCTCCAACTCTTTCTGAATATACGGGGAGATGTTGGGGATATAGTCCGGAGTCTTCCCAAAATTGCGGTTGATAGGGAGGAGGAGATCTTTCTTCAACATTCGTTCGATGATGTATTCCGATGGGCATACAAGGTCGAAATCTTCCTGCCCGCGCTCAATCTTAGTGAGCATGATTTCGTTGATATCGAATACCTGGTAGATGATGCGGATATCTTCGCCTGTCTGCTCTTTGTACCAGGCAGGAAATTCGGCGAGGACTTCTTCGTCAATGTAATCTGCCCAGTTGTATACTTTCAGTACACGGCTGCGCTTCTCACTGGCACCGGTACAGGAGGCAAGGAGAAAGATGCAGAGAAGGAGGGGGATGTATTTCTTCATTGTTTATAGGGTTATATTAGTGATTAGCGTTTAGTGATAAGTGATTAGTAGGCTGCGCTATCATTCCGCATGGCACTAATCACTTATCACTAAACGCTAATCACTATTCTTGTTTCTTTCTGCTCTCTTATTAATCACAATCAGCAATACTAACACCGTTACAAAAATGATTGTTGACAGTGGGCGCAGTTCAGGAGTCAATCCACCCTTACGTGCGTCCGCATAGATGTATGTCGACAATGTTTCCAATCCTTCATTTCCGATAGTGAAGATCGTTACTGCGAAGTCATCAATGGAAAGCGTGAAAGCGAGGATGAAACCGCTGATCATTCCCGGCAGAATTTCCGGGAAGATGACTTTGCGAAGCGCCTGGAAAGGAGTAGCTCCGAGGTCGAGAGCTGCTTCGTAGACATTGGGATTCATTTTTTTCAGACGGGGCATCACGCTAAGTACCACATAAGGGGTACAAAAAGTGATGTGTGCCAATACCACCGTAGTAAATCCCTGCGAAATGCCAAAGCTGACAAACAGCAGGAACAGGGATACACCCGTAATGATATCCGCATTCATCATCGGAATAGCATTGGTGAAATTCATCACCTGACGTGCCCGGGAGCGCAAGTTAAAGATGCCGATAGCTGCCAGGCTTCCCAACAGGGTAGAGGCTGTGGCGGCAATCGTAGCAATCGCGAATGTGTTCCAGATGGCATTCATCAGTGAGTGGTGCATGCCGCCTGTAAATAGTGAACTGTATAACTTGGTAGAGAATCCTGTCCAGTTACCCAGTACCTTGGCCTCAGTGAAAGAGAAGATCATAATAATCAGGATGGGCGAATAGAGCAGGGCAAGCAGAAACCAAAGATAGCCTTTCGCCAGAATACGTGTCATCATATCACACCTCCGCTTTCATTTTGTGCACTGTCGTCCTCGTTGGTAAAGAGGGCGGTGACGCCAATCAGCAACAGCATGATGAGCGACAAGGCAGCGCCGTAGTTCCACATTCCGTTATATATATTCTCTTGTACGGTAGTACCGAACAGTTTGATGTTGTTCATCGTCAGCAACTCGGCAATGGCAAAGGTGGAAACCGTGGGCATGAAAACCATCACCACACCACTCATGATGCCGGGCATCGAAAGGGGGAGGATCACTTTACCGAATACCTGTACAGGCGTAGCTCCCAGGTCTTGGGCTGCTTCTATCAGACTGTCATCCATCTTCTGCAATGTATTGTAGATGGGGTATATCATGAACGGCAGGAAGTTGTAGACCATACCGAATACCAAAGCACCTTCGCCCAGCGGCAGGTTGAGGAAATCAAACAATGCCACCGTGGCAAGTGTACGTATCAGGATGTTCACCCACATAGGCAGGATGAACAGTACAACCATGGTCTGGGAAGTGTTGAAGCGCTTCTGACTGAGAATATAAGCAGCCGGATAACCGAGCAGGAGGCATACCAGAGTCGTGATGACAGCTATTCCGATGGAGTAGACGAATGTGTTGATAGATTCGGGATGCATCATGAATTTGCGGAAGTTGGCAAACGTGAATGCGCCTTCAGCATCGGTGAAGGCATAAACCACAATGAGCAACAGAGGCATCACAACGAAGATGATGAGAAACAATGCGTAGGGAACTGTCCAGTTCCGGCGACGCATGAAGAAACGGGATATATTACTGAGCACTTCCTTTCTTATTAGCAGATTCGACAATAGGGATAGAACCGGTGGCCTGTGCCGGCGCAACAATTCGTATATTTTCGGGTGCGATGGTGATGCCGACACGGTCACCGTCGTCCCAGACGTCAGTGGTGTCTACAAAGATATCCTCGTCCCAATCGGTAAACACGGTGAGATGGTAATGGTTTCCTTTATAAAGGATGAATTTCACTTCGCCCGTCAGATGGCCGTCTTCTTCGTTATCTTCGAGGATGACGTTCCGGAAATCTATTTCTACGAGGACGGAACTGCCCGGTTCGATGTCCTGCACTTCGGCACACTCAAAGGTGTAACCGAGGAATTCGACGTGTGTGGCGTCTATGAGCTTGCCTTCGAAGGTGTTGCAGGTGCGTTCTTTCTTCATTACGTGAATGTCGAAAGGTTTCACGAGCAGACCGACTTCCCGTCCGGCTTCGAAACTGTGATAGTCCTGCACCATGAATTCGTAGCCCTCGTTAGTCTGTACCATCATTTCGTAATGCACGCCTTTGAAGATGCAGGAGGTGACAGTACCCATCAGTTGGGCAGCGGCAGAAGGCTCGAATATATAGATGTCTTCGGGACGGATGACTACATCGACGGGAGTGTTTTCGCCAAAACCCTTGTCAACACATTCAAATTCGTGTCCGGCAAAGGATACGGCTTTGTCCTGAAGCATGAGCCCGTTCAGGATGTTACTTTCTCCGATGAAATCGGCAACGAAAGAGTTGCTGGGTTCGTTGTAGATGTCTGTCGGCGTACCTATCTGCTGGATGCGGCCTTCGCTCATCACGACGATGGTGTCGCTCAGAGTAAGGGCTTCTTCCTGGTCATGGGTGACGTAGACGAAGGTGATTCCAAGCTTCTGGTGCATCTCTTTCAACTCCATCTGCATGTCTTTGCGCATTTTGAGGTCGAGGGCGGCGAGGGGTTCGTCCAGTAACAGCACTTCGGGTTCGTTGACGATGGCACGGGCGATGGCAACACGTTGTTGCTGTCCGCCGGAGAGGGAGTCGACGTCACGGTCTTCGTAATCCGTCATACCTACCATGCGGAGAGCTTGTTTCACTTTCTTGCCAATGGTGGCTTCGGGCATCTTTTTGAGCTTCAGTCCGAAAGCGATGTTGTTGTACACGTTGAGGTGGGGGAAAAGGGCATACTTCTGAAAGACGGTATTCACCGGACGTTGGTGTGGCGGTGTTTGCGTGATGTCTTTTCCGGCGATGGTGATGATACCTTCCGAGGCGGTCTGGAAACCGGCTATCAGGCGCAACAACGTAGTCTTGCCGCAGCCGGAGGGGCCCAATATCGTTACAAATTCGCCCTTACGGACAGAGAGGTTTACATCATTCAGTACGGCTTTGTCTCCGAAGTATTTCGATACGTGCTCTACACCGATGATGCAGTCAGACTTTTGCATAAGCGTTATTAAGTGTTTAACCTAAAACTAATAGAACGAATTCTGCCTTTCTAAAAAAAGCGGGTACAAAGGTAGGGAATAAATTGGGAAAATGAAAGTGCTGCCTTCGATTTGCATTATCTTTGAAGAAGATAAGCTGCACCTCGGCATAAAAAATGAACGAGTTCGTTTTATACTGTTCTCGGTTTACATTATCTTTGTAGCATTAATGAATACTATTATAGTAGAAGGAGGCAAGGACATGGGTAACAGAATATATCCTATCGGGATACAAAATTTTGAGAAGATTCGTAAGGAAGGATACGTTTATGTGGATAAAACTGCATTGATGTATAAGTTGGTGAAGAGTGGCAGTTACTATTTCCTTTCCCGCCCCCGCCGTTTTGGGAAGAGCCTGTTGATTTCCACGCTCGAAGCCTATTTTGAGGCGAAACGGGACTTGTTTGAAGGCTTGGCGGTGGAAACTTTGGAAAAAGACTGGGTGAAACGTCCCGTGTTCCATCTGGACTTGAATATCGGGAAATATGATACGCCGGACAGTCTGGACAAAATACTGAATGAAACGCTTGATTACTGGGAGTCACTTTATGGAACGCGTTCTGCCGAAACGACCCTTGCCTTGCGCTTTGCAGGAGTTGTGGGACGGGCCTATGAGCAAAGTGGTGAGCGTGTAGCCATTCTCATCGACGAATATGACAAACCCTTGCTCCAAGCTATCGGCAACGAGGAACTGCAACGCGAATTCCGCAACACTCTGAAACCTTTCTATGGCGTACTGAAAACCATGGACGGCTGCATCAAGTTTGCCTTGCTGACGGGAGTGACCAAGTTCGGTAAAGTCAGTGTGTTCAGTGACCTGAACAATCTGAATGACATCTCCATGGACGAGCCGTTTATTTCCATCTGTGGAATTACTGAAAAGGAGATACATCTTAATTTTGAAGAAGACCTGCACGAGTTGGCAGCCGCGCAGAAAATGACGTATCAGGAAGTGTGCAATGAACTGAAAGCGTGCTATGACGGTTATCACTTTACAGAAAATACGGACGGCATCTACAATCCTTTCAGTTTGCTGAATACATTCTTTAAGATGAAATTCGGCAACTATTGGTTTGAAACCGGAACGCCTACTTACCTTGTGGAGTTGCTGAGACGCAATCATTACAATTTGGAACGCATGGCGCATGAAGAAACGGATGCTGATGTGCTGAACTGTATTTATGGCGACAACGAACCCATACCGGTTATTTTCCAAAGCGGTTATCTCACGATAAAGGGATATGATAAGGAATTCGGTCTATACCGTCTCGGTTTCCCGAACCGGGAAGTGGAAGAGGGCTTTATCAGATTTCTGATGCCGTTTTATACCCGCTTCAATCAGTTAGAAGCACCGTTTGAGATACAAAGATTTGTTCGTGAGATACGTTCCGGCCAACCTAACGCTTTCTTTAAGAGGCTGCAAAGCTTTTTTGCCGACACACCTTATGAATTGGTGAAAGACTTGGAATTACATTACCAAAATGTGCTGTTTATCGTCTTCAAACTGGTGGGTTTCTACACACAGGCGGAGTATCACACTTCGGAAGGGAGGGTGGATCTGGTAGTGAAGACTGCCGATTACATTTACGTCATGGAATTCAAACTGGAAGGTACTGCAGAAGAAGCTTTGCAGCAAATAGAAGAAAAACAGTATGCTCTTCCTTTTGAGGCAGACCCGAGGAAATTATTCAAAATAGGTGTGAACTTCAGTAATAAAACAAGGAATATAGAGAAGTGGATTATTGAATGACAGATTTGTGTAGTTCGCGTTCTTTTATTCCGTTTTGACACTATCTTATGCGGATTGGAGTAGAGAGTCCTTTTATATTTCCTCTTTGTTGTGTGTTAACGTAAGTTCCTAATTTCTAATTCTCAAAATTAGAGAAAATGGTATCGGACAAAACAAAATGGAAGAATTAAAAAATAAAAAAAGAAAAGTCGGAAAAAACAACCTAAATACTTGACTTTGCCTTTCGGATGTCGTATTTTTGCAGGGTAGTTGATAATAGAGAATTCATACGACTTATTTTTTAAGATAATAACAGACAAAAAACAAGAAAGGCGGTAATTTCAATGGGAAATTATCGCCTTTTTTGTTGATATTTATTAGATTCAGGCTTAAAAGAGGCTTTTTACGTTTTTAATAAACGTTGAGCACATTCTTTAAAAACGTTCCCGTTATTCTTTAAAAACGAATAACAAGAAGCTTAATAAAGCAGAAAAACGCCTGTTATTTGTCTATATTTGAGACTGTGATAAGAATGCTCAGCATTCTATTGATGGATCTTGCTTGGTAAATTGTTTACACAGTAGGCTCTGCTTGTAACAGGCCTTATCAGCCCACGTTCCCGGCTGCCTCGTGCACATCTGCCACAGCTCGTCCGCTCGGATCATTTTTCCCTTGCAACGTGGCATCCCAAGCGAGTGCTTCAGCAGTAGAGCAAGCCACGCTCGGCACACTGGGCACGCTTCGGGCAGCCGACTGACTGGGGAAGTGTTCTTCGAAAATGCTACGATAGTAATATTCCTCCTTATTCTGTGGTGGATTGATGGGAAACCGTTCGGCGGCATGTTCCATCTGATGGTCGGTGACGGCGGCAGAAGTAATGGCTTTCAATGTATCAATCCAATTATAACCGACGCCATCGGAGAATTGCTCTTTTTGCCGCCAGGCAACACTCTGAGGCAGCATATCCTGAAAAGCTTCGCGCACAATGCGTTTCTCCACTTCTTTGCCCGGACACATCTTGACGGCAGGGCTGAGGTTCATTGCCACATCCAGGAATTCTTTATCGAGGAAAGGAACACGACCTTCCACACCCCAGGCAGAAAGGCTCTTATTGGCACGCAGACAGTCGTACAGGTGCAGCTTGGAGAGTTTACGGATCGTTTCTTCGTGGAAAGCCTGCGGTGTGGGGGCTTTGTGGAAGTAGAGATAACCACCGAAAACCTCGTCGGCACCTTCACCACTAAGCACCATTTTGATACCCATAGACTTGATGACACGTGCCAACAGGTACATCGGTGTGGAAGCGCGAACAGTGGTAACATCGTATGTTTCGATAAAGTAGATGACATCACGCAAGGCATCGAGCCCTTCCTGAATGGTATAATTGATTTCATGGTGAACGGTGCCGATGTATTCCGCCACTTCACGGGCTTTAATCAAGTCCGGTGCACCGCGCAGGCCGACGGCGAAGGAGTGAAGTTGAGGCCACCAGGCTTCGCTCTGGTTGTTGGTTTCAATGCGCTTGCGGGCGTATTTCTTGGCAATGGCAGAGATGACGGAAGAGTCGAGGCCACCACTGAGCAGAACACCGTAAGGAACATCGGACATTAACTGGCGTTGCACGGCAGCTTCAAGGGCGAGTTTTATAAGTTGACGAGGGGACGAGTTGACGAGGGGACAAGAGGCTACGCTGTCATCTCCCCTTGTCAACTTGTTCCCTTCTTCCCTTGTCAACTTTTCCACTCCTTCCCAAGTCATCCAGGGGCGTTGATACCAACGATGCATTTTCCCTTCATGTCCCCAGAAATAATGTCCGGGCAGAAAAGGCTCGTAGGTATCACAGAAACCTTCGAGAGCTTTCAGTTCGCTACCGACGTAGATATGTCCCTGGTCGTCACGACCGATATAAAGAGGGATTACCCCGATAGGGTCACGGGCAATCAGATAATCGTCTGCTTCCTCATCGTAAAGGGCAAAGGCGAAGATACCGTTCAATTCTTCGAGGAAATGAATGCCTTTATCCTTATATAATGCGAGGATGACTTCACAGTCCGATCCTGTACGGAAAGCATACTTGCCGGCGTAGCGGGAACGGATTTCCCGATGATTATAGATCTCACCGTTGACGGCAAGGATTTGCTTGCCATCCGGAGAGTACAAAGGTTGTCCGCCACTTTCCGGATCGACGATGGAAAGACGTTCGTGAGCCAGGATGGCACTGCCGCCTACATAAATACCACTCCAGTCCGGTCCGCGATGACGGATTTTCTGCGCCATTCGAAGCGCTTTGTTTCTCAATTCCTGGGATTGAGATTTGATATTGAAGATACCTACGATTCCACACATGATGCTTAGTGATTAGGGGTTAGTTACTCAAATACTTGTCTATCCGTTCTGTCACCCTCCGTCCGTCCGCCAGTGCATGCACCACAAGGCTGGCACCACGTGCCGCATCACCTGCTACGAATACATTTTCCGGAAATTCCGGTTGTTCCGGTTTCAGGAAGCCCATGGCCAGAAGCACCATATCGGTGTCTATCACTTCCTTCTTTCCGGTAGGTTTCATGGTAGGGCGTCCGCCATCCTGAGCCGGAATCCATTCCACTTCTTCCACCTCTACACCGCAGACTTTTCCATTCTTGCCAATAAACTGATTGGATGCCAGCGACCAACGGCGTGTGCAACCTTCTTCGTGACTTGAAGTCGTCTTCAGCACAATGGGCCATTGTGGCCAAGGAGTAGCGTCATTGTGACCTACGGGAGGCTGTGGCATGATTTCAATCTGTGTCACACTCACGGCTCCCTGGCGGATACTCGTACCGATACAGTCTGATCCTGTATCACCGCCACCGATGACGAGAACCCGTTTGCCTTTGGCATTTACCAGACGGTCTTTGGGGAACGTTTCTCCATCGAGGATATGATTTTGCTGGGACAGCATTTCGAGGGCAAGATAAATACCTTTCAGTTCGCGTCCGGGGATATTGAGGTCGCGTGCCTGTGGCGTCCCGGTACAGATGCAGTAGGCATCAAAGCCCGCGGGGAGTTTCTGTACATCTACCGTTACGCCCATTTCGAACTTGATACCTTCGGCTTCAAGCACTCCCATCCGGCGGTCGATTACTGCCTTATCGAGTTTAAAATTAGGAATACCATAGCGCAGTAATCCGCCGGGCATGGGTTTGCTGTCAAAAAGAGTCACTTCATAGCCTTTAGCATTCAGCCGGCAGGCAGCGGAGAGTCCCGCAGGACCTGCGCCGATGATGGCAACCCGCTTTCCATTACGTTCGGGCTGAATGGGCACGATATACCCTTCGCGAAAAGCCGCTTCGGCAATAGCCGCCTCGTTTTCACGAATGGTGACAGGCTCATCGCACGAAAGCTTCAGTACACACGACTTTTCGCAAAGTGCCGGACAGATGCGTCCGGTAAATTCGGGGAAGTCGTTTGTGGCAGCGAGTACTTCGTATGCTTCGCGCCATTTACCTTTATAAAGTGCATCCTGAAATTCAGGTTGCTTATTGCCCAACGGGCATGCCCAGTGACAGAAGGGTACACCGCAATCCATGCAACGTGATGCCTGGAGTTTACGTTCGTGACTGTTTAAAGTTTGCTCCACCTGACTGAAGTCGGTGATGCGTTCGTGGACAGGACGGTATCCCGCTTCCTGTCGTGGTATGTTTAAGAATGCTTTTGGATCTGCCATTTTTAGATTTATAATTTATGATTTATGTTTAGATTTACGATTTCGGATTTATGATCTCTGCTTAGGCTTACGCTATGGCATGCCCTTACGATACAGTCCGGCAAGTCATAAAATCATAAATCTGAAATCATAAATCTCTTAATAATCTCTCTGCATCTCTGCAATCTTCTGTTGCAGTTTCCGCATTTGCTCTTCTTGCAGTACCTTCTTGTACTCGATGGGGACTATCTGGATAAACTCATCCACATATCGGTTCCAGTCATCAAGCATAGTGCGTGCTAGATTGGAGCCTGTATAGAGGTAGTGCTGACGGATGAGTTCGTGCAACTCCTTACGATAGGAGGCTTCTTCGATGAGGCTTAGTTCCACCATTTCCATGTTACAGAAATAATCGAAGTTTCCATCCTTATTCCATACATAAGCTACACCGCCCGACATACCGGCTGCGAAGTTGCGCCCTGTTGAACCGAGGACTACCACACGACCGCCCGTCATGTACTCGCAACAATGATCGCCTACACCCTCTACTACGGCAATGGCACCGGAATTGCGGACAGCAAAACGTTCGCCTACGCGTCCATTGATGTAAACTTCACCACTGGTTGCACCATAGAGCAAGGTGTTTCCTGCAATCGTATTCTTCTCGGCCTGGAAGTTAGAGCGTACCGGAGGCAATACGGCAATCCGTCCACCCGAAAGGCCTTTGCCGAGGTAATCGTTCGCTTCACCTTCCAGCTTGAAGTTGACACCCGGTACAAGGAAGGCACCGAAACTTTGTCCTGCAGAACCTTTGAACTTTACGTTCAACGTATGTTCCGGCAGTCCCGCTTCACCGTACTTCGCGGCAATGGTGCCCGAAAGCATGGCTCCGCAAGCACGATCCGTATTGGCAATCGTATATTCCAGTGAGATTTCTTTCTGGTTTTCCAGAGCTTCGGCAGCGGCATGCAGCATTTCAACGTCTTTTACGTGGTCGATGCCGTGTTGCTGGTCGATGGTGTGGCGGATGGCTGCACCATTATCGACGCGTGCCAGTATTTTGTCGAAACTAATCAGGGATTGCTTGGGTGATTCGTTTTCTGGCTTGCGGATAATAAGATCCGTGCGTCCGATGATGTCATCCAGACGTTCCACACCGATTTCGGCGAGATACTCCCGCACTTCCTGTGCCAGGAAAGTGAAGAAGTTCACCAGATATTCGCTGCGTCCGTGGAAGCGCCGGCGAAGTTCCTCGTTTTGCGTTGCCACACCCACGGGGCAGGTGTTCTGATGGCATTTGCGCATCATGACGCAACCCAGTACAATCAAAGCGCTGGTTGCAAAACCGAACTCTTCGGCACCCAGCATCGCCATCAGTACGATGTCGCGACCGGTTTTCAATTGCCCGTCCACTTGCAGCATCACTTGCCCGCGCAGACCGTTCAGTACAAGGGTCTGTTGCGTCTCGCTTAGTCCCAGTTCAGGAGAGATACCGGCATAGCGGATACTGGAGGCAGGAGAGGCGCCCGTACCACCTTCCGCACCGGAGATGACGATAAGGTCTGCTTTTGCTTTGGCCACTCCGGCGGCAATGGTTCCTACACCGCTTTCGGCTACCAGTTTCACACTGATCTTGGCACGAGGATTTACATTCTTCAGGTCGAAGATCAACTGTGCCAGGTCTTCGATGGAATAAATGTCGTGATGGGGCGGGGGAGAAATCAATGAAATGCCAGGAATGGAATGGCGCGTTTTCGCAATCACCTGGTCTACTTTAAAGCCCGGCAACTGACCGCCTTCACCCGGTTTGGCCCCTTGTGCCACTTTGATTTGTATTTCATCGGCGTTCACCAGATACTCCGTTGTTACTCCGAAACGTCCCGAAGCTACCTGCTTGATGGCGCTACGCAGACTGGTTCCGTCTTCGCGGGGCGTAAAGCGTGCGCTGTCTTCGCCTCCCTCACCTGTGTTGCTGCGTCCGTGAATCCGGTTCATGGCAATGGCCATTGCCTCATGCGCTTCTTTGCTGATAGACCCGTAACTCATGGCACCCGTCACAAAGCGGTGCATGATGCTTTCTACCGGTTCAACCTTATCTATAGAAATGGGGACACGGCGGAAATCCAGGAAGTCGCGCAGGAAGATAGGCGCTTCTTTTCTGTCTACCAGACTGGTGAATTCTTTGAACTTCTTATAGCTGCCCAGGCGTGTGGCAAGTTGCAAGGTAGAAATGGTTTCGGGGTTCCAGGCATGTTTTTCTCCGTCTTTACGGAAAGCATACAAACCGTTGTTGGGGAGTAATCCGTCTACTTGTGCGGCAAAACCTGCATCGTGGAATGCGATTGCATCGCGTGCCACTTCATCCAGCCGAATACCGCCTATTGTGGATCTCAACCCGCCGAAATAAGCATTGCTGAGCTCTTCACTCAAACCTACGGCTTCGAATATTTTCGCTCCCCGATACGAACGAATGGTACTGATACCCATCTTACTCATGATCTTGAACAATCCCTTGCAGATGGATTTGATATATTTCTTTTCGGCAGTGGCATAATCCAACTGGATTTCTTTCTTCGCCACCAGCTTGTCGATCACGGCGAATGCCATGTAAGGGTTCAGGGCGCTGGCGCCAAATCCCAGTAACAGGGCTGCATGCATCACCTCGCGTATTTCACCGCTTTCCACTACCAATGCCGTCTGCACACGTTTACCCATGGAGATAAGATGGTGGTGCACTGCGCTTACTGCCAGTAGGGAGGGGATAGCCGCATGAGTGGCATCCACATCACGGTCGCTCAGTACAATGTAGTTCACCCCTTCGCTGACGGACTCTTCCGCTTGCTTGCAAAGTGCTGTGAGTGCTTCCTGCAATCCGGCACGACCCTTTGCTACTTCAAACAGCAAGGGTAGTTTCACCGTTTTGAACCCTTTGTAGCGGATGTTGCAGAGAATATCCAGCTGTGCATTGCTCAGGATGGGATGGTTGAGGCGCACCATCTTGCAATGGCTTTCGCTGGGTGTCAGGATGTTCATGCCCACGGCGCCGATATATTCCGTCAGTGACATTACCAGTTCCTCGCGTATCGGGTCGATAGGCGGATTGGTGACTTGTGCAAACTGTTGGCGGAAGTAATTGTACAGTAGTTGCGGCTTATCCGAAAGCACGGCAAGCGGCGTATCATTCCCCATTGAGTGGATAGGCTCGGCACCCGTGGTACACATCGGAACGATGAGCCGCTCCACATCTTCCTTGGAATAGCCGAAGGTACGCAGCATCCTCTCGTAATTCTCTACGCTATGGGGGACTTTGCGCCCGCTTTTCAGCTCATCCAGTTCGATGCGGTTCGTTGCCAGCCAACTGCGGTAAGGCTTGGCTTCGGCCAACTGTTTTTTCAATTCTCCGTCGTAGTAGATTTCGCCTTTCTCGGTATCTACCAGTAGTATCTTACCCGGTTGCAGGCGTCCCTTTTCTTTGATGTCTCCCGGTTCGAAATCCATCACGCCCACTTCGCTGGCCACTACCATCATGTCGTTGTGCGTAATCAGATAGCGTGCAGGACGCAATCCGTTGCGGTCGAGCATACCGCCCGCAAAACGTCCGTCGCTGAACAGCAAGGCGGCAGGGCCATCCCAGGGTTCCATCAGGATGGAATGGTATTCATAGAATGCTTTCAGATCTTCGCTGATAGGATTCTTTTCATTGAAAGATTCCGGTACTAGCATGGCCATGGCATGCGGCAGGCTGAGGCCTGACATAACGAGGAATTCCAAAACATTGTCCAGTGAGGCACTGTCGCTCATCCCCGGCTGAATGATGGGGCGTATCTCCCTGATGTCGCCCAAGACGGGAGAGGAGAGCACACTTTCACGGGCTTCCATCCAACCCCGGTTGCCGCGGATGGTGTTGATTTCGCCGTTGTGGGCCAGGAGGCGGAACGGTTGTGCCAGTCCCCAGGTAGGGAAGGTGTTGGTGCTGAAGCGGGAGTGCACCAGTGCTATGCCGCTGGTGAAGTAGGGGTTTGTCAGATCGGGGAAGTAGCCTCGCAGTTGCAGTGAAGAGAGCATACCTTTATAGATGATGTTCTTCGTGGATAGGGAGACAACGTAGAAATCTTCGCGCGTGGCAATATCGGATTTGCATACTTTGTTTTCTATTCTTTTTCTTATGAGATAGAGTTTACGGTCGGCTGTCTCGCTTTCCGTAAATCCGGTGATGAAAATTTGTTTGATATCCGGTTCGTTGGCAAGTGCCGATTCTCCCAGAATTTCTGGACAAGTGGGCACATTGCGCAGGTGCATCAATGTCAATCCTTCTTTTTCAATCTCTTCGATGATAATACTTAAGATAGCACCCTGGTCTTTCTCATCTTTCGGTAGAAAGAGAAGACCTGTACCGTATTTTCCTTTCTCGGGGACAGGAATACCCTGCAAAAGAATAAACTCGTGCGGGATTTGCAGCAGGATGCCGGCACCGTCTCCGGTTTTGTTATCTGCACCTTCGGCGCCCCGGTGACGCATGTTCTCCAACACCTTCAATGCAGACTCTACCAGTTCGTGTGACTTGCCTCCGTGGATGTTCACTAACATACCGACACCACAAGCGTCATGCTCGTTCTCTACATCATACAAGCCCAACTGCCTGGGCTGTCGTTGATATACAGGATGTTGGCTTTCTTCCCTTCCCTGTTGTCCGGCTTTTCTCTTTGTTTCGTTGTTAAAAAGTTCTTCTTTCATCTTTTTAAGTTTACTTTATTCTGTAGTAATACCTATTATTGCTATCAAAATGTTTGGCAAAAGTATTAATTTAATTTCAAATTGGTATAATAATGTGGGTTTTTGTGACTTGCAAAATGTCTGTTTATTGGATTTGTGTTTTAAATTGAAATAAAATATATGCTTTTGTGTTTTGAATTGAAGTAAAATGCGTGGTTTATATTCTGTATTGTAAGTACGCCTTTCCCTCGTTCGAGAAATTGCCATATTGCCATAATGCCAAATAGCCAAAAGGGAAGTGCATGACATTTTTTTGTTTCATCCTTATCCGGATATTACCAAGTCCGTACCAACTCCGTACCAAGTCTGTTTCTATAGACACGGAGATGGTACGGACTTGATACAGTGTTGATATAGGATTGACGTGGATTTAGTCTCTTTACCCGTTGGCAGAATTGATTTCTTTCTTTCGGGTATGAATAATGAGTATTTCTACATTAAGTAAATAGAGTATCTCAATTCCCCTCCTCCGTCGGAGGAGGGGTGCCCAG
>ENA-UOOD01002560-UOOD01002560.1-human-gut-metagenome-genome-assembly--contig:-CS67-NODE-2560-length-16177-cov-5.460861_pt1 | contig 16177 bp, 18 predicted proteins | sample MGYA00242464_ERZ724011 | MGnify/ENA metagenome assembly ERZ724011 | reverse complement strand
TACGACTACCTGACCAGCAACATCGATTTGGTCGAGCAGCAGTTCTAGTGACCAAAAGCTTTCTCGAGTTCCTTGACCACCTGGATGTCGGCAGGAAGCCAGTCAACGTCCCAAAGTTGATCAGATTCGAGCCAGCGGAGATTCTCATGTTCGGAATCGTTGATGGTGCCGGAGGAGATCTTGCAGGTGAAGCACTCCATCGATAGATGGAATGTCTCGTAGTCGTACTCGACGGTGCACAGGTACTCAAGGCCTCCGATGACTACATGCAGTTCCTCGTCGATTTCGCGAATGCACGCCTGGGCACCAGTCTCGCCGGATTCGAGCTTGCCGCCGGGAAACTCCCAACCGTCCTTGAACTCACCATAACCACGCTGAGCTGCGAGAACCTTGTTTCCTTTGCATATGATGGCTGCCGCTACGTGCACCGTCTTCATTGTGCCTCCTTCGAGTCCGCAGGAAAGTATATGCGATTAGGACGTCGGTCTCATGATGGGCGCCAAGCAAGATGCGGCCTCCTGTGCTAGATGGTGCTTGCTACACTGATGAGGACGACAACCGCGAGAAAGGACCCACCATGTCTGACGTGCTGTTTGTTGAGTATCCGAAGTGCAGTACATGCAAGCGCGCGAAGGCGTGGCTGGATGCGCACGGAGTTGCGTACACCGACCGCCACATCGTCGAGGACAACCCGAAGGCCGAGGAGCTCGCCGCCTGGCAGGAGCGCTCCGGCCTCCCCGTGCGCCGCTTCTTCAACACGAGCGGCGTGCTCTACCGTGAGCGCAACATCAAGGCGCAGCTCGATGCCGGCATGTCGGATGCGGAGGCCTTCGCCCTTCTCGCGGAGAATGGCATGCTGGTCAAGCGGCCGATCGTCGTGGGCGAGGACTTCGTGCTCGTGGGCTTCCGCGAGGCGGAGTGGGAGAAGGCGCTGCTGTAGCGTCGTTCATGCGGCGGTCCGCTCCTCGAATTGGGCGATTTGGCAGACGCGGATTTTTGCGACCTGCGGTTCTTCTCGGCGGTTTCCTCGATATGGGCGACTTGGCACGGGTTTTTCTGCCAAGTCGGCACAAATGCGGAACGTCAAGCCGCGGCGTGGCATACTGGGCGCGAAGGAGGCGAGAAGAACATGGTGCAGAGACGGCAGGCCAGGCGCTTTGCCCAAGTGCGCGACGACCTGGGGTGCAACCTGAGCCAGGACGGGCTTCTCGTCGCGCTGACGACTCCGGACGCGCACGTGGCCAACACCGCGTTCACGGGCCTCGAGCTCGCGGACGTCGCGGCGGACGGCACCGTCTTCGAGAACGTCGCCTTTCGAAGCTGCACGTTCGAGCGGGTGAACCTCTCCAACTGCACGTTCACCGACGTGCTCTTCTCGGGTTGCCGCTTTGTGCGCTGCGACTTGGGGCGCAGCTGGCTCAACCGCGTTGACTTTCGCTCGTGCTCGGCGCCGGGGCTCTCCTTCCTCAAGGGTCGCCTCACCGGCGTCTCCCTCGTGGACAGCCAGCTCGCCTACGCGGACCTCTCGGAGACCACCGTCGACCAGCTCGTGGCGAGCGAGACCAAGCTCTCCGAGGCGAGCTTCCACGCCACCAAGCTGCGCCATCTTGCGCTGGACCGCTGCGACCTCTCGCGCGCCACGTTCTTTCGCACGAGCCTCTCCGGCGTGGATCTCTCCAGCTGCGACATCTCCGGGCTGCGCGTCTCGAGCGACCTGCGCGAGCTGCGCGGCGCCGTCATAGACCCCGACCAGGCCGCGGAGCTCATGGGGCTTCTCGGTATCAAGATCAAGGAGGAAGCATGGCTCTGATCGACGAGAACGCCTCCCTCGAGGAGGTCCAGGCCGTCTTCAAGAACGACCACTTTGCCACCGACGCCTGCGGCTGTCGCGTGGTGGAGGCCGCGCGCGGGCACGCGGTCACCGAGTTTGACATCACGCCCGGCCACCGCAACGAGAAGGGCGGTGTGATGGGCGGCGCCATCTTCACGGTGGCCGACCTCGCGTTTGCCGTGGCCTCTAACGTCGGCGAGTCCGTCACCGTGTCCGTGAGCAGCAACATCGAGTTCATGAGCGCGGCCAAGGGCGAGAAGCTCATCGCCACGGCGGACGTCGACAAGAACGGCCGCACGCTGGCGTTCTACACCTGCTACGTGACCGACGAGCTGGGCACGCCCGTCGCCCGCGCCACGCAGACCTGCATGCACCTGCAGAAGCAGGCGCGTTAGTCGAGGGACGCGAGCTCGATGGGGATCCAGTCCACGAGCGGGCGCATGTAGGCGAGCAGCTCGTCGGTGACGCCCATGCCGTCCTCGGTGATCCATGCGCGCGGGACGTGCTTGACCTGGTTGGCCACGGAGAGTACGTCCACGAGCTTGGTGCGCACCTCGTAGGGGTCGTCGCTCACGCGCTCGAGCGCGCACATCTTGGTGGTCTCGCCGGCAAGCGCGGCCCGCACGCCGGCGCGGCCCAGCTCGAAGGCCTCGTCGAGGTCGACCTCGCTGGCCACGTAGCTCGCGCAGCGCTGCAGGGTGGAGAGCTCGACGGCGCGCGTCTTGCAGTGGAGGCGCTCCTTCGCGAGCGCGGCGAGGTAGCGCGCGGCTCCGGAGAGGGTGGCGAGGTGACCGAACTCGTCGACGCCCACGCCCTCCGCCATTGCGGCGGCCTCGCAGACCAGCCGTCCGTCCGGCGTGCGCACGCCCTCGCTCACGCCCACCATAACGGTGTTCTTCTGCGCCAGCAGCTCGGAGATGCGCGCCAGCAGCGCGGCCTCGTCGAGCGGGGCCTCGGGCAGGAGCACGATGTCGGGGTTGGCGAGCGCGGAGGCCGCGGCCAGCCAGCCGGCGTCGCGGCCCATGATCTCAACGAACGTGACGCTCTTGAGGTCGTATACGTCCGCGTCGCAGGCGATCTCGCGCATGGCGGTGGCAACAAAGCGCGCGGCGCTGCCGTAGCCGGGGGTGTGGTCGGTCTGCACGAGGTCGTTGTCGATGGTCTTGGGCACGCCGATGAAGCGGATGTCGCTGCCGTACTCGCGGCCGTAGGCGCCGAGCTTGGCGATGGTGTCCATGGAGTCGTTGCCGCCGATGTAGAGGACGGCGGCGGCGCCGAGCTCCCGGAAGCGCTCGAAGAGGCGCTGGTAGGTGGCCTCGTCATCAGCAGGGTCGGGGAGCTTGTAGCGGCAGCTCCCGAGCCAGCTCGACGGCGTGTTGCGCAGCAGCTCCAGGTCGCGCGGGTCGCCAAAGGAGCGGCTCAGCTCGACGGAGCGCCCGCCGAGAAACCCCTGGATGCCGTAGCGCATGCCCACGACGCGCGCACCCGCGTCGATGCCCGCGGAGATGACGCCCGCTAGGCTCGCGTTGATGGCGGCCGTGGGCCCGCCCGACTGTCCGACCAGCACGCACTTCTCGTCTGCCATGGCGCCTCCTTGGCCGCGACTGCTGTGACCCCAGCATACCGCAAGCGTGCCACCGTCTTGCGAGAGGGCACCCCGCACGCATCGGTGCCGGGCGCCCTCTCGCGGTTCTTTGTGTTGCCTGCTGCTACTTGCCGAGTACCTTGCGGCCCAGGGCGTCGGCGGCGACGATGGCCGCGTGCAGCTCGTCGGGCGTGACGTCGCCCGCCAGGTTGTGAATCGTCTCTCCGGGGGCGCAGGCGTTCTCGGCGATCGTGTGGATCTGCTCGTCGGTGGTGACGCCCAGCTCCTCAAGGGTCACGGGCAGGCCGACCTCAAGGCAGAAGTCCTGGACCTCGTCGAACTCGTCCTGCGAGACACCCTCGAGGACCAGCTGGACCAGCGTGCCGAAGGCCACGCAGCAGCCGTGCGGCGCGCTGTGGCCGCCGAGCGCGGTGAGGCCGTTGTAGAAGGAGTGCGCGGCCGCGCAGTTGACGTTGTCGGCGCCCACGCCGGACAGGTATACGTTGGCCTCGATGATTGCGTCGAGAGCCGGGGTGACCACGTTCTTCTCGCATGCGGCGATGGCCTGGGAGCCGTAATCGCGCAGGGTCTCGTAGCACAGGCGCGCCAGGGCCATGCCGGCGCGGGTGATGCCGGTGCCCTCGAGGCTGGGGGACTCGGTGCGGATGGAGGCGCGGCCCTCGAAGTAGGTGCCCAGCGCGTCGCCCATCCCAGCCACCAGGAAGCTCACGGGTGCGTTGGCAATCACCTCGCTGTCGACCATCACGGCGTCGGGGTTGGTGGGGTAGAAGAGGTACTTGTCGAAGGTGCCGTCGTCGTTGTAGATGACGGAGAGGCCGGTGCAGGGGGCGTCGGTCGCGGCGACGGTCGGGATGATCACGACGTGCTTGCCCGTGTAGTAGGCGGTCGCCTTGGCGGTGTCGACGGCCGAGCCGCCCCCGACGGCGACCACGGTGTCGATCTCGTCCTGCTCGACGATGGCCTGCATCTTGGCGATCTCGCTCTTGCTGGAGATGCCCCCGAAGATCTCGTAGCGGCGGTAGTCATCAGACCCGGTGTCTTCGAAGCTCTGCTCGATCTTCTCGTGACACGCCTTGTAGCCGCTCTTGGAGCAGACGAAGAGCCAGCGATGGCCCATGTAGCCCATTTCCTCGGTGAACTTGAGCAGGGCGCCCTTGCCCTGGACATACTTCAGGGGCTCTCGCATTGCACGCAAACGCTTCATGAAAGACCTCTTTCTCTCAGGTGGCGTCGGCATCTTGGCAGTCGGCTCCACATCTACCGAAATTCTAGTTCCGACGCGCGAACGGTACCGTGTGTGGGAGGCCATCAACACGAATTCGAAACAGAGAGCAGCGCGGATTCCTTTGGGGCTACGGACGGGCCGGGTCTCGACGTATACTTCTCCCGTAGACTGACACGCGGCCGCTCGTGCGGCCGCGGAAGACAGGGAGGTTGTATGGGAGCATTTTTCGGCGCGGTTTCTTGTCGCGACGTGGCACTGGACGTGTTCTTTGGCGTCGACTACCACTCTCACCTCGGAACTCGCCGCGCGGGCATGGTCACCTGCCGCGAGGGCGGCGGCTTCAACCGCCAGATCCACTCCATCGAGAACACGCCGTTCCGTACCAAGTTCGAGCACGACCTGCCCGCGCTCTCGGGCACGTGCGGCGTGGGCTGCATCTCCGATAACGACCCGCAGCCGCTGCTCGTCCGCTCGCACCTAGGCGTCTACGCCATCTCCACCGTGGGTGCCATCGCCAACACCGACGAGCTCGTGGCGCGCTTCGAGAAGGACGGCCACCAGTTCATGGCGCAGAGCTCCGGCGAGGTGAACGTCAACGAGCTCGTGGCTGCGCTCATCAACACCCAGGCGAGCATCGTCGAGGGCATCCGCTACGCGCAGGACTCCATCGAGGGCTCGCTCACGCTGCTCATCATGACCGAGGCCGGCGAGCTCATCGCCGCGCGCGACGCCATGGGCCGTCTGCCGGTCCTCATTGGCAAGGACGACGACGGCTACTGCGTGTCCTTCGAGTCCTTCGCCTACGGCAAGCTCGGCTACACGGACGAGTACGAGCTCGGCTCCGCGGAGATCGTGAAGCTCACCGCGGACGGCTACGAGACTCTTTCCCCGGCGCGCGACGAGATGCGCATCTGCGCGTTCCTGTGGGTCTACTACGGCTATCCCAACTCCAACTACGAGGGCGTCAACGTCGAGTGCATGCGCTACCGCAACGGCCAGATCATGGCCCGCGACGAGCGCGCGGCGGGGCTGCTCCCCGAGGTCGACTACGTTGCCGGTATGCCCGACTCCGGCCTGCCCCACGGCATCGGCTACGCCAACGAGTCCGGCGTGCCGCTGGCGCGCCCCTTCGTCAAGTACACGCCCACCTGGCCGCGCTCCTTCATGCCCGCCAACCAGGAGGTCCGCAACCGCGTTGCCAAGATGAAGCAGATCCCGGTGCCCGAGCTCATCCGCGACAAGCGCCTGCTGCTCGTCGACGACTCCATCGTCCGCGGCACCCAGATGCGCGAGACGATCGACTTCCTGCGCGACACCGGCGTCTCCGAGGTCCACATGCGCTCGGCCTGCCCGCCGATCATGTACGGCTGCAAGTTCCTCTCGTTCTCCCGCAGCCGCTCCGAGTACGAGCTCATCGCGCGTCGCAAGGTCCGCGAGCTCGAGGGCGACGAGGGCGAGAAGCACCTCGACGAGTACGCCGACGGCCGCTCCGAGCGCGGCCGCTGCCTGCTGCGCTCCATCTGCGAGGAGATGGGCTTCGACTCGCTGGAGTACCAGAGCCTGGACGGCATGCTCGAGGCCATCGGCATCGACCGCAAGAAGATCTGCACCTACTGCTGGACCGGCCGCGACTAGTCTCAGCGGTAGCGCTGCTGGAGCTGGTCTCCCTTGAGGCACATCAGCGTGAGCCCCCCAAAGAGGAGCAGCGTGATGACAAAGGGAAGCAGGGGCCAGGCGGCGTATGCCACGCCGGCGACGAGGCCGCCCACGACCCAGCCGATCGACTTCATCTCGTTGTAGAGGCTCACGAGCTCGCCCTGATGCTCCATGCTCGCCGACGTGACGAGCTCCTGGACCATCGGGAGGTGCATCGCGTTGAAGATGGTGAAGGCAAGGTTGCAGGCAACGAACGCCGGCCCCATGTTCATCACGGTGAACAGGACGTTGGTGACGCAGGCGAACCCAAAGACGATGCCGATGTTGCGCAGCAGATGCGCCCTGCGAACGAGCCTGAGTGCGATGAGCTGGTTGGCTACGAGGGTCACCACGCCGATCGCGCCCTTGAGATAGCCGATGTCGGCCGGGGTGTAGCCGAGCGCGTCCTTGAGATAGTAGTTCAGCGACTGTTCGTAGATCGTGAGGGCGCTGATCGAGATTAGCACGACGGAGAGATAGGCAACCACGCGGCGGCGGACGTGGAAGTCCTGCGAGCTGAGCTTGAGCGGGTTGCCGTCCCTGACCAGCCTCCTCAGCCCAAGGTGCTCGGTCCCGTACCTCTTCCCAAACATGACGAGCAGCAGGCCGGCGGCAACGAGGACGGCGGTCTGAGAGTAGAAGGCGCGCATGTAGTCCGAGTTGCCGACGAGCCCGCCCGCGGTGTAGCCAAGCGCCGTCGTCACGGCTGTTGCCGTGGCGAGGTAGGTGAGGTTTCGAGCGCGGTTGCCCTCGTCGGATGACTTGACGAGAAAGACCAGGGAGGCGACGTTGATCATCGCCACGAAGAAGCCGCTCAGCAGCCTCCAGAGGATGACCTGGGACTCGTTGGTCGAGGTGAGGAACATGAGCTGCATCGCCGCATAGCCAAAGCATCCGACGGCAAAGATGGCCTTGCTCTCGAAGCGCAGGCACAGCTCCCCGGCCTCCTTGGAGAACAAGAAGCTGGTGAGCGCCATGGCCGCGTAGGAGACGCCGAAGATCCAGTCCTGCATGCCCATGACGCCGATGAAGGTCGGGGTGACGGGGTGGACGAGGTTGAAGCCAAGGTTTTGCAGGCTCACGACCGCGATGAGAAACGCTGACTGGCTCATATCATCCTTTCGCCGTCTGAGGATATTATAATAAGCCATGCCAAGTTTATAAATATGTCATAACAAGATGCGAAAGGAGGAGAGCCATGTCCAAACCCCCGATTGACAAGAAGTCTGAGTCCCCTCTCTACTATCAGCTGTACAGCGTGCTCAAAGAGAGAATCATCGACGGGACCTACAAGGTCGGCGAGATCCTCCCGAGCGAGAGCGACATGATCGAGGAGTTTGGCGTCTCTCGCATCACCATCCGTCGCGCGCTCAGCGACCTCGAGAACGACGGCTATATAGAGAAGCGCAAGGGCAAGGGGAGCATCGTCCTGCGCATGCGCCTCGAGCGCCCGCTCACGGTGTTCAACTCCTTCTCCGGCGACGCCATCGCACGCGGCGACCGACCGGGCTCCATCGTCTTGAGCCTCGACAGGATGCTCGCGGGCGTGCACGTTGCGGAGAAGCTCGGCATCTCCTCGAGCGACGAGGTCTATGCGCTTATCAGGCTCCGCCTGCTCAACGGCAGGATCGTCGCCCTCCACAAGTCGTATATCAGGACGGACCTGGGCTTTGAGATCAGGCCCGAGGACTTTGGCGAGGACACCAGCCTCTACTCGTTCCTCGAGGAGCACGGCATCGTCCTGGGGAGCGCCGACGAGACGGTCGAGGCGCGCCTTGCGACCAACGAGCTGCGCCGCTACCTCTTCATCGACGAGCAGTACTGCGCCGTGGTGTACAAGGAGCGCGTCACCTACGACGCCCGCATGAATCCCGTGGAATTCTCCGAGAACTCGTATCTCGGGGACCAGTACAAGTACTCGATCCACATCGTGAACGTGACGGGGGGCAAGTGACGTGAAGAAGTATGACTTTCACTCTCATCTGGGCAAGACGCGAAGCGGCGACGACAACAGCGCGTCGCAGATGGTCGAGCAGCTGTCTGCCTACGGCATCGAGAAGGTGGGCATCGTCTCGCTCTCCCAGAACAGCATGAAGGAGAACAACGAGGTCATCTGGGGCGCGATGCAGGAGTATCCCGACTTCGTCGTCGGCTATGCCGACATCGACCCCAAGGACCCCGAGGCCTTCGACGAGATCGACCGCACGCTCGGAGACATGAAGATGAACGGCGTCAAGTTCATGAGCTGGAAGCACGGCTACAACGTCGAGAACTGCCCGCAGCTCGAGCCCGTCGTCGATGCCATCGCCCGCTACGGCGTCCACATCCAGATTCACGGCGGGGCCTCGCCCCTCTGCACCCCCTACGTCTGGACGCTCTTTGCCCGCAAGCACCCGGAGATCAACTTCGTCTTCACCCACGTCTGCGGGCGCGAGTTTGGGACCACCTGCATCGAGCTCGTCAGGGACATCCCCAACTTCTTCGTCGAAACGAGCGCCAACGAGGAGATGGACATCCTGCGTGAGGCGGTGCGGGTGCTCGGGAGCGAGCGCGTGGTGTTTGGCACGGACTGGCCCTACAAGCCCTCGAACATCGAGGTGGACAAGATCTATGAGCTGGGGCTGACGGACAGTCAGCTTGAGGACGTCTTCTACAGGAACGCGGAGCGCCTGTGGGACACGCCCAACGCCTAGGAAAGGAGAGCGCCCCATGAACGTAAAGAGCTTCCGCATCGACGACCGTCTCATTCACGGGCAGATCGTCACCCAGTGGATCGCGGACTCCGCCGCGAAGAAGATCATCGTGGCGGACGACAAGGCCGCTGCCGACCCCACGCAGCAGATGCTGCTCAAGCTCACCGTGCCGGGTGGCATCACCCTCGACATCCTGTCGATCAAGGACGCCGCCGCCCTTCTCGCCTCCGACGAGGGCGACCAGAACGTCCTGCTCATCGTCCGCAACCCGAAGGCGGCCTACGAGCTCGTCGACCTTGGGTTCACCCCCAAGAGCATCAACGTGGGCAACATCTCCAACTCTCGCTCCGAGGTGGGGCGCACGAGGCTCCTCGCCTTCATCTACGTGGAGCCGGATGACGTCACGTATCTCCGAAAGCTGATGGAAAGGGGGATCGAACTCGAGATTCGTGCCGTTCCGGCAGACAAGCCCATCGATGTCGATGAGCTTCTGAGGAAAAACTCGCTGTAGAAGGGATTGACCATGGATTCTGGACTGCTTGTGCAGGCGTTGGTGCTGACGCTTGTCACCTGGTTGATGTTCTTTGACAAGTACTGCACCCAGTTCTTCACGTATCGTCCCGTTGTGATCGGCCCCATTGTCGGCCTCATCATGGGCAACTTCGAGATCGGCCTTCAGGTCGGCTGCATCGTCGAGCTGATGTTCCTGGGCCAGGTCTTCGTGGGAACCGCTCTTCCGCCGGAGGAGACGTTCTCGACCATCCTCGCCGCCGCGTTTGCGTGCATCGCCAACTCCACCGAGGTGGCGCTCGCCACGGCGCTGCCGCTCGCGGTTCTCGCCCAGATGGGCATGTACTTCCGCAACATGGTGCTGTGCGTCTGGACGGGTCACCGTCTCGAGGCCGCGGTCGAGCGGCATGATCTAAAGGGGATCACGATGAACTGCCTCGTGCTCCCGAACGTGTTCAACTTCGTCCTGTTCGCTCTTCCGGTATTCTTGGCGGTCTACTTTGGAGCGGATTTGGTACAGAGCATTATCAACGTGATCCCCCAGTCGATTATAACGGGCCTCGCCGTGGGCGGTAACATGATCGGCGCCGTCGGTCTCTCCCTGCTCATGAAGTCGATCAACTTCTCCAAGATGTGGTACTTCTTCCTGATTGGCTTCTTCTTCGCCAGCTACCTGGGAATCGGCAACATCGGCATCACCGTTCTCGCCATCATCTGCGTCGCCGTCTCCTTCTACACCGATCGCGAGCGCGACGAGCAGGCGGCTCTGAGCTGATCGTTTTCCACCCGCATTTGACAGAAGGGCATAGACATGTCTGAGACTGTGAACACCACGCAGGACGCCGAGGCCCTGCGCCGGCTCAACAAGAGAGATCTTCTGAAGCTCTACATCTACTCCCAGGCCTTCGTCTCCGGCTTCAACTACGAGAAGCAGGAGGCTCCCGGCACGGTCTTCTCGCTCATCCCGGTCATCGAGAAGGTCTATGACAACGACGAGGAGAAGGTCGAGGCCTATCGCAGGCACACCGAGCTCTTCCTCACCGAGGCACACCTCTCCCACCTGGTCCTTGGCATCACCGCCGCCATGGAGGAGGAGAACGCCCTCAAGCACGACATCGACCCCGCTTCCATCGGCGCCATCAAGTCCGCGCTCATGGGCCCGTTCGCCGGCATCGGCGACTCGCTCTACCACGGCACGCTGCGTCCGATCATGGCCGGCCTCGCGGTCTCGCTGATCACCGCGAGCGGTTACACGAGCCCGCTCGGCGCCATACTGTTCCTGCTGGTCATGGCAGGCGTGGGCCAGGTGCTGCGCTACCTCGGCATCATGTACGGCTACAAGCAGGGAGTGTCCCTCGTGGCCAAGATCCAGGGCAGCGGCCTGCTCCAGAAGCTGACCAAGTACGCCTCCATTGCCGCGTGCGTCGTCATCGGAGGCTTTGTCTCCAACCTCGTCGCTATGAACCTCGCGGTGACCTACACGGCCGGCGAGACGACCGTCTCCCTGCAGGAGACGCTCGACGGCATGATGCCCAGCATGCTGCCGCTCGCCCTGACGCTCCTGTGCTTCTGGCTCATCGACAAGAAGAAGGTCGGCCCGGTGCCCCTCATGTTCATCGTGATGATTGTGGGCGTCATCGGAAGCATGGCTGGAATCCTGGCTTAGGCATCAGAGGAGCGGAAATGATCATCGACTATCATGCGCACCTTCCCTGGGACAGGGATGAGGACCGCTATCTGGTTGAGGACTGCCTGGAGGACATGGACGCCAACGGCATCGACGTGCGCATGATCTCCGCACTGGACGGCTATTCGGTTCGCGAGCAGAACGCGGCCGTCCAGCGCGCGGTCGATGCGCACCCCGATCGCCTGCTTGGATGTGCGGTCATCAACCCGCGGACGCGCGACTGCTACGAGGAGATGGAGCGCGTCGTCTCGTCCGGAGCGTTTCGTGCGATCGAGCTCGACGGCCTGGAGCACAGCTACTATCCCGAGACCCAGCAGAAGTGGCTCGACCCCATTCTCGAGCTGGCGCGGGACAACGGGCTCGTGGTGAACTGCTTCACGGGCTGGGGGCCGCGGACCATGCCGGTCCAGTGGGCGTTCTACGCAAAGCGCTTCCCTGACCTGCCGTTCGTGATGCTCCACATGGGTACGACCGACTTTGGCTACGGCTGCGTGAAGATGGTTCCCGAGTACGACAACATCTATGTCGAGACGAGCTGCCTGTACGAGTTCCCCATCATTCGCAGGGCGATGGCGGCCATCGACCACAAGAAGATCCTCTTTGGGACCCACTACCCCCACAAGTCGACGCACTGCTCGCTCCATGCGTTTGACCTGCTCGGTCTCGACGAGGAGTTCATCGAGCGGCATCGTCACCTCAATGCGAAGGAGCTGCTGGGACTATGAAGGACAAGCTAGAGATTCGCTCCATGCTCGCTGAGGACGTCACCTCGCTCTTTGACGACATCGACCAGAGCCGCGTGCTCGGCGCGGACGCGCAGATCAAGCTCATGCAGCGCATGATGAAAAGCGTCGTCGAGCATGATGATGCGGACGGCATCGAGAGCGTGCGCAGCCAGGTGAGAGACCTCGTCGACTACTACAAGGGGACGCGCGGCCAGAACTCGCGTGCGATCTACAACGCGCTCGGTGTCATGACGGCGCGCGCCTTCTCCGAGGACGTCATCGACCGGGACGTCTTCGTCGAGACGCTCCTGCATGACATCGACTCCTTCCAGGAGGAGAACGCGGAGGACGTCAGGCGGCTCGTCTCCTTTGCCGTCAACGTGTGCTCGTCCTTCTCGCGCGTCATGTGCTTTGACTACTCGTCCACCGTCGAGGCGTTCATTCGCGCCCTCCCGACGAACGTCGTGGTGACCATACCCGAGAGCCGCGCCCTCAACGGCGGCGTGCCGTTCCTTGCCGGTGCCGTCGAGTCGGGCCACACGGTTCGTTTTATCCCGGACACCTGCATGATGGACGAGCTGGCCGTGTGCGACGCCGCGTTCATCGGCGCGGAGACCGTCTATGCGGACGGCACGACGTTCAACACCATCGGGTCGGACATCCTCGCCGTCGTGGCAAGGCACCTGGGGAAGCCGTTCTATGTCCTGACCCCTCTGCTCAAGCTTGACCTTCGCGCTGTCGAGGGCAGGCGGAGGCTGCGGCCGATGGAGTTCGACTACAAGAAGCGTCTTGGCGAGGTCATCGCGCCCGAGCTGTCCGAGAGCATCGACTGCAACGGAATCAAGCTCGTCTCCGTTCCGGGCAACCTGGTCAGCGCGGTCATCTGCGAGCGCGGTGTGATTCCGCCCTCCGGGCTTTTCCCGATTGCCCTTGAGTACGGCAAGAGACTGGGAGAGGAGATCTAATGATGGACAGGAGCCAGTTTCCCGTCGCGCTCGCGATGATTCAGCCCGAGCCCCTGCCCGGCTCGTACCTGAACAACGGCATGAGCATCGACGAGGTCATCGAGCTGTCGGTCGCCGAGGCGAGGATGCTCTCCGATAACGGCTTTGACGGCTATATCATCCAGAACCGCAACGACGCCCCCATCCAGCAGCGTGCCAACGTCGAGACCACGGCGTACATGACGAGGATCGCGGTCGAGCTCAAGAGGGAGTTCCCGGACCTGATCCAGGGCATTCTGGTCAACTGGGACGGCGAGTCCTCGCTTGCCGTTGCGGACGCCGCCGGGAGCGACTTCATCCGCGTCGAGCACACCTACACCTCCGTTGAGGTTGGGTATGCGGGGCTCATGCAGGCGCAGTGCGTCGACATCCTTGCGCTCAAGAAGCGCCTGGGGACGAAGGTCCCCATCTACGCGGACGTCCAGGAGGTGCACTACGAGCAGCTCTGCGGCAAGTCCGTCGTGGACAACGCCTGGGACACGGTCATGAACGCATTTGCTGACGGCCTGTTCATCGGCGGCCACTCCGTGCAGGAGAGCATGGAGCTCATTCGTGCCGTCAGGGCACGCCTGGGCAGCGAGATTCCCATCTTCCTGAGCAGCGGCTCGACCGGCGACAACATCAAGGAGATTCTCTCCGAGTACGACGGCGTCAGCGTTGGGACCTGGGTCAAGGATGGGAACATGCGCAACCCGATCAACCCCGAGCGCGCCAAGTACTTCATGGACCAGATTCGAGAGCTGCGAAACGAGAGGGGCGTCCATGGACGTTAGGTTCATCGTGTGCGGTCACGGAATGTTTGGTACCGGCATGCACGAGGCGCTTCGCCTGCTGTGCGGCGATGACGAGCGGCTGAGCTCGCTGGACTTTCGCGCCGGGGACAGCTTCGAGGACCTTGCCGAGCGGATGGAGAGCCTCGTCGACGATGACGTGCCGACCGTGATCTGCACTGACGTGCAGGGAGGGTCGCCCTTCAAGGCGTCCGTGCTCGTGCGCCTGAAGCACCCCAACGTCCGTGCGGTGACGGGAACGAACTTCCCGCTCCTTCTGGGGCTGGTGTTTCCCGACGAGGAGTTCGCGGACGTCGACGACCTGGTGAGCGCTGCGGTTGCCGGTGCTCGCGAGGCGCTCGTCACCGTTGAGGTTCCCTAGGCCTCGGGCTCCTGCGGGCGCAGCGCGCAATCGTCTGGTACGGTAGCCGGAGAAGGTTCCTTCTCCGGCTTTTTTCTGGGGGTTGACGATGACCTACGTCCTCGTTGGGCTCGGTGCGCTCTCCGTCGCCTATGGCCTGCTCATGGCGGTGCTCTATCCTGCGGGAGGATTCTTCCTCGTGTGGCTGGCCTTGGGTGCGGCGCTGGCGGCGGCGGGGCTTGTCGAGCGCGTCCGGCTGGTGATATACATCATCTGTCTCGTTGTCCTGCTCGCTGCGGGTGGCATCTCTGCACTCATGGCGACCACGGCGACGGCGGCCCCTCCGGCCGGGCTCGACTGTCTCGTGGTGCTCGGCGCGGGGCTGCGCCCTGACGGCACCCCCACGGAGACCCTGCGCTACCGGCTCGACGCGGCGCTGGCCTATCTCGAGGAGAATCCCGAGACGGTCTGCATCGTCTCGGGAGGGCAGGGCTTTGGCGAGTCGTGCACCGAGGCGGACGCCATGGCAACGTATCTGACGCAGAACGGCCTCGATGAGAGCCGCGTCACCAAGGAGGAGGCGTCCACGACCACGGTCGAGAACATCCGCAACTCCTCCGAGCTGCTCGATGAGGACGCGACCGTCGCAATCGTGACCAACGACTTCCATCTCTACCGCGCCCTGCGCATCGCGCACAGAAACGGGCTGCCCGACGCGTATGGCCTGGCAGCCCGAACTAACCCGCTCTACCTTCCTCAGGCGACGCTGCGCGAGTGCGCGGCCATCGTGAAGGAGGCTCTGACCGGCAACCTCTGAATGATTCGAAAGGGGACAGACCCCTTTTGAATCATTCGTTACGCGGCGGCCTCGGCGTCGAGGGTCTCGCGGATGGCGAGGATGAACTCGCGCGTGCCCAGCGTCTCCGGGTTCTCGAGTGACGTGATGCGCGCGAGGTCGCCGGTCATGCGACCGGACTCAATCGTGTGGACCGTGGCCGCCTCCAGGCGGTTGGCAAAGTCCACGAGATCGGGCAGCTCGTCCAGCTCGCCGCGCTTGCGCAGAGCGCCCGTCCAGGCGAAGATCGTGGCCACCGAGTTGGTGGACGTGGGCTCGCCCTTGAGGTGCTTGTAGTAGTGGCGCTGGACGGTGCCGTGGGCCGCCTCGTACTCGAAGTAGCCGTGCGGGCTCACGAGCACGGAGGTCATCATCGCCAGGCTGCCAAACGCCGAGGACAGCATGTCGCTCATGACGTCGCCGTCGTAGTTCTTGCACGCCCAGATGAAGCCGCCCTCGGACTTGACCACGCGGGCCACGGCGTCGTCAATCAGCGTGTAGAAGTACTCGATGCCTGCGGCCTCGAACTTGGCGCGATACTCGGCCTCGTAGATGTCCGCAAAGACGTCCTTGAAGCGGTGGTCGTAGGTCTTGGAGATCGTGTCCTTGGTGGCAAACCAGAGGTCCTGGCCCGTGGACAGCGCATACTCAAAGCAGCTGCGCGCGAAGCTCTCGATGGAGGCGTCGAGGTTGTGCTGGCCCTGGACCACGCCCGGACCATCGAAGACGTGGACGAGCTCACGACGCTCGGTGCCGTCCTCGGCGGTGTAGACCAGCTCTACCTTGCCGGGGCCGTCGATGCGCATTTCGGAGTTCTTGTAGACGTCTCCGTAGGCGTGACGCGCGATGGTGATGGGCTTCTTCCAGCAGCTCACCACGGGGTCGATGCCCTTGACCACGATGGGCGCGCGGAAGACCGTGCCGTCGAGCAGCGCACGGATGGTGCCGTTGGGGCTCTTCCACATCTGCTTCAGGCCGTACTCCTCCACGCGCGCGGCATTGGGGGTGATGGTGGCGCACTTGACGGCCACGCCCAGGCGCTTGGTGGCCTCAGCGGAGTCAACGGTGACCTGGTCGTCAGTCTTGTCGCGATACTCGAGGCCGAGGTCGTAGTACTCGGTCTTGAGGTCAACGTAGGGACAGATGAGCTCGTCCTTGATAATCTTCCAGATGATGCGGGTCATCTCGTCGCCGTCCATCTCGACGAGCGGGGTCTTCATCTCGATCTTGGCCAT
>ENA-UOOD01002554-UOOD01002554.1-human-gut-metagenome-genome-assembly--contig:-CS67-NODE-2554-length-16199-cov-30.752984_pt1 | contig 16199 bp, 18 predicted proteins | sample MGYA00242464_ERZ724011 | MGnify/ENA metagenome assembly ERZ724011 | reverse complement strand
ACTAAGATAGGAAACCTGTTAACGTGGCAGTAACATCAGTATATGTGCCGTTCTCACAATCAAAATATACATTACCGTCACCATCCGCGCGAATGAATATTTTTTGAATCACACCGTCTTTATGTCCGTAGCCAAAACCCTTATACATTCCAATGAGGTTCTGTGGCATTTTTAACACGCTGTTAGCAAAGCCGGTAACGGTTACGCTTGCGGAACTCTTTAGTACCAGTTGGATTTGCGAGAAATTGTATAGCGTAGTGTACTTAAGATTGAAATCAGTCGTTGCGGTCTCTCCGGATGTTTTAGGGGTGTTTTCAGCAGTCGCGTTATATATGTTGGGTCTTCCGATGGTGATTTTGGGATTAAAGACTTGAATGTCACCTAAAGAGTCAAGATATTTTAGAGTCACTACAGTAGTGGTACTAGTCGCTTTGAAAGTTGTTGACACGATTGATTGTTTCGTTGATCGGCTGATGACTTTATTGTCGACGACAATCTCACAACCGCCTCCGATGAAGGAGATGCAATATTCAACTCCAATCATCGTTGTAACGTTAAAAGTCACATTTTTGGATGATGAAAATCCGTAGCGTTCTCCCAGCCCGTAATATCTCTTAAAAGTACACATATCAGATAGCGCGCGGGGGGTCACGTCTATACACTTTCCGGTGGTATTGCTATTCGTCGGCTTGAATAGATTGTTTGCGATCATTTTAGCGATCTTTTTAGTAGTCGTCTCGTTGTAGTGGACCCAAATATCATTGGCACTGCTTATCATCTGCGTCGTATAGTTAATCTCGTTAATCGAGAGAAGTTCGTCCAGACGCAGTACAGAACAGTTGTTTTTGTTAGCGACGTGCTCAATCACATCGCAGTAGGTTTTATAGCTGTTTCCGGTCTTATTGTAATTGAGTGTATGAGGTTCGTCACTTGCTTGATTCGAATGAATGTATCCCGGTGTTACGCAGATAATGTTTGCCTTGGGTGCCTTTTGCAGTAAAAGATTGATGGCTTCGTTGTAACGGTATTCGAGTGAGTCCGTAGCGTTGTTTACGATTTGAATTGGGTTAACTTGATTCTGCCAATCGTTCGTGCCATAGGCAACAATTATCACGTCCACATTGATTAGCTCGGATGCGGGGATCTGCTTAATCCTATTAATTAACCAGTTAGTATCAGTTCCACCGACACCGTAATTTGTGACGGTCGCGTCGGTAAATTCCTCAAGCCAGTTTACAACCGATTTAGCAGCCTTCTGAGTGTTAGGGTCTACGTTTCTCTGGAATGTTGAGTCGGAGAAGATCGCTATGTTTACGTCTTTGTTTGCCGTCATGTTGATTTGGGCCGTCAAATTTTCATTCGTTTTCGCGATTTGGGCCGTCAAATTTTCATTCGTTTTCGCGATGTCGTTCGTGTTCTGCGTGATGCGCCCGTTGTACGTCTTCACGAGCTCGCTCAAATCCGCGAACTGGGTGTTCGGATCAGCCCACAAGAACCAATACCTCTCGTCGGTAAGCTCAGTACCCGCAGGGACCTCTGGCTTGATAGCGACATACGACGCGCCTGCGGCATCGTGTACCGCGTCGAAAAAGTGATACGTGGTGCGCGCGGACCAAAGCGACGGCTTGACGAAATGCGGAGTGACGCGCGGGCCGATGCTCTCGAGGCCCGACGGGGGAACGTCGGGAATGACCATAGCTCGGTCTGTCACGGTGCCCTGAACAACCGAGTTATCGGTCTGCGTGCCGAAAGACGAAACGTTAGGCATAGATGCTCCTTACCTTAATAGTTGATGCGGACGTGGTAGGTATTGTCGCGTTCGTCGAAAATCCAGTCGAATACGAGATGTTCCCAGCCCTGCGGGACGACAAGCGCGTACCTCCAGCATCCGGTATCGGGTTCCTGGTAGAACGTGGGGAATACGAACTTCGATTGACGCGCGACGAGCTGTTGCAGGTTCGCGTCAATCCATTTGGCAAGGCCGTCGATGTACTTATCGTAGTACATACCGTTCTCGATTGACTCGATGACTTTCTTGATTCCCTCAATGGTCTCCGCGTTCCTATTCGACAGCTCGATCGTGTCGTTGAGGGGGTCTTTAATCGCGTCGATGATGCAATAGAGGTTCGCGACCAGCTGTTCGGGGCTCTTGACTTTCCAGTACAGTTTGGGGAGCGTCGGGTTCGTCAGCATCCAGGGGTTGAAAAACGGAAGCGGTGTAAACATTCGCTTCACCTCCTTTACCAAAGCGGGACGGTCGGTGTGAGTATCGAGGTGAATAGGACGTGCTCGAGCTCATCGAGAATCATAGCATCCACGTCGACGTACTCGCGCGCGAATTGCACGGCCTTGTCGACCGCGCTTCCCTCGTGCATCGTGTCGGCCTCGCGGTCGTTTCCGGTGGTCGCGTAGTCTGAGTTACCCGACAGCATCGTCTCGGGGAAGTCCGAGAAGATGTCGCGCGATTTTTCGCGGTCTCGGGACTCTTGGAGGGGGTTCAATCCCTGCTCGACGCGCGCGTAAAGCAGTTTGTACTTGGGCATGATCTCGTTGAGCTTGCGCAGGTACGCGCGCTTCCACCTGTTCGGTACGGTGATGGACACCTCGCGGTCATAGAAGCGGTTGAGGAATTTGGTGCAAAGTCGCGTGTACTGCTCGTCGCTGTAGGCATCGAATCGCCACGAATCATCCTCGAGCGGCTTATAGAATCCCAGTTCGTGCCATTCGCCGAGCGTGATAGTCATGTAGTCGTAGCGCTCGCCTGTGTTCACCTCTGGAAAATCGAACATGTGTTTTACACCCTTTCGAGCATCGTGTCGTAACGGTGCGAGATGTCGTAGTTGCTGGACAGGTTGTCGCGGGACCATACGACGGTGATCGGCGCGCCCAGGCGGTTGCCGAAACGTGCGTTGAGCTTGTCGCATGCGTCGCGGCGCGTGTTGAGCGGGGACATGCGCGCGAGCTCGGTCGGTTGCATCGTCGAGTTTACCTCGTCTTCGATCATGCGCTCCTCCTTGAAGGGCATTGAGTCGATGCCAAGCTCGCGGTAGATCGCATCCCACGTGTTGGCCCATTCCTCTTGGAGCTTGTCCCCGATGTACTCGCGTGCGCGTTGAGGCATGGTCGCGGTCGTCTGGATGTCCTGGAAGTTGTCATAGGCCAGTACATACGGCTCGCCGTTAGCAATTGCCTTGTAGAAGTTTTGCACGTCGTAGGTTCTATCTTGAGGCGCGGTGATGGCTAAGGGCATGCGCATATGGAATCTATTGATCTGTTTCGTGCGTATGATGTCGGTCAGCTCGCGCGCCCAGATGTTAATCTTCACGAGCAGGGGGTAGCGCGTGCGGTTCTCCCAGATCCAAACGCCCCGATCCCAATTGCACATGAAATTCGTCTTGTCGGTGATGCCCATCGCGCGCCATGCGCGCGGCTCGTTGTACATGTTCGGCGCGCCCTGCTGGACGGCCCGCAGCGATAGAAGCATATCGCTCGAGTTGGGAAACGCGAGCGTTGCCGCGCCCTCGGTGAGCAGCGTCCACTCCAGAAAGCACTCGTTGCAGGTTTCCGGCAGGTTGAGCCAGCGGAAACGCGATAGCGCGAGCTCGATCAGGTCGTTTTGGAACATGGCGAAAAGCTGCTGGTTGTATGCCTCTGTCTGCCAGTATGTCGGCTGCGCGCCCGGCCTGTATTTGCGACGCTGCTTGTAGCCCCTGCGCCCCTTGCTCATTTGGCCACCTCCTTATAGACAGTCGGCGCGTCGAGTGTCGCCTGGAACATGGCGCGCACCTTCGCGCTGGATTTTGCCTGCGCGTTCATTAGCTCTTTCATAATCGCCCGGTGCGCTTCCATGTCCTTACTGATGGTCGCGTCGGTCTTGGCGCGCTCGACCTTGTAGTCGATGATCGCGTCGATCTCCTCGTCGGTCATGCCCTGATATGTTTCGGCCTTGAGAAGTGCGTTAAGGTCGATGCCTGCCATGGCCCCTCCTTTACAGGTTGTCGTAGATACTCACGCGACCGATTTCCTCTGGGCGGCTCCAGACGGTCACGCCTCTGATAAGTATATCCTTGATTGCGCCCTGCGCGGACTCGAGCGCGTTGCCGTTGCCGCTGCACCATACCTCGGCGCACTTCCAGTACGTGAAATGGCGCATGACCTGCATCCGCTCCATGCTGAACTCGCGCATGAGCGAATAACCGTAGCGGGCGAAGGCCGAGGCCGCGTTCATGATGTCGCACTCTCGCTGCGTGACGATCTGTGCGAACAGGGCGCGCGGCGCGGTCGCGCTCGACTGCCCGTTTGCGCTCGCGCCGAACTGCGCGGGGGCCGCGACGCCAGCCTGGTTGAGGCCCGCGGATATCGCGTCGATCGCGGTCGCGTAGGCGCGGTTCGCGTTCGCGTCCCCGGTGGCCTTGGTGTTGCCCGCGTTGGTGCGCATGATAGCGGCGTTGTTGCTCGCGACCTTGGTGCTCGCTTCGTTTCGGAGCGTGGTCGCAGTCGTGCTCGCGTTGTTTTGGATGCGCCATACCTCAGCGGTGTATTTCAAGGCGTTCAATGTCTTCTGGAGTGCGTTAGTCTTTGCAATGGATGCTGCCGCCGAATTGCTGGATTGTGAGATCGCGGCAGCGGCGTTTGCCGAAGGTATCGCGACGGCGAGATCGGTTATACCACCGATTGCGGCGTTCTTGGTGTCTGCGGAGCCACCGGCTATGCCGCCCGTGATGACGGCACCCGCAGTGGCGGCGATTGCGGCCGCGTTGTTGTTTGCCGTGGTGATTGCCACGACGTCGTTCTTTAATCCCGTCATTGAAGTTGAGGTCGCGTTATCGGAGTCGCAGTCGGCGTCCAATTTTGTGTTCGACGCGCTCGCGCCGGTCAACGCCCAGTCGTTCGCGTTCTTCGTGACTGCGGTGTTCGCCGCCGTGCCGATCTCGTTGTTGTCGGTCACGTTCTTGGCCGAGTTGCCGACGTTCGTGTAGGCGGTCGAGTTGGACGCGAGCGACGACGCGAGCGCGTTGTCGGCCGCGAGTTTCGCGTGCGCGCGGCTGTATACGGTCGTGTAGGCCGCGCGGCTCGCGGCGCTCTGGGTAACTTGCATCACGGGAAGGTTCCAGCTCTTGAGGTATTCGCCCCACGCTCCGCCGTAGCTGTACGTGCGGCCCTCGACGGTCTGGAACGTGAGCGAATCGGTCGCACCCGCGATACCGAGCAGGTGCGCGTCGATGGAAATGTAAGGCATGACGAGGTTCACGGCGCTCGCGAGCTGGATGCCGTTCGCGCCGAGATCCTCGATACGCACCGTGGAGGTCTGCCCGCGCTCATCACCGATACGGATCGCGGCGTAGGGATATGTGTACAGTTTCGCGAAACCTGCGGCCTGCGCGGGGTATCCGAAATCCGCCACGCCCGGCTGCATGAACGGCTCGATTTTCTGGACCGCATCCAGCACGGTAATTGAAACATCCCAAAGCGTGAACGGTGCGGACTGCGTGAGCAGGTCGGACGGCGCGAAGAACACGCCGAGCACGGTCTGTTTCATCCAGGGCGCGTTGGTCTCGAGCGCGCGCAGGAACGGATGGAGGTCGTCCACGGCTACGGAGTACACGCGCGGAGCGAGCACGCCGGATACGTCCGGCGCGGAAATCGCGGGCACCTCCGGGGCGGAAGCGGTACCGAAATAGCCCTGGAGGTCGGCGTATGTCGCAATGCACGCGCGCTGTGTCTCGGCGCTGTAGTTCTTGACGGCGCGCGCGGTCTCGACATACGGCTCGCCCCCGGTGTTCACATCATCGGAGAGCAGGTACGCGCTGTTGTCGCGGGGGTTCGCGAGATAGTCGGCCACGCTCGACGCGGCCACCGGGGCGTGTCCGCGCTCCAGTAGGACGTAATCGAATTGCATCTCGTTGATATACGTCGTCCATACATCGAGCGTGAGGATCAGGCGCGTCGAGTTGGGGGAGAGCTGCTGCGCGTCCTGGATGAAATAGCAATAGCGGCGCTTGCGGTCGCCTGCGGCGTACGCGAGCGGCTGCGCATCGCTCGTCATGCGAGGCAGGTCCACGACGAGGTAGTTGTATCCCTGGGCCGAGGTCACCGGCACCGGCACCTTGGACGCGCCGTCGGGCTTGACGTTGAACATGGTATCGAGGTTCACGACCTCGCCCTCGAGCGCGTCGAACCATGCGTCGCGCGCGGCGTCGCCGTCGAACTTGACGACGTTGTCGTAGTCTCCGCACCATGGGACGTTGCACATCTTGAGCCTAGCGGTCGGCTTGAACCGGAAATAGTCGAGCGCGTTGTCGTACTTGTAGACGTTCACGTTGTCGAGGTTCGGGAAATCTCCCATATGTCCTCCTTAATAAAATGCGCCCCGCTCACGCATGAGCGGGGCGCGGAGCCTTGCACTAACGATTATAGGCTAGGCGATCGTGATGTCCACGGTCTTCGTATGGGGCGTGGTGGTGCCGGAGGGGTTGACGTACGAGGCCGTACCGGTCACGTGGAGGACGTTACCGGCCTCGAGGCCGGACTTCTGGACGTGGAGTACGCCCAGACGGTCGACGCGCGTCGCGGTGTTGAGCGCGATAGGCTTGCCGTCGGCTGCGGCGGTCTCGGCGCTCACGCTCCAGGTGACGGCGTTCGGCTCGACGTTCACGTCGAGGCCGTTGGCCGTGATGGTGCCGACGAGCTTCACGGTCATCTGCGTAGTGTCGCCCGGCTTGAGCTGATTGGAGGCTGCGGTGATGTCGACGCTGGTCACGGTCTGGGTGAGCGTGGAGATGTCGGTCGCGGCGCCCGTGGTGAACAGGATCGCGGGAACGAACGGGGAGCAAGAGACCACTTCCCAGTGGTGCAGGTAGTAATTAGTGGAGAGCGTCGAGGGATTGTAGAAGCTCTCGTTTGCGTATACGAAATCCTCGCACACAAAGAAAGCGTCGGTGGTCAGGAGCGCGAATGCGTTAGGTACGGGGATGTCGGGGACGACGACGGTTCGGTACTTGATTTCCGCCTTGTCGAGATTGAAGATTCCCGCGAGCGTGTCGACGTCGATCGATGCCATGGCGTCGGCGGTGATGAACAGCACGAGCTCTTCGGGTTTCGCGAAAACCGGGATTCCGTACTCGGCCGAGACGGGGGAGTACAGGGCGGTCGGGAACGTGAGCTTGCTCGCGTAGGCGCGCACGGCCTTGAGGAACTCCTTACCGGTCGCCTCGTCGGTCGGATCGGCGCTCACGTGATGCTTAAAGAACCCCCAGTTCCGCTCGTAATAGGACATCTGCGACATCATGCACAGGTACTCGTCGTAGTTGTCGGAGTTGCGGGGAACCATGAGCACGGCATCGATAAGGCGGTTCAGGCCATACTCGTCCAGGAATGCCTGGCGCAGATCGGGATACTCGAGGGTGATGTCGTAACGATCCTCGCGGTTGACCGTGTGATACCACACGGCGGCCTCGGGGCGGCTGATCTTCTCGAGCGCCGAATCCTCGATATTGTACGTGTGCGCCTTGATCCACTTGAGCGCGGATTCCTGGATAGACGAACCGTAACGCATGGCCGCGCCCTTGAAGACGCGCAGGGGGTTCTCCCATTCCTTGTTGTGGATGATCTGGTCGCCGACGCGGTTGATATACGCGTCGATGAACTCGTTCAGATAGCGGCCGTTGTTGGGCTTGAACAGGAACTTGCTCGTCGCGTCGATGCCCGAAATGGTCGGGTCGGGGACTCGCTGCTGGAAATCGTTGGTCGCGGAGAGATACACGCGGCCTGCAATCGTCGTGTTGTCAGTTGCCATTAGATAACCTCCTTACAGGTCGAGATCCATGTCGTCGTAGTCTGGGATGATGTCGACGTTGCCGTCGTCGGTCACGACATCGGCGTCGCCGTCTCCGTCGACGTCCGCCACGTCGGCCCCGTTGTCGATGTCGATCGCGGCAGCGGTCGTGCGCATCGCCTCGAGCATCGAGGTGATGCTGCCGAGCGCGCTCTCGATGCGCTCCAGGCGGTCGCGCAGGTCGTCGAACTCGCCGATGCGGTGCGCCTCCTCGCCGGACGTGTCGGTCTCGTCCTCGATCTCCCGCTCTTCCGGGGTCAGGTCGTCGGCCTCGGTCTCTGGCCTCTCGTCCATGTCAGCTCCTTTCTATAGCTACAAATAAGGGCGCAATGCGAACAGGCTTTCGCCCGCGCATCGCGCCCATTATATAACGCCTTTGCGAAACTTTGGCGCGTGCGGCTGAAACACGCCGCCGAGCGTGCGGGGTTCAGGTATCGACCGAACGATATAGCTGTCCCGAATCATCCCTACTCGCCGCTTGCCGCGCGAGTCGTCGCGGGCGTCGCGGTCATTTTACGCCATAGAGTGACATCGCGTCCAGGAATCCCTCGCGCGCCTTCACCGAATCGAATAGCACGCTTCCCTCGTAATACATCTGGACGATGCCGCGAAGGGTCTTGACGGCGCGCTGCGCGGCGATGCGGTTCGGCGTGTTGTCGCGCCTCGTGAGCGCGAATACCGGCTCTGCGTTCTTGGGAATCTTCCCGGTCACGTAGTAGTAGCCCTCGCTCATGTCAATCCAGATGCCGTACTCGTCGCCCATATGAACACATCCCATGACATACTTGGCTCGCGCGGGCTTCTTCGATATGTAGCGGTCGTCCTCGGCAAAGTCGTTGGCGTAGGTGGCTTTCGTGTATCCGGTCACCTGGCCCATACGCCCGGCAAGCGTGTTGTCCATGCGGTAGCGGTCGTGCTCGTCCGGCTCGACATAATGGAGCAGGACCATCTTGTCGAGATACCAGGTATAGCCGAACCTCGGCACGCCCTTTACGCCGATCGCCGCGAAATAGGGGTTCAGCAGGTCGACGGCGTTTCCGAGCAGGAAGACGTGTGGCTTGATGCGGTGTCCGTCGTAGGGGTCCTCGCGGACGCACGAGTCGATGATTCGCGCGAGCATGTTCCACTCGTTGCGCTTGTAGGTGTGGCTCGCGTCGATGTTCTCTATGATCGCCTCGTCGAAGATGATGTTCTTTACGTTGAAGAACGTACGCTTTTTAGTTCCCTGCATCTCGGCATAGCCGACGACGTATCCGCAGACCTTCCACGGCGTACCCTTCTCGGCGTCGGAGGGTCGGTACTTGAACTCATTATTCTCACACTTATATTCGTATTTGCCGAACTCCTCGTCGGTCGCGGCCAGCTTGTCGAAATATCCTTTTTTCACGGCGTCGCGCTCGTCGAGCGTGCGGCAGACCTCGACGAAACGCTCGTCGCGCTTGATCGCGGCGTTGAGCGCGTAGGCGCGAAGGCCGTACGTCTTGCCCTTGTTGGGCGCACCCACGACCATGGTTATATCCGCGTTATAGCTGAGCGTCTTCTCCCAGTTATAGTGTATGCCGTCGTTCAGATTTACCATTCGACCTCGTTCCCTTCATCGTCCAGATAAGTGTAGCTCGCGCGAGCGCCGTCGTAGTCGATGACGCGCTCGATCGTGTCCACGACGCGACCGTACCGCTCGCGCATGTATGCGACGGTGCGCGCGTTGCCGCCCTTCTCGGAATCGCCGAGCACGCGGTCGGATGCGTAGAGCGCTATCGACTCGTGCGTCCTCACGTGCGAGGTCGCGCCGAGATAGTCGGTCACGTCCATATCCAGCACGTCGGCGGCAGCGGGCCGGTAGCGCTCGAGCGCATGGCACACGGCCTGCGATACGCGCACGCCCCATCCGAGCACGCGCGGCGCGACCTCGGCGAAACCGTGCGCGGCGCTCATGTCGTCGATCCAGTTCTCGATATGGTACATACCCGTCGGGCGCGACAGGCCCGCGCACGTGATATGCGCGTGGGCCCCGTCCCAGCTGACGCGCGCCTTGTTCCACGCGTCCATATGGAGCGGATACGCATCGCCCTCGACCTCGAACGTGCCGACACCCGCGAGCGTCGAGGCGTACCCGGGGAAGTTGGCGCGGATGCGGCCCATGCACGTATCGATAGAGGCCGTGACGGCCTCGTGGAACGGCGCGAGCGCGTCCATGAGGCTGGCCGCGGTAACGTCCGCATCACACGAGATCTTCAACGAGTCGGTATCACCGCCCAACACGCGCACGCGCTCGCCGAGCGCACGGTATATGAGCTCGATCGCGGCCACGATCGCCATACGGGACCCGCCCACGATACGGAGCCCGTAGGGGTAGAGCACGAGTTTGTTTTTCGCGTCCTCGTAGTGATCCGCATATGTCTCGCGCGATACGACGGTCGAGCGGTCAACCGATATCTCGCCGGCCTCGACTTTATAGCCGGGCTTGAAGACGTCTTGCGCCTCCATGCCATAGATGGAGTTGAACATGCCCTTGACGGTCGAATTGTAGTAGGCCTCGAGGTCGGCGCGCTCCATCTCCCCCGAGCGGATGCGGTCGGCGATGCCCTCGGGAATCGTCTCGGGAATATCCGGCGCGTACGGCGTGCCGGTGGCATAGGTCTTGAGGATTCCCTTGCACGCGGTCTTGCGCGCGTAGAAGAGATTGGACAGCAGGGTCACGTAATCGGGCGGCTTGACGAACGACATAGTGCCCTCTCCCAAAATAACCTCCATCGAATCCCAGGCATATACCCGGCTCATGCACCAAAGCTCCAGCTCGGACACGTTGACGATCGCGGAGTCCGCGGAAACCAGTTTGCCGAACGCGAAGCGCCCGTTATGGGCGGTGTCCACGTATCCCGCGCTGCGCACTGCGGTCACGCCGTCGCGATCGGCTTGCCCGCCCCAATCGCCCAGCTGACCCTTTGCCTTGAATTTCGCCTCGGACAGCAACGCGATATCCCAGCACGCGAACGCGCTCCCCTCGCGCAAACGCATGTTCGTAAACCGTATCTGCGCGTGGAAGGCGCACCCGAACGGCTCCTCCCAGTGGCGCATCGCCGCGTCGAGCCCGGTCGAGCACACGGTCTCGGCCATGGACTGGAGCACAGGCGGCAGCAGGCCGCGAAAGCGGACCGGGCACATATGGCCGTTGATGTAGGCATGGTGCGCGGAAGTCTCGTCGATTGAATAGACGTTCGATTGAACGATGCCGGAGTAGCGCGCCGAAGTGAGCGTGAAGCCCCCCCGGAAACAGGCCTTGCGTAGCGCGTACTGCGCATAGGTCGGCGCGAGCTCCTCGGCGCACATGCGCTCGAAAGCGGCTTGAACCGAGATCGGCCTACCCTTCGCCCTGGGGATGCGGAGGCGCCCCGTCTCCATTTTTCCCGCCTGGCGCACAAGCGACGTCTTGGTAAGCACGCGCACGCCGAGCCATTCGGGACGCAGCCACTCGTTGGACTCGAGCAGGTAGCGAAGGTATGCGGGGATGACCTCTGTATCGCGGCCTGCGTAGAAAAGCTCCTCCTGCGTTAGCGGGGTCTCGGGCGTGCGGATCTTGGAGTAGTCCCAGTCTCCTTCGGCCTTGGGGAGTCCTGCGGCCTCGCCCATCTTCGCGAGACCGCGCATCTCGAGGTAGAAGGTATCCCAGAAACGTAGCTTGACGGCCCCGTCGCGCACGATGTCCACGGTATAGGCGCTCGTGGCGCTCTGGGCGGATACCTCCATATCCCAGCGCTCGTTTAAGTCATGCATGAGGGGCTGGAGGTCGAACATGAGGTTATAGGCACAGATGATCGGAATGAAGTGTTCGCGCTCACCCCAGGCGATATACTCGTCGATGCAGTCTTGCATCTCGCCCTCATGGCGATAGAAGTCGATATGACCCGCGCCGGGCTCATAGGTCCGCAGGTCGCACCCGCGCAAATCGTTGACGATAAACAGCACGGGATAGGCGCGCCACGTGTTCCCGGCACGATCGGTACATATGTTGCACGTCTCGGTGTCGTAGCTCGCCGCTACCCGAAACTCCAGCCTCTTCGGCTTGAATCCCATCCCCGCACCTTTTTCCTACCCGAACATTACGATCTTTGAGGCCCATACCGCAGAGCCGGTCAGCTCCGCATCGAAGTCCACCTCGCCGTAGAAAGTCTCGTTCTCGGAGGTCAGCCCCTCGACGAGCGACGTCTGCACCCCCGCCGATACCAGGCTGTCGAGCGCCTTCCTGTTGGCCCCGATGACGCGGTCGTAGGCCTCGGAGAGCGACGTCACGCCCAGCCCCTCCATAATCAGCTTGTTGCGCTCCTTGGGGTCCTTCCCGCGCCAGAAACGGCGCGTCGCGGCGTAGAAGACAGACACGGCCTGCTTTCCGCTGTCGCCGAGCGTGCTCGGAGCGCCCGAGCGCGCCAGGTTGATCTGGCGCTGGAAAATGAGATTCGACCTCGCGCCACGCGATTTCGCCTTGCGCGGCGCGGTCGTCATGCGGTCCAGGCGCTCCGCTGCCTTCTTGGCGCGTGTCTGCGCTTCAGTGACTTGGTGAACCTGCCGCGTACCCTGATAGGACTGCGCGATCTGTTCGCGCACACTCGCGATATAGTCGGCGCGCGCGCGTTTCTGCGACGTGCTCATGCCGCTCGCGTCCTCGCGCTCCAGGCGCGCCAGCAGTCGCTTGGCGCGGCGTCGCGCGTTGTATACCTCGTCCGATGTCCTTTTCGCACGTGCCATAGGGACCGACCTCCAAAATAAAAAGCGGTGCGGTCCGGGCCGCACCGCCTGATGTTAAAGCAACGGGAGCTGAGGGTTAAGTCTTGACTAGACGAGCACGAGCGTCTTTCGTGTGTTGCCGTTGGGGAGTTTGCTGGATACGAGCTTCATCGGGACGATCTCGCCCTCGTCGAAGAGGCCCGCGGCCATGAAATTATCGGCTGCGTTGCGCACACCCTCGGACTGGGAGAAATAGGCGGTTCCGTCCTCGCAGACGAGCGTGGTGTTGGTACAGGGGGCGTCTACGCCGTTCTTGTCGCGGGCGCGGCGGATGCCGGGCTTTGTGAACACGCCGATGACGTTGAGGATCTCGCCCTCGTGGTCAGACAGGGACTCGGCGTTGTTCATCGCGTTGACGACGAGCTTCTTGGTCGCGGTGTCGGTGGCCTTGATGCTGGAGTAGCTTGCGGGGGTGTAGAGGTCGGTGCAGTTGTCCATAGGTGCGAGCTGAGTGTTTTCGTCAGTCATAATGAGGTTCCTTTCCGATTGCGTAGTTCATAGCGACTTTGAGGAAAAGTCTTGTCGGGATTGAGTAATAGTCCGATTCGGTCTCGACTCTTGTGATCGAGATGAACGAATCGCCTAATCGTTGGCGGAGCGTGTTCGTCGCCTTCACCGGATCCGAATAGTCGCCATATAGGTCGTACTCGAAATCAATCAGCTTGCCCTTGGCTACTGTCTTGCCGATGCAATGGCAGATCTGGATTCGGCGTCCGATTCGGCCTCGCTCCCTTTTTGCGTTTGTCATGAAAAACACCCCCTTCCCGTTGCTGTTACTGACATTATAGAAAGGGGGCGCTTTACGTGTCAACGATTATTGCAATAATTTTTTCACTTACCGGCGCGTGCCGTCTGATACATAGCATTGCAGACGGTCGAGCGCATAGCCGTACACGCCCGCGTAGTCGTCTCCGCCATAGGTAGAGCCGTCGTCGCACACCTCGTCCCAGTATCCGGCGTGCGCGACGTCCTGGGAACGGTAGTAGACCTGCTTATAGTCGCCGTCGGGCGTGATGTAGTACATCTGCACGCCATCGATAGTCTGCCCCCAGATACCGGCCATACCGTTTACGGAATCGTTGTAGTTTGCGGTCTGCACCCAACCGAGCCACCCGTTCTCTTTGGTGTGGACGCGATAGCGAAGGGTACCGCTGTCAACCCACGCGATCAGCATGTCGTGGGAGCCGTAGGGCATACCGGCGAATCCCTCGGAATTGGAATCATTGAAATTCGTCACAGCGTCATTCCACGCGCCATAACGGTTGTGAAGGGCGTAATGGATGTTTACGCTCTTGCCAGTGGACTTCGGGAAAATCGTGCGAGTGGCGGAAGTGGACGGCTGATAGGTGCCCCCATTGCCGTTTGTCGGCGCGATGGGGGCTACATAGCCGGAGCCCAGGTAAGCTGCGACCGCCTGCTTGAACTCCCACCAGCTCTTGCCGTACTGGGCGAAATAACCGTTTGGGTCGGTGTGGTCACTGCCACCCCACCTCTGAGCCGCCTCGTAGTGGGACAGAAGGCGCGACGTGTCCCAACCGTGGGCCCGCAGCTCGTCCCCGGTCCACTTGACGGCCTCGCCCCACTGTTTAGCGAAATCGGCTGCGTTGGTGGCGTGCGCGAGCTCGATGCCGATCGTGTACCAGTTGCCGTTGCCCACGTGCCAGCAAAGGCGGTTCTCCGCGACGGTATTGTAGACGGTGGAACCATCAAGCTCCATCACGTGATGCACCGCATAGGTATCGTCACGCGCCCACAGCAACGTGTGGTTGTATGCGCTCGCGCCGGGGTTCGCCGTCTCGTGGATGACGAGATAGGAGGCGTTCAAATACCCGTGTCCGTTAGAAACGTACCTGTTGACGCTCTGATATGCATCCGCGCCGGTCGGCGTTGCAAATGCGATAGCGAGCGCGAAGAAAAACGCGGCAAACGCCACGCCCTTCTTCCGCCCGATGCGGTTTGTTTCCATTGCTAGCCCTCCTCGTTGTCGTTGAGATTGTCGTTGAGATTGTCGAGCTTATCGTAGAGTTTCGCCATAATCAGGCTATTCTCCTCGATGGTCTTGCGAAGCTCCTCGATAGTCTTCGTGTTGCTGTAGTACATCATCACGAAAGCCGCGATAGGAAATGCCACATTGCTCACCAAATACGTAACTGCATTGACGTCCATATTCCATTACCTCCTTTCCGACAGAAAAAAAAAGGGGGGACCCGGCCCTTTGCCGAGTCCCGTAAGCATAACGGTATTGTATATGCTATTCGCGTGACTTATCATAAGTCGATGCCGGGAGCCACACCGTGAAGCTGGACGGCACTATATACCATATCGGCTATAGTTTCAGACATTTTATCGCCCCCAATAATCCCAATTGAGACCGTAGACATTAGTACGGCGCCTCTGTTCCCTCAATATCTTCTCGAGTGCCTGCCTTGCTCGCGCGATCTCATGTCTCGAACTTGACTTCTCGTTGAGAAACGAACCACAGTCGACCATAAGGCCAATTCGCGAAATCGAGAGGTCCTCGTCGGTCATGACGCGTAGCTTTGATTGCTCCATATGGAGCAAAGCGTCGACACCTTGATAGTGCGTAAGTACGCTAGTCATTTCAAGATCGGCGCGCGTCTGCTTCTCGCGTTCCTTGCAAAGTATATACATCCTTTTAAGCGCTTTCGCATAGGCCTCGGCCCTGCCTTTCTTCAACAGGTCCATCGCAGCGTCCCACTGAGCCGTCAACGGAATCTCATACCATTTCATTATTTCCACCCATTCTTTTCACCCTGAACGACGGTCGTTATGATGACCGGCTCCTTGGGAGTGTTCGTCTTGCTCACGATAACCAGGGGCGCATACTCACGACGTGCCCCGCTATAAAACTTCACCGTCGAGCCGAGCGCACGATGCGGGCGCAGCGCGAGCATGAGCTTTGCGGGGTCATAGTCGGGAATGAGGTTTGCGAACTCGCGATTGTCCGGTCGGTATTTGAGCAAGCCGTCCAAGACGTCGGTGCGGTCGAAATACGTTAGCTCCTTGCCGTGGAGAGCGCGAAAGATCATACCCGGTTGAAAAAGACCCTCGACACGGTGCAGGACATAACTGTTCGTAGCGTAGACGACTCGATTATGCACGCACACGCTATCGTAAGGTGCATGTGTGCCAGACTTGCACGTGGTCGCGCACAGTGCCCTCCATAGACTCTCGATTTCGAACTTGTTCATGACGATCCTTTCCCTCGTCTGGTTGGAAGTTGATTATTATTTTAACGGCTGTTATTATAATTGCAAGTTGTTTTTTGTAACAGTTAGTATTATTATATAACTTATAAGGCAGGGAGACAGAAAGGAAGATTTCCGATGACCGATTTCAAGCAGTTCAACATCTGGTACTACGATTTCAACTACAACGACAAGCGCGTGAAGACATGTATCAGGATCGAGGACGCACTCGAATTCACTCGCATGCTCGTACGCGATCGCGAGAAATTGCACGTTAGGTTTTTGAGCCTGGAGAGTGTATACTGATTCTCGTGTACTCCCATACAGTCACGGTCTGCTTGCCTATGCCATACTAGACGACTCGGGCAGCCCGC
>ENA-UOOD01002553-UOOD01002553.1-human-gut-metagenome-genome-assembly--contig:-CS67-NODE-2553-length-16202-cov-8.008546_pt1 | contig 16202 bp, 10 predicted proteins | sample MGYA00242464_ERZ724011 | MGnify/ENA metagenome assembly ERZ724011 | reverse complement strand
CCTGGGTGAGGGTGTTGTGTTTGGGGCAGCAGGAGCAGAGGCTGGCTGCGAGGAGGCCTGTCGCGAAGAGCGTGCGGAACAGGGTGCGGCTTGGGTTCGATTTCATGAGTTCAATATTAGAGGTTTCTTGATTGGCGGTTGTCGTGTCCGAAAATCACCCGGTTCGTCCCCTTTGTAAAACGGGAAGTTTCGTTTTGCAAAGGAAAGAGATTGCGAATGCTTTCGTGAATTTTTACAAAAGTAATTATTTTAACGGAGCAAACGAACGCGGAAGGCATAAAAAAATGTCACAGCAGTATGAATTTGTGACATTTTTTCTGGTTACGGGTCGTGGCGGGCGGTTACCTGCGGCTTTTGCCGGCCGCAGATTCCGGAACGACAGCTTCCTGCTCCACGCCGATGGTGCGTGTTTCGTCCCCGCAGGTGACGGTCAGCGTGGCTTTGCGGGGTGCGCCCGTTTCGTTGGTCGTGTAGGTCATCGTGATCTCGCGGGGACCGGCCGCCTCCGCGGGCGTCACGGTCATCCAGTCGGGAATGCCGGTCAGCGTCCATGCGCCGGGGGCCGATACGATCATGCGCTGCATGCCTTCCTGTTGGGAGAAGGTCCATTGGGCCGTCGATACGGCGAAGTCGGGGGTTTTCACTTCGTCGTCGTCGCACCCCGTTACGGACAGTGCGGCCAGGCAGACGAGTATTGAACAGAGCAGTTTTTTCATCTCTTTATCTTGTTGTTTGGCGTGTGACAATGGGTTAATAGCCGGGGTTCTGCACCAGGTTGGGGTTCTTGTTGATCTGGCTCATGGGAATGGCCAGCCAGTAGCTCTTCGGCGCTTCGAAGACGCGGACGCGGCCTCCCTGATTGGCCGGGATCACCTGGTAGAAATCCTCCTGGGTCTTTCCGTCCCGGTTCCACGAGCGGGGTTCCTTGTTCATCACCTCGGGAGCCTCCTTCCAGCGGCGCAGGTCGTGGAAACGGCGTCCTTCGAACAGGAATTCGATCGAACGCTCCTGGTGCAGCACCTTGCGCAGTTCGCTGCCCGAGGGAATGCCGCCCACCAAGGCCCACGAATCCTGGAAGCGGGGCAGCCCGCAGCGTTTGCGCACCCGGTTGAGGTATTCGAGGCTCAAGGGGCTCAGCGACCCGTTGTATTCGAAGTCCGCTTCGGCGTAGTTGTAGAACAGTTCCGGAAGCCGCAGGTAGGGATAGGCGTATTTGCGGTAGTTGTAGGAGTTCTTCGACTGGTTGTAGGTGCTTGATTTGTGAATCCATTTCTGGCAGAGGTAACCCGTGCAGCTCTGGTATTCGTCGGTCTCCTTGAGCGTCGAGCCGTGCAGTTCGCCGCCGCGGAGCTGGAGCGTGAGGATTTTGTCGTCGATCTCGAACGTGCCGCGGTCGAAACCGATCGAGGCGTAGAAGCGGGGTTCGCGGTTGCGGTGCAGGCGGGCGGTGTTGTCGCCCGGGGCGACGCTGTACAGGTCCTCGTCCTTGGTCAGCGGGTCGACGTCGAGCGGCAGCCCGTTCTTGGTGTAGTACATCTCGACGGCCTCCATCGTCGGCACGAGAGTCGTTTTCCAGCCTTTCGACATGTTGCCCTTGATCGAACGCGGTCCGCCGTAGCGCTGCAAAGCCTGAATGCCGCTCTGCGCGCCTTTGGCCAGGATGAATTCGGTTCCGTTCCAGGACTCTTCGACGAAGGTGTCGTGGTAGTTCTTGCGGCCGCGTTCGTCGTCGGGCAGGCTCGAATCGGCCGAGGTGTAGAGGTCGTATTTCGGCTTTTTCGTGTCGGGATTGATCTCGTCCGCGAGGGCGATCGCCGCCGCTGCCGCGTCCAGCGCCCGTTTCCACTTTTCCGGATCGTAGGTCGTGCTCATCAGGGGCGTGCCGTCGGGGTTGTTGAACCCTATGTAGTCGGGATTGCCGTTGACCAGCGGCGAGGCGGCGTAGAGCAGCAGGCGGGCCTTGTAGCTGAGCGCGGCCATTTTCGTGGGAAGTCCCAGTTCGGACTCGCCGACCACGTCGGGCAGCAGCCCGGCGGCCCGGTCGTAACACTCGGCGATGTACTTCACGCACTCGTCGTAAGGAGTCCGCGGAGTGAGGATCTCCGATTCGGGCGCGTCGATGGGGATGAACTTCTTGACCAGTACGATCGGTCCGTAGTATTCGAGCAGGCACTGGTGGTAATATCCCACGAGGAACCACGCTTCGCCCGCGTAGCGGTCGGCGTTTTCCTGCGAGACTGCGGGAACTTTGTAGATGTTGTCCAGCAGGTAGAAACAGTAGCGTATGCCGCGGTAGATGTCGTAGTTCGTGCCGCCGCTGGTGCAGTTCGGGGCCCAGCGGCCGAAATAGGTCAGGTTGGCGTTCTCCTCGCCGTAGAGCAGGCTCTTGCTCGAAAAATAGTAGGTCGTGCCGCGCGCTCCGGTGATGAAGTCGTCGCCGGCGAACTGGTCGGGCGACCAGTCGTACCCGATCAGGTTGGGCATGTAGGTCTGCATGTAGTAGCGGTAGTTCTCGGCCTGCTCCTCCGTTTTCCAGATGTCCTCTTCGGTGGCTTTGCCTTCGGGCACCACGTCGAGGTAGGAGCAGGAGCATAGCAGCAGCAGTGAAAGTGCGGAGATTATCTTTTTCATGGTCTTTTGCTGTGTTTGGGTTAGAAATTGAACTGGAATCCGAGGTTGTACGTCCGCTGGAGCGGGTATCCCAGGCCGTTGCCCGAACCCTTTTCGGGGTCCCAGTACTTGAACGGGGCGAAGGTCAGCAGGTTGGTTCCCGAGACGTAGACGCGCATTTTCTTGTAGGTGTAGCCGATCTCGGCGGTCTTCAGGCGCAGCATCTTGCCGTTGCGCACGTAGAGCGTGCTGGCCTTGGTGTTGTTGTTGTTCCACAGCGGCGACAGGCGCGGGTAGAGAGCCTTGGGATTGGGGTCGTCCTCGCTCCAGTGTTCGTCGGCGATCCACTGCATCAGTCCCGAACCGGGCGTCGCGGCTGTCGCGAAGGGGTGGTAGTTGTACATGATGATCGACACCTTGCCCTGTCCCTGGAAGAAGGCCGAGCAGTCGAATCCCTTGTATTTGAGCGAAAAGCCGAATCCGTAGATGATCTCCGGAACGGTCGGGTTGCCCGTCCAGCACATGTCGTTGTCGTCGATGATCTTGTCATCGTTCAGGTCGCGGTATTTCACGTCGCCCGGGCGGATGGGGTAGGTCGTGGCGTAGATGTCCTGCGAGGGCGAGGAGGCGATCTCTTCCTCGTCCCTGAAAAGCCCTTCGGCGATCAGGCATTGGATCGAGTTGATCGGATGTCCGGCCTTGTACTGGTAGGCCCATTTGTATTTGGGTTCGTCCATTTCGACGATCTCGTTGTGGGCGTAGGTGAACGTGCCGCGCAGCGAGAGGATCAGGTCTTTCGAGAATGCCTTGTTGTAGTCGACCGAGATGTCGACGCCGCTGTTGTCGACCTTGCCGATGTTGGCCCACGGCGTGATGCCCGACATGCCGAAGGTCGAGGGCAGCGACGTGCGCTGCATGAAGATGCCCGAGCGCTTCTCCTTGAACCAGTCGAAGATGATGTTCAGGCTGTCGAACAGGCCGATCTCCACGCCGATGTCGAGTTTGCGGCTCTCCTCCCACGTGGCGTTGGGGTTGCCGTAGACGGAGAGGATGGGACCGTACTTACGCTCGAAGTTGTTGCCGATATAGACGTCGTAGCCCTGTCCCATGTCGACGGTCGTGAGGTAGGGGAAGCGGTCCGCATAATCCTTCGAGATCACGTCGTTGCCGACCAGTCCGTACGAAGCGCGGAGTTTGAACAGGTTGACCTGTTCCTTGATCCCCTTCCAGAACGGCTCGTTCGAAATCACCCAGCCCACGGCCACCGACGGGAAGAATCCGAAACGTTTGCCCGCGGCGAAGTTCTCCGAGCCGTTGTAGCCGAAGTTGGCTTCGAACAGGTAGCGTTTGTCGAAGCCGTAGGTGACGCGTCCGGCGAGTCCCTGCTGGCGGTAGGGCAGCGCGGCGTACTCCTGTTCGTCCGAGATGTTCATGTTGCGCTCCTTCTGCATGTAGACGATCGTCGCTCCGACATCGTGTTTGCCGAACGTGCGGGCGTAGTCGATCTTGGCCTGGAACGCCAGCTCGCGGTAACCGTCCTTGCCGCGCGTCGTGCCCAGGTAGGTGGTTCCGGTGTTGGTCGAGTTGCTGGTGTAGCTGTAATTGCCCGCCTCGTCGATATTGTAGTCGGTCAGCTGGTACATGAACGGCGTGAACGAACGGTAGACGGCCGAGTAGACGCGGTTGTAGAAGGTCGCCATGCCCGTTGCGCTCAGGCCCTTGGTGATGAAGTCGAGGTTCTGGTTGACGGTCAGCGCCGAAGTGAAGTGGCCGCGGAACTGGTCGCCGTAGCCGCGGCACAGCTGGGCGTAGGGGTTGGTGAAGAAGCCGCTGTTCCAGGCGTTGTTGGTTCCGAAGCGCACGAACGTGTCCGATTCCTCGCCGGGCAGCGTCGCGGGGAATTCGCAGGGCATGCCGGTCATGGCGTAGGCGAAGAGGTCCGAGACGCTCTGGATCGGGGCGTGGCGGTAGTGCAGCTGGGTGTTCATCTTCAGCGACACGCGGGTGGTCTTGGTGGCGTCGGCCGAGACATTGGCCTGGAACAGGTATTTCTGGGCGTTGATGTTGGTGTCGAATTTCGAGGCTTCGGGCTTGCGCATGATGCCGTTCTCGTTGTAGACCGAGGCGTTGAGGAAGTAGTCGATTTTCTTGGCTCCGCCCGTCATGTTGAAGTTGAAGTTCTGGTTGAAGGTGCAGTCCTTGAACAGCATGTCGTACCAGTCGACGTTGGGGTAGACGTAGGGGTCGAGTCCCAGTTTGGTTCCCATGATCTTCTCGTTGCTGTAATAGGGCGTTTCGCCGCGCGTGGTGCGGGCCTCGTTGAAGGTCTCCATGTAGGTGATGCCGTCGGCGACCTTCGGAACGCGGGTCGGGGCCGAGGCGCCGAACTCGGCGCGCAGGTTGATGGTCATTTTCTCCGAGTCGCGGCCGTTTTTCGTGGTGATGATCATCACGCCGTTGGCTCCGCGCGAACCGTAGAGGGCCGTGGCCGTGGCGTCCTTGAGCACCGAGAACGACTCGATGGTCTCGGGCGGGATGTTGTTGAGCATCTGGTTGGTGATTTCCACGCCGTCGAGGATCAGCAGCGGCGACTGTCCCGATCCGAAGGTCGAGATTCCGCGTATCCAGAAATTGGCGCCGTCGGCGCCCGGCTCGCCCGATTTCTGCACGGCGATCACGCCGGCGATCTTGCCGCTGAACGAGGTCGAGAGGTTGCTCGACGAGGTTTGCAGGTCGCTCGGCTTGACCGACTGCACGGCGCCCACGAGCGACTCTTTCTTCTGCACGCCGAAGCCGACCACCACCACGTCTTCGAGTTTGTTCGAAGCGTCGGCCAGCGTGATGAGTTTGAAGAGATGGATGTCCCGGACGGAAATTTTCTTGGTGTCGTAGCCCAGGAACGAAACGGTGACCGTCTTGGCCGAAGCGGGTACGGTCAGTTTGTAGTTGCCGCCGGCGTCGGTGGTCGTGCCGACGTTCGTGCCTTCAACATAGATGTTGGCTCCGACGATGGGCTGGTTGTCGGCCGAGGAGATGACCGTTCCGGCGACGGTCATCTCCCCGTTCGGGGCCGTCGGGGCGGAGACCGGCGAGCGGCGGGAGATGGTGACCAGTTTCCCCCCCCCTTTGACGGTATAGCGCAGCGATTTGTCGAGCACCGTGTCGAGCACGGTCTGAAGCGTCGCGTCCTTGAACGTTGCCGTGACCGGCCTGCTGACGTCGACGTCCTCGTTTTCGAAGAGGATCGAGTAGCCGGTTTGCCGCTCCACCTCTTCCAGCACCGTTTTCAGCGGAACGCTCCGGAAGGCTTTGGTGACGGTTTGCGCGTTGAGGGCGACTGTCAGCAGCAGGCACGGGATCAACGCTGCAATCTTCTTGAATAGGAGATTTACATGCATAAGTTTTTAAGATTTAGGTTTGTTTGGAAAGAAGTTTTTCAGGGTTTGGTTTTTCGGGGGCGGCTGTCGACGCGGTAACCGCAGGTGTCGCGCCTGACGCTGATCGGCAGAATGTCGCACAACCCGCCCATGATTGATTCGATGTCCTGCGCCTCGGTGAGCGATATGCGGAAGGTCTTGTCGTCGAACGCGTCGGTGCAGAGTTCGATCTTCACGTCGTATTCGCGGGCGAGCCGCCGGAGCAGGGCCGGGAGGGAGATCGCGTCGTAGCGGATGATGCCGTCGATCCAGCTGCGGAACTGGTCGGTGTCGACCTGCCTGCGCGACGCCTCCATCGTCCGGCAGTCGTAGGTGATCAGGTCGCCCGGAACCATCGTTTCCGTGCTGCGGGACGATTCGAATTGCAGCGAGCCTTCCATCAGCGCGGCCAATACGTCGGGGTCTTCGTCGTAGGCCGAGATGTTGAACCGGGTGCCCAGCACGGTGAACGTGCAGCCCCGGGCCTGCACCCGGAAGGGGAGGTCGGCGTTGCGGGCCACCTCGAAGTAGGCTTCGCCCGAAAGGCCGATGTCGCGCGACGAGCGGTTGAAATCCGACCGGTAGCTCAAGGTCGATCCGGCGTTGAGCCACACCTGGCTGCCGTCGGGCAGCGATATGCGGCTGTTGGTTCCCTGGGGAGCCTGTACGGAGAACATTTGCACGGGGTCTTCGGTGTGTATGAGGTGCCGGGTGGTGAAGGCCGAGATCAGGATGAGCACGGCGGCTGCCGCCGAGAACCGCAGCCAGCGCCGGCGGGCGCGGATTCGGTTCTCGCGCCGTTCTATTTTTCCGTTGAGCCGGGCGAGCGAACGGAGGACGTCGGCCGACGGCACGTGCCGTTGCTTCCATTCGCGTTCCCATTCGCGCATCAGGGCGGCGTTTTCCGGCGAGGCGGCGAGGAATCCGAAGAGTTCGCACTCTTCTTCGGGGGCGATGGGTCCTTCGAAATAGCGGACGGCGAGTTCTTTCAGGCTTTCGTTCATGGGGTCGGTTGTTGTACGCATACATACATACAACAATCGGGGCGGATTTTACCCCCCCCCGGTTCCGGAAAAATTCGCATATTTTTTGAAATTCGCCTCTGGAAGGCTTCAGGACGGCTGGTTCATCAGCCAGGCGAGGATCAGTATTTGCAGGTAAATGGATTGTTCGCGTTCGAGGGCTTCGGCGAAGATGCGCAGGGCGCGCTGGATGTGCCGCTCGACCGTATGCAGGGAGATGTGGAGCCGTTCGGCTATTTCCCGGTTCTTCAACCCCTGGAACCGGCTGAGGAAAAACACTTCGCGGCAGCGTTCGGGCAGCGAGTCCATGATGCGCTGTATCTGCTGTTCCAACTCCTGGTACAGGTAGGGATGCCCGTTTTCGGCGAAGGAGAAATCGTAGTTGTAAAGACGCTCCTCCCCGATTTTCGCCCGGGCCAGGCAGCTGATCGTGTATTTGTCGACGATGCTTTTGTGCTTCAGGTAATTGAGGCATCGGTTGCGGGTCATGGCGAACAGCAGCATGCGGGCCTCTTCGGGGTCGAGGGGGGCTTGCCGGTCCCACAGCGCCATGAAGCAGTCGTGAACCAGGTCCTGCGCCTCGATGGGGTTGTTGACGAACCGCAGCGCATAGGCCGTCAGCCGGGGTTGGCAGTCGATGTAGAGCCGTTCGAAATCATACCGTTTGGATTCGCTGTGCATTTGTCGGGTCCGTCCTGATGCTTTTTTTGTTTTGGGCGGTTTCCGCCGCTTTTCGGGGGTGAAACCGAGGCAAATATAATCAAAAAAGTAAAAAAATGCCGCAGACGCTCTGAAAACATCTGCGGCATGGGGCGTGTTTCGACGCCGGTGCGGGCTACTTGTAAAGCCCGGCGACGGTGAAGTCGAGTATCTTGCCGAAGCCGTCGAACACCAGCGCGTTCGGCTGGTCGAGCTGTCCGCTGCCGAAGTTGATCTGCGGCACGACGTGTATCTTGTCGTTCCCGTCGTCCTTCGAGGTGACCACCGTCACCGCGCGGCTGCTCCATGCCAGCGAGGCGTTGCTCGGAAGGGTCGACGAGCCGTCGTAGTTCTCCATGGCGTAGTAGCCTTGCAGGTAGAGACGGGCCAGGGTGATGTGCTCGCCCGCAGGGGCCGTGAAGACGGGCGCCGGGTCGAAATTGACGCTGCCCGTCGTGAAGATCACCTTGTAGATGGCGCTGCGGGTGGCGATGTAGAGGATCGGGTCGAATCGCGAGAAGACGAAGCTCACGGCTTCGGCGATGAGGGCGTTGGCCTCCGCGGGGATGTCGTAGATCAGTTTGGCGGCGGGTGCGCCGGCCGAAGCGGAGTAGTTGCCGAAGGTGTAGAGCGCATGGTTGCCGTCGGCTTTCCGCATCAGCAGGGTGTGGGTGGCGTTGTCGATGCTGATGCCGCCCGCGATGCACCGCAGGCCGGGAGCGTTCCCCGGGTCGAAGGGCGACGAACCCACGCTGCCGCAGGCGTAGAACGTCTGGTTGTAGCCGTAGCAGAACTTGCCCTGTTCCCGGTCGTAGAAGATCGTGCTGGGTTTGCGGGTGCTGCCCGGAGCGGAGTGGGCCGAAACGACGCCGTTGTCGACGGTCATGGTTTCGGTTCCGCTGACGGGCGTCGAGATCCGGCCGCGGCTGAGCAGCGTTTCGTAAATGTCGCCGTCGTTGAGGATCATCGTGCACTGGTAGGTGTTGAGCAGGCTCCGGATGTCGAGCTTTCCGGGCAGGTAGACGAACGCATCCTCCTTATGGCCCAGGATTTCGTAATAATCGGTCTCCACGCGCATCAGGTCGTCGTCGGTCGACACCCAGAGGATGTTTTTCTTGTCGGTTTTGTCGTAGGTGTAGAGCATGTGGGTGACCGCCGAGGGGAACGGACTGCCGTTGCGCCGGCTGATCAGCTCCTTTTCGACGGTTCCCTGCTCCGCGCCCGAGTAGGTCTCGGTCAGCTGCGGGTGCATGATCAGTCCCAGGTCCGAGGTGGTTCCGTCCCGGGTGTAGGCCACCACAAGCCCTTCGTTGAATTGGGCCGTCACGATGAGCGTCCACTTGTACTGGTACTTCAGGTCGTGGGCGGTGTCGGTGACCGTCAGCAGGAACAGGTAGCCTTTCGAGGAGATCGGCAGGTCGATCACTTCGTGGAACTCGCGCGTCGTGGCGAGCGAAATCGCCTCCGAGTCGTTGTCGGTCTGACTCACCGTCCATTCGTAGGTAAGCTCCTCGGGATTCTCCCGGCCGTCTTTGGTGATGCGGATGCCCGTGATGTCGAGCCGTGCGTTGTGCACCACCGTCAGCTGCGAGGCGATGGCTTCCGGCACTTCGATCTCCACGGGCGGGATATGGGTGGTCTGCAACGTGCTTTTGTCGTCGTAGCACGACGCGGCGAGCAGGCCCCAGCCTGCCAGCAACAGATATAGGGTGTGTTTTCTCATGGTCGTTCGTCGTTTACTTGGTGCGGATCGTTACCTCCCGGCCCTTCATGGAGCCTGATTCGTGGATGCGTTTTTGCCCGGGGTTGGCGGCCTTCCATTCGTCGTACCAGGCCTGTGCCCTGGCGCGCCAGGCGTCGATGTAGTAGCTGTAATCGGGTCCCCAGTCGGGGAACACCTCCCAGCCGAAGATGTCCAGCAGCAGCTGGTGGCCGGCCTGGCTGTAAGCCTCCGTCGACGAGCTGCCCGAAGAGGCCTCCGATTCGATGAAGGCGTTGTAGGTGGACCACTGCTTGGTCGTCGCGGGCCGCGGCAGCATGTTGTGCCACGAGACGTTGGCTTTCAGGTAGCGGTCCGGTCCCACCCGGAGGTCGGGCGAATCGGTCAGGCAGAGCGTCAGTTCGCGCTGCTGCGTGTCGAGTTCGGCCGATTTGGCGACCTCGATGCGGATGGCACCGTAGGTCTTCCCGGCCGGAACCTCCGCGCCGAGGATTTCGTACTGCCCGGGCTGCGCCGTGGTTCCCTCTTCGAGGATGCGGACGCCGATTTTCCGGTCGGAGCCGGAGGCCCCGCCGATGAGTTTCACCGGGACCTCGATCACCGCCTCGGCGACCCCTTCGGGCTGCTGCTTGAAGGTCATCGAGGCGTAGAACGTGCTGTCGGAATTCGAGTATCCGGGATATTCGGCCGTTTCGTTGGGCGCAGCCCCCGGGAAGCAGACCCTTCCCTGCGACATGTCGTAGCGTGTCGGGTCGTCCTTTTCGCAGCCGGCCGTCGTCGCCGCGGCCAGCAGTATGCAGATCAGTTTTTTCATGCTTCTCAACAATTAATCGTTCGACTTACTGTACGCGTCCCGACTGTATTTCGAAATCGGGGTAGGGCAGCATGTAGACGGCGTCGTCGATGACCTTGCTGCCGCTCATCACATCGCTCTGGCGGGGCAGTTTCTCGTAGCCCAGCCGTTTGTAGAAATAGAAGACCACGCCTTCGCAGATGAACTCCTTGCGGTACTCCTTTTCGAGCTGGGCCATCAGGCTCGCCTCGTCGAGGTCGGCATCCAGTTCTTCGTAGACCGCGCGGGCCTTGCGCACCTCCTGCAACAGGCTGCGGGCTTCGCCGAGGTCCTTGTCCGGGCCGGAGATGCGACACTCGGCGGCGATGTAGTACATCTCCGGCAGGCGGATCAGCGGCATCAGGTCCTTGTGGCGGTAGTCGGCGCCCGTCGAGGTCTGCTGATAGAGCTTCGAAGGGGTCTTGGTCCCCTCGGGCCAGTAGTCGGTGTTGTGGTAGAGCTGTTTGTAGCGGCAGTCGGAGATGCCGGCGCCCTTGATTTCGAAAAGATCGTCGGCGACCGAGTTCTTGATGCACAGCGTGCGGTACTGGCGGTCCTGTTCCGAATATTCGCGGTTGAGGTTGCTTGCGATCTTCTTGGCCATGTCCGTGACGCCGAGCGCGAAGATATGTTCGCTCGGGAAGCACATCTCGGTCGTGGGGGCCTTGGCGGAGTCGGTGAACGTGCGCAGCGTCAGCCCGCCGGCGATTCCGACCGATGCCGGGTCGTCGATCACTTCGAGGGCGGCCAGCAACGCGGTGTGTTTGTTTTCGTCGCTGCCTTCCCACATGCAGACGCGCGCCAGCAGGGCCTTGACGGCGAAGTAGTTCAGGTGCATGTAGCGGTAATCGTAGAATTTGTCGACGTTGGCTTCGGTATAGATGCTTTCGGGATACCTGGCCCGGATGGGGTCGATCTCCAGCAGGCGGGCGGCCTCCGTGAGGTCGGCGATCATGCGGCGGAGCGTCTCGGCGTAGGTCAGCTGCGGCGCCGCGTCCTTGTCGACGCTCGTCAGGTAGGGGACCGTGTGACGGCTCTCCAGGTCGGTGCGTCCGGCCAGGTCGCTGCACCCGAACAGGCGTATCAGGTCGAAGTGGATGTAGGCCCTCACGGCGAGCAGTTCGCCCTTGATGATGCGGTAGTTGACCGAGTCGAGTTCGTCCTTCCGGCGGTCGATGTGGTCGAGGGCGTCGTTGACGTTGGCGATCACCGAGTAGGATTTCTCCCAGACCTTTTCGATCACTTCGGTGGATTTCGTGGTTTTGTAGTTGTAGCGGTCGAGGTCGTAGTCGTCCGCGGCGGTGTTCTTGCGGGCGTCGTACTGGCGGCCCAGTATTTCGACCATGTGCCACGTTAGGTTTTCGCCGTAGAGGTCGGTTTCGCCCATGGCGAGGTAGCAGCCGATGAGCGTCTGCTGGAAGCCTTCGGCCGAGGAGTAGTGGGCCTCGGCGCGGATTTCCGACGGGGGCGTCACGTCGAGCCAGCTCTCGCACGAGACGGCTGCGAGGGCTGCGGCGGACAGAAGGAGGTATTTGATGCTGTTTTTCATGGCTTCGGTGGTTTGTGTTAGAAGGTTCCGGTCAGCTGGAACGACATGCTCCGTGCGAAGGGATAGGTCGTGCCGCGCTCGATGCGGATCGACGAGAGCGTGGCGATGTTGTTCATGTAAAAGGCCAGCTTGAGCCGCTTGAGGCGGATTTTGCTGATCAGCCGCGGGTTGAACTCGTAATAGAGGCTCAGCGACGAGAACGTCAGCTCGTTGTTGTCCTGCACGAAGCGCGTCGTGGCCCGGGTCTTTTCGTCGTGCTGCTTGCCGTTTTCGTCGGTGTAGGAGCCGAGTTTCTTGAACATGGCGTTCTGGCCCGGAGTCTGCCAGCGGCCGTAGAGCACGCGGCGGTCGACGTTGTAGTGGATGTCGACGTTCTCGACCTTGTTGACCAGCGTGGTGTTGTACCGCTGCCCGCCGCCGAGGAAGGTGCAGGTGGCGCTTAACCCGAAGCCCTTGTATTCGGCCGCGAAGCCGAAGTTGCCGCGGTACTTGGGGTCGCTGATGCCGGCCACGACCTGATCCTGCGCGTCGTACTCGTAGGTCAGCGTGCCGTCCTTCCTGACGTAGATTTCCTGACCCGTCGTGGGGTCGATGCCCAGCGACGGCACGGCCCAGATGGCGTTCATCGGCATTCCGTCCTGATAGATCAGCACGGGCGTCGAGTTGCTCTTGTCCTGCGCCTGGGCCATCATCTTTTCGTTGTAGGCCTTGAGGCTTTCGGAGAGGTTGATGATGATGTTCTTGTTATAGGCGATCGAGCCGAAGAGGTTGAAAAAGCCCTGTTTGCCCTGCCAGAGCGTATAGCTCAATTTGGCCTCGATGCCGCGGTTGCGGACCTTGCCCAGGTTGTCCTTCACGGTGTCGAAACCCGTGGAGGTGGGGATTGCCACGTCGGTGAGCATGTTCTCGGTCACCGAGTTGTAGTAGTCGAAGGCGATCGTTGCGCGGTGGACCGTAATGTCGGCGCCCACGTTGTAGTCCATGCGCTGTTCCCATTTGAGGGCGGGGTTGGGCATCTTCGAGAGGTAGGCGCCCGTCTGTCCGTGGTAGGTGGCCCCGGTGTAGTAGAGATAGGTGGCCAGCACTTCGTTGGTGTCGTAGTTCTGGTTGCCCGTCAGTCCGGCCGAGGCGCGGATCTTGAATTGTTTCAAAACGTCCTGATCGCGCAGGAAGGGTTCGTTGTGGAGGTTCCACGCCACGCCGGCGCTCCATGCCGACGACCAGCGGTTGTCGGCGCCGTAGAGCGACGAGGCGCTTTCGCGGAACGTGAGGTCGACGTTGTAGCGGTCGTCGTAGCTGTACGACGCGGTTCCCAGGAAACTGATTTCGCGCGTGATCGACGAGATGCCGACGGGCTTTTTGTCCTGGGCGTACTGCCGGGCGAAGGTGATGTCGGCCGTCTGGCTGTTGGGGAATCCCTCGGCGTAGTGCTGGTAGGCGCTGTACGTGTTTTCGGCGATCCGGCCGCCGGCGTTGACGTAGAGGTAGTGCCTGCCCCAGTTTTTGGCGTAGTTGGCGTAGATTTCGCCCGAAATGTCGCTGCTCTTGCCGTTGTCGAGCTGGTAGGAGCCTTTGCGCAGCTGCATGCTCGTGCTTTCGTAGGCCGAGGTGGCGAATTTCGAATGCTTGGCCGGATAGAATTCGTCGGCGTCGCTGCGCTTTACGGCGATGCCGAGGCGGGCGGTGAGTTTCAGCGCCTCGGTGGCCTGCCATTCGGCGTAGAAGTTGTCCGTCACGCTGGTGTAGGTCTCGCGGTCGAGCGTTCCGAGCGTGGCGTCGTACATCGGGTTGGCCACTTCGTCGTAGGCCCAGCGGGCGATCTGGCCCGTCTGGGGATCGACGGCGCTCCAGTAGGGATTCATCCGGGCGTAGTCCCCGAAATCGCCCCACGGCGAGTTGTCGCTCCTGGTGTTGCTGACGCTCAATATGTTGCGGAACAGGAAGCTTTTCTTGCGGTACGAAACGTTCACGTCGCCCGAGAGCACCGTGCGCTCCGAACCCTTCATCACGCCCGCCACGTTGTTGTACGAGAAGTCGATCATCGCCCGCAGTTTGCGGCTGTCGCCCAGTTCGACCGAGAGGGTGTGTTTGTGGCCGACGCCCGTGCGCAGGGGTTTTGCGAGCCAGTAGGTGTCCAGTCCGCCGAGCACCTGCGCTTTGAGTGCGTTGTAGCGTTTGGTGAGATCCACCTGCGTCTGGGGATTCGCCGAGGTGTAGACGCCCTCGATGCGCTCGGCCTCGAGCTTCTCCCAGGCGTTGCAGAGGTTGAGCTCGTCAGGTCGGGCATCGACACCTCGATGCTTCCGGTGTAGGTCACCAGCTCCTGATTGCCGGCCAGGCGTTTGGTCTCGATGACGATGACGCCGTTGGCGGCCTTCGAGCCGTAGAGCGCCTTGGCCGCGGCGTCCTTGAGGATGGTGATGCTCTCGATACGGGTCATGTCCATGTCCATCACCTTCTCGGCCGTGGTTTCGAACCCGTCGAGGATGAACAGCGGCTGGTTGGGGCGGTTCTGGTAGTTGCCCTTGATATTCACGCCCGTGGATTCCGAGGGAAAGGTGGTGATACCGCGCAGCTGCATGTCCGGCAGCGTGTTGGGGTCGGAGCCCATCAGCGTGTTGTCCATGATGTAGAGCGACGGCTCGATGTTTTTCAGGCTCTCGAAGACGTTGCGGTTACTCACGCGGGCCAGCTGGCCCGACGTGATGGTCGTGGCCGAACCCGTGTAGCTCTCCTTCTTGCGGGTGAAGATGCCGGTCACCACGACGTTTTCGATCTCCTGTTCGTCCTGCACCAGCCTGACCAGTCTGGTCTGTGCCGAGGGAAGCGTTTGCGAGACGTAGCCGATGTAGGAGAAGATCAGGTTGTCGCGGCCCTCGGGCATGCGGATCGAGAATCCGCCGTCGGACCCCGACACGACTCCCGTGGCGGTCCCCTGGATCAGGATGTTCACGCCCACGAGCGGCGCGCCGGCCGTGTCCGTCACACGTCCGCTGACGACCTTGTCCGGGGCTTTCTGCGGGGCGGAGGCGTTCCCCCCCCCGCTTCGGCTACGGATCACGATCGTGTCGTCGTCGATCGAGTATTCGAGCCGCGTGCCGCGCAGCGCTTCGTCGAGCACTTCGCGCACCGGGGCGTCGGCCTTGCTGAAGGAGATGCCGCCGATTCCCCGCACGGCGTCGCTATTATAGAGGATGTAATATCCCGTCTGCTGTTTGATCCGTTGGAGAACCTCGGCCAGCGACGCGTTGCGGAACGATACGGAGATGCGTTCCCTGCGCTGCTGGTAGGCTTCGCTCGCCGTCGCCTGCCGGGGCGCGCCCCAGACGGAAATCGCCAGCAGCCACATGCATACGGCAAGCCATGGCCTTCGGTGCGATACTGATAGGTAAAGTTTCCTCATAATAGCTGTGTTTTAAGTGACACGAATGCCGCCCCGTCGGGCGGCTTCCCAACTAACCGGCATCAATCGTCGTCACGGTCGATGCAGAGCACGATCTTTCCCTCCTCGACATCGGCTCGTATCTGATCGGTGCGCGCCAGCAGACGGGCCATTTCGGCAAAGGTTTCGTAGCGTTTCACGACGCCCGTGTAGCGCACCTTGTCGGCGTCGACGCCCCGCGGGACGATCTCCACGCCGTACCAGCGCGAGAGTTTGCGGCATATCGAGGCGATCGTTTCGTCGTTGAAGGTGAACAGTCCCCGGGTCCAGGCGGCGTAATCTTCGGCGGCGACCTGCCGCACGTCGAAGATAGCCCCTTCGCGCCCCACGCGGGCCTGCTGGCCCGGCTGGAGCATTGCGCGGCGGTGTCCGCTCCGCACCTCGACGCTGCCCCTCACGAGCGTGGTCTCGATCGTGCCCTCGTCGGCGTAGGAGGAGATGTTGAACGCCGTGCCGTAGACGCTTACGGAAACCGTGTCGGCGTGGACCACGAACCGCCGCGAGGCGTCGTGCGCCACGTCGAAGTAGGCTTCGCCCGTCACGGTCACCTCGCGCGGCCCGTCGCCGAAGCGGACCGGGAAGACGAGGCTCGACTCGGAGTTGAGCCATACCTGCGTGCCGTCCGAGAGGCGGAGCGAGAACTCCTTGCCGCGCGGCACGGTGACGGTGTTCGTCATCGGAATCTCCTGCTCGGCCTCCACCTTGTGGTAGGCCAGCTCCTCGCCGGCGATCTCGAGGCGCGTGCCGTCCTGTTCGACGAGCATCCGCCGCCCGCCCGCTTCGAGCGCGACGTTCTCGCCCGACGAAAGGGTCAGCACGGCGCCCCGCACCCCGGGCGTCAGCTGCTCGATGTAAGCCTGCCGTGCGAGCCGTTCGGCCCGGCGGCCGAGCGTCCACCAGCCGCCGCCGGCC
>ENA-UOOD01002548-UOOD01002548.1-human-gut-metagenome-genome-assembly--contig:-CS67-NODE-2548-length-16215-cov-23.246906_pt1 | contig 16215 bp, 15 predicted proteins | sample MGYA00242464_ERZ724011 | MGnify/ENA metagenome assembly ERZ724011 | reverse complement strand
ACCTGCCTTTCAAAATTTGCACCTAAGCTTTTCACTTAGGAACGAGTCGCACCAAAAAAGTAATCGTGAATCAGGAAATTGTGGCGGGCAAAGGCTTTGTCCTGCACCTGATACGCCCCAAACGGCACATTGCCGATGGCAAGGTCAAAGAAATCCCTGCGGTCAGTCGTTTCAAAGCCTGCAATGGTGATGTGCGCCTTGGGATACAGCTGCTGGGCAATGCGTCCCGTGATGCTGTCCAGCTCCACCCCGTACAGGCGGCTTTCCTTCATGCTGTCCGGCAGCATCCCGAAGAAATTGCCCACGCCGCAGCTGGGTTCCAGCACGTTGCCCGACCGAAATCCCAGCTGTTCCACCGCCGCATAAATGGCACGGATAACGGTCGGGCTGGTGTAATGCGCATTCAGGGTGGATGCACGGGCAGCTTCGTATTCTTCCTGTGTCAGCAGGGATTTCAGCGCGCTGTATTCGCTGCGCCATGCTTCGCTGTGTTCGTCAAAGGCTTGCGGCAAGCCGCCCCAGCCCACATAGCGGGACAGGACTTCCTGTTCCTGCGGCGATGCCGAACGCTGCTCGCTTTCGACCATCTTCAGCACGGAAATGGCTTCGATGTTCGCACTGAATTTCGCTTTTGCACTGCCTTCTCCCAAATGTTCATCCGTAATGCGGAAGTTTTCTGCCGCTGGCGGTTCGGGCGCTGGTTCGCGCTGTTCGGATGCGCTGGCGGACAAATCAAGCACGATATTCCGCAGCGCGGTTTCTGCTGCTGGCAGGAAATGTGCATTCCGTTCGTCCGCTGCCAGCAGCCGCTCAAAGCGCGGCAGACTTTCCGCTCGGAAAATAGGATAGCGCTGTGACGGGTCGCGCAGCTGAACGCTGAACGCGCTTTTTGCCTCGATCACAAAGGGCGTGCCGTCCAGATAGACCGTATCGCCAACCGCATAGGCAGCCGTTTCGGATGATGCTGGATTTTCAGCGGCATCAGCAGACGCGGCGCTTTCTTCGGCAGAAACAGGTTCGTCTGCTTCTTCGCCTTGCTCCGCCCGATTTTCATCGTTCGCATCCGGCGCTGTTTCCTTTGGGAGGGCATCTTCGTCTGCTTCCTGCCTGCCAAAATCGGCCATTGCATCCTGCGTCAGGTACTGCCCCTGGCGAATCAGCGTGTCAATGCGCGCCGCCGCCTTCGTCCACTGCATTTTGACAGGCGCGCAGCCGTTTTTTTGCAGCACAATGCCCTTGCTGTCATGCGCTTCATTGCTGCCATCCGCACCGGATACCGCAGGAGAACGCCCGCCTATGCCATACTCGTCTTTGAGGAAATTTGCTTTTTCGGTCATCGAGCGTGCAGGCGTTTCGGTGAAATACTGGTAGATGCGCCGTTTGCCGCCCGACATATTGCCGCCGCTGCTGAGCGTATCGTCGATTTCATCCTCCGTGATGAAGCCGTCCGGCTTGGTGACTTCGACAAGCAGGGATTCATAGCCGCGCCGCGGAAACGCCAGCTCTTTGAGCGTGTTCAGGACAGCATCCGGGGTGTGGAAGGGGAATCGCAGGAGGTTTCGATTTTTCCGCTCATCCTCCGCAAACCGCGCTGCTTCTGCTGTCAGCCTTGACAGGAATTCCGGGTTGGCAAGCTGCTCCGTCAGCCGCGCTGTTTCTTCGGGGAAGCTGCTTCCGCGAATACTCTTCATGGAGGGAAAATAGCCCTTGCCGTCCTCCGCCATGTCGTGGTACATGTACCAAAGCCCCTGCGCTGCCATTGTCCGCTCATGCACCGGGGTCTGTGCCAGCTCCATCATGCCCAGAAATTCGCCGGATTCCAGCAGCGCCCCGATGCGCTGTGCAGCATCCGCCCATGCAATCCGCTGCGCATTCGGTACATCGCGGGCGCTTTTCCCGCTGGCAATCCGAATGCCGCTTTCGTCATACCACGCGCTGTACGGTTTGCCCATGTACATCATGCCGAATCCGCCGTGATAAATCCGCGGAAGGCGCTGGGCAATGGTTTCAGGCGAAAGCTGCTTGGCAAAGTCCGCCGTGACCTTCATCCGATGGTCTGTCGTATTGCTGCCGCTGCGCAGAAACTCATCCACCACTTCCTGCGGTACAGAAAAAGCGAAGGGTGCTTGCGCACTCTCCGCCTCAAAATTGTCCACCAGTTGAATCTGCTCGTTTTCTGTCGGCAGGAAAAAACTCATCTGCTCCAGCTGCGGCGTATAACCGCTTAGCTGTAAATCAGCTCCGAAAGAATCATTTCCTCCGCCTGATGTTTCAGGCTGTTCATCTGCCCCGCCCAGCGCATCGGGTTCTCCGCCTTCATGTCCTCGGTCACGCCGCTCTGCTTCGGCAGGATTTGCATCAGGCGGTTCAGCCGATTCTGCGCGCTCTGCTCGATTTCGTGCAGGTGCGTCATCAGCCGCCCGCTCAGGAGCAGCCGCGTATACAGCCCCGGACGCTCGCTCGCCAGATACTGCTGGCGCATCATCCCGTACTTGCCCAGCGGCTGCGGGCGTGTTCCAGTCCATGACCTCTTGAAAATCCTCCCGCAGAAGCTCCGGTTCCAGTCCGCATCGGGTCTGGATGACAGCCGAGATGCTTGCCGCCGCTGCTTTTCGGAAGGACGCCCCCGCCGCAAAATCATCGTACTCCGATAATGCCGAATCGTCAACACTGTCGAGAATGTCGCGGCGGTGTTCGTTCCAGTAGGCAAGCGCCTGACGCTCGGCAAGCTGTTCAATCTGCTGGACAAGACGCATCGACGCATCCGCAGAAAATTCTTCTGCCAGCATCTTGCGGACAGCCGGTTCTGCTGCTTCCGTCAGCTGCCACACGTCTACATTCCGCGAATCTGCCCGCGTCCCCGTGTCCGACACATCAAAGACATATCGGATGCGCATTCCGTTGGCGGTGGGGTTCAGCAGGGCAATGCCCTTTGCGCCGCGCCGGATGTAGCGGTGCATAGTGCCGTTCCAGAGCTCATACGCGGCACAGGCGCTTGCATCCGGGCGCTGCGCATAAATCATCAGCTGGTCGTGATAGGGATATTTATAGAGCCTTGATGCCGTGGTCAGGAACGACAACCAGTCAAGGTAATTGCCTGTGATTTTCAGCGATGTTTCGTCCGCCAGCTGCACATAGGCTTGTACTTTTGTCTGCATGTTTTTCTCCTCTGCGTCAATCTGCGCCGGCTGCATACCACAGCGCGTAGGCGGCAAGGTCGGTCAGCGTCCAGTCGGCGGGCATTACGCAGTCAGCAAAATAGGCGCAGTCGAGGCTTCCGGCTTGGAAGCTGCGTTCGTCCTGCTCTATCAGGCTGCAGCGCTCGTCCGTTTCCGTGCAGAATCCCTGCCGGCAGCGCGGGCATTCCTGCTGGGCAAGCAGTCCGATGCAGTCCACCATCTGCGCGGTCATCAGGAATCGGGCAGCAGCTGCGAGAGGGCATGAAGCAGCGCGCAGAGCGCCGTCTGCTCGTCCTCCGGCACGGACTGCGCACGATGCTCCGGATAATCCGCAGGGTGTTCGCCGCCGTGCATCAGGAGTTCCTCAACGGAAACGTGGAAGGCGCGCGCAAGGTGGAGAATCGTGCCCGCCTTGCAGTTCTCCAGCCGCACGCTGCCGCTGAGTAAATCGCGCAGGGTAGTTTCCGGGATGCCGCTCTTCCGGGAAAGTTCCGCCTTGGTCAGGCGCCGGGCGCGCATCAGCTGATTTAGGTATGTCATTGTTTTTTATCGCTCCATTTCGTTCTTTTTGTTTTGGTGGTATGAGTGCTTCGGCGCAGGAAAAGCGCAATTGAGATAATCTGTAAGTGAATTTTCTGCGTCAAAGATGAAGTTTTTCAGTTATAGCTGAAAAAGTCTTTTGTTTCTGCTTGATTTTTCTTCGCAGATGTGCCATACTATGTGTATCATCGAAGGGAGGCTGTGCCGCATGATTCAGCGGGAAATGTACATGAAGCGTATCCGTCCGTTTATCGGAACAGATTTGGTGAAGGTGATGACCGGCATCCGGCGCTGCGGCAAGTCCGTCATGCTGAATCTCATCCAGGACGAGCTGAAAGCGTCGGGCATTCAGGATGCACAGATGATTTCGTTTAACTTCGAGGTCATGAGCAATGCGCACCTCTGCACGGCACAGGCGCTGCACGACGAGGTGCTGAAACGGGCAGCTGCCATCGCGGGCAAAGTCTATCTGTTTTTTGATGAGATTCAGGAAGTTGCGCAGTGGGAAAAAGCCGTCAACTCCTTCCGCATTGAGCTGGACTGCGACATTTACATCACCGGTTCCAACGCCAAGCTGCTGTCCGGCGAACTGGCGACCGTGCTGGGCGGGCGCTATGTGGAATTTACCATTTACCCCTTCTCTTTTGCTGAATTTCACGAACTCTACCGAACGGTTGAACCCGGTGCATCCGACGCGGCAGCTTTTCAGCAGTACTTGACGCTGGGCGGGATGCCCTACCTTGCCAATCTCCGCTATGCGCCCGAACCATGCAGGCAGTATCTGCATGACATCTACAATTCGGTCGTCCTCAACGATGTGGTCAGGCGCAACAAAATCCGCGATGTGGATTTGCTCGCCCGCATTGTGGCGTATGTCATCGGCAATATCGGCACAACGTTCGCATCCACATCCATTGCGAAGTTTCTGAAAAGCGAACACCGCACGGTTGCGCCCGAAACGGTGCTGAATTACATCAAGTACTGCACCGAAGCGTACCTGTTTTATCAGGTCAATCGGGAGGATTTGCAGGGCAAGCAGATTCTCGCGACGAACGAGAAATACTATATGGCAGACCACGGCTTGCGGGAAGCGGTGTTCGGCGGGAACATGAAGGACATCAACCTCATTCTTGAAAACATCGTCTACATGGAGCTGCTGCGCCGCGGCTACACCGTCACCGTGGGCAAAATCGGCAGCCGGGAGATTGATTTCGTCGGGCAGAAGCAGCACGAAAAGCTCTATGTGCAGGTATGCTATCTGCTGGCTTCTGACGAGACGATTCAGCGGGAATTTGGCGTTTACGCTTCCGTGCCAGACAACTTTCCCAAATATGTGGTGTCGATGGACGAGCTTGACATGAGCCGCGACGGCATCAAGCACCGAAACATCCGCGACTTTTTGACGCAGCCTGAATGGAATTGAACCCAGCCGCCCTTCCGGAAAAATCGGGAGGGCGGCTGGCGTTTTGGAGAAATCACGCCTCCTTTATTCCAGTACCATGCTGCTTTCCTTTGTGCCGTCGGAGAGGATCAGTGCGTACTTATATCCGCCATCCGCCGTCATCCGGCGGCAAATCCGCAGCCCATACTGTTCCGCAGTGCTGCCGCGCGAAAGCGTCAATTCAAACTCCGAATCGTTCCAGTAGCGTTCGCGGCGGGTATCGTATTCCTGAATCTCCCATGTGCCGCAGAAATCAGCGCGCGTCCCGTCTGCCAGCACAGCACAGCCCGTCATGCTGCCATCCGCAAGGAAGGTAATCTGTTCCGCATCCACGGAGCTGCCCGCATACAGTTTCCAGCTGCCGAGGATGGCGCGGTTCGCCTCGCGGGTGTCGGTAACTGTTCCCAGCAGACACTCGGTGGGGACGAACCCGCGGAAGCGGCTCTTGCCTGTACCCGCTTCGATGTACGTCCAGTCGCCCATGCTCGCCAGCGCCGTCACGCTGGTGTTTTCCGTCAGGCGGGTCATCGGCGTCTGGCTCATCAGCGGGTCATCCGTTACGGAAACGTCATAGCTGACGATAGCGGGCACAGCTTCCAGCGCCAGCGGGGGAACAACCATATCTTGGGGCAGTGCGTTCTTGTCAATATACCCGATGCGGCAGTGCTCCGGGGTGATGGCATACTGCACCAGCAGCCAGTCGCCTTCCGCGCCGAACACCTGAATCCAGCCGTTGGTGCTGACCCGCGCGCGTCCCTTCGCACCGCGGATGCTTCTGCTGTCCGGCGCGGAATACACTGCGTAGGTCTGCCCCGGCGTAAACGGCATTACCTCGGCGTTCAGCGTTCCATGCGGAATTTCCGGTGCACTTCCAGTATCCGCCAAGGCAGCGGCAAAACAGGTCAGCAGCGCAAGCAGGAGCGCTATGAGTTTCTTCATTTTCATCATCCTTTCATCAGTCAAAGCGCGGGCGCAGGATTGCCCTGCCATCCTTGCCGAAATCAAGATGCAGCACGGCATCATAGCGGGCGTTGGTGCGTGTTGAGTGCAAAGCGGTTTTGCGGACAGCTCCCTTTGTCAGCAGCGTCTTTGCTTCGGCGGCGGTCAGGGGCGTTTCCGCATGGGCAAGGATACCGCCCTTTTTCCAGAGTGCGAATCCGCAGATACGGTTTTCGCACAGATACCCCTGGGGATGCTCCGTGACTGCCGCACCGCATTTGGGGCAGCTGCCGATTTTCTCCCAGAGCGGCGGAAACAGCGTCTCCGCATGTCCAGCGCGCTGCGGATTCACCATCAGCTCTTTGACGAACGCCTGAATATCCCGCATGAAATCTTCGGGCTTCTCTGCGCCCTGTTCGATTTGCTGCAAGCGCTGCTCCCATGCAGATGTCAGCAGGGGCGAGCGCAGACTTTCCGGCAGAACCGCGGCAAGGGCTTTCCCCTTGGTCGTCGGCACAAGCACCTTCTTCCGCTTTTCCCCGACGCGCTCAATCAGCTTCGTTTCAATCAGCTTCTCCAAAATGGCAGCACGGGTGGCGGGTGTGCCGATGCCTTTTCGCTCCGCATTTTCGGGGATGTCCGCTGCACCGGCGGTTTCCATTGCGTGCAGCAGCGTGCCTTCGGTGTGATGCGGCGGCGGGGTGGTCTTTCCTTCCTCAATGGATGCACGGAGAATCGGCAGTTTCTTGCCTTCTGCAAGGTCAGCCGAGATGACGTTTTCCTGCATCTTCTCCTCTTCGTTCATCCGTCCGCCAAGGCTTCCGCGGAAGGTGTACCAAATGCGCTTCCAGCCCATCTGGGTAATCCGCTTGCCCTTCGTCCCAAATTCATGCGCACCGCACACCAGCATGACGGCTGTTTCTTCATACACGAAAGGTTCTTCCAGCGCGCACAGCAGCCGGGTGCAGACGAGGTGGAGCAAGTCGCGTTCGCCCGTCGTCAAGGCATTGATGCGCTGCGCCTGAGCGTGCATTGCGGCGGTCGGGATAATGGCGGGGTGGTCGCTGACTTTGCTGTCATCCACAACCCGTTCGGGATGCAACTGCAGTTCCAAGGCGGATGCGAACGGCAGCGCGTGGCACACGCGGGCAGCCAGTTCCGGCAGTTTCTCCTGCATGTCCTGCGTCAGATACCGGCTGTCCGTGCGCGGGTAGGTCAGCAGCTGCTTCTCGTACAGGCTCTGGGCGTAATCCAGCGTCTGCTGGGCAGTGAAGCCAAACAGCCGGTTGGCATCCTGCTGAAGCGTGGTCAAATCATACAGCAGCGGCGGATTTTCGCTGCGCTGCCTGCGTGCAATCTTCTGCACCACTGCATACGGCGCTTGGTTGCAGCATTCCAGCAGGGTACGGGCTTCGGTCAGGTCATCCATGCGTTCCGACTTTGCGGCAAGCGGGTCAGTTTCGAGCTTTACGGCAAAGAACGGGGTGGATTGAAAGTCAGCAATCGCCGCTTCCCGCTGCACCAGCATCGCCAGCGCCGGGCTCATGACGCGCCCCGTCGGAAGCGGCCGCCCATACAGCAGCGAATACAGGCGCGTGGCGTTGATGCCAATCAGCCAATCCGCCTGTGCGCGGCACAGCGCCGCCCGATACAGATTGTCATAGTCGTGCATCGGCTTCATATGGCAAATGGCTTGGCGAATCACACTTTCTTCTGTTGAGGAAATCCAGAGGCGGCGCACCTCCTTCCGGCAGTCTGCCATTGCATAGACCAGCCGGAAAATCAGCTCGCCTTCGCGTCCTGCATCGGTCGCGCAGACAAGGCTCGTCACGCGGCTGTCATGCATCAGGCGGCGGAGAAGCTCAACCTGCTTTTTCGTCTCTGCGACGACGCTGTACTGCCACTTGTCGGGCAGAATGGGCAAATCGCTGTAACGCCAGCGCTGATAATCGCTGCGGTACGCTTCCGGCATCGCCAGCGCTACCAGATGTCCGATGCACCAGCTGACCATCCTGCCGTTTCCCTCCCAATAGCCGTCTCTTCGCTCATTTGCGCCGATGACGCTGGCAATGGTGCGCCCCACGCTGGGCTTTTCTGCGATATACAATTCCATGCGGCTCCTCCTTATTCAGCACTTTCGTCGTCATCATCCAGCATAAAATCGTTGTCTGCCCGATGCCGCGCGCTGTTTCTGCGGTACTTCACCAGCACAAAAGCACCCGCGCCGCCCAGCAGCAGGATACCGCCCAGCGCAAGCACTGCCGTCATTCGGTCGGAGCTGCCTCCCTTTTCCGGCGCAGCCGTTGGCATTGGTACGGTCGTAGGGACAGGCGTTACATAGATGATTTCGGGCGACGGGGTCGGCAGTTCCTCCTTCTCTTCGTCGGACAGCAGCGCCAGCAAATCCCGCTCATCCACCAGATTGAGGAAGTATGTCTCGTACATTTCCGCCGCTTCGTCAATGGGCTTGTCGTAGTCGATAACGAGGTAGAAGGTGCTGCCGTTCTTGCTTTGCAGGGTGATAAACTGTTTGTTGGTCGCAGCGCTGTACAACACATCCAGCGTATGGGCATTGCCGTCCGCCTTGTAGGGCATTCCCGGTCCGATAGGAACGTACTGGATGACTGGTGTCGGGGACGGCGCTTGTGTCGGCGCTGCTGTCGGCGCAGTTTCTTCGCTAACGTAAATCAGCGAGCCGCCCAGCCCGTTCGGACGCTTCGTTGCCGTCGGCTGGATGGTGATTTTCTCCGTAGAATTGGGCTGCCTTGTCGGTTTCGGCGAATTGGTCGGTGCTGCCGTCACCCGCACGGCATCTTCGTAGCAGGGATTATTGAGCAGCACAGGCTCGGAGAAGCTCCCGGCATAGTCGAAAGCGCGGATGGACAGCGTGTCGTACCGCGCCAGCGTATCATCCAGCGCAATCCGGATGATGCTCCCTGCCTGCTGCTCGGTGAAAAGCATGCTGTTGACCTGCACACCTGCCACGCCGGATAAGTCATCCTGCACTTCTACCTGCAAGGTCGTCCCGCTGATGCTTGCCTGCACGGTCGGTGCGCTTCGGTCAATGACAGCGACGCGGGTGCTTTCTTCAAACGTGTGTCCGTGCGGGTCGGTGATGCGAAAGGTAAACGTACCGTTCTCATGCACCGCGATTTCCGCCTTGCCCTTGTCAAACAGCTGCTCGCAGTCCGTCCAGTCGCCGTCGTTCATCCGATACGCCATTTGGTACCAGCCGAGATTCTGCGCATCCTTCACGCTCACCGTGACGACGGCGCTGTTGCTGCGGTTCCAGCCGCCGGGGGCTGTCAGCACAATGCGGTACGGGGCGCATTTTTCCTGCGTCGGTGCGCTTTCCGCCCGCGCAAGATGCAGGTTCGCCGCCAGCAGCATCAGCAGGCAGAGGAAGGCTGTCCATTGTTTCCATTTTCGCTTCATTCATTTTCTCCTTCGAGCAATTGGGGGGCAGCGGGGATTTCAGGGGCATTGTCCTGCGTGCCGAATTTCGTGCGGAGGAACGCCGAGAGCATTTCCGGCGTCAGCGCATACAGCTCGCAGGTGGCATTGATGGCGGTGCGGTCTGCTTCTTTCACGCGCGCACGCAGCTGATTGACCTCTTCGGTTAATCGGCACAGCTCGTTTTCCTTCCGTTCCAGCAGGGCATGGAGCTTGATGCGGTCTGCGGGATAGCGTTTCTTGGGTTCACTCATCCGGCTGTACTCCCTGCTGAACGGGCAGTCTGCCAAAGGCATAGATTTTCTTCGCCCATTTGTCGCTCTGCAAATCCGCAAAGCCAACCGGGTCGCCCGCGTGAAGCATCATGTTATTGCCGACATAAATACCCACATGGGTGATGCCCTTCACGTCTGCGCCCATCGTTTTCGTGAAGAATACTAAATCACCGGGACGCGCCTCGTCCCGGCTGACATCCGTGCAGAGCGAATACAGCCCTTTTGCACCCAGACGCCCGGTATCATAGACTCCCGATTCACGGAACACCCAGCACACGAAGCCGGAGCAGTCAAACCCGGTGGACGGCTTGCTGCCGCCGTATACATACGGATAGCCGATGTACTTTTCCGCTTCCACCATCAGCGCCAGAAAGTTTTCGTCCGCCCGGAGCAGCGTTTCCGGGATGGTGTAGCGCACCAGCTTGTTTTTCGACTTGACCCCTGCAATTTTCACATTGCTTTTGCCCTCCGAGGTGATGACGGGAATATCCGCTTCCAGCGCAGGATATTCGGTGCTGTTCGCCGTCTCACTGACAATCATCGGGGATACCGATTCTTCTGCCCGCGCCGGAATCAGCACAGACAGCAGAATCAGCATCAGCATCGCAAGCAGCACCTGCTTGGCAATATCCATTGCTTCCCCTGCGGGAATCGAACGGTTCATGTTTCTCTGCATATTGTTCTCCTTTCAAATGTGGATAAAAAGTGGTAGGAAAAAGGGAGTCCATGCGCTGGACTCCCCGAAAATGGTTACAGACCGGGCATCCGCCCGAACGAATGAAAGTGGCTTTTCCAGTAGGCGTCGTTCAAATTCGCGTAGCCAATGGGACTTCCGCTGTGAATCATCATGCCATTGCCGACATAAATGCCGCAGTGCGTAATGCCATCCACGCCGTCGCCCATCGTGCCTTCAAAGAACACCACGTCGCCCGGTTCTGCCTGTGCCGCCGGGATATTCCGGCACAGGTTCCGCAGTCCCTTTGCGCCCAGCCTGCCTGTATTGTATACGCCGGAATTGGTGAATACATAGCTGACAAAACCCGAACAGTCAAAACTGGTTTCGGGCGATGCACCGCCCCAGACATACGGATAGCCGATGTATTTTTCCGTCTCCGCCATGAGTGCGGCGAAAGTCGGGCTGCTTGCGAGCGTCTCGTCGGGAATGTCGTACAGCATGGGGTCTTTGAGCGGGACAGCGTAAGGATTGCCGTGGAAAATGCCCTCCATATTGCCGTGCGTCGCCATGTACAGCGCGTACATGCCCATCGTGTGATGGCTCATGCTGACAACGGGCAGATGCGACAGATTCCTGTTTTCCAGCCGCACATGACAGACTGTATAAGCATACGGTACGCGAAGCGTCACTGTCTCCATGCGTTCTGTTTCCGGGTTGTACCGCTGCTCGGTTTCCGTGCGGTACTTCCTTTGCGTCGTTACGGATTCTGTTACGATGTACTGGAGCTTGAAGTATTTGTCCAGCACCGGCATAGCGGTTTCCAGCGTCCAGTCCTGTCCATCGAAGCAGGCGGAGATGATGGCCATCAGCACATAGGGGTCGTGCCAAATTTCGTCTGCATCCACCTTCACTTCATCATATTCCGGATGATGGCGGGCGTAATTGCTCATTTCCTCTTTGAGCTGCCTTTCCATGCCGGCATACGCGCTTTCCGCCGCTTTTACGTCCGCTTCCTCCGCCGGATAAGTGCCAATCACGATGGATTCCAGCACCGACTGCGCCAGCGGCGTACAGGATTGCAGGCTGCTCATCACCGCAAGGAGCAGCGCCGCCAGCGCAAGCACCGCCCAAGCCGTCGGATGGCGGGCAAACGTCTGGCGCAGCCTTTTCTTGATGTTTTCGGCTTTGGGAACTGCATTTTCTGCTGCCTTCGGTACGGGAGCAGTGCGATTGGCTGGACTGCGGGAAGATTTTGCGGCTGCATACTCCTGCCGGATGGCGCGTTTCTGCTGCCAGCGGGCATTGTGCCGCTTGGGGGCTTTCCCCGCGTGCGCCGCCGCCCGGAACGCTTCTTCCTGCATGTCGTCTGCTGTCAGCGCGGCTTGCACAGCGCTGTTCTCATCTTCATTGGCTTCTGCCGCCTGATGATGGAGCTGGACATGGGCTGCATGAATACCTTGGTGAAGCAGCGGCGAATGGCTGCTTTCAGGCTGACCGGCGCGTACTGCCTGCATCTGTTCCTCCTTGCTGAACTGCAAGCGGGATGCGCCGCGATTGCGCCTCTTTTCCATCAGCGCCGCCCTTCCTTATGCTGCATCCGCTGATACGCTTCCTCGCTCCCGCGGTCTGCTTCCGCTGCCGCGCGCAGCAGTGCGTACACCGCCAGCGTCAGTACGGTGCAGAAAATGCAGCTGCCCAGCACCAAACCATATGTCATGGAATGCACCTCCTGTATTTAATGTTCATTCTGCACTGCCTTGTCCGACAGTTTGGTGGTCATCACCTTGTACAGCATGGTATTCTTCGGGAAATGATCCTGAAACGGAAGAATCACATTGCCGTAAAACAGCAGCCCTTCGCCCTCGCCGCTCTGCGTGACGTAGGAAAGCTGATACGGCGAAATGCCTAACTTCTTCGCCAGAATCTCCCGGTCGCCGGATGCCTGATTCAACATGCAGATGAAGTCTGAGTTTTCCAGAATGTTCTCGACTTCCTGACTGGCCAGCAAATCCTTGACATTCTGCGTAATGCCCGTCGGGATGCCGCCCCACTTGCGGAATCGCTTCCAGATTTCAACGGAATAAGCAGCGGTCTGCTCCTCGCGAAGCAGCAGATGAAACTCATCCATGTAATACCGGGTGGACTTGCCTTCACTGCGGTTTGCCGTCACGCGCCCCCAGACCTGATCCTGCACAATCAGCATACCGAGTTTTTTCAGCTGCTTTCCCAGCTCCTTGATGTCATAGCAGACCATGCGGCTGTTGACATCCACATTCGTGCGGTGGTTGAACACATTCAGCGAGCCCGTCACATAGATTTCAAGCGCCGTTGCCAGCGTCTGCGCTTCCTTCTCCGTCTGCTGACGAAGCGCGTTGTACAAATCTTCCAGAATCGGCACGTTTTCCGGCTGCGGGTCATTCAGGTACGGCTGATACACAATGTGGACAGCACGATCAATCACCGTTTTCTCAATGGGCTGCAAACCGTCCCGCCCGCCGACAATCAGCTCACACAAGGACAGAATGAAATCCGATTTCAGCGACAGCGGGTTGTCATCGTCGCTGTAATTCAGGTTGATTTCCATCGGATTGATGTAATTGCTGCTGGTCGGCGAAATTTGAATGACCTGACCGCCGAACTGCGCAACAAGCGGTGCATATTCGCCCTCCGGGTCGCAGATGATGACATCATCGTCCGTGACCAGCATGACATTGCTCATTTCGCGCTTGGCGGAGAAGGATTTGCCTGAACCGGGTGTACCCAGAATCAGCCCGTTGGGATTTTTCAGCTGCTTCCGATCCACCATAATCATGTTGTTGGACAGTGCATTTAAGCCGTAGTACAGCGCTTCTGCACCGTTTTGACACAATTCCTGCGTCGTAAACGGCATAAAGACCGCCGCCGCCGAAGTGGTGAGTCCGCGCTGAATCTGGATTTGGTTCTCGCCCAGCGGCAGGCAGGACACCATGCCAGCCTCCTGCTGGTAGTCCAGCGGAATCAGCTGACAGTTGTGCTGCAAAGCAATGCTCTGCGCCTGCTTCACGTCCAAATCCAGCTGATGGTGGTTGTCCGCCGTGTTCATCACCAGCAGTGTCGCCAAGAAGAAGCGCTCGTTGCGGTTCTGCAATTCTTCCAGCAGCTTTTTTGCTTCACCGCCGTAAGCAGCCAAATCAGATGGCAGAATTTCCATGTCATATCCGGCGCGGACTGCTTTTTTCTGCTCATCAATCTTCATTTGATCCAGCGCTGTGAGCTTATGCTTAATGTCCTTGATGGCTGCAGTCTGGTCAATCGCCTGCAAGTGAAAGCTCACCACAAGGGAGGAATCCATTGCGAGAAACTCCGCCAGACAGCGGTCATTGAGTTCGGACGCAAGAATGGAGAAGAAGCTGACCGCGCTCACTTTGCTGCCCATGTCGAAACGCTGCCGCTCCCCGAATTTGAAGGAAGAGGGAACGATAAAGTCCTTCGTGCGCAGTCCGGTGGGGGCAAGCCATTTCCAGTCGAACAGGAACGGTGTCTGCGCATCCAGATGAAACATGTCGTACATCAGCTTCAAGCGTTCTCTGCCATCCATCGGAGCGGCTGCCGCCCCAAGGCGCTTGAAGTGATTGAGCAAATCCGTCTCCATGCGCTCCAGACGCGGCTTTGCCGTCCGGTAGTTTTCCGATTCCACGCCGAAAGTCAGATACTTTCGCTTGCTCAAACCATTGCTGCCCTTGGCAAGCTGGTTTTGCAGCATTTCCGTGTATTCGCGGCGGATTGCGTCGAAGCCGTCCGCCTTGTCGGGAAGCAGAATGCGCTGCTCAACCGCATCCGCATTCGCTGTCAGGTTCAGAAACGAAAGCTGCAAATGCACGCTGCTGTCAAATGCGTTCAGAAAGTCACACCAGCCCTCGAAGATGGCGCCTTTATCTTCGTTCTGCGCCAGCTGATAGTTGATGTCCCAGAACTGCACGGTTTTTGTGTAGTAGTTCGGGCTGACGCGGCAGATGCCATCCGGCCACATGCGCTCATACGGAATCGTCTCCTGCACGGAATGCGGCGGTTTCTTCCGCTGCTGACGGCTGCGCATGAGTGCCTGCAGCTGCCGTTTCTCAGCCCTTGTCAGCTTGATTTTTTCTTTGTTTGCCACGAAGAATCTTCTGCACCTCCTGCTGATTGCGGATACTCCGCTCAATCGTTTGATAGAAATTGTCGTTCTGCCAGACGCGGATGCGCGGACGCACGAATCGCGCCTGAATGAAATGCCGAATCAGCACTTCCAGCGGCTGCCCATGCCGTTCAAACATCGCCAGCAAAAAAAAAACGGCAGCATAAGCAGCATCATGAGCAGCACCGAAGGGCTGACACCCAGCGCATCCTTCGCCAGAAAGAAGGCGGGAACGCCCGTCAGCGCCCCCAGCCCGAAACAGACGACCTGACGCTTCGTCAGGTTGAAAAGAAACTTGGACTTGACGCGCGACAAGTCCTTGGGAATCGAGACATATGCCATTGCCTATTGTTCCTTCCTGCGGCGCATAGGTTTTGTTTCCTGCGTCGCTGTTTTCCACAGTCTTTGCAGTGCCTGTGGATTTCTTGTGGATTGCTTGTGGATGCAGTGTGGATAAGCTGTCCCAGAAACCTTTGCCACTGTTTTGGGGATGAGAGGTCAGTGCGCATTGAACACGGACTTCGCGACGCTGCTGGTTTTGAAGAGCGTGAAGCACAGTAGCACCGTGTAGCCGATGCACGTCCACAAGGCGGTGCCGATGTCACTGTCGACGCTGATACCCTGCACGAGTACCGCATAAATCGCGACGCAGACCATGATGAGGAAGGCCTGAAAGCCTAGCGCAAAGAGCGACCGCAGATAGTTGCTGCCCATCTGCCCCCATTCCCGATTTACCATCGTCGCCATCGGAATCGGCGCAATGGATGTGACCATATAAATCTCAATCAGGCGCCCGTATATGACGATGAAGATGCAGATGCTCAGCACCCACGCCAAGATGCCCATCAGCGAGGACTGAAACCACAGCCCGAACAGCGGGCCGATTTCCATTGCCATCAGCGCCTGCTCCATGTCTCCAAGCAGCGCGGCAGCATCCAGCGCGGTATCGCCGATGATGATGCCCGATGCCTGACTGACGACGTTCTGCGCAACATCGAAAACCGCCATCACGATATTCCATGTGTTGGTGACAATCAGCACTGCGGCGAAGGTCTTGAAAATCCACTTGAAGAAAAGGAAGGTGTCAAAGTCGTGCAGGCTGTTTCGGTCAATAAGCATCTGAATCAGTTCTAAGCACATGATGAAGGTCAGAATAATGCCTGCAATCGGCACAACGACGTTTTCCGACAGGCTGCGAATCATCTGGAAGATGCCGCCGTGCCATGCCTGCGGCGTTGTGCCGACGACCGCCGCCGCCTCGCCCACGCGGGTGTTGATGGCATCAAACAGACCAGACAGGTTGCTGATGATGCCGCTGACCAGCAGCCCTTTCAGCCATTCCGTGATTTTATCCCAGATGAAATTCAAAGGACATCCCTCCTGAAGAACCCGCTTCCGTTATCCTCCGGAAGCGGGTGAAAGATGGTGCTTTGTTCATCCGAACAGACCGGACAGCAGCGGAACAAGGGTAGTGCCAATCAGCGCCACCCCGCCGCCTGCCATCAGCTGTTTTATCCCCAATTAGGTGTAAAACTCTGCTCGATGGCGGGCGGCGGCGT
>ENA-UOOD01002543-UOOD01002543.1-human-gut-metagenome-genome-assembly--contig:-CS67-NODE-2543-length-16245-cov-5.646201_pt1 | contig 16245 bp, 12 predicted proteins | sample MGYA00242464_ERZ724011 | MGnify/ENA metagenome assembly ERZ724011 | reverse complement strand
CCGTCCGCCTTGAGCTCGAGCGCGCGGGCCGCTGCCTTCTCGGCGCGGATGGAATCGGCGGTCTTGGTCATCAGTTGTCCTCCTCGGAGCACATCGCGGCAAGGGCGAAGCTGGGCAGGTCAAGGTCGATCGGGTTGTCGTAGAGGTCGCCGGGGCGCACGAACATGAGCGCCGTCATGAGACGCGCCATGACGCCCACGCTCTCGCGCATCCCGCCGTCGAGCCAACGCAGGAGCACGCCGACCTCGGCAGAGATCGCAAACGTGAGGTAGTAGTCAAAGAGGGGCCCCAGGGCGCGCAGGTTGAGCCCGTCGAGGGCGCGCGGCCCCACGACCTCGTAGACGACCTTCTTGATGCGCTCGGCGAAGGCCGGGTCTCCCCCTTCGCCCAAAAGCGGCCGCAGGTAGTCCCCGCGCTCGCGCACGCAACGGAGCAGCTCGGCAGCGCCGGGCGCGGGACGCCCGTGGTCGAGCGCGGCGCGAAGGTCGTCCAGGTGACAGGATGCGAGGCGGGCAAGCGGGGCGCGTAACTCCGCCAGCGTGTCCTCCTCGATCTGGTTCACGAGGTCGGGGATGTCACGGAAGTGCGAGTAGAAGGTTCGGCGCGTGACGCCCGCGCGCTCCGTCACTGCGGTCACGGTGACGCGCGAAAGGTCGCCCGTCGCGTCTATCTCTCGGGCGAGCGCATCGCGCAGGGCCTGACGCGTACGGACGCTGCGCCTATCGGTGCTGAGCACGCATTCCTGCATGGGTGCCTTTCCACGATTCTTCACAGCTTGTGTAGTATTGCACAACCTGTGCAGAAACATGCGCTGGTGCGCGGTGGCACAGCAACTACACAGTTGTCGTCCCCGCCATGGCCCGCTCATGCGAAAATGGGGCAGTTAGGAGGCCTCATGAAGAAGCATGTCATCATCTGTCTTGCCGTCGCCGTCGTGCTCCTTGGCGGAGCCGTGGCGGTCGCGCTCCTGATGCCCCACGACGACCCAGCTCCAGAGAAGGCCGAAGAGCAGGTCGTGGAGCGCGAGGAGGTCGTCGAGAAGGCACCTGAGGTCGTGGAGGAGCCTGAGGAGGAGACCCCCGAGGAGGAGCCGGAGGACCCCGGCGAACCCGTCACGATGGCAGAGGCGCCCGCCCTCACCTCCGCGACCGAGAGCGGTATCACCGTCACCGCCCCCGACGCCTTCCTCTCCTCGCAGCAGCTTGCCGACGTCGAGGCCTGCATCGATGCGATCGAGGCGGGCGGCAACACCGTCAGCGTCTCCCTCACCGACCTCTCCACGCGTCGCGGCATCTGGTATGACACCGACCGCCTCAGGTACCCAGCCAGCAGCATCAAGGCCGCCTACTGCATCTACCTGTTCGAGACGCGCGACGGCGCGGGCGGAAAGTCGGAGACCGTCGAGGACTGCCTGGTCAACTCCTCGAACGAGGCGTACAACGAGCTCGCCGAGACGTTTGGCTTCTCTCCCTGGTCCGCCTGGCTCAAGAGCCACGGCGCGCCTCAGACGGCCACCGTTGCCGCAACCTACACCTACCCCGACACCACGGCCGCCGAGCTCTCCTCCGTCTGGGAGGAGATCTATCGGTACGGGACCTCGGGCGAGGCGGGCAGCTCGGAGCTCGCGGGCTACCTCGCCCGTACGAACAACTCGCCCATCGGGGCCGAGCTGCGCGACACGTACGAGGTCTGGAGCAAGCCGGGCTGGTTCCCGCTCGACGACAACAACATCCCGGCCACCAACGACGCCGGCGTGGTCTTCTCTGACACGGGCACCTACGTGCTGGTCATCATGACCGACATCAGCTCCGACCTCGACGCGCTCAGGCCGCTCGTCCGTGCGCTCGACGCCGCGCACGAGACCATGTGCGGCAGCACCATCGCCTACTACGAGTAGGCCCTATCAGCGGTTCTGTAGGCGAAGCACGCTCTGACGCTCGACAAAGAACGTCGAGAGGTGCACCACGCTCGTGTAGCTCCTCGGCTCGCGCATGCGGTCCACGAGCGTGCGGACGGCAAGCTCGCCCATCTCACGGTTGGGAACGCGCACCGTCGACAGCGGCGGGTTGGAGATGCTCGCAAAGGAGAGGTCGTCAAAGCCGAACATGGAGACGTCCTCGGGAATCTTGATGCCCCGCTCGGTCATCGCGCGCATGCAGCCCAGCGCCATGATGTCGTTCTCCACGAAGAACGCAGTCGGAAGCGTGGGATTGGTTGCCAGCCACGCCCTCATCGCCTCGTACGCCGTGTTGACCGTAGTGCCCACCTCAACGCGGAACGCCGGGTTGATGGGCAGGTTGGCCTCGCGCATCGCCCTTCGGTAGCCGCGCTCTCGCAGCGGGAAGTTCTTGATCCGATACGAGCCGGCGATGTAGCCAATCTCGCGGTGACCCATGTCGATGAGATAGCTCACGCCACGGAAGGCCGAGTTCTCGTTGGAGGTCACGATGCTCTCGAGGAAGAGGTGGTCGCTCCATCCGTCCACCACGACCAGGGGCACCTCCGAGCCGCGGAACAGCTCGTAGTCCTCCTCTGCCATCTCGGTGCCAAGAAGTACGACCGCGCTCGAGCTGTCGTGGATGATCTCGTGCGCCTGCTTCGCGGCGGTCGCGCGGTCGGACAGCTCGAGGGTGGTGAAGACCGTGCTCATGTCCTGCAGGCTCGCCGCGCGCTCGACGCCCTCGATGACGCCGGTGTGGAACGTGCCCTCGTCGAGCACCTGGCCCGTCTTGCGGGCGAGGACAAAGTTGACGTGCGTCACACGGCTGGGCCGGTCGTAGCTGAGCTCGTGGGCGGTGCGCATGATGAGGGCGGCCGTCTCCTTGTTCACACCGCGCTTATGGTTGAGCGCGTTGGAAACCGTGGCCGGCGAGAAGCCCGTTTTCCTGCTGATTTCTCGAACGCCCACGTTCCGCATGGTCTCCCTGCCCTTCTCGTCATCTAAACACTACCCATTTAACACCACAAAACGTTTGGTGCCACCGACAAGGTCGTGTTTTCGCCAGCCGGTTCCGCGGACGGAGCGCGCGTTTGGAAATCCTGGCCCTTTTCGCCCGGCGCTCTAGAAAACGCGGCCCTTGTCCGGGGTCTTTCTAAAAATCGCTCCCCTTGTCGCCCAGCGCCCTAAGAATCCCGGCCCTTGTCCGGCGTGAAGAGCCCCGGACCTGACAAGGCCACGTTTTTCTAGAGTTCCAGCCGACAAGGTCGGCGATTCGTAGAAGGGTCCCGGACAAGACCGCGCTTTCTTAGACAGCCAGCCGACAAGCACGCCAATTCCCGGACTCCCGCGCCCTTCGCCCATACGACGCGAGCCGCCCGCCCCTCTCACCCGGCGACTTTTGCGCGCAGCGCAATGAGCCGGGGAGAAGGGCGGGCGGCCCCTCAGGTGCGTATGACGCGAGCGCTACTTACTCGTTGTCGCCCGCGGTCATCTGCGTGGCGGAGATGTCCTCGCCCGCGTCGGAGGCGTCGCGCCACTTCCAGTCGGTGAAGGCCGGGTGGTCGTAGCCGTTGTCGACGGCGAACTGGAACGCGTCGAGACGGAACTGCTCCCACTCCGCGATCTGGTCGGCCCACTTGTCGGCGTCGATCATGCGGAGCGCGTCGGCAGCGAGCGCCCAGCGGTCCATGTCGTTCACGCGAACCATGTCGAACGGCGTGGTCGTGGAGCCCTGCTCCTTGTAGCCGTGGACGTTGAAGTTGTCGTGGTTCGGACGGTCCCAGATGAGGCGACGGACCGTGCCGGGATACGCGTGGAACGCAAAGAGAACGGGCTTGTCGGCCGTGAAAAGCTCGACGAACTTCTCGTCGGACATGGCCTTGTCGTTCTCGGAGACGTTCTGGATGCTGAGAAGGTCGAGGACGTTGACCAGGCGGACCTTGATGCCGAGCTTGTCGAGCATGTCGAGGGCGGCCACGGCCTCGCCGGTGGGAACGTCGCCGCAGCAGGCGAGCACGATATCCGGCTCCTCGCCGTCAGCCGTGTTGGAGGCCCACTTCCACTCGGCGGCGCCGACCTCGAGCTCCTCGCGGGCCTCGTCCAGCGTCACCCACGACGGAGCGGGCTGCTTGCCGGCGAAGATCGCGTTCACGCAGTTGGTGGACTTGTACGCACGCTCGGCGACGGCCAGCAGCAGGTTGGCGTCGGCCGGGTAGTAGATGTTCACCACGTGGTCGTTGTTGAAGTTCTTGTTGAGAAGAATGTCAACGAAGCCGGGGTCCTGGTGAGAGAAGCCGTTGTGGTCCTGACGCCAGACGTGGCTGGAGAGCAGCATGTTGAGGCCGGAGATGGGCTTGCGCCAGTCGATGTGGCGGACGGTCGCCTCGAGCCACTTGCAGTGCTGGTTGACCATGGAGTCAACGATGTGGACGAAGGACTCGTAGGAGCTCCACAGACCGTTGCGGCCGGTGAGGATGTAGCCCTCGAGCAGGCCCTCGCACTGGTGCTCGGAGAGCTGCTCGATGATGTTGCCCACGGGCGAGAGGTGCTCGTCGTTGGCGGGATCGTCGTAGTTGCCCTCGCCGAACCACTGCTTGTCGGTCACCTGGTAGGACGGCTGGAGACGGTTGGACGCGGTCTCGTCGGGTCCGAAGATGCGGAAGGCGTCGCGGTTGTTGTTGATGAGCTCGGCGGTGTACTCACCGAGGACGCGCGTGGCCTCCACGGCACCGAAGCCGTGGCCCTTCTCGGCGACCGGCACCTCGTACTTGCGAGTGTCGGGCAGGGTGAGCTCGTTGCGGATCAGGCCGCCGTTGGCGTTGGGGTTGGCGCCGATGCGCAGCTCGCCCTTGGGCATCCAGTCGTTGACCTCGGGACGGATGGCACCGTTCTCGTCGAAGAGCTCCTCGGGCTTGTAGGACTCCATCCAGCCCTTGAGGACCTGGAAGTGGGCCTCGGTGTCGCGAGCGGACGCCAGCGGCACCTGGTGGGCACGCCAAGAGCCCTCGGTCTTCTTGCCGTCGATCTCCTTGGGGCACGTCCAGCCCTTGGGGGTGCGGAAGACGATCATCGGGTAGAACGGACGCGAGGCCTCACCGGCGGCGACGCGGGACTTGATGTCGCAGATCTCGTCGAAGACGGCCTCGAGCAGCGCCGCGAAGCGACGGTGGATGGAGGCGTGATCCTCGTTGTCGAAGCCGGCGACGAAGTTGTACGGGTGGTAGCCCATGCCGCGGAAGAACTCGTCACGCTCGGCGTCGGAGATGCGGGCGAGAATGGTGGGGTTGGCGATCTTGTAGCCGTTGAGGTGCAGGATCGGGAGAACGATGCCGTCCGTCAGCGGGTCCATGAACTTGTTGGTCTGCCAGGACGTGGCGAGCGGGCCGGTCTCGGCCTCGCCGTCGCCCACGACGGCCACGGCGAGCAGGCTCGGGTTATCGAGGACCGCGCCGTAGGCGTGGGAGAGGGTGTAGCCGAGCTCGCCGCCCTCGTGGATGGAGCCGGGGGTCTCGGGGGCATAGTGGCTGGGGATGCCGCCGGGGTAGGAGAACTGGCGGAAGAACTTCTGGAGACCGGCCTCGTCATCAGTGATGTCGGGACGGACCTCGCGATAGGTGCCGTCGAGCAGGGACTGCGCGGTGCCGGCGGGTCCACCGTGACCGGGGCCCATCAGGAAGATCGCGTTCTGCTGGTGGTCGGCGATGAGGCGGTTGATGTGGCCAAAGAGGAAGTTGATGCCAGGGGTGGTGCCCCAGTGGCCCACGAGACGGTGCTTCACGTCCTCACGGGAGAAGCCGTCCTTCATGAGCGGGTTGGAGCGCAGGTAGATCTGACCCACGGAGAGGTAGTTCGCCGCACGCCAGTAGCGGTCGACGCCCTTGAGCTCCTCCTCGGAGACGGAGCCGTTGAGCTTCTTCCACGGGGTGCCAATAACGGGTTGAGACATGCCTGTTATCCCTTCTCCCTTGCAGGCCCGCCAACCGGGCCAGCAGTATTCCTTTTGGTTTCAGTATATTGGGTAAAACGTTTTACTTGCCGAGATTTTTCACCTTCTACTTTCTTGCCAGCACGCTGTCCTTGATCACGAGCCGGGGCATGAGGATGCGCTCCTCAGGCTCCCCCAGCTCCCCGCGCTCCCCCTCCTCGATGCGCCGGAACAGCACGTCGAGGGCGGCGGAGGCGAGCTCTTCGACGTTCTGCTCGATCGAGGTGAGCGCCGGCTCAAAGAGAACGTCCGCCGCCGAGTTGTCGTAGCTCACCATCGAGTAGTCGCGGGGCACGCGCAGGCCACGCTCGTACAGACACTTGAGCAGGCCGAGCGCGATGTTATCGCTGCTCGCAAAGACGGCTGTCGCATCGGTGGCAAGAAGCTTCCCCGCGACCTCGTACGCGTCAGAGATGTAGTAGTCGCACGGCAGGACGAGGGACGGGTCGGGCTCCACGCCGCGCTCGCGCAGCGCCCGCTCATAGCCCTCCAAACGCTCCCGTCCCGTGCTGGAGGAGACGTTCACGAGACACGCGATGCGCTCGTGCCCCGCATCCAGCAGATACCTGCAGGCCAGATAGCCGCCCGCCTCATTGTTGAACGCAACGCGATCGCACGAGACGCCCTCCACGCGCCGGTCGACGGTCACAAACGGGACGGGAAGCGAGCCGAGCACCTCGGCGAGGGCCCCCGGCTCCTCGTTGGCCGTGGAGGAAACAACGAACAGCCCGTCAACGCCACGGTTGGTCAGCGTCTGAACGAGCTCCGCGTCGTTGGCGGCCGAGTCGTCCGAGTTGGTAATCAGCAGGAGGTGCCCACGCCTACGACATCCCAGCTCGAGACGACGCGCCAGTGACGAGAAGAACCTGCTCTCGATGTTGGGGACGATAAGCCCGATGGTCTGGGAACGCCGCGTCACGAGGCTGCGGGCGATCTGGTTGGGAATGTAGCCCTTCCTGCGCGCAGCCTCCTTGATGCGACGACGGCTCTCGGCTGAGATCTTGCACGGACGGTCGTTGAGGACGAGCGAGACGGAGGTGGTGGAGAGGCCGACCTCCCGGGCGATGTCGCGAAGCGTCACCTTGTCGGTCAACCTCTCTCACCTCCCCTGCGCTTCGTGCCCGGGGACGCGCCCCAGGCACACCTGGTCAGCTAGTGCGCGCCGCCCTGCCCGTAGTAGGCGTTGGGGCCGTGCTTGCGCAGGTAATGCTTGTCCTGCAGGTACTGCGGGGCGGGCCCCACGCCGGGCGCGAGCGCCTCGGTGCGGGTGGCCATCTTGCAGACCTCCTCGAGCACGACGGCGTGGTAGACGGCCTGCGCCGCGTCCTTCCCCCAGGAGAAGGGCCCGTGGTTGCGCACCAGGACCGCCGGCACGGCGACCGGGTCGATGCCGCGCTCGGCGAAGCCCTCCACGATCACCTTCCCCGTGTTGGCCTCGTAGGCCTCCCCGATCTCCTCCTCGGTGAGGCCGCGCATGCAGGGCACGGGGCCGTAGAAGTAGTCGGCGTGCGTGGTGCCGTAGGCGGGCACGTCGCGGCCGGCCTGCGCCCAGGAGACGGCCCAGGCGGAGTGGGTGTGGACGACGCCGCGGACCCTCTCGCCCCACGCGCGGTAGATCGCGGCGTGGGTGGCGGTGTCGGAGGAGGGGTTGAGCTCTCCCTCCACGACCCTGCCCTCCAGGTCGCACACGACCATCGACTCGGGCGCGAGGTCGTCGTAGTCCACGCCGGACGGCTTGATCACGAACAGGCCCGTCCCCGGGTCGAGCTCGGAGGCGTTGCCCCAGGTGAAGACGACCAGGCCGTGCCTGGGGAGGTCCATGTTGGCCTCGTAGACCTTCTCGCGGAGCTCCTTGAGCATCATGTGAGGTCTCCTTTCTTCTGAGTGAACGGACTCGGGGAGGCCGCCGGGAAAGGGTGGCGGCCTCCCCGGGGGGAGGACTTACTTGGTGAAGGCGGCCTCGGCAGCCTTCTCGGCCTCGTTGGCCTTGCGGAACGCGGCGAGGAACGCGCGATAGCCCTCGACGTCGGCGTCATCGGGCTCGAGCGTGGTGCCCTCCATGCCGGCAAAGACCTTGTTGGTGAGGTAGTCGGCAAGCGACTCGCCCTCCTCGTGGCGCGCCATGTAGGCGGCGGCGACAGCCTGGCCCCAGGCGCCGCCCTCGCCGGCGGTGGCCATGACGGTAACCGGCGCCTCAAGAGCGGCGGCGAGCAGGCTCTGGGCGACCTTGGGGGTCTTGAAGATGCCGCCGTGGCCATAGAGCTTGTCGATCTTCACGTCCTCCGCGCGCAGGGCCTCGTTGCCCGCAGCGAGCGCGCCAAAGGCGGCCATGATGTTCATGCGCATGAAGTTGGCGATTGTGAAGTTGGCGTTCTGGCCGCGGACCACGAGCGGGTAGCCGGTCTGGACGCCCATGACGGTCTCGCCGGAGATGAACGGGATGGAGACGAGGCCGCCCGCGTCCTTGTCGCCCGTGAGGGCGGCGTTGAAGAGCTTGACGTAGACCTCGCCCTTGTCGAGCTTCTGGCCCATGAGCTCCGCAAAGTCGCAGAGCAGGTCGACCCAGTCGTTGATGTCAGAGGTGCAGTTGTTGCAATGCACCATGGCAACGGGGTCGCCGACCGGCGTGGTCACGAGGTCGATCTCGGGCGCGGTGGCGTCCTTGAGCGCGTGCTCCAGAACGACCATCGAGAAGACCGAGGTGCCCGCGGAGACGTTGCCGGTGCGCGGAGCCACGGAGTTGGTGGCGATCATGCCGGTGCCGGCGTCGCCCTCGGGCGGGCAGAGCGGGCAACCGGGCTCGAGGTCGCCGTCGACGTCGAGGAGCGCCGCACCCTCGGCAGTGAGGTGGCCGGCGCACTCGCCCGCGACCAGGACCTTGGGCAGCAGGTCCTCGACCTTCCAGCTCACGCCCTTGGAGGCGACGAGCTCGTCGAACTTGGCGATCATGGCCGCGTCGTAGTCGTGCGTCTCGGAGTCGATGGGGAACATGCCCGAGGCGTCGCCGATCGAGAGGACCTTCTCGCCCGTGAGGCGCCAGTGCGCGTAACCGGCGAGCGTGGTGAAGAAGTCGATGCTGGGGACGTGCTCCTCGCCGTTGAGGACGGCCTGGTAGATGTGGCTGACGCTCCAGCGCTCGGGCGTGTGGAACGCAAAGAGCTCGGAGAGCTCGTGGGCTGCCTGCGTGGTGGTGGTGTTGCGCCAGGTGCGGAACGGGACGAGCAGGTTGCCGTCGGCGTCGAAGGGCAGGTAGCCGTGCATCATGGCGGAGATGCCGAGGGCGCCCACGCGCTTGAGGGTGACGCCGTACTTCTCGGCGACGTCGGCCTTCATCGAGGCGTACGCCGCGGCGAGACCCGCGAAGATCTCCTCGTCGCTGTAGGTCCAGTAGCCGTCGACCAGGGAGTTCTCCCAGTCGAAGGCGCCGATGGCGATCGGCTCGTTGTCGGAGCCCACGAGCACCGCCTTGATGCGCGTGGAGCCGTACTCGATGCCCAGCGCCGTGTTGCCGGACTCGATATCGGCGATGATCTGGTCTTTGGTCATGTTCGTCTGCCTCTCTCTGCAGAAGAGTGGCCGCGCCCGCAAGCGGGACGCGGCCGGTTTAGGTTCTCACGCGCATGTGCGCGCTCTCACGCCGCGCCCGCTCCTAGCGGTAGTAGACCTCGCCGAGCTTGAGGTCGCGCTTGAAGTCGCGAATGTTGGTGTTGGCGTCGATGACCACGCTCTCGATGCCCATGGCGTCGGCCCAGTCGATCATCTGGTCCGCAGTGAGGTCGTAGGAGAACGCGGTGTGGTGCGCGCCGCCCGCGTAGATCCAGGCCTCGGTGCCCACCTTGAGGTTGGGACGCGGGGTCCAGAACACGGTGCCGGTCGGCAGCATCGGCATCGGCTTCTCGACCTTCTTGCAGTCCACGTCCTGGATGATCAGGCGGAAGCGGTTGCCCAGGTCGATGAGGGAGGTGGCGATGGCGGGGCCGGTCTTGGCGGTGAAGATCAGGCGGGCCGGGTCCTCACGGTCGCCCATCGAGAGCGGCGTGGCGCGAATGGCGATCTTGCCCTCGGCGACGGAGGGGTCGACCTCGGACATGTGGGACTCGAGGATGCCGTCCTTGCCCGGGACCAGGTTGTAGGTGTAGTCCTCCATGAGCGCGGAGCCCTTGGCGTTGGGGTCGCCGGCGGTCATGACCTTCATCAGGCGCACCATGGCCGGAGTCTTCCAGTCGCCCTCGGGGCCAAAGCCGTAGCCCTTCTGCATGAGGCGCTGGATGGCCAGCGACGGCAGCTGCTTGAGGCCGCCGAGGTCGCCGAAGTGGTCGGAGAAGGCGTTGTAGTTGTGCTCCACGAGGAAGCGCTCGATGCCGATCTCCTGGGCGGCCTGGACCTCGACGTGGCGACGGAACTCCTCGGGATCGCGGCCGTCGAGCACGAGCTCGTAGGTGTCGTAGTACTCGTCGGTGAGGGCCTTGACCTCGTCCGGGGTGACAGCGTCAACGTAGGGGACAAGCTCGTTGACCGGCCAGGCGTCGACGGTCCAGCCAAAGACCTGCTGGGCCTCGATCTTGTCGCCGTCGGTGACCGCGACGTTGCGCATCGTGTCGGCGAAGCGGCAGACGCGGATGTTGCGGGTCTCGTTGATGCCCACGGCGACGCGCATCCACTGGCCCAGCTCGGCGAGAACGGCCTCGTCCTTCCAGTAACCAAAGACGACCTTGTGCTCCCAGCGCATGCGGGCGAAGATGTGCCCGAGCTCGCGCTCACCGTGAGCAGCCTGGTTCTCGTTCATGAAGTCCATGTCGATGGTGTCGTACGGGATCTCCTCGTTGTACTGCGTCGCGAACTGGCACAGCGGCTTGCGGAGGTCGCGCAGGCCGGCGATGTAGTTCTTGGACGGGGAGAAGGTGTGCGCCCAGGTGATGATGCCGGCGCACTCAGGATCCATGTTGGCCTCGTTGAAGGTGGCCTGGATCACGTCGGCGGTCAGCAGGTTGGGCTTGAGGACGACCTCAAAGGGGACCTTGTCGGAGGCGTTGAGCGCCGCGACGACCTCGGCGGAGTGCTCGGCGACGTGCTTGAGCACCTCGTCACCGTAGAGGTCCTGGGTGCAGGGGCAGAAATAGAACTTGTACTTCTTGATCTCGAGCATATTTCCTCACTCCTTACCTTGTGGCTCTTCTCAGAGTGCGGCGGGACGCCGTTGGCGGCCCGCCCCTTTTGAGGGTACCCACGGGCGCGGGGGCCGGAACCGGCCCCCCCCACCGGGGCTACGTGGTGAACAGGGTGGCCGCGCCCGCGGAGAAGTCCCCCCCCATGATGACGAACACGACGCCGAGGATGAGCTGCTGGATCTCGGTGGTGAAGCCGAGCATGACCAGGCCGCGCTGAAGCACGAGATAGGACAGGACGCCGGTCACGACGCTCGAGAAGCGGGAGCGCGCGCCGCCGTTGATGGGCATGCCGCCGAGAACCAGGGCGATGAGGATCTGGGTCTCGAGCATGTTGCCGGAGGACGAGGTGACCGAGCCGACGCGGATGGCGTTGATCAGCGCGGCGAAGCCGGTGATGGCGCCCGCGACCACGTAGATGATGATCTTGGTGCGCTGGACGTTGATGCCGGCGAAGCGGGCGCCGCTCTCGGAGGCACCGATCGCCTTGAGGTTGGAGCCGAGCGCGGTGAAGTGAAGCACCAGATACGCGATGACGAGCACGACCACGACGATGCCGACGAGCAGCGGCGTGTTGGTGGCGAGCGAGGTCAGCGTGGTGGAGGCCATGACCGGGCTGGAGGTGGTGATGTAGGCGATGATGCCGCGGAGCAGGAACATCATGCACATCGTGACCACGAACGACTGGATCTGGCCCTTCACGTGGAACACGGCGTTGATCAGGCCGATGAGGGCACCCGTTGCCATGCCGCCCAGAATGGCGACGAACGGGTTGAACTGCGAGAGATAGCAGACCACGGCGCAGGACAGACCCATCATCGAGCCCTGGGAGAAGTCCAGGCAGCCCATGGACATGATCATATAGACGCCGACGGTGGCAATCATGAGCGTGAAGCCGCCCGAGATGATCAGCGTGATGTTGCGCGGGGTGATCAGCTGTCCTCGCGTCAGGATGGCGAAGATCGCCACAATCGCAACGAAGCTGATGATGGGCAACAGGCTCTTGATCTGGTGCCAGTCGAACTTCTTCTCCTGGACCTCGGCCGCAGCCTTCGTATTAGTAGAAGCCATCTGTTTCGCCTCCTTAAATCATCTTCGCGATGATGTCCTGCTCGGTAAGATCGGGGCTGCGGAACAGCTGGCCGTTGATCTTGCCGTCCTTCATGACCAGGATGCGGTCGCACATACCGATGAGCTCCATGATCTCCTCGGAGATGATGAGGATCGCCTTGCCCTGGTTGCGCATCTCAGCCAGAAGCTGGTAGATGTCGGCCTTGACGCCGATGTCGATGCCGCGCGTCGGGGAGTCGAGCAGCAGGATGTTGGACTGCTTGCCGAGCCAGCGGGCGAGAACGACCTTCTGCTTGTTGCCGCCGGAGAGCGCGGAGACATACTGGTCGACGCCGACCATCTTGGTGGACATGATGTCCGCGTACTTCTTGGCGAAGGCCTTGAGGTCCTTCTGCTTGAGGACGAACCCCATGTCGCGCATCGAGGGCAGTGTGATGTTGTCCTGGATGGTGTCGTTGATGAGGAGGCTCTCGTTGTCACGGTCCTTGGACGCGTAGGCGATGGAGTGGTTGATGGCCTCGTTGATCGAGTTGATCAGAGTGCCGTCACCCAGCTCTACCGTGCCTGTACGGTCGTAGGAGGCGCCGAACAGGGCCTTGCCGACCTCGTGCATGCCGCACTCGGACAGGCCGCCGATGCCCAGGATCTCGCCCTTGTGGAGCTGGAGCGAGACGTCGTTGAGCGAGCCGGGGACCGAGACGTTGTTCATCATGATCGCGATCTCGCCCTGGTGCTCGGTGGCGTAGTTGGGGTAGTCGGTGCGGTAGTAGTTGTCGCCCATCTCGCGGCCGACCATGAGGGTCTTCAGCTTGTCCTCGTCCACGTCCGCGGCGTTGATGGTGGTGATGTAGTCACCGTCGCGCAGGATGGAGATGCGGTCGGACATGCGCAGGACCTCGGCCATGTCGTGCGAGATGAAGATCACGCAGTGACCCTTGGCGCGGACCTCGCGCATGACCTCGAAGAGCTTCTCGCGACCGTCCTGGGATAGGGCCGTGGTGGTCTCGTCGACGACCAGGATCTTGGGGTCGAACCACGTGGACTTGAGGATCTCGATGATCTTGCGCTCCTCGAAGTTGTAGTTCTCGATCGGAGCGGTGGCGCGGATCTTCGAGAGGCCAAAGCCGTCGAGCAGCTCCTGGGCCTTCTTGTTCATGGCGGCGGTGTCCTTGATGCCGTACTTCATGAAGCGGTCCTCGTCGCCCAGGAAGAGGTTCTCGGCGACGGTGAGGCCGTTCAGGGTGCCGAGCTCCTGCACGATGACGGCAACGCCGTGGTGGTTGCCGTCGACCTGGTTCTTCGGGGCGATCTGCTCACCATCGAGGGTGAAGGTGCCGCCGCCGATGGGCAGGATGCCCGTCAGCATGTTGGTGAACGTGGACTTGCCGGAGCCGTTCTCGCCGATCAGGGCGTGAATCTCGCCGGCGTAGAAGTCGAGGGACACCTCTTTGACGGCGTGCGTGGGTCCAAACTTCTTGTCGATCTTCTCTGCGTGAAGCAGGAGCTTGTTGTCTGCCATGGTGTATCCCTCCTTTACTTGACGACAGCGCCCTTGACGCGCTTGACGGTCAGGGTAACGACGGCGAGCAGCGTGGCGCCCGTGACGACGTTGTTGATGGTGGTGGGCATGCCGAGCGCGACGAAGCCGGCGAACAGCATCGAGATGATGAGCTCACCGATGACGATGGCGACGACGGGGTGGCCGTACTTCTTGAACGCAAGGCCAAAGAACGCGCCCATGAGCGGGGTGAAGTTCAGCGACTGAGAGAGCATGCCGGTCATCGGCGTCTGGGCGGTGCCGTAGCTGATGTAGAGGACGGCCATGATGCCCACGAAGCCCGCGCAGAGGATGAACGCGATGAACTTGTACTTGTCGACGTTCACGCCCATGTTCTTGGCGGTGAGCTCGTTGGTGCCGATGGCGTTGATGTAGGTGCCGACCTTGGTGTACTTGAGGATGAAGCCGCAGATGAAGAATGCGATGAGCGCCAGGATGACGTTCCAGGGGTAGGCGCCGAACATGTTGTACTGGGCGTCGAGACGCGTGCCGGCCCAGTTGGCAGCAAAGACGCTGAAGCTCTCATAGATGAGCGACAGGCCTACGGTGACGATCAGCGACGGAATGCGCAGGACCGTGTAGGCTAGGCCGTTAAAGAAACCGAGGAGGATGCCGCAGAGAATCGGGGCGACAACCAGGCCGGCGATGCCGAACATCTGGCTGCAGCCGATGGCCAGCAGGCAGGACAGGACGAGGACCGAGCCGATGGAGAAGTCCCAGAGGCCCTGGGTCACGATGAAGTACATGCCGCAGCCGCCGACGGCATAGATGAGCGCGCTCTGCAGATAGGTCAGGATCTGCTCGGGCGAGCCGAACGTCTCGGGCCGCAGCACCTTGAAGATGGCCCAGCAAAGAACCGTGAGAACGACGAGGAAGCCCACGCCGAACCACTGGCTCTGCTGGAGTTTCTTGATTGCGTCCATACACCTCTCCTTCCAATTGGTGATGGAACCTGAAAATGGGGGCAAGTCCAATCCTGCGAACTTGCCCCCACACCAGGACAGTGGAACGAGTGCTATGCGCCGTGGCGCTGCATAACGTCGTCGATGGACAGCGAGGTCGCGGCGGCGTTGAGGTCATCGAAGCTCAGCTCGGCGAGCTCAGCGATCTCCTCGTCGTTGTACGGGTCGTCCTCGACGAAGTACTTCTCGTAGTTCTCGTACTCGGCCACGGAGGACACGAAGACGTACGGGAACTGGATGTCCTTGCCGAAGTCGCCCTGCTCAGGAACGAAGCCCTCCTTCTGACGGATGGCGTTGTAGACGAGAAGGAGTGCGTAGAGCGGGTCGCAGAAGTGGCCGCCGGACTCAGCGTACATGCCGCCGGTCTCGAGCTGCTCCTTGAGGTCCTCGAGGAAGTCGGTGGAGGCGACGCGGATGGTGCCGGTGAGGCCCATGTTGGCGAGCTGGCCGATGGAGCCCACGAGCGGGTCGCCGCCGCCGCCGGCGACGATAAGGGCGTCCATATCGGGATAGTTGTTGACGAACTGCTGGGTGACCTTGGCGCCCTCGGAGGAGGAGGTGTTGGCGTAGACCGGGTCGGTCATGCTCACGGGGTCATCGGGGTGAGCGTCGTTCCAGGCCTTGACGCCGTTCTGATAGCCGGTCCAGCGCTGCTGGAACGTGGCGTCGCCGACGGTCCAACCCTCGAGGCAGATGTTGCGGGCGCCCTTCTGGATGCCCTCGAAGGCGTCGGGGTTGTCCATGGTGAGCAGCTCGATGAGCTTCTCGCCGTTGCCGACCTCGTCCTCGTGGACGGCGCCGACGTAGTACTGGGAGTTCTGCGCGGTGGCGTAGACCTCGGGGCTGTTCTCCTCGTTGATGATGCGATAGAACTGGGCGAGGTAGACCTGGTTCTGGTCGCAGGTGGAGATGCAGGCCTGCATCTCGGAGTCAGCGGAGTTGCAGACGATGATGCCCTGGCAGCCGGCGGCGCAGAGGGTCTCGATGGAGGCCGTGACCTGCTCGGAGACGTGGCCCTGGTCGACGTAGGAGAGCTCGACGCCGAGGATGCCGGCGGCCTTGTCGAGGATGGCCTTGGAGAGCGAGCCGAGAGCGTCCGTGGAGCTCCAGATGGAGACGCCGATCTTGATGTTCTCGCCGGAGCCGCCACCCTCGCCGCCGCCAGCGCCGCCGTTGTCGCAGCCCGCGAGTGCGAGAGCGCCGGAGGAGGCGCCCATCAGGCCGGCGTACTTCAGGAAGTTCCTTCTTGAGATACCCTTCAGTATCCCTTTCCCTTCTTTCCGACGACCGTGCTTAAAACATTAAGTAATCGTTTAGTGTCCGTTTACTTACCTGCCACCTTTGAATCGCGCGTTCTCTGCGTGTGGGTTTTGCCCTTCCCTCTCTCCCGCAGCCGCTGTCCGACACCTCTCGTCGGACTCTTGAACAATGGGTGGACCAGTGGTCACTACCAGCTATTGTTCAACCTGACACTGAATCGGCGTCCTCTTCTGCAACGCCTCTGTTTACGTTTTTACTCTTTGCGCTCTTACGGTCACCTTACGTAACCTGTAAACGGTATTATT
>ENA-UOOD01002535-UOOD01002535.1-human-gut-metagenome-genome-assembly--contig:-CS67-NODE-2535-length-16269-cov-11.239176_pt1 | contig 16269 bp, 3 predicted proteins | sample MGYA00242464_ERZ724011 | MGnify/ENA metagenome assembly ERZ724011 | reverse complement strand
TATAAATATCATGACTAGCATCTGCTTCATTTTTCTTCATTAATGATAATTTGTAGCTTCCACCATAAGAATTATTCTCAATAGTAATATTTGCTTGATATGTTCCAGTTGTTGTTTCAGTAATTGTAGTTTGTGGTTCATTTTTATCAAGAGCTTCTATTGGAGTACTTCTATATGAACCATCACTTTCATAAATTGCATCAGCGCTTACCTTTTTAATTACATAATTATTGTTAACATTTGTTGAATTGAATATTATTGAAATGTAATAATCCAATTTTTTAAATCCTTCTGGTGCTTTTGTTTCTTTAATTTGCCATACAAAACGTCCTTCGCTAGTTATTTTAATATTCTTCAATTTGTTAAAATCATCAACAGATTTAATTGTACTTAAATCAATTGTTGTTTCAGTATTGTCATCATTTACAATAGTTACTGATGGAATTTTTGTACGACCACTTTTTAATGAAACTTCAAATTCAGCTCCTGTAAGATTACTTTTTGTTGCCTTATCTACTTTATTTAAATTTAAAGAATATGTTCCTTTTGGTGTGATTGCATTTTCTACATTTATATTCAATTTATATGTAGAACTTTCTTTATCTTCAGTAATTGTTGTTTTTGGTTCATCTTCTGTTAAATCTTCTAATAATTTATTAGTTCCATCTTCATATAATGCCCTTGCACGATCTGAACTTACTTTATATCCATCACTAGTATTTTCTTTAAATATTCTTATTTCAATTTTATATTTTAGTAAATCATGTCCGGCTGGAGCTTTTGTTTCTTTAATTATCCAGTATGAGAATGGTGCTGTGCTTTCATTTACTATTATATTTTGTAGTTTTTTGAAATCTGCAACTGTTTTAATTTCACTTGTTTTAATAGTGCTTATAGTTCCATCACTATTTAATACATTAACACTTTCTGTTTCATTTTGTGTTGACATTGAATTATAATATTTCACTTCAAATTCAGCACCATCTAATGGTGTATTAGTTCCTTTTTCAACCTTAGTTAAATCTAGTGAATACAATCCAGTTTTGTCTGGATTAACAACTGTTATTGTAATAGTATTATCTATTAATTCAGCTGTTATATTAGCTTTTTCGCCATTTATTGTTGTTTCAATAACTTGTTTGTTAAATAAGTTTTCTGTTGGTGTTATTACTTTTTGACCATCATCACTAACTAATCTTAATTGAATTCGTTCAACATAATGTGTTTTACTATAATTACTATTCTTTCTTGTTGCTTTTTTAACTGTTAATTTTATATTTCCTGGTATTTTTGTATACTCAGAATTTTCATCTAAGTCAAGCTCTTTTAATGTATATACATCATCAGTATTAACTTTTGTTCCATCAATATTTACAGTACCACCAATATTTACGTTTGTATATGATGTTACTAATGGATTTTGCTCTGTATATATAGCTTCAGGAGCTCCACCATTTACCTCTCTAATAGCCATAAATTTAACGCCTGAAATATTGTTTCCATATTCATCATGTTTTACCAAATTTACATTATAAGATCCATATTCGGTTGGGTTATTGTGTAATGTTACATATATTTGGCTATTATTTTTTATAACAAAATCCCAACGGCGAACATTGTTTCCTGTTGAATCTGTATCAAAGTATGAATATGTTGTATATGTATTCATTTCAGTTGAATCTGCATTGCTATTATTAACATCATGTACAGTTTGAGCTTCCCAAACATTATTACTTGATTTAATACCATTTCCATCAACTTTATACATAGTTATACTTTCAATACTGAATGTATGGCTGTCTGAATTGTATTTCTTTTTAACACCTAATACAAGTTGACCTGAATATGTGTCTAATCCATCTGGAGCAGACCATTCATTTATTTTCCAAATATCATATTTATTTCCAACACTATCTGTTGTTAGTCCAGTTCTCTTGAATTTATCATTTGTTAAATCTTCTGCATTACCTTTTGTTTCATAGCTTATATATTCATTTTCACCTTGTGTAAAGTTCTCAAAATTATTTGGATTATTATCTGATCCAAATTTGAAATCTGAAGAGTTCAAGTCTATATCTTTATATAATTGAATATTAAAGCTAGCACCTGATTTTGCAGAATCTGCTGTATCCCCTGAAGAATTATCATCTGTAATTTTCTTCATTACATTTAATCTGTATTCTCCATTAGGAATGTTATCTGCAGATACGGCAATTTGTGTTCTGTCTTTATTTAACATAATTTGCCATGTATCATTGTCGCTTGATACATATGTATACATTACACTACCATCAGCTTTATTTATTTCTTCATATGATTGTGGATCCCAAGTTATAGTACCATCACCATTTAGTTGATATATATGTATAGTATCGATGTAAAATTGTTTTGTTTTTTCATCATATGTTTTTTCAATTCCAAGAACTAAGTCATTTTTCATTGATTCAAATCCAGTTGGTGGATCTGTTTCTGCAATCCTCCAAATATCTATACGATTTTGTTCAATTTCAGAGTATGTAATTTCAGTTCTTTTGAAATTATCATGATTTAGGTCTTCTGTTGTTCCTTTTGTAGTGTAACTACCAAATCTTACTTTATTACCAAATGAACTTCCAATATTAAAGTCTTTATAGTTTAATATAACGTTTTTATACAATGTTATATTAAACTTAGCACCTGCAACTGAATTTGTTCCAAATGAACCAAATCCTGAAACGTATCCTTGTTTATTTATGTCTTTTTTAATAACATTTAATTTGTATTCACCATTTACTTTAGGGTTTTCTACAGTTAGTATAATGTTACTTCCTGATTTTTCAAGACTTATTTTGTATGTTACTCCATTAATTTCGTATTCATCCTCAGTATTTTCTTTTGGACTAACTATTTGATTATTTTCATTATATAGCTCTAATGTAGTTCCACTAACAAAATACTTATTATTTCCTTCAGATTTCTGTACCTTAACTTTTATTTTGTAATTGCTTGGTAATTGTGTATATCCATTATTTGAGCCTAAATCTTTTTCTCTAAGTATAAACTCATCGTCTTCTTCTAAATTTGTATTATTTATTTGTATAACATCATTACCATTCTCGTCTTTAGCATTTGTGTATACTGATACTTTATCTGTTCCTGTTACTATAGCTTTTGCATCTTTTGGACTATCTACACTTATTATTTCTTTATTGCTAACTTTTGCACCTATAAGTTCAAAATTTACTCCTGATAATACTGTATTGTTATTGTCTTTCTTTAGTAAGTATAAATTATAGTTACCATTTCTTGTGTCTTCTGGATCGGATACTGTTAAAATTATTTCATTATCCGCTGTTTTTACTGCAGATATTGTAACTGTATCTCCATATTCATTTATTATATATGTAAGTGCATATCTGCCCTTCTGAATTATGCTTTTATCGTTTTTATTAACAACTAATATATTTAGTTCGTTTACTTTACCATCTGATCCTTTTTTTACAAGGAGCTCTATAGCAACATTATCTGGTAATTTTCTATGTCCATCTGGCTCTGTTTCTTCTGTAAAGTAATACTCATCACTTTCAATTGATGTTATACTTACAGGGTTTGGTACACTAGTATTTCCACAAATTTCTACCGATCCATCTGTACCTGTTGTTACGGGCTCAAAATGTGATGTTGTTATTTCTTGGTTATTTGAATCTTTTAATGCTGTACCATTTATTTTTGCTCCTATTAAATTGAATTGTACATTGCTTAATGGTTCATTTGTTCCTGCGCTTACCTTTTTAAGTTTTAAAGTGTATTCGCTCTTGTTTGGTACTTTTACGTTTATTGTAGTACTATCTTGGTTTTGCTCTACTGTTACTGTGTCTTTTTGTGATGTTGCAACTTCGGATAGTGATTTTTTGATATAAACTGCCCCATCTTCATATGAAGAATCATATATGCTTTTATCTTCAACAAATGCATAAGCTTCACCTTTTGATGCTTTATATTCATTTTCATTTTCTGAGAAAGTTATTGGAACTACAATCTTGTAATTTAATTTTGTAAATTGATATGGTGCATCTGTTTCTTCTATTACAAAATAATACGTTTTACCAATATCTTCTTTATTTATTTGAATATCTCTTAGCTCTGTTGATTTGCCATCTGTTGCAGTTAATATGTTTTCTTTTTTGTCTTTTATTTCTATACGACTACTAGCCTCAAGTGCAAATTTTCCATCTGTTCTATTATATAATGAACTATATGCTTTAACAGAAAATCTTGTTGTTTCATCTTTAATATCATTTCCAGATAAATCCACTTTTTCTACATCAAGGTTATATGAACCTGTTTTTGGTACATTCTTTAGTGTCAATGTAAGTGTATTTATTGAATCAGTTTGATTAAAATCAACCTCTTCATATTGACTATAATATTGCCAATATTTTCCATCATATACTTTAAAATCTGTATATATCATCTTGTATTCTTCGTTCTCATCTTGGTTAGAAATAAGAGTACATCCTATTTTATGATTAAATTTTACAAAATCTGCTGGTGCTTCTGTTTCTTCAATTATTAACCTATAAGTAGTTTGCTTATTCATTTCTTCTGTTATTTCAATGTTACTCATAGCATTATTAATTTCTTGCAATGTTGTTAAATTGCTTATGTTTACAGTAGTACCATCTTTCTTAGTAAGCTCAGTTACTTTTGTACCTGGATTATCATACGAATCTCCACCTTGATATAAACCAAAGTTAAATTTCATTCCATTGCATTCTTCCGCAGTAAGCTCTTTTCCTGTTTTTGAATTTACTTTCTTCAAATTGAATGAAAATTCACCTGTAATTACATCGTCTGCTACTGCTGTTATAAGAATTGGTGTGCCATCTTCTGAGTTCATAATCTTTACAAATAATCCATATTTTGTAAATGCTTCATCAGCTGTAATTTCTTTGTTTTGTGTTTTATCGTAAACTTTTACATCTGTTAGAGAATATTTGTCAGTGCCTCTTGATAGTTTTGTTTCTATTTCTAGATTTGAAATGGCTTTGTTAACTTTCATTCCGGTACCAGTTGCACTCCATTCATCTATTGTAAATTTTGAAGTTCCATAATCAAGTTTTGCATCTCCACCATTTTCTTCGTTGTATTCAGGGTTAAAGTTCATATCGTCTTCATTAATGTCAATTTTTCCATCATATACATCTTTTACTTTTCCTTCTTCAGAAGTTATGTCACGAGCATTCTCGCTTACTGAACTTCCACCTCTTGTTGTTCTTCTTACAATAAATCTTGCTCCTGATTTTGATAGTGCATTTAGGTCATTTATTGAGTTTGCATTTTTTAATTGTGAAAGTAAATCTGCTGTAAAGCCATCTTTTGCTTTTATTTTTAGTAGTTTTAAGTTGTAGTTTCCTTCTTTTTCGAAGTTGTTTACCATTATCTGCATAAGTGATAGGCCAGATTCTCCTATTATGTAACATGCATTTTCATCGTCGTGTATTAAACCACCATTTCTAATTTCTATTTTTTCATTGTTTTTTAGTCCAAATCCCTTTTCTTCTGCATTAGTTATAACATATTCATTATATTCATCCTTTACAAATTTAAAAGGTATTACGATTTTATAATCTAATTTTATTAAATCATTTCTTGTTTTCGTTTCTTCTAAAACATAATAATATGTTTTGCCTATCTCATTTTCTGTAATAAAGATTTCCTGTAAACTATCAGTTATGCTTTGTGCAGTTGTTAAATCTGATAATTTTACTGTTCCTTTTTTTGTCTGAACTTCTTTTATTTCATCTGTTTCTGAAAATTCATTATTGCTATTTTTATTTTTATACAAACTTATATTAAAGTTTATACTTGAATCATTCGAAACCCTATTATTTACATATTTGTTTAAAACTACACTATACGTTCCCTCAAGTTTGTTATAATATTGAACTGATATTTTTCCCTTAGCATAATATACAATTACAACATTTTCATTTTTTAATGAATTTATATAATTATCCAAATTTTCAACTTTTCTCTCATCAGCTGTTGAAACAGTGCTATCTAATGAGCTAACAAAATATCCATCAGTAATTTGTAATTCATTACCACTAACATAGTTTCCATCAGGATTTTTTGTGTCGAATACAACACTTGCGTGATCATTTTTTATGTTTGAATTTTCGTTTTTCTTATAAAATTTTAAGTTAGTTTTTATTGTATTTTGTTCATATCCAGTAATTGATTCTGTTTCTTCTATTGTATATGTATCTGTTGTATCGTTACTGTTTAATACTTGAGTTTCTTTTCCTATTTTATTTTTACTGTCGTCATTTGCATTTGTGTATATTTCGTTTATTACATTGCTTACTGTTTCTTTACTTGTTATTGAAAATGCGTTTTCATTATTGTTGCTTTTTATATCGCTATTGTTGATTTTTACATTACTTACTTTAAATTTAACTCCTGCTAATTGTTTGTTGTCAGAAGCATCCTTTTTTTCTAGTTGTAAGTCGTAGTAAGAATCTTCGTGGTCTGGTTGTTGAATGTCTAGATTTATTATATTATTTGTACTTTCCGCATTTGCAGATATTCCATCATTGCCTACATTTACAGTTAGGTTTGATGAATTTGCAACATTTGTTCCGGTACTTATAATACTATATTTCCCCTCTCCTTCTTTTTTAACATGATATAAGCTTTCAAGCGAACTATTGCCATTTTCATCAAAGTGTATTCCCAGTATTAAGGACCCAATACTGTTATAGCCATTTGGTGGTGTATTTTCTGTGATAAGGTAGTATAATGTTTTAGCTTCAAAATCCCATGCATCATAACTCTCACCATTATAAGAATGTTTTACATCTTTATGAAGCCATTCTCTATCAATGCTTAAATTATTAAGAGAAATTTGGCCATCTACAGTTTTAATATTATTCATATCAATATTTGAATTTGAATATATTTCTCTATTATCAGATAGGCTTATATGTCCATTTGTATTACTGAACGTTTTAAACATTTTTATTGAGAAACTTGCATTGCCTGATTCTGGACTTGAAATTATATTGTTATTCTTATCTCGTTTTGAGATATTTAATGAATATTGTTTTTCGTTACAGAATATGAAAAATAAATTTTTATCAATTTTCTTAAGCACTACATTACTTTGAGAATCTGTAATTTTATACCCATAAGGTATTGTATAAGTTCTAACTATGTTATTTTCATTATCCTCTCTAAAAGTATAATTTATATTACCTATTACATATTTATCATCTTCTTCTACTTTGTTAATATCCAACCAAATTCTTCTTACTTTACCCAATTTATATCCTTGCGGTGGTGACCATTCTGTTATACGGACTTTATCTGGTGATGATGCACTTGTAATAGGAATTGTAATATTATTTCCGTCATTCCATAATCCGTCAACTGATGTTATCGTTTTTTGCATTGTTGGTTGATCACCTTTATCTGGATTTGCACCATTTAACCATATATCGACAAAAAATGTTGCGCCTGATATAAGGCCTTCCATTGATGGTTGATTCCAGTTATGCTTTTCATCTGTTCCCCAATCCTTGTATGAAGATTTTTTTCCAATATATAAGTTATATGAACCCTTTTTACGTTTATTAACAAATTCTATTTCAATATTAACTCCCAAGTTTGGAGAACTTGTTAGGCTAACGCTTGCATTACCCAATTGCAATGTATTTTTAGTTACAGTGCCATCTGCATATTGAGGAGTACCAATATATTTTTTTGTTCCATTATTTTTTAGATATATATTTGCAATACATCCATAATTATTGCCAACATAGGCAGTTTTTTGATACCTTCTTACAACAACTAACTCATAGTGCGAATCATCTGTAAGATATCCTCTTTGTGTCTCATATTCGCTAAAGTAATATGTATCATATATGTCAAGCATATTATCTTCTTTTTCTGCATATAAAACTTTTTCTGTACCACCAGCAATTCTTAAATTTGTATAACCTTTCCAATCATCACCCTCAAGTAAATTATCTATATTTTTTGCATTTGAAGTATATACTACATCTCCAAAGTTGTAATTAGTAATTGTTCTATAATCTTCCGATGGTGAAACTGTCTCTTTTCCCTCTTTTAAATAAACTGCACTAATAAAACTATTATTGCTATATAATACTCCCGTTTTAACAGTATTTAAACAGAATTTGCTTTCCAGTGGACTTCCATTTTCATCAACTTTTTTTAAATTTACACTATAAGAGGACGGCGTATATTCTTCGTTCTTATTATCTCTAAAGACAAAGTTAATAATATTTTCTGTTTTATTGCCATCACTGCACTGTGCTTTAACTGTTACAGAGGGTATGCTGTTTAATTTGTATTCCTTAGAAGAAGTTGTTAACGGATAATCGTCCCAAATATTTCCATCTGAACTCAATTTAATTCTTGTTATTTTATATCCACCCGAATATTCTATATACAACTGTAAATAAATATAGTCGTTCCAATCCATAGTGTATCCACTCGGAGCCTGTGTTTCCTTAATTCTGAACGTATGCCAACCTAAATCTGTTTTTTTCACATCTGTTTTTTCATATAATTGGCAATAGTTACCACCTGTTCCTTGATTTGCAACTGCGTCTTTATTAATAATAGTGTATTTATCATTTTGCTTATATTCAAGTTGGAAATGTGCTCCACCAAGTTTAGTACCATCTGTTCCAATTTTTTCTACTCCCATTTTGTATTGACCATTATCTGGTGGTGGTGGATTTGTAACTTGAACAAGGGTTAAATATCTTATGGTTTTCCATCCTGAAGAAAATTTTCCCCAACCTGCATTGTTAATTTTAACTCCATTCGAAGAGTTATCAATTATCCAATATCCATCATAATTACTATAATAATTTATTTTACCAGTATCTAAATATCTTTTGTTTGGATCAATTCCCTGACCTCTAAGCCAATTAATTACTGCATTTTTCTTATCAATATCAGTAGGATATTTTGTTGAATCATTTACATTAAAATAGCCTAAATATATAAAGCCATGACCTGTTGCATATGAATTTTCATTTAAACTTCCTGCAAATAAAGTTCCCATTGGTGTTTCTTTAATTATGTTGGCTATCTCCGAATTATTATAGTAAACATCTTGTTTTGTATCTATTTTTTCAAGAACATAGTTGACATCGCTTGTTTTATCTTTTGCAGTTATCGTACCAACATCACTAAGATACCAATTTGATAATTCTTCTACATTACTTGCACCTGCCGTTTTTAATGAGTCTTGGACAAAATCCCAACAATCGTATGTTCCCCATTTATATGGAGTATTTAATTTTGTAATTGCTGCATTTACAAAATCAATACTATTATTCCAAATCTATTATCACCATAATAGGTTTTTGAAGCTTTGCCTAAATTTGTCTGTACATTTCTACTATTATATTGTACAATACTAATTCCAGAAACAGCAGCTATTACTACTATAATTAAGCTGACTATTATATTTCTTAAATTAAGTATCTTTCCTTTAAACTTTCCTTTCATTATTCTTCCCTCCGTATTTTTGTATTTTACTATATTTTGCACTTGGGGTTAATTATAGTCAAACTTTTATATTTTGAGTATTTTCTACATTTTTCTTAGGGATGTATAGGTTTGTGGCATTTTTTGTTTTTTTTGACATTTTTATTACATTTTTTTTTTGATGTTTTTTTGTAATTTTTTGTTTTTGCTTGGTTTGTTGGGATTTTGGAGGGTTTTGTTTTTTTACTTTTTGTTTTAAGTTTTATTTTTCTTAGGGATTATTGGGTTTGTTTAAGGTATGTATTGGGGACGGTCCTAGAAATATTTTTCCAGGACCGTCCCTCTTTTTCTTTCTTCCAGGACCGTCCCCAAAATAGAAAAGAAGAAATTCTTTTGTTGAGAATTTCTTCTTTTTATTATTTTATTATTTTATTCTTCTATTCCTTTTACAACCTTTTTCTTTATAAGCATTCCTCCTAATGATACTATTATTAGTGCTCCTAGTGCTATGCTTGAATATATTGCTATGTCTGTTGCTCCTGTTTTTACTGTTAACATTACTGGGGCGTCGTCTATGTCGTCTTCTCCTGGGACGTTGTTTCCTGGTGTTGAGTCTCTGTCTGGTATTCCGTAGTCGTTATGGTCTTTTTGTATTTCTGCTGTGTTTATCATTGTTCCCATGTTGTCTATGCTGTTTTCCCATGTTAATAGTATTTCTACTTCTGCACTTTCTCCTGGTTGTAATGTTGTTCCGGCTAATTTTTCTGTTATTAGTTTTCCATCTTCTATTTTCCAATCTGGGTTATCTTCTTGTACAAATTTTAGTCCTTTTGGTACATCATCTCTTATTTCTTTTGCTTCTCCTGCTACTTCTCCTTCGTTTGTTACACGTATGCTATATCTGAATTTTACTGTTACATCATTTATTTTGCTTTTTCTTAAATCTACTTTTACTACTTCTTCTGGATCATCTTCTGCTTTGTGTCCTGTTTCTGTTACTACTGTTTTTCCATTTTCTGTTACTATTGCTTGTGTTACCCATTTACGTAAGGCTAAGTCGAAGTCTTTTTGTTCGTTGTCTACTTGTAATAATGATGTTATATCTTCCATATTGTAATTATCTTTTTTTACTATTACTTCTCTTGGCTCTTTTATTAAATTATATCCTGCTGGTGCTTCTGTTTCTACTATATAATATGTTGTTTCTACTTCTTCCCAATTGTATTTATATACTTCTGCTCCTGTTGTTTCATCTTTTGTTTTATATTTTTCGTTTTCAATTGCATCTTCACCAAATTCTAATCCTGTAAATTCTGCTTTTCCATTTTCATCTGTTATTGCTTCTATATCTTTTCCATTTGTGTCTTTTAAGAATATTTTGTTCTTTGCATTTTCTTCACTTGTTGCTATTTTAAAATGTGCTCCTACTAATGCTTTTTTTGTTGTACTATCATATTTATATATTCCTACTCCACCTGTATGTATTTCTGGTGTTTCAGAATCTAATCTATTGTTATTTCCATATACCAATGTTGCTTGATTTGGTATTGATTGATTAATTCCTATTATTTTTCCATTTTCATCTGTTGCAAATTTTGTATTAAATCTTATTTCAATTACTCCATCTGTATTGTTTTTTATATTTTCTGAAAAATCCATACTTTCATTTTTAAATATTATTGTTAGTAATCTTTTTTCTTCATTGTAATCTACTTTATAATCTGTATTTTCTACTAAATCAAGTTTGTCTTTTATTTTAACAGATGCAACGCCTTCATATGTTAATCTTTCATCTATTGTATCTTCTACTTGGAATATTTTGCTTGTTAATGCCCCTTTATCTAATGGAACATTTATTACCCAATCATGTAATACACTTTTTGCATCTTCTGCACTTTCATATGTATCACCTGTTATTTCGTTGTAATATCCTGAATCTTGATTTTCTACTTCTTTTACACCTTTATGTATTGTTACAGCTCTATTTTCGGCTTCTACTAATATTTCGCCTTTCTTTACTTCAACTTTTTTTGCATTAGTAATTTGTGATGTATTTTCTTTTAACGAATATTCTTTTCCATCTGTACTTAATACTGGTGTTACATCAAATGTTATTGGTCCCGCTAATCCGTAGTATCCATCTGGTACTGTTGATTCTGTTATTGTTACTTTTAATGTATCTGTAGATTCTATATTTATATCTTTTATTTCATCTATTTTTCCTTCGTTATTTGTTTTATATTCTGCATTTCCATCTATTTTTTTACCACTTTTTGTTGTTACAGGTGTATTAGTTTTTGTATTTACAATACTTACTTTAAATCCGGCTCCTTCAAGTGGAGATTGTGTATCTTTTATTGTTTTTGTTAAGTTTAGATCAAAAGATCCATATCTTTTGTCATTTCTTGCAGTTACAATTATGTTGTTATGAGCCTTATTTAGTACTATATTCCATTGACATCCATCAGCATCTTTATACAAATATGTTGCATATTCTGTGCATATATCTGATTTTTGTGTATTTCCTTTTGTATCAGTATATGTAAGCTCTTGTGAAGTCCAATTAATTTGATTTCCATCTTGATTGTTACCAGCTACTTGGAAAACTCTTATTCCTTTTATATTATATGTTTTATTTTGATCATCATACTGTTTTTCTACACCTAAAACTAATTGATGTTTCATTGCACTATATCCTGATGGTTGCTTTTTTTCTTTTATTTTCCATATATCATAAGAAACAACTTTACTTCCGTTATCTAAAGTATATTCTAAACAGTTTTTATCAAGATTTTCTCTTGTAAATGGTCCGCTATATTTTCCAGCGACACTATCAAAATCTCCAAAATTTTGCATTGGATCTGGTTGTGTATTATAATTTGAGCCAAAGTTAAATCCAGTAGTATTATATGCAATGTTTTTATATAACTCAACATTGAAACTTGCGCCACCAAGAGCGTCTGATACTTCATCTCCGGCTTTTGTTGAATTACTGTCTTTTTTCATTACGTTTAATGAGTATGAGCCCTTTTGTTCATTTTTTAATATTATTACAAAATCATTATCTTTGTCTTGTGATACAAAGTCATCCTTAGGTTGTACAAGGGCATAACTTACATTACCATTATTATTTGTTGCACTTATTATTATTACATTATTGTATGTTTCGTATCCCTCTGGAGCCTCAGTTTCTAATATATAATAATATTGTGTTTCTCCTTTTTTTATTTCGAATTGCATCTCACTTGGAGTAAAATATTGTCCATTGAATATCTCCATACCGCTTGTCCACATATCAGCTCCATTATTTTTTATCATTTCCGCTGTAATGCTTGTATTTACTTTATCCGTGCTATGCATCATTTTAAATTTTGCGCCAGTTAGTGGATTACCATTTTCATCAACTTTTTTTACAGTTACATTTATTTTTTCTGGTTTTTCTCCTTCAAAAGAAACAGAATCAGTATGTTTTTCTCTTTCAATCATTAAAAATGATTGATCTCTGTATGGTCCTGGATTACCAGCTGTTGTATAATATTTGGCTTTTGTATTAAATGAGCTAATATTAAAAACTATGTTTACATTACTTTGATCAGTTACTTTTATGTATATATTTCCATTATAATCATTATATTTACTTAGCTCTTGTGTACATTCAGCATCTGTATATATTTTAGTATCTGTTCCATTTAATTTTGCTGTTAAGTTCATAACATTATTATTGCTAACAACAAAGGGTCCTACTACACTATTCGAATTAACTACAGCATTAGTTTTATCTATACTGACATTATTTGTTTTCGTGGTATAGTTACTATGTGCTTTCGCAGCGTTATATAATGCATTATATAAAGGATATAAAGGATCACTACTTGTTGGATAGCTAATTCCTTCATCAGGTGTTACATTATTTGTAAAGTGCCATAAAACAAATTGTTCCATTTTAAAAATTTGATCATCTGTATAATTTGATATTTCTGCCCTATCACCTAGAATTCTTTGTAAATTATTACGATACCAACCATTTTCATCATTTGTTACACTATCACCTAATCGTAACATATTATCTAATAACCATTGTATACTTCCACTAGCTCCACTTTTTGCATTATTTTTATCATATGCATCTGCTTCTCCTATAACACGACCACTTCCTCCAGAGTATCCAAATCCATATAAATTAGCACCTTTATCCATACACCACCCATAATTGCTTGTATCCTGATAGAAGTGAATTTTTTCAACGTCACCTCCTAAATCAACACAACTATATTTGTCATTTGAGGGATAAATTGCCAAATTTTTTTCTTCATTAACTGTTGCTATATTTAAATTTTTCCCAAAGAAAAGCTTACTTATTGTTCCCAAAATTGAAATTAGCATTGTTATAACAAGGAACAAAATAATCGATTTTTTCACTATTCTTTTCATCTTTTTTCTCCTCCATTTTTGATTTTAATTCATTTTGCGCTTTTTTAAATAATTAGTCAATATACATATTTTTATATTATTTTTTATATAATGTTACGGAGATTTGCTTTTTTGAAGTTTTTTTACATTTATTACATTTTTATAACATTTTTCTATTTATTTTGTATTTTTTAAAATTCTTTACGGATTTTGGGATATACGTGTTTTTTTGTTTTTATACTATTTTTGTTCTATTTTGTAATTGAATATATTTACTTATTCGATATTGAATTAATTGTAATTAAAATACTAACTGAATTACCAAATATTACAATAAAGCTTACATATGTAAAAAACCATAAATTAGATTACTTGTAGCATTTTAGCAATAAGTTGTCTTTTTTTTGTTGTTCAAAAGAGAAATGCAACACCTCTTAAAAAGTGTTTGGCTAGTTACTAGACTACCTATGAAACGAGGCGAACGACGGACGGTTTCATTGTTCAGAGTCATTTTAGGAGTAACAGTATAATAATATTTCAAATGATATTTACATTAGAATAAGCATTTTTTGATAAAATTGGAGAAAAAGGAACAAAAAAATCCCCCTTTTACAATTCTGCCAACAGCAGTGACAGAATTAGTTTTATTTATTTTCTTCCGTCCATTTATACAAAATTTCTTCATCCAATAAAATATATGTAGAAAATTTCGAAATATTTTAATATTGTATTGATAAGTACAAATTATGATCATATAATGACAATATCAAACTACTATGTGAATTTTTTCACAATATAATGGTACAACAATAAGAAAATTTTTAGGAGAATCTGTATTTTTATAAAATAAAACCTCAAGTATATCTTACGAACTACTTGAGGTTTTCTTGGTGCAGATGGCCGGAATCGAACCGGCACGGTTTATTCAACCGCAGGATTTTAAGTCCTGTGCGTCTACCAGTTCCGCCACATCTGCATTTGTTATAAACTGGCATTTGTCTTACGACAAGACTTATTATAATATTTTAGGCACTTTTTGTCAATACTTTTTTTGTAAAATTTTATATATTTTTAAATCTATAAATATATACTACTAATATGAAAGTTTGTTACTTTTTCAATTCGTAATCTATCACAATTTTTATTACATAAAACATTACATATTTAATAAATACTAATTTTATTTATTCAACTTAAAAACTTCAAAAATTACAATGACCTATAAAAAAAGGAATGTGCCCATTCCCTTTTTTAATATATATTGTTTATTTAATAACATCTGTCTGAAAATTTTGCTCTTCATAATATTCTGCGATTAATTGGTCTAATTTTATACTTAACTCATATGTGCATTTGAAATCTTCAGTTAATATGCTTTTGTTCAACTTGTTTCTAATTTCACAAATCTGATCTAGTAACATAGTAACCATCTCCTTCTTACTTTGATGCTTGCTATTTTATGTATATACTATATTTAGGATAACATATAAAATTATAATAGTCAACAAAGCTTCCTATTTTACTGTGTTTTCAGTCATTTTTCGTACGACAAAAAATGACAATTTTCGCGTTTTTGTCTACTAATATATGTAAACTAATTTTTATAAAAAGGGGGACGGTCCTTGATTCTTATTTCAAGGACCGTCCCCTTTTTTCGTACTTATTGTTTGTTTTTTTGCTTTTTGGCAAATATTATATAGATTAATGTACAGGCTATAAATATAATTAGAGATAATAATTGCGAAGCTCTTATATTTCCCATCATTAAGCTGTCTGTTCTAAGACCTTCTATGAAAAATCTTATGAATGCATATCCTATAAAATATAATAATGTAATTTGCCCTGAAAAGTTTCTTTTTTTGCTTATTTTTAGTAGTATTAAAAATAAAATAAAGTTTCCTACTGATTCATATAAAAATGTTGGATGTACATATTTTGTAATTCCGTTTTCAATTATCTCCATTTTTAGTGGTAGGTTTGTTTCTGTTCCATACGCTTCTATATTTATGTAGTTTCCCCATCTTCCAATTGCTTGTCCTAATGGAATTATTGGTGCTATGTAGTCTGTTAAATTTAGTATGCTTATTTTTTTAATCTTACAAAAGACAATTATTGTTGCTACTGCACCTATAATACCTCCATAAATTGCTAGTCCTCCATTTCTGAAGTCTAGTATTTCTGATGGATTACTTATATAATAATTTAAATTAAATATTATATAGTATACTCTTGCACATAATATTGCAGTTGGAATCATAAATATGCTTAGATCTAAAATAGTATCAAATTTTATATTATATCTGCCACTTTTAATTCGTGACCATATTATTCCAATTACAATTGCAGATA
>ENA-UOOD01002527-UOOD01002527.1-human-gut-metagenome-genome-assembly--contig:-CS67-NODE-2527-length-16296-cov-18.887322_pt1 | contig 16296 bp, 7 predicted proteins | sample MGYA00242464_ERZ724011 | MGnify/ENA metagenome assembly ERZ724011 | reverse complement strand
TGTGAGCTGACCGAGGTAAAGACCGGCCGGGTGATATTGCCCAATGCCAATGAAAAGATGAACTGGATGCCCAACAGCAACAAGCTCTATTATACGGTTATGGGCGAGGAGCAGAATGACCTGGTTGTGTTCGATCCTGCCACGATGCGTGAGGAAGTGCTGCTGAAGAATGTTCCCGAAGGATATTTCAGCTGGTCTCCTACAGAAGACTATCTTATCTATATGCTCACGGACGAGGGCGAAAAGGTGAGTGGCCCGTTGAAACGTCTCTTGCATCCGGACGACCGTATCCCCAATTCTCGTGACCGCTATTATCTCATGAAATACGATGTGGCGACGGGACTTTCCGAGCGCCTGACCTACGGTAGTCACAACGTCTATCTGAATGATATTTCCCCGGATGGCAAGAAACTGTTGTGCAGCACTTCCAAGCCGGACATCACTCGATGCCCTTTCTCCCTCTCTTCTCTGTTCGAAATTGATTTGGCCACCTTGCAGGCAGATACGCTGGTCGCCTGGGATGCTTATCTGGGAAGTGCTTCTTACTCTCCGGATGGGAAGCAGCTTCTGGTGACGGGCAGTCCGTCTGCTTTCGGAGGCATTGGCAAGAATTGCGGTGAACATCCCATAGCCAATGACTTTGATACCCAAGCATTCATTATGGATTTGGCTACAAAGAAAGTGCAGGCTATCACGCGCGATTTCAATCCTACAGTGTCTCCCGTGCAGTGGAACCGTGTGGACGGATGTATCTATTTCGATACGACTGATGGGGATTGCAGGCATATATACCGTTATGTTCCGAAGACGGGCGGCTTTGAAATGCTTCCGCTTGAAGAAGATGTGATTACTTCCTTCACGCTGGCCAATGACAATCCGGTTGTGGCTGCCTATGTGGGTGGAGGAAACACCAGTACGGGCGTAGCCTATACGTACGACACGAAGAAAAAAGTTTCTACCCTGCTTGCCAACCCCATGAAGCCCGTCCTCGACAAGATTGAGCTGGGACAGATGGAAGAGTGGAACTTTACAGCTTCGGACGGTACGGAGATAAAGGGAATGATTTGCCTTCCGCCGTCTTTCGACCCGAACAAGAAGTATCCGCTTATCGTGTACTATTATGGAGGAACGACTCCTACGACTCGCGGTATAACTTCCCCGTACTGTGCACAGTTGTTTGCGTCACGTGACTATGTGGTTTATGTTATCCAGCCCAGTGGTGCCATCGGGTACGGCCAGGAGTTCTCTGCACGCCATGTCAATGCATGGGGTGAGCGTACGGCCGATGAGATCATTGAAGGTACGAAGAAATTCTGTGCAGCCCATCCGTTTGTCAACGATAAACGTATCGGATGCCTGGGTGCCTCTTATGGAGGATTCATGACGATGTATCTGCAGACTAAGACGGACATGTTTGCTGCCGCTGCCTCGCATGCTGGCATCAGCAATGTAACGAGCTATTGGGGCGAGGGTTATTGGGGATATTCCTATAACTCTGTTGCGGCAGCCGATAGCTATCCTTGGAATAATCCCGATTTGTTTACGAAGCATGGAGCATTGTTCAATGCGGACAAGATTAATACCCCTCTGTTGTTGCTGCATGGCACGGTAGATACAAACGTGCCTATCGGTGAAAGTATCCAGTTGTATAATGCGCTGAAGATATTGGGCAAGCCGGTGGAATTTATTACCGTGGACGGTGAAAACCATTTTGTACTTGATTATGCAAAACGTGAATTGTGGCACAATTCAATTATGGCCTGGTTTGCCCGCTGGCTGCAGGATAGTCCGGCATGGTGGAATGACCTTTATCCGGAAAGACATTGGTGATGTTTTAATTAACAATTGATAATTAAAAAAGCCGTTTCCCAGAATAGACAAGGAGGAAACGGCTTTTTTGTTGTAGTGTGCTTACTGTTATTGGGCCACTTTTGCTGTGTCTTGGACGTTCTCGGCTTTCTGCAAAGTATCCGTTACCACAGTGTCGTTAGACAAGGTTGTTGTCTTACTCGGCTGTTCTACCGGAGCCTTAGCTTGAGCCAAGAACGTTCCGCCACAAACAAACATAAACAGGGCTGCTACTAATACTAATTTTTTCATAATTCATTTGCTTTTAGGTTGGTATATCTTATTGTTAAGTCTAAGTGCTTGCTTGTTGTAGCGCTTGTTGCTTACGTCTAATATAGGTCAAATGGTGTGCCAGAAAGAGTGTGTGTTGGATAATGTTCTGATAGTTAGTGATATATGTTTCTATGCAAAGTGTGGCATAGTGTGGAAAAGTGTGGAATGTGTGGAGGGGAGTGTGGAATAATTCCACACCTTTTAGTCGGATATGTTATAAAGCTTCAACTTGTTGTACAGCGTTTTGCGGTCAATGCCCAACAGTTGTGCAGCGCGGCTCTTGTTGTTTCCCGTCTGCCGCAAGGCTTCGATGATTTGATGCTTCTCTGCCTCCTCATTGCGGAGAGGGATACCGATGATGGCCGGTGCGGGTTCTTTCAGTTCATTCAGTTCGTTGATAGTAATGAATTTGCCTTGTGCCAGCAAGGTTGCACGGCGTACCATATTCTTCATTTGGCGTAGATTGCCGGGCCAGGGATATTCCAATAGGGCGCGGGATGCCTTGTCATCAAAGCCGGTCAGTTGCTTGTCCATTTCGCGGTTGGCCTGGTCCAGAAAGAAATTGGCAAAGAGCAGGATGTCTTCACGGCGGTCTTTGAGTTGCGGCATGCGTAGGGTGAATTCATTGATACGGTGATATAAATCTTCACGGAACGCCCCTTTTTCGATGGCTTGCTCCAAATTTTCGTTGGTGGCGGATACCAGACGTATGTCCACGCTTATCTCTTTGTTTGAACCTACCGGACGTATCTTGCGCTCTTGCAAAGCACGCAGCAACTGTATTTGCACTTCATAGCTCAGATTACCTATCTCATCCAGGAAGATGGTACCGCCGTTGGCTTCGACGAAAGCGCCCGTTTTGTCGGTCAGTGCGCCGGTAAAGGCGCCCTTTATGTGCCCGAAGAACTCCGAAGCGGCCAATTCTTTGGGAATAGAACCGCAATCGATGGCTACAAACGGCTGGTCGGCACGCTTGCTGAGCTGGTGGATGCGGTGAGCTACGTATTCTTTGCCCGTTCCGCTGGCACCATTGATGAGTACAGACATATTGGTAGGTGAAACCAGTTTCACATAATTGTAGAGTTGTTTGGCTGCGTCGCTCTCTCCCTCAAGGAAGTCGGAGGAGGACAATGAGCCTTCTGCACCCTTCAGAGGCTGATTTTTCATCTTGTCGGAATGCATCGTCTGTTTGGGTGAAACGGATGGTCTGTTTGGGGTAAACGCATCATCTGTTCGGGACGAATGCATCATCTGTTTCAAAGCGGAGGATGATGCATTCAAGGCTTCGCCTATTTTTTTCAGTAATTCGTCCGGGTTCACAGGCTTGGCAATGTAATCGCAGGCTCCCAGTTTCATGGTTTGGACGGCCGACTGTATGTCAGCGTATCCTGTCATGATGATAAGCGGTATTTGCAGGCCGTGTTCGCCCAGCCATTTCAATAAGTCAATGCCATCCTTGTCGGGCAGGCGCAGGTCAGACAATATCAAGTCTACGGTTTCCGACTCAATATGTTTTTGAGCACGGGCAATGCTGCTGGCGGAGGTTACTTGGAAACCTTTTTTGCCGAGCCATGTTTTTAGCATCATGCCGTAAGTAATATCATCTTCTACAATTAATATGGATGTCATTGCTTTAGCCTTTTATCTCTTTTATGTAGGCAAAGGTAAGTGCTTTTGTCTGATTTTAGTATATTTGCAAACTTAAATTAAATAAAAAACAAAATGAAAAGAAATCTTATTGTATTATTAACTATACTGGTTTGCGGTCTGACTGCTTGCAAGCCGGGACAAAAGAAAGAGGAAGATATGGAAAAAGAAACGAAGCTGAAGATTGAAACAAGTGCGGGTGACATCACCGTGAAACTGTATAATGAAACCCCGAAACATCGTGATAACTTTATCAAGCTGGTGGAAGACGGCACGTATGAAGGTACGCTGTTCCACCGTGTCATCAAGGACTTTATGATACAAGCAGGTGACCCGGAATCGAAGAAGGCTCCGAAAGGCAAGATGCTGGGGGCAGGCGACGTGGGTTATACCGTTCCTGCCGAATTTGTTTATCCGAAGTATTTTCACAAAAAAGGTGCTTTGTCGGCTGCACGCCAGGGTGATGAGGTGAACCCTGACAAGGCATCATCCGGCTGCCAGTTCTACATTGTGACCGGAAAAGTGTATAATGACTCTACCTTGCTGGGGATGGAACAGCAGATGAATCAGATGCGCTTGAACAATGCTTTCAACGCGTTGGCGCAGAAACACATGAAGGAAATCTACAAGATGCGCAAGAATAATGACCAGGACGGTCTGATGGATTTGCAAGATTCCTTGATTGCGCAGGCAGAGGCTCAGGTTGCCAAGGAACCGGAGTTCAAGTTTACCCCCGAGCAGGTGAAGGCTTATACTACCGTGGGCGGTACTCCACATTTGGACGGTGCATATACCGTGTTCGGTGAAGTGCTGGAAGGTATGGATATTGTTGATAAAATACAGAAGGTCAAGACTGACCGTAACGACCGTCCCGAAGAGGATGTGGTTATTAAAAAAGTGACAGTGATAGATTGATGATAGATTCTGTCATTCCATTTTATGAAAATAAACAAAAAGATATTTGACAACGGTCTGCGGTTGGTGCACAATGAGGACACCAGCACGCAGATGGTTGCCTTGAATATTGTTTATGACGTGGGTGCCCGTGACGAACATCCCGAGCATACGGGCTTTGCCCATCTGTTCGAGCATCTGATGTTCGGAGGTTCGGTGCATATTCCTGATTATGACGCTCCTTTGCAATTGGCAGGCGGAGAGAATAATGCATGGACCAATAATGATATAACCAATTACTACCTGACGGTTCCAAAATCGAATGTGGAAATCGGCTTCTGGCTGGAGTCCGACCGCATGCTGGAACTGGCATTCAGTGAGCAAAGTCTTGAAGTGCAGCGTGCGGTAGTGATGGAGGAATTTAAACAACGTTGCTTGAACCAGCCGTATGGTGATGTGGGACATCTGCTTCGTCCTTTGGCTTATCAAACGCATCCTTATCGCTGGCCTACTATCGGGAAAGACCTCTCTCACATTGCCAATGCCACGCTGGACGAGGTAAAGGAATTCTTTTTTCGTTTTTATGCACCTAATAATGCAGTGCTGGCCGTTACCGGAAATATTTCGTGGGAAGAAACGGTTAGGCTGACAGAAAAATGGTTTGCTCCCATTCCCCGTAGGAATGTGCCCGTAAGGCAATTACCGCAAGAAGTTGTACAGACGGCGGAACGCCGGCAGACGGTGGAACGGAATGTTCCTCTGGATGCTTTGTTCATGGCTTATCACATGTGCAGCCGTGAGGATGCCGATTATTATGCCTTCGATATTCTGTCGGATATTCTGAGCAATGGACGTTCCAGTCGCTTGACCCGCAGGCTGGTGCAGGAGCAGAAGTTCTTTTCCAGTCTCGATGCCTATATCTCCGGTACACGGGATGCCGGCCTGCTGCATATCAGTGGAAAACCATCTGCAGGCGTATCTTTGGAACAAGCCGAGGCTGCTGTCCGGAAAGAGTTGGAAGAGTTGAAATCCGGGTTTGTTGGAGAGCAGGAATTGGAGAAAGTAAAGAACAAGTTTGAGTCTACACAGATATTCGGCAACATCAATTATCTGAATGTTGCCACGAATCTTGCCTGGTTTGAACTGACCGGACAGGCGGAAGACATAGACCGTGAAGTGGACAATTACCGCTCTGTGACGGCAGAACAGCTTCATAGGGTCGCCCAACAGACCTTCCGCGATGAAAACGGGATTGTGCTTTATTACCAAAAAGAAAACCTTTAGTATGAAAAAATTATTTGATACGTATAAGCAGCACTATAAAGCATTGCTTCTCCTGGGGCTACCCATTGTGGTGGGGCAGTTGGGAGTCATTGTGCTTGGTTTTGCCGATACGCTGATGATTGGGCATCACAGCACGGAGGAACTGGGTGCCGCTTCTTTCGTAAACAATCTGTTTACTCTTTGCATTATTTTCAGTACGGGCTTCAGCTACGGGCTGACACCGGTTGTAGGGGGCTTCTACGGTAACCGCCGCTTTGCCGAGGCAGGGCAGGCGTTGCGGTGTAGCCTGGTTGCCAATGTGCTGGTGGCTTTGTTGCTGACTCTTGTCATGGCTGTTCTCTATTTCAATGTGGAGCGGCTGGGACAGCCCGGAGAATTGTTGCCTCTAATCAAGCCTTACTATCTGGTGTTGCTTGCTTCACTGGTCTTTGTCATGCTGTTCAACGGTTTCAAACAGTTTACGGACGGCATCACCGAAACCAAGACGGCCATGTGGATTCTGCTCGGAGGGAATGCGCTTAACATCGTAGGAAACTATATACTTATCAATGGAAAGCTGGGCTTTCCGGAGATGGGACTGCTTGGTGCGGGTATCAGCACTTTGTTCTCCCGCATTGTGATGGTGGTGGTCTTTGCGGCGATTGTGCTTCGCGGCCGCCGGTTTATCCGTTACAGGCTCGGCTTCATGCGGCTGGGGTGGTCGATGCCGATGTTCAGGAAGCTCAATGCACTGGGCTGGCCCGTGGGTATGCAGATGGGTATGGAGACCGCTTCCTTCAGTCTGAGCGTCGTCATGGTGGGCTGGCTGGGGACACTTGCCCTAGCATCGCATCAGATAATGCTTACTATCTCTCAGTTCACCTTCATGATGTATTATGGCATGGGCGCTGCGGTTGCCGTGCGTGTCAGCAACTTCAAGGGGCAGGGAGACGGGCAGAATGTGCGCCGCTCGGCGTATGCCGGCCTTCACATCATCCTGTGTATGGAGGTGGTGTTGCTGGGTATCGTCTTTGCGCTTCGCGGTCAGGTAGGGGGATGGTTTACGGACAATGCGGAAGTGTCCGGCATGGTTGCCGCTCTCTTCTTCCCGTTCTTGATTTACCAGTTCGGCGATGGGTTGCAGATTAACTTTGCCAATGCCCTGCGCGGCATCTCGGATGTGAAACCGATGATGATTATTGCATTTATATCCTATTTTATTATATCTTTGCCCGTAGGGTACCTTTGCGGTTTCGTTTTCGGTTGGGGGCTGACGGGAGTCTGGATGGCTTTCCCGTTCGGACTGACCAGTGCGGGAGTGATGCTGTGGTTGAGGTTCCGTAAACAGACCAGGGAAAGGATTTGATAGTATGAATAATGTCTCCAAAGTAAAGATTGCCGTAGGCTACACTTTGTTGCTGGCGGTATTGTTTTTTTCCTTGTTTTTCGTACACCGGGAAATGGAGAACCTTATTCTTACTGATGACCGCGATGTACAATGGACAGACAGCGTGCTTGCTTTGATACGCGAGAAGGATACCAATACGATAAAAATGCTGCGCACGCTGAGTGAGGCGAATGACAGCATGGTATCCACCAGTGACATTGAGCAGATAATTGCCCAGCAGGACTCGGTAGTGACCCAGCAGCGTGTGCAGCACCGTATCATTACACATCGGGATACCGTCGTGACACGCCCTCGGAAGAAGGGGTTTTTCCGTCGTTTGGGTGAAGTGTTTGTCCCCCCAAAGAAAGATACGGCTATCCAGGTAAAGACCTCCCTTGAATTTGCAACGGATACGGTGATTGAACCCTATAATCCGGCCGATTCTTTGCATGAGAAACTGCGTGCCGTGGCCCAGCAGAAAAAAGCTGTAAACACTGTTATACAGCGACGTAAACGCTATCTGCAACGCTTGGACCATATGCTGACCGCTCGTATTGACAGCTTGCTGAAAGATTACGAGACGGAAACTCTGCTGCGTGCACGGACGGAAGCCGAGTATCAACAAGCGGTCCGACGCCGTTCGGCCAAGATTATCAGTGGCATTGCCGTAGGTGCGGTGTTGCTTTCCGCTTTTTTTCTTATTATCATCGGCCGCGACATAACCCGAAGCAACCGTTACCGTCGTGAGTTGGAAGAGGCCCGTCGTCGTGCCGAGGATTTACTCGCTGTCCGTGAAAAACTGATGCTTGCCATTACCCATGATTTCAAAGCCCCGCTCGGTTCTATTATGGGCTATGCCGACTTGCTTTCCCGTCTGACGGTGGATGAGCGTCAGCGGTTCTATCTGGACAATATGAAAACCTCATCGGAACATCTGCTGAAGCTGGTCGTTGATTTGCTCGACTTCCATCGTCTTGATTTGAACAAGGCCGAAATCAACCGGGTCACCTTTCATCCTTCCCGCCTGCTTGAAGAGATACACGTCAGTTTTGAACCACTTACGGCTGCCAAAGGACTGGCGCTTCATTGCGACATTGCCCCGGAGCTGGGCGGTACCTATATTTGCGACCCCTTGCGTCTGCGCCAGATTATCAACAATTTGCTGTCCAATGCCGTGAAGTTTACGGACCAAGGCAGTGTTACCATGACTGCCCGTTACGAGGACCGTCGACTGGTAGTTGCCATTGCTGATACCGGTAAAGGTATGGAACCTGCCGACCGGGAACGTATCTTCCAGGAGTTTACCCGCTTACCGGGTGCTCAGGGTAAAGAGGGGTTTGGACTTGGACTTTCCATTGTCCGTATGCTGGTACAGTTGCTTGAAGGCACGATTGATGTAGACAGTGTGCCAGGCAAGGGAAGCACTTTCACCATATATATTCCTATCTATCCCGTAAGGAGTGAAGGACGGAGAATGAAGGATGAAGAATCGGGATGTGCTGCCACGCCGAATGGCAATTCTTCATTCCCCGTTCCTCATTCTTCACTGAAGAATGTCCTCCTTATCGATGATGACCGTATTCAGCTTACCCTTACTGCCGCCATGCTTCAGCAGAGTGGTATAAATTCTGTCTCTTGTTTACAACTGGATGAACTGCTGGATGCCTTGCGCACTGCAACCTTTGATGTTCTGCTTACTGATGTGCAGATGCCTGCTATTAATGGTTTTGATTTACTGAAACTGCTTCGTGCTTCGAACATACCGCAGGCACAGTCTGTTCCGGTGATTGCTGTCACTGCCCGCAGTGACATGCAGCGTGAGGAATTTACGGTGCATGGATTTGCCGGATGCCTGCATAAGCCGTTTACCGTCAGTGAATTGCTACATGAATTGAATATGGAGGACAAAGGGATGGAGGTTATGGAAGTTTCGGAAACTTCGGCTTGCCCGGGGTATAAATTCTCTTCGCTCACTGCTTTTTCGGTCGATGACCCCGAGGCGGCAAAGTCCATTCTGGAAAGTTTTGTGGCTGAAACCCGCCTCAATGCGGAGCGTTTGCAGAAGGCTGTGGAGAATGAGGATGTGGACGAGATGGCTGCTGTCTCCCACAAAATGATTCCCCTCTTTACTTTAATTGGAGCAGCGGAACTGGTTGCATTGCTGAAACTGTTGGAAACTTCTCATGGAGTGCCTTTTACCGGAGAGTTGAAAGAACACGCCCTTGCCGCCCTCGTTTTGATAGAGGATGTCATTACTCAGGCAACAGCTTTTCCGTAATGGGGGAACAGAGAAGAATACGTGATTTTTCTCTGTCGGGAACCAAATGTCGAAAGAAATTGTTTACTTTGTAGGACTTTTAAATACGATGAAAGATTGACGTTCCGATGAGAAGAAAATGGTTGAGAACAGCACTGTGGGTGTTGCTTACTCCTATTATACTGTTTATAATATTGATGATATTGCTTTATGTGCCTCCCGTACAGAATTTGATACGGAAGCAGGCTACGGCAATTGCATCAGGTGCTACGGGTATGGACATATCCGTGGAGCGGATTGACCTTCGCTTTCCTTTGAATTTGTTGGTCCGCGGTGTATTGGTGGTACAGCCTGCCGACAGTGCTGTTGATGTGCAGCATCCCGATACCTTGCTGAATCTTGGAAGTTTGAACGTACGGGTACAGGCATGGCCTTTACTCAAAGGGAAAGTGGAGGTGGATGACATTACCTTGAAACAAGTTGCTGTCAACTCCTCCAATTTAATGGAAGGTATGTGCATCAAAGGAGTACTGGGGCATTTCTTTTTCGAAAGCCATGGCATAGACCTTACAAAAGAAGATGCCATCCTCAATAATATAGAATTGAGCGATACCCATGTGCAGGTGATGCTTGCAGATACCACTGAGACTCCCAAAGACACTACTGACACTGCGTTAAACTGGAAAGTCACACTCCATACTCTGAAGTTGAAGAACGTCTCGGTCGATTTACAGATGCCATTGGACTCCATGGGGCTGAAAGCCCATATAGGAGATGCTGAGATTGCGGACGCTGCTGCCGACCTGAAACACCAGTTCTATGGCTGGAGAAAATTCCTGCTGACTGGAACTTCTGTCAATTATGATACCGGTGGCCCGGGGAGTGCGATAGGCTTCGACCCCTCGCACATTGCTCTTCGCGACATTCGCCTGGGCATTGATTCTGTGATGTACTACGGCAGAGATATGAATGCCGTTATCCGGGAATTTTCCATGTATGAGCGTTCCGGTTTGAGTGTAACTTCCCTGACCGGGCGGTTGTTTGCCGATTCTACCGTTATCCGTATCCCTTCTTTGAAGTTGCTGACACCTCATAGTGAGATGAACCTTACGGCACAGACTTACTGGGAACTGATAAATATACCTACCACCGGCCGTCTGACAGCCCGTTTCAATGCCCGTATCGGCAAACAGGATGTACTGCTTTTTGCCGGTGGCTTGCCGGAAGCTTTCAAGGAAGCCTATCCGTTCCGTCCGTTGGTGATTCATGCCGGTACGGAAGGAAACCTGAAGCAGATGCAGATTTCCCGTTTTACGGCTGAGCTGCCCGGAGCCTTTTCGTTGAGTGGGGGAGGAGAATTCTGGAGCTTGACCGACAGTGTGAAACGTAATGGAAGCATGGACTTCGAAATGCATACGCAGAACTTGAACTTCCTGACCGGACTAGCTGACATTGCTCCCGATGGCTCCATCATTGTGCCGGACAGTATGCACCTTGCGGCACGTCTCGGTATGGAGGGGGCGCAGTGCACTGCCGCCCTAAAACTGAAGGAGAAGGAAGGCGTCTTGAATTTGGACGCCGCCTATAATCTTGCTACGGAAGCCTACCATGCCGACCTTGCCATCAACAACTTGCAGGTGCATCACTTCCTGCCCAAGGACTCTATCTATACTCTTACGGCAAAGATGTCCGCTAAGGGGCAAGGGGTGGATGTGGCATCACGAAAAACTGTGGCCGCTTTGAATGCCTCCTTGGAAAAACTACAGTATGGCCATTGGGACATTTCCGGTGTAGATGTGCATGCCGGACTCAAGTCATCCGTTGCTACCGTCCGTCTTGCCAGCGATAATGTCCTTCTCAAGATGCAGGGAAATGCGGATATGCGTCTTGACCGCAGCTATCTGGATGGCGCTTTGGATTTAAATGTGGAAGAGGTGAATCTGCATAAGCTGGGTTTGGTGCCCCGACCATTGAAACACCCGTTTGCCTTTACAATGGGAGCGGAGGCACGTCATGATTCTCTCAAGTTGAGGCTTGATGCCGGTGACTTGAATCTGCGTTTCCGCGCTCACAGCACGTTGAAGAAGTTGATGGAACAGTCGGATAAATTTGTCTCTATCCTGACAAAGCAGATTGATGAACGGCGTTTGGACCATGCCGCTTTGCGCCAAGTCCTTCCTTCAGCGGGCATGCATCTGGAAGCCGGTAACCAGAATCCCGTCAGCTATTTCCTGGCTGCAAAGGGTATTTCCTATAATGATTTCAAACTGAGCTTCGGATTTACTCCGCAAGTCGGCATCAATGGACGTACAGCTGTTCACGGATTGCGCATGGACTCCTTGCAGCTCGATACGATATTTTTTACAGTAAAGCAGGATACTGCCCGCATGAAGTTGCAAGGTGGTGTCATAAACGGTCCCAAGAACCCGCAGTTTGTGTTCCGTAGCACACTGACGGGTGAAGTCCGTAATGAAGATGCGGAACTGACTGTGGATTATGTGAATGGAAAAGGGCAGACCGGTGTTCTATTCGGTATTAATGCCCGTCCGTTGACCGAAGGACACGGTCGCGGTAATGGTGTGCTGCTGAACCTTATTCCTGCCGAGCCGATTATCGCTTTCCGTAAATTCCACTTTGCGGACAATAGTAACTGGATTTATCTGCATAAGAATATGCGCGTCTATGCCAATATTGATATGGACAGCGACGATGGTCTGTGTTTCCGTATGCAATCCGACAAGAATGATACCCTTTCCTTGCAGAATATAAACGTAGAACTGAGCCGATTGCGCCTGGATGAACTTACGGAGGTACTTCCTTATATGCCCCGGCTTACGGGATTGTTCTCTGCCGAAGCAAATTATATACAGACTGCCACTTCCCTGCAGGTGTCTGCCGAAGCCAATGTAGAGAAACTGACCTACGAACGCCAACCGGTTGGAGACATCGGCCTGGGGGCTACCTGGTTGCCGGGCGACAAGAATACGCACTATCTGAATACCTATTTTACATATGATAATGAAGAAGTGATGACCGCCGACGGTATCTTGACGCAGAAGAACGGAAAGGATACCCTGGAAGTGTCCACCCGTTTCGAGCATTTTCCATTGAAGATGGCCAATGCATTCATCCCTGACCAAACGGTGGCCTTTACCGGAGATATTGATGGAGGGCTTTATATTTATGGTTCGCTGGACAAGCCTCAAATGCATGGTGATATTGTTTTGGACAGTGTGTCTGTCTATGCACGCCAGGCGGGAGCACGTTACTGGTTCGACAACCGTCCGGTACAGATAAAGGACAATCAGTTGATATTTGATAAGTTTGCCATTTATACCACCAGCAAGAATCCGTTTACGATTGACGGTAAGGTTGATTTCCGGAATATGGAGCGTCCTACTGCCAACCTCAATCTGCTGGCAGAGAACTATACGTTGCTGGATGCACCGCGTACCCGCGAAAGTCTGGTGTATGGAAAGGTGTTCGTCGACTTGCATGCCACGGTGAAGGGGCCGCTTGACGGGCTCACGATGCGTGGAAACATGAATTTGCTGGGCAATACCAACGTAACCTACGTGTTGACCGATTCCCCTTTAACGGTGGAAGACCGTCTCAGTGGGCTGGTTACCTTTACCTCGTTCACCGATACGACGTCGGTAAAAGCAGATGAGGTTCCTGCCATGTCTTTGGGAGGATTGGAAATGTATATGTCCGTCCATATTGACGATGCTGTCCGTCTTCGTGCCGATCTGAGTCCCGACCGTAGCAAATACATCGAACTGGAAGGTGGCGGTGATTTGAATATGCAGTATACTCCCCAAGGGGATATGAGCCTTACCGGACGCTATACCCTTTCGGGTGGCGTCATGAAATATTCGCTGCCTATCATCCCGTTGAAGGAGTTCCAGTTCAATCCCGGCAGTTATGTGGATTGGCGGGGGAATATTATGAATCCTACGCTGAGCCTGAAGGCTACGGAACGTATGCGTGCTTCTGTGGCCGATGGTGACGGGGACGGTTCGCGCATGGTGAACTTCGATGTTTCCATTTCCATCAAGAACAGGCTTGACGCTCCCGATTTGATATTCGATATTTCGGCGCCCGAAGATGCCGCAGTAGAGAATGAGCTGCAGGCAATGGGTGCAGAAGAGCGTAGCAAGCAGGCCATTGCCATGCTTGCCACGGGTATTTACCTGAACAGTGGTGCCAAAGGAGGAGGTTTGTCAATGGGAGCCGCCTTGAACTCAGTGCTTCAGAGCCAGATAAACTCCTTGGCGGGAGGTATAAAAGGCGCCAATATCAGTGTAGGTGTGGAAGACCGTACCTCTGCTGAAACGGGTGACACGCAGAAAGACTTCAGTTTTCGTTATTCCCAGCGTTTCTTCAACGACCGCGTACAGATAGTCATCGGTGGAAAAGTGTCCACCGGGGCCAATGCCACGAACGATGCGGAATCATTCATTGACAATATATCGCTGGAATACCGTCTTGATGCGTCGGGTACTCGATATGTCCGTGTATTCCATAATAAAAACTACGAAAGCATACTCGACGGTGAGATAACCGAAACGGGTGTCGGCCTTGTGCTGCGCCGGAAGATGGACCGATTGAGTGAACTCTTCATCTTCAGGAAGAAAAAGATAAAACCGGAGGCTGAAAATAGCGATATGAAAAAGTAGGAATGTGATATGAAACGACTGATATTATATATTGCAGGATTGATATTTCTGGCAGGTTGCTCCACCACGAAGCACTTGCCCGAGGGGGAGATACTCTATACCGGCCAAAAGCCGATGATTGTATTGAACCGCAGTGAAACGTCTGTTGGTGAGATTGCTATGGAAGAGGTGGAAGCCGCCCTTGCTACGGCACCGAACAATTCGTTGCTGGGAAGCTCTACTATCCGCTATCCCTTTCCTTTCGGACTGTGGATTTACAATGGTTTCCAGAAGTATGAGAAGGGATTCGGAAAGTGGATATTCAATAAATTTGCCGCCACTCCGGTGCTTATGTCTACGGTGAATCCCGATATACGCCAGAAGGCGGCGGTTAACTTGCTGCGCGATTATGGCTATTTCAACGGAAGCGTCAGCTACAAGACATTTATCGACCCGAAGGACTCGCTGAAGGCAAAGTTGCAATATACGGTGAACATGCGTAACCCCTACTTTATAGATACGGTATATTATCGTGGTTTCAGCGAGCGTACCACTCGCATTATGGAGCTGGGACGCCGACGTTCCCTTATCAGTTCGGGAGAACAATTCAATGTGGCTGATTTGGATGGGGAGCGTACCCGTATCAGTACCCTGCTGCGTAATGTGGGCTGTTATTATTTCCGTCCCGACTACCTGACCTATCAGGCCGATACCATGATAGTTCCCAATGGGCATGTCCAGATGCGCTTGATTCCCGTTCCCGGTATGCCAAAGGTAGCCGAGAAGCAGTTCCGTGTGGGGCGTAAATCCGTCTATCTTCCTGGAAAGCAGGGGCAGGAACCCAATGACAGCATGGATTACAAAGGCTTGACCATACATTACTACAACAAACCTCCGGTACGTCCCAACATGCTTTACCGTTGGTTGAACTATCAAGGTTATCGGCGGAAACGTCAGATACAGGACAGCGCAGGTATTGCCCGCCAGCGTTCTATGCAGAGTTTGTATAGTTTGTACCGTCAGACCCGTATTCAGGAGCGTCTGGCAAGCGTCGGTATTTTCCGTTATGCGGAGATGCAGTATATACCGCGTGATACGGCGTTTGTGTCTGATACATTGGATGTGAGGGTCATTGCCGCGCTCGATAAACCCTACGATGCGGAGTTGGATTTTAATGTCACCATGAAGAGCAATAACCAGACGGGACCGGGTGCCGCTTTTACGGTGACGAAGAACAATGTCTTCGGTGGCGGTGAAAGCTGGAATGTGAAGTTGAACGGTTCGTACGAATGGCAGACGGGCAAGGCAAGTTCTTCCTTGATGAACAGTTATGAACTGGGTATCTCCACTTCGCTTATCTTTCCGCGCGTGGTGTTTCCTAGGATGGGCGACCGTGAGTATGACTTCCCGGCTACAACGACTTTCCGTTTATATGCCGACCAGATGAACCGTGCCAAGTATTATAAGCTGTTGGCTTTTGGCGGTAATGTCACTTATGACTTCCAGCCCAAATCGACTTCCAGGCACAGTATAACTCCTTTCCGGTTGACATTCAATGTACTGCGCAATCCTACTGCCGCTTTCGATACGTTGCGTGCCGAGAATCCGGCACTCTACGTTAGTTTGCGCGACCAGTTCATTCCTGCCATGGAGTACACCTATACTTATGACAACGCTTCCGTGCGCGGCAAGCGTAACCCCATCTGGTGGCAGACCACCGTTGCGTCGGCCGGTAACCTGACTTCTGCCGTCTACCGTATTTTCGGCAAGCCGTTCAGTGAGGAAGGAAAGAAGCTTTTCGGGGTACCTTTTGCACAGTTCTTGAAGCTGAACTCGGAATTCAGGTACCATTACCGGATAGACAAGAACCAGATGATAGCCTCGCGTATTGCCGGAGGGGTGATATGGTCGTATGGCAACGCTACGACCGCACCTTATACGGAACAGTTCTATATCGGTGGTGCCAACAGTGTGCGCGCCTTTTCTGCACGCAGTATAGGTCCGGGCGGTTATCCTCCCGAGACGGATAGGAAATATACCTATATCAACCACGTGGGTGATATTCGCAT
>ENA-UOOD01002521-UOOD01002521.1-human-gut-metagenome-genome-assembly--contig:-CS67-NODE-2521-length-16312-cov-11.175555_pt1 | contig 16312 bp, 15 predicted proteins | sample MGYA00242464_ERZ724011 | MGnify/ENA metagenome assembly ERZ724011 | reverse complement strand
GCATCCGCGGGGGTGCTCCTAAAACGTGATATAACCGCTCCAACCGACGGAAGTTTTCCCCGCATCCGCGGGGGTGATCCTAACCGCCAAAAGGCTGATAGACGAATGATACGGTTTTCCCCGCATCCGCGGGGGTGATCCGACCCACCACAGGCTTTACCGTGCTTAACGGCAGTTTTCCCCGCATCCGCGGGGGTGATCCTGTGAACTGCGGGAGATACGTTATCGGGCTTTCGTTTTCCCCGCATCCGCGGGGGTGATCCTACGGCGACCATCCCGTTGATTTGGGCGAGTTGGTTTTCCCCGCATCCGCGGGGGTGATCCTGATGCTATACTTTCTGTCGATGTTGCCGCTACGTTTTCCCCGCATCCGCGGGGGTGATCCTGTCAAAAACCGAGTCGCCACGGCAAACGGCGAGTTTTCCCCGCATCCGCGGGGGTGATCCCAGCAAATCCCGACAGCGGGGCTTGAGGACAAAGTTTTCCCCGCATCCGCGGGGGTGATCCCAGGTTCATACCGCGCGGGCATCCGCTACTGGCGTTTTCCCCGCATCCGCGGGGGTGATCCTTCCCGCCGAAAGACTGATATATTGCAGTTGTGGTTTTCCCCGCATCCGCGGGGGTGATCCTAGCGTAATTTTTGACCGCCGACGTTGCAAGGGGTTTTCCCCGCATCCGCGGGGGTGATCCCAGGCGTGACCGCAAACCTTGAGCTGTCGCAAAGTTTTCCCCGCATCCGCGGGGGTGATCCCAGCAAATCCCGACAGCGGGGCTTGAGGACAAAGTTTTCCCCGCATCCGCGGGGGTGATCCTGGGGCGAATGCGTGATGTAAATTTGTTGCCGAGTTTTCCCCGCATCCGCGGGGGTGATCCTGTAGTGTTGTTATATCCACAAGCGACATAACCGTTTTCCCCGCATCCGCGGGGGTGATCCTACGAAATGCGGCGAAACACTTGCGACGGCGAAGTTTTCCCCGCATCCGCGGGGGTGATCCTGGGGCGAATGCGTGATGTAAATTTGTTGCCGAGTTTTCCCCGCATCCGCGGGGGTGATCCTGTAGTGTTGTTATATCCACAAGCGACATAACCGTTTTCCCCGCATCCGCGGGGGTGATCCGCTCAAAGCGTGCATCCAGCATTCGCGCTTCCGGTTTTCCCCGCATCCGCGGGGGTGATCCTCTGAGCCGTCTGAACGTCCTGCGACGCCTGAGGTTTTCCCCGCATCCGCGGGGGTGATCCCGGCAAAGCAAAAGACCGCGACCGCCTGATTGAGTTTTCCCCGCATCCGCGGGGGTGATCCTCATCAAACTTCATCCTCTTCTTCCGTTGCAGGGTTTTCCCCGCATCCGCGGGGGTGATCCCTGAACCTCCGACCAAAAAGCTCCCGGAAAGTCGTTTTCCCCGCATCCGCGGGGGTGATCCTTGATACTACTGCTCTCCGTGCTTTGGTATCTGGTTTTCCCCGCATCCGCGGGGGTGATCCTATCAACCACAATCAGCACAGCCCGGAGAGAAAGTTTTCCCCGCATCCGCGGGGGTGATCCGGCGAGACAAACGCTTTAATAGCCTGCTCTTCGGTTTTCCCCGCATCCGCGGGGGTGATCCTACCGAACTTGTGACCGCAAAGAGTTAACAGCAGTTTTCCCCGCATCCGCGGGGGTGATCCTAAGCACCGCCCGGAGCGACAACCAGAAGCCCAGTTTTCCCCGCATCCGCGGGGGTGATCCTCCTATCCGGTTGATATGTCCGCTCTGTCTTCTGTTTTCCCCGCATCCGCGGGGGTGATCCCGTATAGTGACGGCGTTACTGTATCTAAGTCTTGTTTTCCCCGCATCCGCGGGGGTGATCCTAAATGCCGATAGCTTGCATCGCCGTCAAACAGTTTTCCCCGCATCCGCGGGGGTGATCCGTCGCGCCGCCGCGACTATGCAGCCCCATCACGGTTTTCCCCGCATCCGCGGGGGTGATCCTGCCCCCGCATTCAAAGCAACATCGTTCTTTGAGTTTTCCCCGCATCCGCGGGGGTGATCCTATTTCATGTCTTTTCTCCTTGGTGTTTGGGATGTTTTCCCCGCATCCGCGGGGGTGATCCTCGGACAGGCCCGCAGCCGGACCGTGTACTTGCGTTTTCCCCGCATCCGCGGGGGTGATCCCAATCGCGGCCGATCTGGGTACCACGCCCGAGTGTTTTCCCCGCATCCGCGGGGGTGATCCTAAAAGTTCCAGTTCTTACCATTTGTTTAGTTTGTTTTCCCCGCATCCGCGGGGGTGATCCAGTCACCTGCTTTTTTCCTATCTCAGTAGAGGAGTTTTCCCCGCATCCGCGGGGGTGATCCCACGAGACGTACCAGAAACAGGAGAATTATACAGTTTTCCCCGCATCCGCGGGGGTGATCCGTCGGAATTAAACTTTCTGGTAACAAGCTCCGCGTTTTCCCCGCATCCGCGGGGGTGATCCGCTGAATAAGAGTACCAATCATTTATTACACCTGTTTTCCCCGCATCCGCGGGGGTGATCCTATAACCTCTACCACAGCAGGCACAAACGTAGGGTTTTCCCCGCATCCGCGGGGGTGATCCCAATGCTGCACCGACAGCGGCGGACGTGCGACTGTTTTCCCCGCATCCGCGGGGGTGATCCTCAGCTTTGCATAGCTGGAAGATATATCTTCCTGTTTTCCCCGCATCCGCGGGGGTGATCCCGAAGATAAGCGGCCGAACACATTTCAGACGCTGTTTTCCCCGCATCCGCGGGGGTGATCCTAAATGAGCTGTAAATTGATGTGGTTGCTGTGTGTTTTCCCCGCATCCGCGGGGGTGATCCGGACGAAACGTTGTTTGCTTTGCTGTTTGAGCCGTTTTCCCCGCATCCGCGGGGGTGATCCTCAGGCTCAACGCGGGAAGTACCGGATACCGGGGTTTTCCCCGCATCCGCGGGGGTGATCCTGTCCGTTTCTGTTTCTTCTGCTGGTGTATCTGGTTTTCCCCGCATCCGCGGGGGTGATCCCACCACGCCGTCAGCATACGGGATAAACTCGCCGTTTTCCCCGCATCCGCGGGGGTGATCCTATATTGCAAGCGTATTTTGAAAACATACAACGGTTTTCCCCGCATCCGCGGGGGTGATCCCCGTTCTGCGGTCGATGACCTCGGGGCGATCCTGTTTTCCCCGCATCCGCGGGGGTGATCCTGCGACTTGCTTTACATCGATGACCTGTTCAAAGTTTTCCCCGCATCCGCGGGGGTGATCCGTTGCATACGCAAAGCGCGTGCTTGACGGCACCGTTTTCCCCGCATCCGCGGGGGTGATCCTATCTGCCCGCAGGTACTGCACTCTTGCTGAATGTTTTCCCCGCATCCGCGGGGGTGATCCCCGGTTTTTCCCTCCGGGGATCCGGCGCCGTTGGTTTTCCCCGCATCCGCGGGGGTGATCCTCAGCGGTGCACTCATATACGCTTTTGCCTGCGGTTTTCCCCGCATCCGCGGGGGTGATCCGCGTCAAAGGGAAGGAAAACCCGAAAACCAGAAAGTTTTCCCCGCATCCGCGGGGGTGATCCTACCCGAAAAACTTTTGTCTATCGGTGTTGGTCGTTTTCCCCGCATCCGCGGGGGTGATCCTTATGTGTTGACGAATGTGTCGAAAGATGTTATGTTTTCCCCGCATCCGCGGGGGTGATCCCATTGTACACTTTTTGCGGACGTAATTGAAATAGTTTTCCCCGCATCCGCGGGGGTGATCCTGTAAATTGGCTTGCGCTGTTCCCATTCTCCGAGTTTTCCCCGCATCCGCGGGGGTGATCCTCGTGTTCGCTCAATTTCGGGAAAAACAAGTATGTTTTCCCCGCATCCGCGGGGGTGATCCTTATCGATCGAATGATAGGGAGTTGGAACGAGCGTTTTCCCCGCATCCGCGGGGGTGATCCTATGCTGTCAATGATTTGCGGGAGTGCCTCGATGTTTTCCCCGCATCCGCGGGGGTGATCCTTTGTCTCATGTCCGCCTCCTTTGAATAAGCAGGTTTTCCCCGCATCCGCGGGGGTGATCCTAGCTGTCCTAACTGGCTGCACGGGGAGAAGGAGTTTTCCCCGCATCCGCGGGGGTGATCCTTTTTTGCCATAGCTTAATATCCTCCGCATATAGTTTTCCCCGCATCCGCGGGGGTGATCCTCTTATCCGGTCGATATGTCCGCTCTTTCTTCCGTTTTCCCCGCATCCGCGGGGGTGATCCTTTCGAGCAGCTGTTCGATACCTTCATACCTTAGTTTTCCCCGCATCCGCGGGGGTGATCCTATCGGTACTCACTCCTGCGGCGACCTCGGCATGTTTTCCCCGCATCCGCGGGGGTGATCCTCCTACCATGCCGCCAATTCCCGATTTTGGCGGGTTTTCCCCGCACCTGCGGGGGTGATCCGCTTTTCAAGCTGCGTATCGGGTGTGGGTACAAGTTTTCCCCGCACCTGCGGGGGTGATCCCTTGCCGTCGGAACACATAACGGTCAGTTTGTGGTTTTCCCCGCATCCGCGGGGGTGATCCCGGTGACATCCGCTGTCTGTCCGTCCGTGTCGCGTTTTCCCCGCACCTGCGGGGGTGATCCTGTATTGACGCACAGCCGGCACGGTGGTATCATGTTTTCCCCGCACCTGCGGGGGTGATCCACGGCGAGCCGCGCCCGACGAGCAGGGCAATTTGTTTTCCCCGCACCTGCGGGGGTGATCCTATCATATGGTGGCACGTTTGCAGATTCAATCCGTTTTCCCCGCACCTGCGGGGGTGATCCTTGCGCAGCTGCCCAAACTGTCTCTTTGTGCAGGTTTTCCCCGCACCTGCGGGGGTGATCCTTTTGCAAAAGAATCCGTAAGCACGATATCCGGGTTTTCCCCGCACCTGCGGGGGTGATCCCAAACCTTCCAAGCGCATTTTTTGCGAATGTGAGTTTTCCCCGCACCTGCGGGGGTGATCCTGGTTTACAACATGCCCAAAGTCAACCCAATACGTTTTCCCCGCACCTGCGGGGGTGATCCCTTGATACTATAGAAACATCTGACGCACCCCAAGTTTTCCCCGCACCTGCGGGGGTGATCCTCCACCAACCGTCCTGCCCGAAGCCGTTGCTGTGTTTTCCCCGCACCTGCGGGGGTGATCCTATAAGCCCTCACACATGGTGGGGGGGCGCACCGTTTTCCCCGCACCTGCGGGGGTGATCCGACGGATACACGATAGATATAGTGACGGCGGCAGTTTTCCCCGCACCTGCGGGGGTGATCCCCCAAATCCGCGAGGACGGAGTGTCGGAGATTGGTTTTCCCCGCACCTGCGGGGGTGATCCTATAAGCCCTCACACATGGTGGGGGGGCGCACCGTTTTCCCCGCACCTGCGGGGGTGATCCGACGGATACACGATAGATATAGTGACGGCGGCAGTTTTCCCCGCACCTGCGGGGGTGATCCCCCAAATCCGCGAGGACGGAGTGTCGGAGATTGGTTTTCCCCGCACCTGCGGGGGTGATCCCGGAAAACCGACTGCATGGGAAGCCGTGGATATGTTTTCCCCGCACCTGCGGGGGTGATCCTCACGAGTGCACTGATAGACAATCTTCCGCAAAGTTTTCCCCGCACCTGCGGGGGTGATCCTGGATGTGCTGCTGCCCGTGATGATAGGTTTCGGTTTTCCCCGCACCTGCGGGGGTGATCCTTCTGCTGCACCGTAGCGGCCACAGAATGCCCGGTTTTCCCCGCACCTGCGGGGGTGATCTGTGAGAGCAGCAGAGAATTTTGATTTTAGCGCGGTTTTCCCCGCACCTGCGGGGGTGATCCCATTTCACAGCACCACCGTCGGGCATGAGCGCCGTTTTCCCCGCACCTGCGGGGGTGATCCTCAGCCCCACTACCCATACGACTATATCAACGAGTTTTCCCCGCACCTGCGGGGGTGATCCCGAGACGTGGGGAGCGCAGATATGAAAAAAGGCGTTTTCCCCGCACCTGCGGGGGTGATCCCGCACTATGAGTGATGACACCGCGACCGAAAATGTTTTCCCCGCACCTGCGGGGGTGATCCTACATTGTAGCGGCAACATCAACCGAGAGGATAGTTTTCCCCGCACCTGCGGGGGTGATCCTTGACGCCCGAAGAGCGGAGCTTTGTGAGCTATGTTTTCCCCGCACCTGCGGGGGTGATCCTGTCGCCCAGTGCATAATCCGTTCCGAACCCCTGTTTTCCCCGCACCTGCGGGGGTGATCCCTGCATCGGACTGTTGGAAGACCTTGCAGGAGCGTTTTCCCCGCACCTGCGGGGGTGATCCCGGCGAGCGATGGACCACAGTGTATCGCCGTATAGTTTTCCCCGCACCTGCGGGGGTGATCCTTGGAGACTTGCTATAAGGCGCACCGCCGAGATGTTTTCCCCGCACCTGCGGGGGTGATCCTTGTGTTCTGCCTTGCGGGGCAAACTGTGGCGATGTTTTCCCCGCACCTGCGGGGGTGATCCCATTGAACAGGTGTGTGTGTCGTAGTACACACGGTTTTCCCCGCGTCCGCGGGGATGATCCGCTTCGCGTGCTTTCCGAGGTGAGATATAAGCGGTTTTCCCCGCACCTGCTGGGGTGATCCGAATTGAAAATCATACTATCCGGATACGATGAATTAGCGAACGCGACAGAGACGCTAATTCATTGGAACTACAACAAGATTCTACAAATGAGGTAACTGAATGAAAATACATCTTTCAAAGAATGGATCATATGTGACCGGAGACTGCGTGATGCTTCATCGCAACGGAACAGTGTATCCATGTATAGATAATAGATATCATCCGAATCCCGGAACAGAGGAAACTGAGTATGACGAGATAGAACGTCCTGTAGACTGGCTAATCGCAAATGGCTTTCTTTCAGACGAGATTGAGAGGTGGCTTTATGCTCGGATTGCTGCTTTAATCGATGAAGATGGATATGACGAAGATGCTGATATGAACGAGATAGTTAATTCCATAATGTATAGCGACAGTTATCAAGTCGATTCAAAAACTCGTCAACTCATAGAAGATATCTATGCCTGGATGGGCGACGAAGATAATCTGCGTAACTGCATAGATATAAATGAATCACAATACGCTCGGGATATAGCTCGATTCATAAACGAGAATTTTCTCCGCATTCGTGCAGGGGGCAAGCTGAACCCGGACGGAACGAACTCAATCTACTTCAGAATATCGTCGCACGGATATGATTGGCGTCGTAATATTGAAAATTTCCTCCGGGATACTTTTGATAGCCCTGACAAGATGCCGAACTACATCTGGATAGGTCATGATGCTGAAACAAATCCGCCGGAAGTCACTCTGTTCGAAGGAACCCCCAATGACTTCATTGAGCAGTTTGATTCAAAAGTGATAGCTCATATACAGCTTGATTAACAGGTTGATCTCGCCCGCGATCGCCACGAGATCGTGTTTTAACTTAACCCCCAACATTATCGCTAAGATAAACAAATGTCCCCCCTCGTCATCGAGCACAAAGGCTATCCGAAGGAGGATACTTTTTTGTTGACTGAACAACGGTCAAGTTTTCCCCGCATACGCGGGGGTGATCCGGAGTTGTATAAATATTTTAAGAATATTTCAAGTGAAAACGAAGGGCGATCCGATTTGGTTCGAACGCCGGCAATACAGATAAAATTAATATATTATCGCAGTGGAACATAAAAATGTACAGCAGCGTTTTATCATATCGAATTGAATATGTCCCAATGAAGGAATAATACTGTCGGAAATATAAAAAGAACATGTAAGCACATAATAAGCGAAGTCAGTATTTGCAGTGAACAGAAAGAATGACGCTGAATGTCATATGTTGCTTTTTTTGACGGATAAAGGTATAATATAACCGATTAAAGGGCAATTGCAGAATGCTACAATGAAATTGTCCGCACTGAGAGGTAAAAAAATTGAACGTATTCTCCAAAAAGCTTGCAGCGGCGGATTTCCTGCAAAAGTCATGACAATGATGTCTACATAACAACAGGTTTGATTAAGGAGGAAAAAATGACAATTGTTTTGATTATTTTGGTGGTGCTTGCACTGCCGTATCTGATACGTAAGTAGAGCAAAGCAATTCTTGTGGGCTGCCCTGTTCGGTGCAGGAAAAAATGCTGTTTCATGTGCAATATCGGAGTGAGCCGCAGCAAGTGCATTTTTGCACTCAAGAGCAACAGTTTTATCCTCACCTGCGGAAAAAACAAAACATCGTAAGAATGGAGGTGAAAACATGAGCAACGGAACGAAAGTTAGTTTGGGGCTGATAATGTTTGCCCTCGGTATGCTGATTATGGTGTCAGCGTTTTGCCCGCCGTCATGTACGGTGAGACTGATTACGCGGCAACATCGGAAAACGAAAGCAACAGGAGAGCTGTGAAATGTCTGCGGTTCTCAAATTTGACTGACAGAGCAGGCGTTTTCCGGCATATGCAGCAGTCACATTCGATTATTCAACGGTTGATACCGAGCGCGGAAGGCAATGTCGAAATCAACAGAAAACACGGGAAGCATTGTCCGTTACGGAAGGCTTCCCGTGTTTGTTTTTGAAGAAGTAATCGGTTGCTTGCCGAAACACTGCGGCAGAGCGGAGAACTTCAGCCCGCGCGGCAGGTTCGGCGGCTGGGGTTATCAGAGATTTTCCGTTGTATCGGGGGTTTCCGGAGCATCGGGGGGTTCCGTTGCGTCGGGGATTTCCGGAGCATCGGAGGGTGCTGTTTCGGCGGAGTCTGCATTTTCATTTGCATTTGAGATTTCGCCGTCGGACTCTTCCCCGCCCTTCTGCGGTTCGTCATCGTTATGCGGCGCAAGCGCAACGCTTGCAACCCTGTGCCCCTCGTCGATTTTCATCAGTCGAACGCCCTGCGTGTTGCGGGAAATGACGGAAATCGTGTCAACGGGAACGCGAATGACAACGCCGTCATCACGGATAAGCATCAGATCCTCATTGCCCTCGGAAACTTTGAGGCAAACAAGCTTGCCGGTTTTTTCGGTGATATTCATTGCAATAATGCCCTTGCCGGCGCGGCCCTGAACGCGGTAGGCGTCTTCTTCCGTGCGCTTGCCCATGCCGTTTTCGGTGATGGCAATGACGCAGCTGCCGGGTTTGACCATGGACATATCAACAACGCAGTCACCCTCGGAGAGTTTGATGGCACGAACGCCGGAGGCATTTCTGCCCATTGAGCGAACATCCTGCTCGCTGAAACGGATGCTCATTCCGTCCCGTGTGCCGATAATGAACTCATCATCGCCTGCGGAGAGCGCAACGCTGATAAGCTCGTCACCCTCGCGGAGGTTTTGAGCAATCAAGCCGCCCTTGCGAATGTTTGAAAAATCGGAGAGCGGGGTTTTTTTGATAACACCCTGCCGTGTGCAAAGAACGAGATAGCCGCCCTCGGTCTGCCTGCCGATGGGGAATGCGGCGGTAACGAACTCGCCCGTCTGCAATTGCAGCAGGTTGACTATGGGCGTGCCCTTTGCGGTGCGGCTTGCCTCCGGAATGGAATAGCATTTAATGCGGAAAGCGCGGCCCCTGTTTGTGAAGAACATGATATAGGAATGCGTGCTTGTGACGAAAATATCCTCAAGGAAATCCTCTTCACGGGTTGCTCCCGCACTGATGCCGACGCCGCCTCTGCGCTGCGTGCGATAGGTTGCTTCCGCAATGCGCTTGATGTAGCCGTGATGGGTGCAGGTAACAACCATGTCTTCTTCCTGGATGATGTCATCCATATCGATGTCTTCAACGATCTTTGTGATTTCGGTGCGGCGCGGATCGGCAAAGCGGCGCCGAATCTCGAGCATTTCATCTTTAACAACGCCCATAAGTTTGCCTTCGTCCGCAAGCAGGGAAGCAAGGTATTCAACCGTGCGCTTAAGTTCGCCGTACTCGGCTTCCAACTTTTCGCGCTCAAGCCCCGTCAGCCTTTGCAGCCGCATGTCAAGTATCGCCTGCGCCTGCCGTTCACTGAAACCGAAACGTGCAATCAGCCTTTCCTTTGCTTCTGCGCCGTTTGCACTGGCTTTGATGATGGCAATGACTTCGTCAATATTGTCGAGTGCGATCATAAGGCCTTCCAAGATGTGCAGCCTTTCGCGTGCTTTGTCAAGGTCAAACTGCGTGCGGCGGGTGACAACATCCTTTTGATGCGCAATGTAGTGATAAAGCATTTCGCGAAGGTTGAGCACCTTGGGTTCGCCGTTCACAAGCGCGATCATGATAACGCCGAAAGTATCCTGAAGCTGAGTGTGCTTATACAGATTGTTCAGCACAACGTTTGCATTGACATCCTTTTTAAGCTCGATAACAATGCGCATTCCCGCCCGGGAGCTTTCATCGCGAAGGTCGGAAATGCCGTCCACGCGCTTCTCGTGAACAAGCTCTGCAATTTTTTCAACAAGCTTTGCTTTGTTGACCTGATACGGAATTTCCGTGACGATGATTCGTGAACGATCGGCCTTGTACTGCTCGATCTCGCTCTTTGCGCGAACAAGGATCTTTCCCCTGCCTGTAAAATATGCATGGCGAATGCCGACATCGCCCATGATGACGCCGCCGGTCGGAAAGTCCGGGCCGGGGATATAGTTCATCAGCTCGTCGATCGTGATATCGGGATTGTCAATCATTGCGGCACAGGCATCGACAGCCTCGCCGAGATTATGCGGCGGAATGTTTGTTGCCATGCCGACAGCAATGCCGTTTGAGCCGTTCACAAGAAGGTTCGGGTATCTTGCGGGCAATACCGCGGGCTGCATCAGCGTTTCGTCAAAATTCGGATAAAAATCAACCGTGTTCTTGTCAAGATCGCGGAGCATTTCGAGAGTAAGTCTGCTCATGCGCGCTTCGGTATAACGCATTGCAGCGGCGGGGTCGCCGTCAACGCTGCCGAAATTGCCGTGACCTTCAACAAGGGGATAACGGGTCGAGAAGGGCTGGGCAAGGCGCACCATTGCATCGTAAACCGCCGTGTCGCCGTGCGGATGGTATTTGCCGAGAACGTCGCCGACAAGGCGCGCACTCTTCCTGAAGGGCTTGTCGGGCTGCATGCTCAGCTCGTCCATTGCGTAAAGAATACGCCTGTGAACGGGTTTCAGCCCGTCGCGCACATCGGGAAGCGCACGGCTGATGATAACAGCCATTGCGTATGATATAAAGCTGCGCTTCATTTCACCCACAAGGTTTATGGGCAATATTCTGCCGCCTTCAACATCGGTCGGCAGCTCGTTTGTTCCGAGCATTTCAAGATTGGGTCTTTTTTTGTTTTCGTCCATTATATCTCCTGCATGAAAGGTGCGGAGCCTGCCGCAGTCGGTGCATCGCACCTTTCGTCGGTCGTCAAGTCATTGAATCGTGTTAATAATTTCGGATTGCAGAGCTCAAAGCTCTTAATCTGCCGTTTGAAAATTGAAACGTTTCCGAATCAAACGTCAAGGTCGGCAACGAGCTTGCTGTTCTGCTCAATAAATTCGCGGCGCGGTTCAACCCTGTCGCCCATCAAAAGGGTGAAAGTTTCGTCCGCAAGCATTGCATCGTCCATTGTGACGCGAAGCATAATGCGGTTCGCGGGATCCATTGTCGTGTCCCAAAGCTGTTCGGGGTTCATTTCGCCCAAACCTTTGTAGCGTTGAATGTAGATTTTATCCCTGCCGATTTCGTCAAGAGTTTTGTTCAGCTCTTCGTCCGAATAGACATAGCGTTCCGTATTGCCCTTTTTGATGAGATAGAGAGGAGGCTGGGCAATGTAAACATAGCCGCGCTCTATCATCGGCCGCATGTGCCGATAGAAGAACGTCAGCAGCAGCGTGCGAATATGGCTTCCGTCAACATCGGCATCGGTCATGCAGATGATTTTGTGATAGCGGAGCTTGGTTTCGTCAAAATCCGCATCCATGCCCGCACCGAACGCGGTTATCATGCATTTGATTTCCGCATTGCCGAGAATTTTGTCCAAACGGGTTTTTTCAACGTTCAGAATCTTTCCGCGCAGCGGAAGGATGGCCTGAAAATGCCTGTCGCGTCCTTCCTTGGCGGAACCGCCTGCGGAGTCGCCCTCAACGATGAACAGTTCGCATTTTGAAGGATCTTTTTCGGAGCAGTCCGCAAGTTTGCCGGGCAGTGCGGCGGAATCCAAAACGGACTTGCGTCTGGTCAGCTCGCGTGCCTTGCGCGCCGCTTCCCTTGCGCGGCTTGCACTGAGGCATTTGTCGAGAATAAGCTTTGCCTGCGCCGGGTTCTCTTCAAGATAGGTCGTCATGCCGGCCGTCACGGCGTTGTCAACAAGGGTTCTTATGTAGGCATTGCCGAGTTTTGTTTTTGTCTGCCCTTCAAACTGCGGCTCTGTCAGCTTAACGCTGATGATAGCGCTCAAACCTTCGCGGATGTCGTCTCCGGTCAGGTTCTGGTCGCTGTCTTTAAGAATTTTAAACTTTCGGGCGTAGTCGTTGATGACCCTTGTCATTGCCGCACGGAAACCCGCAAGGTGGCTGCCGCCCTCGATGGTGTTGATGTTGTTGGCATAGGTAAAAACATTTTCGCTGTAGCCGTCGTTGTATTGCAGCGCAACTTCAACGCTTGCCGTTTCAAGCGGATTATCGTTCTTTACAGCGGAAAAATAAATCGGGTCGGGGTGCAGAACTTCTTTGTTTTTGTTGATATAGCGAACGTATTCAACAACCCCGCCTTCGTAGTGGAAGCTGTCCCGCACGGGCGGGTCGCAGCGTTCATCCGTCACGATGATGCGCACGCCGCCGTTGAGGAACGCAAGCTCGCGCAGCCGTCGAACAAGGATATCGTATTCATAGTTCACTTCGTCAAAAATTTCTTCGTCGGGAACAAAATGAATCGTTGTGCCGTGCTCATCCGCTCCGCAGTTGCCCACGATTTCAACCTCCGTGACCTTTATGCCGCGGCGGCAGATCTGCCGGTAAATATGCCCGTCCCGACGCACCTCGGCGGTAAGTTCCGTACTCAATGCGTTAACAACGGAAAGACCGACACCGTGAAGGCCGCCGGAGACCTTATAACCGCTGCCGCCGAATTTGCCGCCCGCATGAAGCATTGTAAGTGCGACTTCAAGCGCGGATTTGCCGGTTTTGGGATGAATGTCAACGGGAATGCCCCTGCCGTTGTCAACAACGGTAATGGAGTTGTCTGCATGAATGGTAACATAAATATGAGTGCAGAATCCCGCCATTGCTTCATCGATGGAGTTATCGACGATTTCATAAACAAGGTGGTGCAGGCCTCTTGAATCGGTTGAACCGATATACATGCCCGGGCGGCGGCGAACGGCCTCCAGTCCTTCAAGCACCTGTATTTGCGAAGCGTTATAAGTCGTTTCCATTTTTAAAATTATTTCCTTTCAGAGTAAAACCCGCGGCATTTTTGAAAAGCTGCCGCCGGCGGAGCCCTGTCCGCCGGGATTTTTATGTCGGGCTGTTTTGGGGAGAACGCCGACCGTATGATTTAAAACAACCACAAAACGGCGTTTATTTATACAATGTTAAATCAACACAGAATCAATTTTCTGCTGACAGAATTTTTTTGAGTTTGCCGCCGCTGCATTCAAACACCGTCATGTTCGGCACCTGTTCAAGGCCGTCGAGAGTTGTGGATGTTAAAAAGCATTGGCAATCAAATGCGCTTGAAAGCAGCTCTCGCTGCCTGTCGCCGTCCAGTTCGCTCAGAACATCGTCCAAAAGCAGAACCGGTGCCTCGCCCCGAATGCGGCGCATAAGCGCAAGCTCGCTCAGTTTAAGGCTCAATGCTGCCGTGCGCTGCTGCCCCTGGGAACCGAAAACGCGGACATCGCGCCCGTTGAGCAGAATGCCGATGTCGTCCCGGTGCGGCCCCTTGGTTGTGCAGCCGCGGCGGATATCCTCCGCCCGTGCCTTGCAGAGTGCATCCCCGAGTGCGGCGCGCGCGCCGTCGCCCTCGAAGGGAACGGAGGGTTTGTAGTAGGTAAAAAGCTCTTCCGGTTCATGCCCGACAGAGGAATTGCCCGTGATGCTGCGGTTCAGATCCCGCGCAGCGGTGCTGAGCCTGTCAAGAAAATCGCGGCGAAGCAGCATGACCGAACCGCCGAGCTCCGCAAGCTTATCGTCCCACATGTCGAGAAGTTCAATGTTCGGTTCGAACGGAAAACTTGTTTTCAAAAGCGCGGTGCGCTGCTTGAGGGCGGCATTATATTGCTGCAAACGGTAGAAATATGCGGGTCGAAGCTGGCAAAGCTCCATGTCCATAAAGCGGCGGCGCGTTTCGGGAGAGTCCTTGACGAGGGAGAGATCCTCGGGTGAAAACATTACGGCGTTCAGAACGCCCATAAGTTCGCCCATGCGTCTGATGCGCTGCCCGTCGATAAAAACCTGTTTCGGTGCGCCGGAAAACAGCTTGAGTTCAATGCTGTGCTTCCCCGTTGCACTCACAAGCTCAATGCCCGCATATGCCTTGTCGGAAAGGGAGTTGATAAGTTCCGCATCGCGGCGCGTTCGGTGGCTCCTGCCCAACGCAGCAAGGAAAACGGATTCCAGAATGTTCGTCTTGCCCGCCGCATTTGCGCCCACAATGACGTTAAGCCCCTTTGCAGGCTCAAACCGCAGCTCCGTATAACTTCTGAAACAATAAAGTCTTACGGCGGTGATGTACACGCAAAGCCTCCGCCCTGCCGCATTATGCGGCATTATTACCTTCATTCTATTATACCATATTTTAAGGAGTTCGGCAAGCCCGAAAGGCGCATTTAAAGGTACATTTATATAGGTAGGAGAAATGAGAAATTGGGAGCGGAGAGCGGAGTGTGGAAAGTTAAGAGCGGAGTGTGGAAAGTTAAGAGCGGAGTTTGGAGAGTGGAGAGTGGAGCTGAAGGCACTCGTTTGCCTCCCCTGCAAGGGGAGGGGGACCGCAGAGCGGTGGAGGGGTTTTGATTAAGAGAGTGGAGAGTGAAGACCGATGTACATTTCTAATTTCTAATTGCTGATTTCTAATTGACAACGTCAATTGGAAATGATACAATACTTATTGCCGACTGAGGCCGAGTACATTCCTTTCGGAGGAAAACCATGAAAAAAAGCGTAAAGATTATCGGCATTGTTGTTTGTGTCGCAATTATTGCGGCGGCGGTTGTGGGAGTTGCTTCGCGTGCAGTGCGTGTGGAGGACGGCAGGCGCATCCGCAAGGCGTTCAACGAATATGCCGAGCGTGTGGTACGGCTGCGTGCAAGCGGCGAATTTGAGGATTCCGACGACGATCCCGCTCTTTCCGACTGGTTTACCGCACCCGAGGGCTTCCTGCCCGTAAAGGACGGAAACGTGTATAAAAGCGTTATCAACCCTTACGACACGCCCGAGGAGTGGGATCTGCTTGAAGATGCGATAGAAATGCGGGAGGTTTCCCAATTGCCGGAAACTGCGCGGAATGCAACAACGGCGGAGCTTGTGCTGTACTGCATGAACTATAACCTGTTTGATGATATGTTCGTTTACGAATCAATGCTGGAAGGATTCGACGTTGTCAAACAGGATTATGACGGACTTCAGCTGCTTGCCGCGCGAGAGGATGCGGGAACGGTTCTTGTCAATCTCTACAAGGCATACAAGCTCAACGATCAGAGCCAACTCGACAGATATGCCTGCCTGAGGTTGGACTATCTTGAAACAATGCTTGCACAGCCGGAGATTCTTGCAAAGCTCACCGATGAACAGTGCCGCGAGCTTGCGGCCGAATGCTACAACAAGGCAACGCAGATAATGAACGCACGGAACGATGAATACGGCATCACCCAGGCGCTTTATCTCGGCGTGAAGAGCCTTATGCGGGCGGATTCGGAATTTGCGCGCATTGTCAACGGTTCCGACGGCGCAAGAACTTTTGCCGAAACCGGCGTTCTTGTTCCGCGCAAAATAAGCGATGCGGATCTCGGAGCAATGGCTGCAAGGGTACGGCTTGTGATTGGATGAACACTGATTCACCTTGACTGAAATTTACTGAGAAAAAGAGAAGAAATGTTGATGCGGAATGCGGAATGCATAATGCGGAATGCATGTGCCTCAGGGGTATTGTACGGATGATGTTTCTTCTCTTTTCAATTTCTAAATGTTCCTCATACTTGCGGTGCAAGCAAAAGATGGCTGAAGAACGAGCTCAAAATATATCTTCATTCTGTCCCGAAACGGTCTTGACTTTGTACAAAATCCGAGTATAATGTGATATGCACTTGAAAGAGTGAATGCACCTTTAGCTCAGCTGGTAGAGCACCTGACTCTTAATCAGGGTGTCCAGGG
>ENA-UOOD01002517-UOOD01002517.1-human-gut-metagenome-genome-assembly--contig:-CS67-NODE-2517-length-16331-cov-3.836139_pt1 | contig 16331 bp, 14 predicted proteins | sample MGYA00242464_ERZ724011 | MGnify/ENA metagenome assembly ERZ724011 | reverse complement strand
CCCGACGGTCCACCATTTAATCGTTAAGCCCCTTAGGGGCTTTTTTTATGCACAAATACGTAACGCTTCGTTTCCTTTTTCAAGTAAGTATCTATTTGACTATACTCCGCTCTGCATCCTTGAACATCTCTTCACTATGAGATGACGTGGGTTCGCTTTCTCCTATTCAGGGGAATAGTGCGGAATATGCCATGTTGGATTTTTCTGTCGATTGCCCACTCGCGTTTTTGACGCTAACGCCGTACGTTACTTTTAATAGGTACCTTTTTTGTGACAGTTAGGGGATGCCTGTGGAAGTTTTTGAGCTGATTTTGATGCTGTTATTGGCCGTGCTGCTCTCTTCCATTCTCGATCAGGTAGTTCCTCGCATTTCGTCACCGCTTATTCAGATTGCTCTTGGCATTGGCATTGCTATGCTTGCTATTTCTCCGATTGAGGTGAATATCGACCCAGAGCTGTTCTTGGTTCTGTTTATTGCCCCTTTGCTTTTCAGCGATGCGCTCGAAGCGGATAAACGCAACCTATGGGAAAACAAGACTACTATTGTTTCATTTGCTATAGGTTTGGTTATTGTTATCACCTTGTGCGTTGGATTTGTTCTTCACTGGCTTGTTCCCTCTATTCCTCTTGCGGCTGCATTTGCGTTGGGTGCGGCACTTGGTCCCACCGATGCGGTTGCGGTTCAGGCTTTGAAGAAGGAAGCCAAACTGGGTAAACGTGAAGGAGCTATTCTCCAGGGTGAGGCTCTTATTAATGACGCATCGGGTGTTGTTTCATTTCAGTTTGCGGTTGCCGCAGCTGTTACCGGTGCATTTTCTCTTGCCAACGCAGCGACTTCGTTCGCTATTGGATTCATTGGGGGCATAGCGCTTGGCATCCTGCTTGCTGTCGCTTTCCTTTACATCAACAAACGTATTCGCGAAATGGGATTGGACAACGTCACATTTCATGTGCTCTTTGAGGTCTCAATGCCCCTTGTCGTATTTCTGTTCTCTGAGCTTGTTGGCGTCTCTGGCATTTTGGCTGTTGTTGCTTGCGGCATTATGTGGTCGATGTACCGCGATCGCAAAATCTCTCCCTATCAGTCTCGCTTGAACATTGCCCTTACCAGTGTGTGGAAGGTAATCGGCTTCGTGCTCAATGGTGTCGTGTTCGTTCTCTTGGGTATTCAGCTCCCCAATGCCATGCAAAGCACCTGGGATAACTTATATATCGATAATTTCGTTTTAATCGGGTACGTTCTTTTATTGACTGCTCTGATTGTCGTGCTTCGTTTTGTTTGGGCGCTTATCATGACGCGTCTCATCAAAAACCCTGATACGGGAAAGCGCGATAGGTTCAGCTTGAGCATGGTAAAAGATTCGCTTGTCACCACTGTTGGTGGTCCTAAGGGCGCTATCACGCTTTCTATTGCCTTCACCATTCCATTTCTTCTTGCTGATGGATCAACCTTCCCACAGCGATCGCTCATTATTTTCTTGGCCTCGGGCGTAATTGTGTGCACGCTGCTCCTTGCTAATTTCCTCCTTCCCGTCCTTGCTCCTAAAGAAGAAGCCGAGGATGACGAGGAGGAAACAGAAGAATTAATGCGCACCAAAATTGAGATCATGCGCACTGTCATTGAGCGTCTTATGGCGGATTCTACTGAGACGAACGACCGTGAGACGAAAATCGTTGTCTCTTCTTACAACAACCGTATTCGCAGCATTCGCTCTATTGCGGATATCGAAGAGCCTGCGGTTGCCAAGCTACGTATCGAGGTCATTGACTATCAGATTGAACAGCTTATTCGTGCTGTTGAACGGCATGAGGCCGAGGCATTTGAGACATTTGAGCATCTGAATCGGCTTTCCAGGCAAAAAAATCTAATTGCTCATTCCAATGAAAAGGCTTCGTATGCAACAAGTTTGCGCGTAGGTCGCCTTCGCATTATGACCTCAATGTTGATTCGTAGCGTTAAGAGCATCTTCTCTTCCGGAAGCGACGAAGACCACGAAGCGATGGATAAGGTTCGTGAGCTTGCTGAACGTTTTGCAATTGAGTACCTTCAGAGGCTCGTAAATAATCCAGATTATCCCAGTGAGGTAGTTGCAAAACTCATGATTAATCACGAGCGCGCCCTTTCGGTGTTTGACAAGTCTGAAGCCACTATGACTTCGGAGGCTGTTCAAGACGCTACCGTGAGCATCGATGAGATTCAGCGTCGTGGCCTCCATCTCGAACTTGAGGTAATTCAAGACTTCTATGCGTCAGGCAGTCTAACGCGTGAGCAGGCGAAGGATATGCGCGATAACGTGTCGTTGATGCTTCTTGATTTGGAAGAATCGCTTTAAGGGATTTTAGGTGGATCAGGACAAACTCCAACAAATCAAGGAACAGCTCAAAAGTGTTCCAGCCGAGCCTGGTGTATATCTTTGGAAAGATAAATCGGGCACGGTTATTTATGTCGGCAAGGCAAAACAGCTTCGTGCCCGTATGCGCCAGTATGTAAATTTCCAAGACGACCGTGCGAAAATCCCCCTCTTGGTGTCGCAGATAGATTCCTTTGAATATGTTGTTACCGCCAATGAGCATGAGAGCTTAGTTCTAGAGCGCAATCTTATCGAACAATATTCGCCGTATTTCAATGCCGATTTCAAAGACGATAAAAGTTATCCATTTATCGCTCTTACTAAAGGCGATGTTTTTCCTGCAATCAAGTACACGCGTGAATCTCATAAAGCCACAACGCGTTATTTTGGTCCCTACACGGATAGCCGTGCTGCGCGCAACCTGGTTGATATTGTGCGCAGGATCGTCCCCATCTGTTCATCGTCATGCACTGAGTGGCGACGTCTTAGTCGCAAGCTCGATCAGTTTCCCTATGATGAGCTCGAGCTGGATGAGCGCCCGTGTTTCGACTGTCATGTTGGGCTTGGACCTGGTGCATGTTGCGGCGATATTTCCCCAGATGAGTACCAAGAGCAAGTTCGTAAGGTTGAGCGATTCCTTTCTGGCTCCCATAAAGAATTCATTGATGAGCTCAAATCCGAAATGGCAATTGCTGCTCAGAACCTCGACTTTGAGCGTGCCGGACGTATTAAAGCGCGTATCGATACAATTGAGTCGCTTGCTCAAACCCAGCACGCTGTATCATCCCATAGGCTTAACGCCGACGTGATTGGCATTTTTCGCGAGGAGACCATTGCTGGCATAACTGTGCTTATGTTGCGCGAAGGCCGCATCATGAATACCAACGAATTCGTTTTCAACAAAGGCAAGGATATTCCTGCATCTGAACTGCTTCGCATGTTTGTGCTGCGCTATTACGGTTCCACCGAATCGATTCCGCATGAGCTTATTGTCGAAAAGGTTCCAGAAGACAATGACGTCATTTGCGAATGGCTTACCGAAAAACTTGCAAGCGTTCATGGTGCCAAGGTGTTTTTTACCGTACCCCAGAGGGGCGAAAAAGCAGCGCTTATGGACATGGCTTTGAAGAATGCTCGTCATGTTCTTATGCGCTATAAAGCCCGAAGTAGCTACGACGATGACCGTATCAACGATGCATTGTTGCAACTGGAGAGCGCTCTTGCCCTCGATGCGCCTCCGCTGCGCATTGAATGCTTCGATATCTCCACGATCCATGGTCGCTACTCAGTTGCTTCTATGGTGGTGTTTACGAATGGGCGGCCCGATAAGGGGCAATATCGCCGTTTTAAGATTCGGATGGAATCAGATGAGGCCAACGACTTCGCTATGATGAGCGAGGTTATTGCTCGTCGTTACTGCAAGGAACGTCTAGATGACGAGCGGTTTGGGAAACGCCCCGATCTTATTATCCTCGATGGCGGTAAGCCCCAGCTTTCAGCCGCTATTAAGCAGCTCAATGAGCTTGGGGCGGGCGATATTCCTGTATGCGGTCTTGCAAAACGAGACGAAGAACTCTTTGTGCCCTGGCAGGAAAGTGGTCCTGTGGTTTTGCCAGGAGGGAGCCCCAGTCTTTATTTGGTTAAGCAGGTTCGAGACGAGGCTCATCGCTTTGCTATTACCTTCCATCGTGAACTACGCGGAAAAGGCATGACTACGAGCATCCTTGACGATGTAATAGGCATGGGTCCAAAGCGGAAAAAAGCACTTTTGAAGGCGTTTGGTTCATTTGGCGCATTGCGCAATGCAACCCTTGAAGAGATAAAGCAAACACATACCGTGCCTGAACAGGTCGCCGAGGACGTGTATGCTGTTCTTGTGCAATATAACTCAAAATCAGAAACACATCCGCAGGAGCAACATAAGTAGACCCTGCGAAGCAATACAGGGGGAGAGGTTTCGATGACCCAGACATTTTCCAATGGGGACACGCCGCAAGATCATTCGGAGACTTCGAGCACTGCGCCTGATGTGGTTATCATTACGGGCATGAGTGGTGCTGGCAGAACTGAGGCAATGCACACGTTTGAGGATTTGGGCTATTTCTGCATCGATAATCTGCCGCCTTCGTTGATTATGAACATGATCAGTCTCGCAAGTCTTCCGGGGCAAAGCGAGATCGGCAGAAAACTTGCAATCGTATGCGATGCACGCAACAGAGAATATTTCAAACAGTTGGTAGGCGAGCTAGCAAACATGGAAGCTGCAGGGGTGACTTTTAGGGTGATCTTCCTTGACGCCGCTGACAGCATTCTTATTGCACGTTACAAGGCTTCGCGCCGTCGCCATCCTTTATGCATCAATAACAAACGTTCTATTGGGCAGGCAATTTCGTATGAGCGTAGCCTTACTCAAGAGTTGCGATCGTTGGCTGATTCTTATATCGATACCTCCAATATGAGCCCCCGTGAACTGCGCGAAGAACTTCGTCGTTTGTACTCTAAGCAAACTGCAAAAGAAGGAATGAACGTAACGGTATATTCGTTCGGCTTTAAACATGGTGCTCCTACAGATGCCGATATCGTTATCGATGTGCGTTTTCTTCCGAATCCGTTCTATATCCCTGATCTGCGTAATTTAACCGGTCTCGATAGTAAGGTGGCAGATTATGTTTTGGGCAACGAGGAAACCCATAAATTCTTAAATGCCTGGGAAAACTTGTTGAACTGTGTGATGCCCGGCTATGTTGCCGAGGGCAAACAGCAGCTCGCCATTGGCGTAGGATGTACGGGTGGTCAGCATCGAAGCGTTGTGCTTGCCAATAAAACTGCTGAGCTGTTGGCGGCGCAGGATTACAACGTTAATGTGTATCATCGCGATATCGCTTTGGCAGATACCAACAAAGAGGTGGAAAAATGAGTCAGGGCGAACCTCGTTTGGCGGGGCATGGCTTTCGCCTCGATGCATCATCCACCCAGGCATTCAAGGCAATAGGCTCACTTCATCTGCCCAATCCCCTTAAAGGCAATGTGGATCCGACTGAGCTGCGTGCTGTTGTTATTGGTGGAGGCACTGGTGCCCCTATGTCGATTCGCACCTTGCTGGCTTTAGGGGTTAACACATCTGCTGTTGTTGCCATGGCCGATGACGGCGGTTCTACCGGCATATTGCGCGAAGAGGCTCATGTGACTCCGCCTGGTGATGTTCGTAAGTGCTTAGCTGCATTTGCGGCGAATCCGGAAGATCCTCTTACCAAGGCTTTCAAGTATCGTTTTGATTTTGCTCGAAACCATACGCTTGGAAACCTTATGCTTTCAGCTCTTGAAAATGCCACGGGATCTTTTCCTGAAGCTATAAAAATTTGTGGTCAGCTTCTTGGAGCTCGCGGGCATGTTTACCCATCGACATTGAACAATGTGACACTTTGTGCGGAAACGCGCGACGGTCGCATTCTTCGCGGGCAATCGGTGGCGGGGAAGTCGTCCACTGCGCTTGAACGTGTGTGGCTTGAATCTCCCGAGCTTTGTCTCCCCTATATGGAAGCATTGCGTGCCATTCGCCAAGCCGATGTGGTCGTACTGGGTCCTGGTTCGCTCTTCACCTCTATTATCCCGAATCTCCTTGTTCCTGGTATTGTCGATGCCATTCGTCAATCAAATGCTCGTACGGTGTTTGTCTGCAGCCTGGCAGATCAGCAAGGTGAAACTTGGGGTCTTTCCGCACGTGAGCATGTAGAAGCTTTGTTGCGTCATGGCATGGAAGGGTGCCTCGATTACGTTTTGATCCATTCTGCTCAGCCGCTCGAGAGCCCACGTCACGCAACGGGTGCTTTTCATGCTTTGGCTGGGCTTGGATCGCACAAAAGTGAAATGGCAGAGCGCCGGGATGGCACTTCGCTCGAATCCCGCGTTCGACCAGTTAGAGCGTCGAAGGACGACATCGATGCTATCCAGGCTCGTGGCCCGGTTGTTCTTTTACGCAATATGGCGGATCCTCAGCGTCCTACATGGCATGATCCGCAGGCGCTTGCTGATGCATTTATGGGGGTGTTCAAGCTATGTCGTTCACCACGGAGGTAAAAGAGGAGCTTTCTCATGTGGAGCCAACGTGTTCGCATTGTGATGCTGCGACGCTTGCTGCACTGATTCGCATTGAAGGCACGATCTTTCTTAACGGTCCTGGTCATTTTCGTCTAGAGATTTCGACAGACGTTCCGCAGGTTGCCCGTTTCATCATCAGTGCGCTTCATAGCATGTATTCGCTGAAAACAGATCTTACTATGCGTCGTAGCGTTTTGCACAAGACACCCAACTGGCTTATTGACGTGCCCGCCCAGCCTGGCTTGAATGAGGCGCTTTCCGAATTAGGCATTGTCGGCGAAAGCGGCCTGCAGCGTGGGATCGATCATGACCTCATTAAGAAAGAATGCTGTGCTTCGGCGTATCTGCGGGGGGTTTTTTTAGGGAGCGGGTTTATCTCCAATCCACGTGGCGATTTTCATTTCGAGCTTACTGTTGAGTCGCAGACCATGGCTAACGACATTGTCGAGTTGATGGAGGCCAAGGGGATTCACGCGAAGGTTGTTGAGCGTCGTAATTCCCATACGGTTTACCTTAAAAGCGGCGCTTCGATATCGGCTTTCCTTGCTTATGTTGGTGCTCATCAAAGTGCATTGAAGATGGAAAACGAACGTGTATTAAAAAGTGTGCGCAATGATGTAAATCGTCGGGTAAACGCCGAAATCGCAAATCAGGCTAAAACCGCTGAGGCTTCTGTTGATCAAATTCAGGCGATCCGTACAGTTCTGGAGCACCAGGATATCAAGTCGCTGCCTCATGCTTTGCAGGATTACATTCGCTTGCGCGTGACGTATCCTGATGCAACGTTAAAAGAACTCGGCGAAAAGGCTATTCCACCGCTCTCCAAATCGGCTATTTACCTTCGGGTGCGTCGTTTTGAGCAAATGGCTATCGATATTGGCAAATCATAGACCGACCACCGCTTGCTGAATGCCGCTTGCGGCTGCTATTCGTTCGCTTACTTCTCGTGCGTCTTGCTCTATTTCGGCAGTTTCTTTTTCAGGTACAATAAAACAGCACGTGTTCACATACGTCGCATTGTTTTTAAATCAGGCATGAAAGGGGAGCCTCATGGCAACCAAGGTTGGTATCAACGGCTTCGGTCGTATCGGCCGACTTGTTTTCCGCGCGATGGAGAAGGATCCTGCCTTCGATATCGTTGCTATCAACGATCCCGGCAGCACCGAGGCAAATGCTCATTTGCTTAAGTACGATTCTATCCACGGGCGTGTTTACGATGATGTTAAAGTCGAGGGAGACAACATCATCGTTGACGGTCACAAGGTACGCGTTTTCGGCGACCGCGAACCGCTCAATATTCCTTGGGGCGAAATGGGCGTAGAGCTTGTTATCGAATCTACCGGTTTCTTCACCGATGCTAACTTGGCTAAGAAGCACATTGAGGCTGGTGCCAAGAAGGTTCTTATTACGGCACCTGCTAAGAACGAAGACATCACCATCGTTGTTGGCGTGAACGATGATAAGTACGATTACGAGAAGCATAATATCGTCTCTAATGCGTCTTGTACCACGAACTGCCTTGCTCCTTTTGCAAAGGTTCTCATGGATACCTTCGGCATTAAGCGTGGCTTCATGAACACTATTCATTCATACACGAATGATCAGAAGATTCTCGACCAGGCTCACAAGGACCTTCGTCGTGCTCGTGCTGCAAACCTGTCCATGATTCCCACCACTACCGGTGCTGCTCGCGCGGTTTCCCTGGTTCTTCCTGAGCTCAAGGGCAAGCTCGATGGTTTTGCAACGCGCGTTCCTACACCTGATGGGTCCATGGTTGACCTCACGGTAGAGCTCGAGCAGGAAGTTACCATTGAAGAGGTTAATGCTGCTATGAAGGCTGCTGCTGAAGGCCCCCTGAAGGGTATTCTTGAGTACGTCGAGGATCCCATTGTTTCCTCTGATATCGTGGGCGACGACCATTCTTCTCTCTTCGATAGCAAGCTCACCATGGTCCTTGGTGGTAAGGGCAATCTCGTAAAATGCGTTTCTTGGTATGACAACGAGTGGGGTTATTCCAACCGTGTAAAGGATCTTGCGAAGATCATGATGCAGGCATAGGCCAACGCGCTGGATGCGAACTGTTAAGAGAGCTTTCTGAAAGGGAAGCTCTCTTTTTAATGTGAAAAGAAAGGCTAATTATGAGCAATGTAAAAACGTTTACTGATGCTGACGTTGCAGGGAAGCGTGTATTGTGTCGCGTAGATTTCAACGTACCGCTTGATGGAACTACTGTAACCGACGATACGCGTATCAGGGCCGCACTTCCCACCATCGAGTCCTTGATTGAGCGTGGCGCTAAAGTGGTTTTGTGCAGCCACTTGGGCCGCCCTGAGGGAACTGGGTATCAAGCTGAATTTTCCCTGAAGCCCGTTGCTGAGTATCTTTCAAAGGTTCTTGGCAAACCAGTTGCTTTTGCCGAGGATACCATCGGCGAATCTGCTAAGGCAACTGTTGCTTCTCTGGGCAATGGGGATGTTTGTTTGCTTGAGAACCTTCGTTTCGATAAGCGTGAAAAGAAGAACGATCCCGAGTTTGCGAAGGAGCTTGCAAGCTTGGGCGACATCTATGTAAACGATGCGTTCGGCGCTGCTCATCGTGCTCATGCATCAACGGCCGGCGTCGCTGCCTTCCTTCCTGCTTATGCTGGTGCACTTATGACCAAAGAGGTCACAACGCTTACCTCTATGCTTGATAAGCCCAATCATCCTTTTGTTGCCATTCTTGGCGGCTCTAAGGTTTCCGACAAAGTTGCTGTTATCGATGCGTTGATCGACAAATGCGACACATTGATCATCGGTGGCGGTATGTGCTTTACCTTCCTGGTTGCGCAAGGTTACACCGTTGGAACATCTCTTATGGAGCAGGACTGGGTCGAACGAGCTGCTCAAATGCTCGAAAAGGCTAAGGCTCAAGGTGTGAGCATCCTGCTTCCTTTTGATGTTGTCTGCGCTGATGCGTTTGCGAATGATGCCAACACGGTAACATGCGGTGTTGATGCAATTCCTTCCGATATGATGGGACTTGATATCGGCCCCGCTACCACCAAAGCTTATGCTGAGGCTATTGCTGGCGCAAAGACAGTATTTTGGAATGGCCCTATGGGTGTATTTGAAATGTCTTCCTTCGAGGCGGGTACCAAGGGCGTAGCTCTTGCTGTGGCAGCAAACAAGGAAGCTGATACTATCATTGGTGGTGGCGATAGTGTTGCCGCTGTTAACAAATTCGATCTTGCCGACCAGATGACTTTTATTTCCACGGGCGGCGGAGCATCGATGGAGCTGGTGCAGGGTGAAGCCCTGCCTGGCATTGAGGCGCTCAAATAAGGAGGCTCTTCATGCGTACTTATCTTATGGCGGGTAATTGGAAGATGAACAAAACCATCCCCGAAACCGTTGTACTGACTCAGCAACTCTGCAATCAGTACAATCGCAAGTGGGATAATGTCGATATCGTTCTTTGCCCGCCGGCAATTGATATCAAGGCTGCTTATACGGTTCTTGATTTCGACAAGACAAACATCTCTCTCGGTGCTCAGAATGTGCACTGGGAGGAATCTGGTGCTTTCACTGGAGAAATCTCTATCCCTATGATCAAAGATGCCGGCTGCGAGTATTGCATCGTTGGTCACTCTGAGCGTCGTGAGATGTTCAATGAAACCGATACTACTGTCAATCTTAAGGTTAAGGCATTGGTTTCTGCTGGTGTTGCTCCAATTGTTTGCGTGGGCGAGTCTCTCGCAATGCGCGACTCTGGCGATTACGTGGAGTTCATCACCGCTCAGGTTCGAGCTGGCCTTGCTGGGCTCGACGCTATCGACATGAAGAACGTTGTAGTTGCTTACGAGCCTATCTGGGCTATAGGAACCGGTCGCACTGCTACTCCTGAGCAGGCTGAAGAGGTGTGCGCTGCTATTCGTGCCACGCTTAACGCTGAATTCGGCGGCGATGTCGCTAATGCAACTCGTATTCTGTATGGTGGCTCGATGAACGCTGGCAATGTTGAGGCTCTTCTTGCTCAGTCGGATATCGATGGCGGTTTAGTCGGCGGTGCGTCCCTTAAGGCTGATTCGTTCCGTCAGCTTATCGAAGCAGCTTCTGAGGCTCAGTAGTTCTGGTATGAATTCTCTTGTCAGGCGGTTCTCTGATTCTTATAATTAGTGATTCGTGAGACTACTTAGGTAAGGATGTTACGTTGTCTATCGTTGCAATTATCTTTTCTGCTAGTTGTATCTGGCATTGGGCTTATTGTTTTTGTTCTGCTTCATTCTGGCAAGGGCACGGGCGTTTCTGACATGATCGCAAGTTCTGTTTACAACAACCAGAGTGGCTCAAGCATCATGGAAAAGAACCTCAACCGCATTACTATTATTTTGGCGGCTGTATTCCTTATCTCTTTGATTGTGCTTATGGTGGTATACCCGCAGGGTACTATCGGATAGTATTTATCTAACGGATCTTTAAAAGGCGACGCTACTGCGTCGCCTTTTTTCTTTGAAAACAAATATCTGCAGAGAGAAACGCTATCAGCTCTAAGGGTCCATGCTTCGGCGGCGTATGCCTTCGGAGTGTCTTGTTTGCTGATCTGACTCGTGTTCAATTCTGGATTGAGATTGCGCGATATGCGTGATCTGATCTTATATTTAATGCATTGTTTTGTTTGACTTACTCGTATTCGTTTGAAGGTTCTTTAATCTTGCTTTCCCTTCGCGTATTGCGTGATAAGGGGAGTGCAGCTAGTTTCGGTTTATCACCCATTAACGAACAAGTTTTATTGCAATAAAAAAAACGCTCTTATGAGCGTTTAGAAACTTAACTGGTGTCGGAGGCGGGATTTGAACCCGCACGCCCGGTAAAGTGGGCACTAGCACCTCAAGCTAGCGTGTCTGCCGTTCCACCACTCCGACGTGGTTATGTCATTTGCTTTCGCAATGCAGCGATAGATATATTACCAAAACCAAGTAAGTACGCAAGAGCTATTTTGATAATTTCTTCTGAGCTTGGTTATTCGGCTGCATCTTGAAGAAGCTGTTCTACAAGGTTCCATTCTTCCTCCGTCTCGATGGGGATAAGGGAGAGAGCCGCTAGTCCACTGTTCTCATTGAATTCGACGGCAGCAGGATCGTAGATAGAGGCATATACCGTAGTATTTCCATCCTCATCGGTTTTGTTGTCGGTGTAGACGATATACGAGCGTCCAGTTTCGGTGTTTTCAAAGGTGAAGAGGGTTTCGCATTCAACGAGCATTCCTTCAGGTGTGATTGCGTTGAAGCGAACATTTTGCTGAAACTTCGTTTTGTTTGAGTCAGTCATAGCTGTGTCTTTCCTTTTAGCTGTATGCGCAAATTGGCGACGATCTTGGCAAGCGTGATGAGATGTCAAGCACGGTCGATTTTGGGGAGATGTTAACGCCTGTCTTACAGGTCTTGAATTGGATCTATACGGCTGTTAGGATACCTCACCGCAATGAATAATCCGAATAAGACATATATATCCCTGCGAAGGCCTGTTGTTTTCGGGCTTCCTTTTGCTGTAGCACGTGTATATCTACCTCAACCTCTTTCTTCATGCCGAAACTGATGCCTTCTGTCGAATGTGAAGGTGCTCATCGGATCGTTATCGCGTTCTGACGGGCTTGTAGTCGGTTCGAAGGAAGTTTATGTTAAATAATTCTATTGCTGCTCCAGTAAGTGGGCACGTTACTGGTGCTCAGATTCGTATTGTTTCCGTTGTGGTGCTTGGTGCGTTTCTTGCACTACTTAATCAAACGGTTATGTCGCCTGCTTTGCCTGTCATTATGGCTGATTTTGCAATTGATGCGTCAACCGCTCAGTGGATCATGTCTATTTATCCGCTAGTAAGCGGCATCATGGTTCCTGTCTCGGCATACTTGATTGATAAATTCAGCACGCGAGCTTTGTTTTTTGGGTCGACCATAGTGTTTGCATTGGGTACATTGCTGTGCGCTGTAGCTCCCGATTTTCTGCTCCTTATCGTCGGTCGTGTTCTGCAGGCTGCCGGATCTGGTGTGCTTATGCCTTTGGTTTCCGTTGTGCCAATGCTAGTGTTCCCTGTTGAAAAACGCGGAACGGCAATGGGCATGGCGGGCATTGTTATGTCTGCCGGTCCTGCTGTAGGCCCAGTTGTGGGTGGTGCGGTAATTGATGCTTATGGCTGGCGTGCAATGATTGGGTCTATCGTTCCTCTTTCGCTGGTTGTTTTGCTGCTGGGCGTTTTTATGCTTAAGAACGTTGGGGAATTGAAAAACCCTAAGCTTGATATTCTTTCGGTTGTGCTTTCTACCATCGCATTCGGCGGGCTTTTGTATGGTTTCTCCAGCGCTTCGACGCTTGGTTGGGGGAGCGCTGTTGTGCTCGGTTCCATTTTTGCAGGAATTACATGCTTGGTTTTGTTCGTCGTTCGTCAAGACCGTATCGAGGATCCCCTGCTTCAGCTCGGAACGCTCAAAACGCCCCAATTTCGAGTTGCTGCAATCATTGTCACTCTAATAAATGCTGCATGCCTGGTAACCAATACGTTGTTACCTCTCTTGCTGCAGACTGCACTTGGGGCTTCCGCGTTCGAAACGGGCATGGCCATGCTTCCTGCTGCTGCGGTTGGTATTATCATCAGCCCAATCTCTGGTGTCGTTTTTGACAAGTTTGGTCCTCGTGCCATCTCCATTTTCGGCTTAGCCCTTATGACTGTATCCCTGTTTCTTCTGTCTCTTTCGACTGTTGCTACACCGATCGCTGTTGTTGCGTTGTTCTGCATGCTTCAGGCCGCTGGCCAGGCATTGGCGAATATGCCCGTAAACACTTGGGGTGTAAATGCACTGAAAAACGATATGATTGCGCACGGCAACGCTATTGCGAATACCGGTCGCCAGGTTGCCGGTGGGTTATGCACTGCGCTCATTATTACGGTGATGACCAGCGTAACTTCAACTGTGGGAGCCGATGCGAGCCTTCAGGTAGCAACAGCTGTTGGGGCAAGTGTTGCTTATAAAGTATGTGCAGCTATCGGCTTGGTTTCCCTTATTTATGCCGTATTTAGTATACGGCCCTCAAAGCAAACACTCTCCAACCCGAAGGAGGCATAAGAAATGTCTGAGATTATTTCCGAGCGTATTCCCCTTGAGGTTGAGGGGACTCCGGTTTGCGACATCATGATTAAAAAGCCGTATACCTGCACGGAGAACTGTACTATTTCTGACGTGGTTCGAATCATGGCAGAGCATGGGGTAAGCAGCTTGCCGGTGGTTGATAGCAATTACCAGGTGGTTGGATTCATATCTGACGGCGATATTATGGGTGCTATTGCGCAGCATCGTGCTCATACTATCTTCACTGGCGGAGAGGCATCGATGCTGTATTTTGATGATCAGAGCCTTGAGCAGCGCATGGATGGGCTGAAGAACCGTAGTGTTATGGAATTCGCCACACGAAAAGTAGTTTGCGCTCGTCCTGATCAGAGCATTGCGCGTGTTGCCGCATTGTTGTCTAAGAAGAAGTTTAAGAAGCTTCCCGTTGTTGACGACAAAGGAACGCTTGTGGGCGTAATTCGTCGATCCGCCATTACGAAGTACTTGTTTAATTTGATCTTCAAGTAAGGCCTGTCAGCAATATCTTGATTTGTCGGATATCGCGCTATCGGGGTGCATGTTTCAAAACGAGACGTATTTGAGTTTTAGCTTAATGATATGAACGAGGGTCGGTATTGTGCCAACCCTCGTTTTTTACGATGCCTTGAAGTTTGATATGAACATTTTCTTATCGCATCATTAGTTTTAGAATAATGCTCTTCGCTTTGGTGAACGGAGGAACTCGAACCGGGATTTCGATCTTGGTAGATTTTTTCAGTGTTGACTTGTAATGGGTGAAACAGTCGAATCCCTGCTTGCCATGGTATGCGCCCATTCCACTATCGCCGAAGCCTCCAAAGCCCATATGGTTGTTGGCAAGGTGAATTACAACATCGTTGATAGTTGCTCCGCCAAACGGGATGGCTTGGATTATTTGCTCCTGCAGCACTTTGCTTTCTGAGAATAGGTAGCATGCTAGCGGATGGCCAAAATTTCTCACATACGAGAACACTTCATCAAGGTCACTCCATGTGATGATGGGGATTATCGGTCCAAATATTTCCTCTTTCATAACAGGGTCTTCGAGCGTAACGCCCCTGAGGATAGTTGGCTCGATTCGAAGAGTCGAGCGATCTCGTCCGCCACCAAATACAATACGTGTTTTCGGTCCGTGGTTGTCAATAAGACCGCATACTCGATTAAAGTGATGTTCGTTAATCATATGGGGATAGTAATCGCATTGCAGAATGCGCTTTCCGTAGTATTGCAGCAAATACGTTGCTAGTTCGTCGGCGAAAGCGTCTGCAACGCTCTCATGCACGAGGAAGTAGTCGGGCGCCACGCAGGTCTGTCCAGAGTTGATGCATTTCCCCCAAACAACTCGTTGTGCGGCTCGTTTGATGTTGGCGTCCGAGGCTATAATGCAGGGACTTTTCCCGCCCAGCTCGAGTGTGACGTCGGTCAGATTTTCTGCGGCAGCATGCATAATCTGTCTGCCAATGGTTGGGCTTCCAGTGAAGAAGATTTTGTCGAAATGGATACTTAAGATCCAGTCGTTCATTTCGCTGCTTCCGGGAAGGCAGCGCACCAAACGCTCGTCGAAAACCTCTTCGCAAAGTTTTTGGAGGAAGGCGCTTGTCGACTGCGAAGTGCGTGAAGGCTTGAGCACTACACAGTTGCCTGCTGTGAGGGCATCGATCATTGGGACTAGCGCAAGCTGAAGAGGATAATTCCACGGTGATAGTACGGCAGCTACCCCATAGGGTGAGGCGTAGATTTTCGAGGAAGAAGGAAAGTGGGCCAAGGGTGTCGGGACGCGCTTGGGTTTTGCCCATCCATACATTTTCGATAGGCAAAAACGGATTTCGTCATACACGATGCCAAGTTCGGTGGCGTAACCCTCGAAACTAGACTTACCTAAATCATCGGTAAGTGCCTGAAGCGCTTCTTTCTCGTGCTTTTTCAAATAAGCACGTAATTTCACAAGAACGCCTCGGCGGTAATGCAGGGGCATAGTTGCTCCGGTTTGGAAAAACTCACGCATCTCATCGACTGCCGCTTGTACATCTTCGGCGCTACGGTATTCGTGGGAGGGGAGGAAGCTTGTCTTGGTTGCGATTATTGGTGCCTTCGGGGCATGTTTTGATTCTCTACTTTTTGAGCAGTTTTTTGTCGCTGCCTTATCATTCTTGCGCTGTGCTGCTGCGTTTTGCGTGGGGTGGTACGCCTGAAGCGACTGGTGCTGATTCGAGGCGTCCGTTTTGGTCGCACTGCTCATACGCCTTGCGTTCGCACTCGAGGGGTGAGCCTTTCGCTCGTCGCTAACTGATACTCTCTGCTTTGGTTGCTCTTTAGTTTTAGTAGTGGGGGTGGCTGAGGTGTTCTCGGGTGCCATCAGTATGCTGCCTCCAGGATTGTGAATGCTACTTCTTCGGTTATTTCCTGTTTATTGTATAGGGCAGCACCGTCATAACGCGCCTGTTTTGCGACAGCGGCAAGCTCTTTGCGGGAAATTCCCATTTCGGATAGCTTGGTTGGTATTCCATAAATGCGGCGGAAGAAATCATTCAATGAAAAAAGCTCTGTTTCGAACAGGGCGTCTTTGTCTGCTGCGGTTAGACGTGCGGTGTCAAGGTCGGGTTTTAGTGCGCCAAGCAGTTCCCCATACAAACCTTGATGGTATCCGTGCGTGCGGTTGAAATGTACGCAATGGGGAAGAAGGAGCATCATTGCTTGACCATGGGGGATATGGCATAAGCCCCCTAGGGAATGGCCAATTGCATGAATGAGCCCCACCATGGC
>ENA-UOOD01002510-UOOD01002510.1-human-gut-metagenome-genome-assembly--contig:-CS67-NODE-2510-length-16361-cov-4.947933_pt1 | contig 16361 bp, 25 predicted proteins | sample MGYA00242464_ERZ724011 | MGnify/ENA metagenome assembly ERZ724011 | reverse complement strand
AGGAGATCGTATTTTGGCTGCTACACGTAGCCCCCGCCACGGCACTACTGCGGGATCTGACACCGCCGAGAAAAACGGCAAAATCTCCGACGACGGCGAACTGCTTGTCGAAGAAATGACCGACGGCAACCTCCGCATGAAGCAGGGCGACGGCGTAAATCCGTATAGCAAGCTGAAAGTCGTGTACGACTACGCTAAGGTCAAACAGGCGGAAGAACAAGGTATTTTGGCCGCCGAGAACGCTCAAAAGGCGGCGCTCAGCTACCAAAATTCGCTGGCGGTACAAGCCGCCGTAAAAAACGACCTGCAAACGGTCACGGAAGTCAAAGTTGAGGTTGCGGCGATAAAGGCTGCTGCCGACAAAACCCTTGAACAGTGCATGGGTTACGCCGGGGCTGCTACATTCGCTTTTGGTGCCGATGAAAACGGCGAATTTTCGTTCTTCTTGAACGAGGACGAGGAATAGGGGGTGTGAACAATGGTGCAGTTGAGCGAGCAATATGGTGTCACTCGCCAGCCCGATACGATGTATTGGTGCGATGACAGTGAGGATCTGAAAGACATCAAGAACCCGCCGATGGGTACGAAAGCCTACATCATCCACGAGAAGCGTATCGTCATTGCCGATTCCAGTGGCAAGTTCTGCGATATGTAAAGGAGCAGGAACATGGACATTACAGCAATCGCGGTAGCAAAAGGACAGGCTACCGCCGAAGCGCAGAAGCAGGCACAGGTGGCGAAAAACTACGCCAATGCCGCCAGCGCGGCGGCAGAGGAATCCAACGCAACGGAAGTCCGCGTTAAGGTTCTCGCTGAAACCGCCGCCAAAGCTGCGCAACAGGCAGCCGGATATGCCGGAGCCGCAACCTATGCCCTTGGCCCGGATGAACACGGGCTGTTTTCTTTCTTTATGAACGAGGAGGAGTAAAATTATGCAACTCATTTCCCATCCCGCAACCGAGGAGACGTTGCAGAAAGTCGCTGCCGCGCTGGAAGCCGCCAACAGCCTGAAAGCGGCTGAACTGGCCGGCACGACTGGCGCAGCCATCTACGACAGCTTCTACGCTGCTAACGTCACCCCGGAGAACATCGACGATATGTTCGTTTCTTGGTGGCACGGCGCTGATGACGGCAACTACACCAAGACCCAGCTGCTCGCCCGCTGGTTCAATCTGTTGCAGAGCGACAAGACCTTTGGTGTCAAGTTCTACGACTTTGCAACCTCTCAGACTACTGAGGGCGAGTTTGTTGAGGACAGCAAGGCGCTCGGCGCAGCCAAGCCCAGCACCAATACCGTCGTCGGCGCAGACCCGTACTGCAAGCAGTTCGCGTTCTGGACTGTCGAGTGCGAGTATGAGATCGACACCAACGGCGAAATCGAAATCAAGTCCGTGGACAAGGTTGACGGCACGTTCACCCGCGCCGGTACGAACGGCATGGTCGGTGTCGCGCAGAAATCCGCATGGATGTCGCTGGTCGATGACGGCGTGAACTGGTGGAAGTATTACCGCACCTCTCGCAAGGCCGGTTACTTCCCTCTGCCGGAGTGCGTCGCGCCCGACGGCACGATCCGCGCGTTCATGGTTCATGCGAAGTACATGGGCGGTCTGGATGCCGCTGGCAAACCCACGTCCGCGACTGGCCTTGCCCCGCTGAACTACACCTACAGCCACAACTCGCAGATTGCCGAGTGGCGCAAGCGCGGCGCGAACTATGCCGGTATCTCCATCTGCGACATCGCGTTCCGCATCCACATGTTCCAGTTGAAGTACGGCAAAAAGGGCAACTCCGGCACGCTGGAGGGCTGCACGAGCTACAACCTCCAGTACAAGGCCGCTGCTGCAGAGACCGGCGTCACCCGTGTCCTGCTGACTGAAGAACAGGCAAATAACCTGTTGGTCGGCTCGTCCGTCATCGTGGGTGACGTGGGCAGTGGTACGAGTACCGACCGTGGCACCGCGTCCATGTACAAGCTGGCGAAGAACGTGCGCATCAAGTCCATCGTCAGCGTCACCGTCAGCGGCACGGTCTACAAGGCCGTCAACCTCGACACCGACACCACGTTTGACACGACCACCGACACCTACATTTCCACGATGCCATGGTGGTCTGGTTCCTGCGATGACGTGCAGGGCGTGGATGGCAGTCCGACCAGCTGCACCAACGGCAAGGAACCGTTCATCATTCAGGGCTTGGAGTCTCAGCCCGGCGCGTATGCCGTTGTAGCTGACATCATCGACACGCTGTCTGTGGACACTGACGCCAACACCATGACGATTGCTCCTGCGACCGTTCGTCTGGCAAAGAACATTGCGCAGAGCAAGTCCGCCAACTACATCGATACCGATAAGCCGCTGACTGTGCCGAAGCCTGCAAACTGGAACTGGCACTACATCGGCGACCTCGCTATCAGCAAGGCCCATCCCGAATTTACCACGCCGAGCATCATCGACAACGGCGCATCCTCCGGCAACGGCTACAAGTCTGCGGTCGGTTTGCCGGCCTCCGGCGGGTCGTATGAGTGGCTGTCTTGGAGTAACCTCAACGACTACTCGAATTGCGGCTTAGCCTGCGCGAATCTGAACAACGGGCTTGGCAATGCGAACTGGAACATCCTCGCGGGCGCGATCTGGTGATATGGTTTTAATCTTTGCGCCGTAATCCTCTGCTGTAATATGCAGACGCGGCAGCGCCGCGCCTTGGCGGGGGAGACCACCGCCTAAAATGGAGTGTAGCAGGTGGCCTTGGCAACGGGGCGGCCCACGGCTTACGACCGTGGCCTGAGTTAGTAGAATAGGGCGTCTGTCCGAAACCGAAAGCTCTCATTCTCACCAGAGTTTTTTGTTCGCGGGGTGAACGATTGAGAACCTATTGCAAGCGTGTTGATATTGAAAACCCCGCGATTGTTTCCGGGTGGATATTTGACTATTTGCACGGCGAGAAGAATCGCCCGCCGAAGTGGCGCAGAAAGGACTACCAGCTGTTCATGGTGGAGTGGTCCTGCTACTCGCTGGGCGAAATCAAGCTGGCGGTCGAGTACCACAACCACAATATTCTCTTAGAAATTTGCGACGATACAGCGCGTGAGGTATGCGCACGGATCCGCCGCCGAGATTTACGGCTTGCACCTATCAAATTTTTCAAAAGAATTGACGGGATAAGTCTGAAAGAGCGCGACATCAGCCACGAAAGCATCATGCAGCAAATCATGGATGCCGTGGCGGTGTACGCGCTCATGCCGTTATTCAAGGCCAAAATCCTGCCGCACCAGTACGCGAGTATCAAAAATCGCGGCCAAGTGGCCGGTGCAAACAAAATTGCAAAGTGGATTCGCAGGGATAAACGGTGCAGATATTACGGCAAGGCTGACGTGAAGAAGTGTTTCCAATCGTTGAGCCGCCGTGTCATCATGCGGCTGTTGCGGCGTGACATCCGTAAAAATGCCACGCTCCTATGGCTCGTGGATTCGCTGCTGTCCACCTACTGGCGTATCGAGAACGGCAAGGTTGTCATCCTCGGCCTTGTCATCGGTACGCTGCTTTCGCAATGGCTATGCAACTATGCGTTGAGCTACCTGTTCCGCTATGTACAGGGATTAAGGCGCACCCAGCGCCGCCGTGGAGAAATCCGCGAGGTGAAGCTGGTGTACCACATCCTGTTCTACATGGACGATATATTCGTGACCGGGCTACGGGCAGCCGATGTGCAGAGTGCGCTCCGCAAGGCCGCCACTTGGGCGAAGAAAATGCTCGGTATCTCCCTGCATGACGAGTTCAAGATTTTGGGCTTTGCCACGAACGCCGTGGACATGATGGGCTATGTGATAGGCTACGAGAGTACGACGATTCGCGCAAGAATTTTCCTGCGCGCCCGGCGGCACTACCTACGCGCTGCGGTGTGGCTGCGGCACAACAAGCGGCTGACGCTGCGCCGCGCACAGAACGTCATCAGCTACTATGGCTACTTCAAGAACAGCGATTCCACGCACATCAAAGCGAAGTTGAACGTCGAGACGATTTTTGCCGTCGCAAAGAGAAATGTTTCGTTCTACACCCTTGTGAATCATCAGAAAGGACCGATTGCAGCATGAGACAGGAAACTCATTTCACCGAAAAGCCGAAAGAAATTTACTTCGAGAATTTCAGCGGCACCGCGCCGAACAAGGTGTGGATGCGCCGCAACATCAAAAAGCAGACTGTCACTCCTGAGGAGGGCGATGCCTACACCGAATACACGGCGGACGAGGTCTATTTCGAGACTTCGCACTCGCTGGACGAGGTGCAAGCCGACAAGGACACCTACTGGTCCTACGGCGAGACGTGGCAGCCCGGCACACAGGACGAGGGCATCATGGACAACAAGGAACTGACCGAGGGCTTCAACAGCCTGCAATCCGGCCAGCTTGACCTCTATGACGCTATCGCCACCCTGTACGAAACCGCGAGTCTGTAAAGGAGGTACATCATGGCATACACCTACGTTGTTCTGATTGTCCACGGCCGCCGCACGCTGGAACAGGTTCCCGCGAAACTCGGCCCCGCCGCCGTCATTGCCGAAGCCAAGAAGCGTATCGGCACCGACGTGAACGGCATCATTCTTACGCAGGAACTTTTCGACGAAAAGTTTGCCAACGCATGAGCGCCCGGGCAAAGGAGCGGCACTTGAAAAGAACGCTCGGCCTTGCGCTCGACTTGGTCGATGCACTGATTCAAGTGCTGGAAGAAAACGAGATTGATGCACTGTGGGCAAGTGAAATGTACGCACAGCTGCATTATGACGAAATGCTTTATTCGGGCAAGAAAGTAGGAGAGCGACCTGACACCATGCAGGTCTGAATCACGGCGGCAGAAATGCCGCCGATTTTTTATGGAAAGTGAGGAATAAACCCATGAAAGACGAAAACATGACCGATGTGGAATTGTCCGCAGAGTGTGAAGCTGAAATGAGCGACGGCAAGGGGGTTGAGGACGAATGAGTATTTCTGCTCTTGCGACTTACACGCAGTTGTCTCCGAACTGCAACAAGCCGCGTAAGAATCCTATTTCCCGCATCACACCGCATCACATGGCCGGGTCACTGTCCTTGCCGCAGTTTGGCGCACTGGTGGCAAAGCCCTCTCGGCAGATGTCGGCCAACTACGCCATCGCAAAAGACGGCAGTATCGGCGCGTTCTGCGACGAGGACAACAGATCGTGGTGCAGCAGCAGCCCCTACAACGACCACCGTGCGGTGACTATCGAGGTGGCGAACGACGGCGGCGCGAGCACCAACTGGCACGTCAGCGACGCGGCCTTGGAATCCCTCGTGAAGCTGTGCGTGGACATTTGCCAGCGCAACCCCGGGCTGAAAAACGGCCTGAACTACACGGGCGACGCGCGCGGCAACCTCACCAAGCACAGCTACTTCACGGCAACCGCCTGCCCGGGCAACTACCTCGGAGAAAAATTCGCGTGGCTGGCCGGTGAGGTGAACAAGCGTCTGCTCGGCACTGGGCAGGAGAATGTCGAACTGCGGGCTGGCACGGCGCTTCACTTGGAGCGGGCAAACCTGTACGTTGCCAGCACGTCGCTTACGATTGCCGGTGTGCGCACGGGCGTTTTCTACCTGTGGGGCAAGGAAGTCGTGAACGGCCGCGTCCGCATCACCAACACGACCAGCAACGTCGGCAAGGCCGGGCGCGTCACTGGCTGGATTTCCTACGATGACGCAAAGGCGGCCGCCGGTATCAAGGATCAGTTGAATGACAGCCGTGGCCTGTCCACGATTGTCATTGATGCAGTCGGCACGGTAACGGCCATGCCGCTGTACGAACTGTGCAAGCAGCTTGACCTCGTGAACCCGGGCTACTACCGCGCAAAATTTATCGACGCGGCGAACACGGTGCAGTACATCGAGGTTGGCCGCATCAGCAGCGGTGATGCACAGGTCATCAAGCGCCTGTGCGACAAAGCTGGCATCGAGTACAAAGTCGCGGCGTAAGGGGGTGTCACCGATGAATGAATGGGCCGTCGTAGGCGTAATCGTCGTACTGCTGGGCTTGCTTGGCACGGTGACAGCCCCCATGATTAAGCTGAACACAACGCTCACGAAGCTGAACGATAAGTTCGAGACTTTGGATAGCAAGCTCACCGATGCGACCGAAAGCAACCACGATTCCCACAAACGCCTGTGGGAACACGAAGAAGCGCAGGACAACACGCTGCATAACCACGAGTCGAGAATCCAAATTTTGGAGGGTCATGCCCCGCGTCCTGCACATTATCCCGAGAAAGGAGAAATCGACCATGAACATTAACTGGAAAGTCCGTTTGAAGAACAAGTCGTTTTGGCTGGCCCTCATCCCGGCGGTGCTGCTGCTTGTACAGGTGGTAGCCGCTGTGTTCGGCTACACGCTCGACCTCGGTGACCTCGGCAACAAGCTGCTGGCGGTTGTCAACGCAGTTTTTGCTGTGCTGGCAATCCTTGGCGTGGTGAACGATCCGACCACGGTGGGCATCAGCGACAGCGCCCAGGCGTTGACCTATGAGTACCCCAAAGAATCCAGCGTCATTGAAACGCAGGCCGCCGCCGAGGAAGATTCCACGGTGCTGCACCTCAAAAACAAATCGTGGCAGGAATTGACCGCCATGGCCGAGAGCCTTGGTGTCAACGTCTGGCCTGATGATACCGTCGAGACTTTGGCAACCCGCATTGCGAAAGCCGTAGGCAATAAGCAGTAATTGAGCGCCCCGACTGCCCGGAGAAATCCGAGTAGTCGGGGCGCTCTTTTGCTGTCCGAAAGATGTCCGCGGACGCATCCTAGGACGAACTGCGGATGCTGGAAGAAAGGCCGGAAATCTGCGTAAATCCTGCGTAATCTGCAACTGTCCACGGAATGTCCTATGGACCCACTATAAAATGTCCACGGAAAATCCGCCACTACCAGCACCAGCACCATACCAGCACCATACCGTACCTAACATTAAGAGGAAAAAATTGAAAAGCGAGATTTTTTCATCCTGTTTGCAGAAAAAAACTCGCAATAAGGTGACTCGAAAATTTTCCGAATGTCAACTTTGCGGGAAAATGTTCCGATTGGCAATATTGCACAAATAAATCACTCTATTTTCGGTTAAATTGGCAAAAAACACTTTACAACGTCGATTTTGTCCTATATAATGATACCAAAACATACAAAAAGGACGGTGACACGTTATGTTTTGTAAATAAAAAGACCCGCTGGCCTGAGAAACCAGCGGGCGGAGATGAAAAATGCCGAAAACGGCGGTACGATGGTACCAACATCGTACCCACAGTATACCAAACTGCGAGGGATAAATCAATGAGTGAACGAGAAATTCTTATCAAGGCGAGGGCGGATGCCTTGCGCGATGTGGGTGTGCTTTTGCAACTGGCCGCCGAAAAGCCGCCGCAGACCGTACAGGAGTCAGATTCTATTATTTGCGCATTGCGAGATTTATTTAACCTGCGCTTTGCGGAGTTGGAGAACTGCATGGAGAGGAGCTGCATAGAATGAGACTTGACAGATATGTGGACGGACGAAAAGTGTCCAAGTGCGCGGTGTTTACCAGCCGGGCCGGAAATCAGATTATGGCTATCACGGTCGAGGGGCAGGTCATGCTCGCCTGTTGTGATGTGTGCCGCTGCTTCGGGGAGCAATTCTCGCTGGACAGCTGCCGCCGCGAGGATGTAAAGCACTATGTCTGCTTCGATGCGCCGCGCGGCCGCAACGGCGTCGCAAAGAAAACCATCTTCGCCCCGGCGCGGCTGCTGATCGGCTACATCAGAACCCGCTACCCGAGGAAAAATACGGAGATTGTGAGGTGGATTCAGACCGAGATTGTTCCGGCCATGTCCTACGAGCAGAAGCAGGAAACGGAAGTGGCCGAGAAAGCACCCGAGAGCAACAAGCCGAGGGCGCTGCTTATGTCCTATATCGAGCAGGCTCGGCTGATTCTGAATCTGCTGGAAGAACAGGCCAAGATGGTCTAAAAAATATTTTTTTGCCGGACGTTCCCCCAAAAGGAGCGTCCGGCATTTTCTATTTGCGGCATAGACACACCATACGCAAAAGTTGACAGCTGGCAATATACTTTCATTACTTGCCACACAAAACGCGCCACAGGGCCTTATTCGCGGGCTTAGAGTTTATTTAGCCCTCATGTAGAGAAGTGCAGAACACAGAGCCCGTTAAGTGACACAAAAACGCAAAAAATATCGTAGGTAGGACACAAAAACTATTGACTTTCCAGCTGTCAAATAGTATAATGATAATACAAAATAATTTCCAGATGGAAACTTACAGAGATGGACGGCCAGTGAGATGACGGCCACACAGAACCGGGCAGGAGGTTAGAAATGGACGATTACATGAACAACGACCAGTACAACGTGTTCCTTGAGAACATCGCAAAACTCATTGAAGCAAACGCAAAGACCGTTGAAGAAGCCGCACAGATTGTGCGGGAATCCAAAGTACAGAAATAAAAAATAGGCTTTTCCCCACACCGACCAAAGTAGAGAGGAAAAGCCAGAAGAACAATAAGGGCGGCGACGAGCCTGCCATCATCGTCGCCCTTTATTTTATCAGAAACGGGCAGGAAAAGCAAGGGAGAATGAAAATGCGTAATTACATGAAAGAGTATCGGGAAGCCCTCGATGAACGCAGCCTGTTTGAGTGCGGTTCTGAAAAATGGAACGCGGTTGATGAAAAGCTCGACGGCATCCTGCGTGACGGTACCGTGGCCCACGATGACAGAATCGTGAGGGAAGTATGTGAGTGCATCGAACAGCTGCTCGACCTTGGTAGTGATTGGGACGATGTGCTGGTGCAGAAGTACGTCAAACTCCTTGATGACAATGGCTACGGCTACTTGAACGACAACACCAAGAAAGTGTACGAAATCGACGATGTTGAGACGATGAAAGGCTTTCTCGAAAGAACCTACGAAAAGGTGCAGGAGTTACGGAATGAATTGTCAAAGGATTGTGACCCGAACACCGATAGCCGTATCCGTAGTAAGTGGAGAAAAATCGAGAAGAGTATCGACGACATGGGCAACGTCGCAAGTAGAGTTTGGAGATACTACGAGGTATCCCGCGATAACGGTAACGACTGCATCAACATCGACGATGTGGTTGGGGACATTGACGTTTATCCTCTTGTCGGATGTTTCCGGGATTTTGGCGTTGAGCACTTCACATTTTCTTCTACATGGAGCAGCGCTGTCAAAACCGCATGGCTGTTCAAAATGAACGGCTGCGAGGTTGAGGGATTGGTAGAGGTCAACGGAAACACGAACTACATGACCGGCAAGCATGAGAAAATGCCCGCCTACAAATTCGCGGTGAAGTGGGGGCGTGAACAATGACAAAATTCGTAATGACCGACTTGCCGGCAGGGCATCCGGCACAGAAAGCAGGAGCGACCATCAACGTACAGGCGATGGTGAACGTAGACGGCAGCGAGGATTATTTCTACTGCGGCAGCGGCAAATTCTGCAAGAACCGCAAGGAAGCGGACCAGTGGATTAAGGACTACTTGAAAGGCAAGGTGTGAAATGGGAATGATGCGAACATGGGCCAACATCAACGGAAAGCTGGAATTTATCGGCTTTTGCTCGGCCCGCGGCGAGGAATGGGTGGACGGCGGCGACGGCTATATGTACAGCGGGAACGACGTGGCCGAACTCTCCTGCATGAGCTACCACGAACTGCGGTCTATCGCAGAAGCCGAGGAAGTTGACTTCTTCCCGGATGACAGCCTGTACGGTTTGGCCGTCAGAATCGCAGAGCGGCGGGCGGTGCGCCGGTCATCACAGGTTCAGACTGGGTGTACCGCGAAAGGGTCCTCATGGGGTGGAGCACGCTGGCGGTGTTCCGCAGCGGAGTACGGACAGGAAGTGAGGTAGCAGAAGCATGAACGCAGAGCAGCAGGAGAGTATGCGGTACGCGGATCTGATGATGGAGCTTGCAACGCAGGCAGCAGACGAGAACGGCAGAATCAGCTACTCCGAAATCGAAAAGCGGTGCGGCGCGGCCGAGGTTGACCCGTGCTCGATGGCGCACGATTTGTAGAGCGAGGAGTACGAAATCGACTACGGCGGCGAGGCCGCACAGGTATAAAAAATCGGCAGCCCCACGGACAGGAGAGGCTACCGACAGACCAGTTCCACAGCAGTCACGAAGCAGAGAGGTCAACTATTATGTTAGACCCTCCGCGGCAAAAAGTCAAGGAGGACGAAATGAAAGTAGCAGAAACTTACGTACAGATGAAAGAATGTCACCAAAAAGAGGTGAACGAGTTCCCGATGATGTGGGCATTCAACAACGACCAGTTCGCGCAGGGCATGAAGAAACTTGGCTTGCAGGAAACGGACACCGACAAGATTTATCGGATTGCGCCCGGCGGCTTCATCCGCAAGACGGATGCCGACAAGCTGGACGAGATGTTCACGCGCCACACAAAGGAGCGCAAGGAAGCTATGGCGGCGGATATTGACGGCACGGGCTACCTGTTCCAGATGTTCCGCTACGAGTTGGCAAACCACGAGTACAGCTACACGGGGGATGCCGAGGAGACGCTGGATGCTTTGGGCCTTACCTACGGTGACGTGAACAGTTCTCCGGCAATGCGGGTGGCCCTCAACGCGGCGATTAAGGTGGTGTGCAATGACGACTGATGATGTGGCCGCCGCTGTCATCAAGCGGCTGATTGGGAAAGTGGTAATCCACCGGCTGGATGCGTACTCGACGAACAGCATTTATCTGAAATTTGACTACGGCATCGTGAACAGCCTGCGTATCAGCGACCACGAGGGCAAGAAACATTTGTCCTATCGGTACAATATCCTGCTGGATCAGCAGGTGCGGGAAGTACGCCACATGAACGGCTATGACCGCATATTCTACCCGCCGTCGATGCTGGATAGGTGCTGTGATGAAATCCTCGCAGCGAAAGAGAAGAAGTTGCAATATTACGCAGACTATGAAGCCGTTATGAAGAAAGTCCGGCGCGACAGCGCATACGCGAGAGGGTTTTGGCAAAAGGCGTGGGAGGTGTACCCCGATGAAGCATAAGAAGCCGATGCCCAAGACTGATATGTGCAAAATCTTCATGTGCGATAAGCAAGGAGATCGCTACTGCTGCGCATATTGCAGGATGTTCTCGGTGTGCAGGAATCCGTGCCAGAACCGCCCGGAAGTGTGCGGATGCTATGAGAAAAAGGAGAAAAAGAAATGAGCGAGAGCAATTTGGTTGTCCTGCCAGATATGCAGGCGGTAGAAAATACGGAGCCAGAGGAAATCAAGGCGCAGGAGGGCATTGTCTCGGCAGCCAGCAAGAAGCTGGACGAGGAAGAAAAGGCGTTTGTCGGCAGCGGCCGCGCAAAGATGATTTTCCCTCATGTGGTAAAGACCCTGCGGGGATTCATCGAGGAAGATGACCACTTTGCTGAGGTGTTCGCCAACACGGTGCGCACTGTCTCCGAGTGCTGCGCGGCCGTCGTGGATAAGAGCGGCGACGTTATGTCTGACTTGGAGGTGTACCGCAAAGCGGTGCAGTTCTATTTCCCTAACGCGGACGTGGAGTTCAAGATGAACGTCCGCATCACGGGTGCAGCACCCAGCGAGGAGGAGATGAAGAAGCCGGCAGACATCAAGGCGGAGCCCGAGAAGCCGAAGCCCGCCGCAAAGCCCACGCCCGCCAAGAGCGCGAAGCCGTCCGACGCGGAAAAGAAACCCGCGGCGGCGGAAGAAAAGCCGAAGCCGAAGATTCCGCCGCGCAAGAAAAAGGCGTTTGAGGATGATTCCATGCAGCTGACTTTGTGGGGGTGATTTTGGTGATGCTGGCCTGTAAAGGATTTGAGCCGGGGCTGGTGGCGACGCACGGCAGCGGCGAGTACAAGTACCATCCGGGGCTGAACACGACAGAAAAAGCGTTCTGCGCGCAGACGGGTTTCCATTGCGCGGAGAATCCGCTGGAATGCTTCAACTGGTACCCGTGGGATGGAAAGAACGAGTTTTGGCTGGTCGAGCCGAAAGGCGACATCGACGATGACGGCAAGAAAATAAGCTGTACAGAACTTTTCTTGGTGGCGCGGCTCAACGAAATGCGGTTCCTGCGCTTTGTGCAAGCCTATTTGCTGGGCCACCCAGAGTGTGAAGAGAACTGGACGCACAAGAGCAGCGGCCCGATTCACGTCTACAAGGACAAGAACATCTCGGCGGCGGGAAAGTTAGGCGACTACATTCTGTTCATCAACATGTTTATGAAAGGCATGGCCGCCAGCACGATTATTCACATTGACGGCAAGAAGTATATGCCGGACACGATGTACACGATAGATAGGGATGGCAAGGTTTATGAAAAAGAGTGAAGAACTGGAAAAGCTGTGTCCGCCGCCGAAACCGTCTGAAATAGCAGGGCTTAGTCTGACGGCAGCCACGGCCATGGTGAACGGTCGGTACATCAACGGGCAAGTGATGACCGTGGCAATGTGGGACGGCAAGAAAAATCCACTCGTTGTGTGGCGGTTCTGCGGCGACTACTGGACTGGCGTTCGCCGCAACAAGGAAACGTACTTGCCCGCGTTGAGAATTGAGAGTGTGTGCCAAGAGATGAATCGGCACTCTATCCCCGTATCGAAAGAGGACGACACGAGGATCCGCGCGTACTTCTGCAGCGTCAACTATGCCCGCATCGAGGACGTTATCCGCTACGGCCAGTGGCAGAGTAACGAGAAGAAAAAGAAGCGCCGCGAGGAACTGCGCGAGCATGGTCTGAAATACTGGATGTCTCGTGAGCCGGAAGAGCCGAAAGACTTTGAGCAGCGGATTCGCCGCGCCAACAGCGACATCATGCTTTTGTGGGTGGGCGTTGAAACGGAAACCGAGGTGGATGCAGCCGGCCCCCATAAGGTGAAAGTGCAGAAATGCCACTGTGACGCATGCGGTGCGGACTTCAAGGACTATGGCCCGAAATTGTACGCACACAAAGAGACGGTGAAGTGTCCGAAATGCGGAGAGGAACTGATCGTCCACCTCACGCGGTACGGCGCGAAGAAAAAGAACACGAGCAGGGTGTTCTTGTTCGGACAGAAAAATGCGGACGGTTACTGGCTGAAAGCCTACAACGTGTGGTTCGACTACACGAGCAAACGCTGCACATTGGACGTTACCAAGCGCGAGGTGTACCTGCTGGGGCCGAATATCCACTACGGGTACAACTACGACTGGCACGGCGACTACAACTACCCGGTCATGCGCACGACGTTTGCCCCGGAAAGCCTGTTTGTTGGGTCTATGTACACCGCTTTGATAGGGGTTGATGAAAAACTTGTTGACGAGTTGGACGATTTCATGGACATGGACTACGGCGGCCCGTTCTCGAAAAAGAACAGGGAAAAGTACAGCTTGACCTCGAAGTTGCTTTTGTGGCGGCACACTCGGCATATGCCGATGGCAGAATCCCTTATCAAGACGGGGTGGGGTGAGTCGCTGCTGCGGGTGCTTGAAACCCGGCGCGGCGACATCCAGCAGCAAATCAACTTCCGCAGCAAGACGTACTACGGCGTTTTCGGCCTGAACCGAGCAGAACTGAACGCTGTCGGCGAAAAGGACTTTAACAAGGTCTGCAATGCGAAAAAGTGGAAAGGGCAGGGCGTGGCAATCACGCCGGAAAACATGAAGCAGCTGGCCGAGGTTGTTTCGGACTACACGCTCATGGATCTGTGCGAGAAATACGGTACGCGGCCGACGCTTAAATATCTTCGGCAAGTGAGCCGCCGCGCCGGGGCAGTCAACGGAGAAATCAAGCGGCAAATCGCGTATGACTGGGAAGACTACATCCGCATGGCAAAGAAAGTTGGCGTGGACCTCAAAGTGGAGTCGAACCGATACCCGCTCCAGCTGGCCCGCCGCCACAATGAGATGATAGCGGTCATCCGAGAAAAGGATGCAATAGCCAGCGCGGAGCGTCGCCGGGAAATGGCCGTGAACTTGGACAAGAAGTTTGGCGTGGCAAAGGTGATGAAGCGCATCCGCAAGCTGTATGAGTACAAGGGCGAGAAGTACAGCATCATTGTTCCCGCTGATCTGTTCGACATCGTGAAAGATAGCACGTTTCTCGGGCATTGCGTGGCGAACACGAACCGCTACTACGAGCGCATCTCGTCAGAGGAAAGCTACATCGTGTTCCTGCGCTACACGGACAAGCCAAGCCGCCCGTGGTACACGCTGGAAATCGAACCCGGCGGTACGATTCGGCAGAAGCGCTCGTACTCCAACGAGCAGTATTCCGATCTGCAAGAGGCCGTTCCGTTCTTGAAAGAATGGCAACAGGTGGTGCAGAAACGCATGGACGAGAAAGAGCGCAAGCTGGCCGAGGAGTCGAAAGAAAAGCGCAACAAGGAATTTGAGGAATTGACCGTGAACGGAAACATCATCCACACCGGGCGGTACGCCGGGAAACTGCTGGTTGATGAACTGATGAAAGACCTTATGGAAGCGGCAGCCACCGCGTAAAGGAAAGGAGTAAGCTATGATTTTTGAGAAAGCAGAGATTGGGCAGAAGCTAAAGGCGCTGAAAGCGGCTGTTCCGCAGTCGCGGAGCGCAGGAGCAGAGTCGATTACGCAAGGGGTGTTGTTCGAGGGCAACACGATGGCCGCGTCGAACGGTGTCATCTACGCGCAAGCGAAGATTCCGTACAACATCGCAGAGCCGTTTATCCTACCGCCGAACGGCGTTGACCTCATTTGCGGGCTGGATGACCCGCAGGTGTCTATCGAGAAAGACGGCGACAACGTGAAAGTGGCCGGGGCGGGGAAGAAGCGCGCAAAGGCCACGTTGCTGACGGGAACTATCGACAACTTCATGCGCATTGCACCGCCGCAGCAGGGGATGCGAAACGTGTCCGTGGATGCCGAGGAACTTATCGCCGCCATCAAGCGCGTGGGCTACGCGGTGTCCTTGAATCCGAACCGCCCAGCCATGACGGGGATTTACTTCAAGGCCGAGAACGGAAAGCTGAACCTCGTTGGGTGCGACGGCTCCCAGCTGGCAAAGGTCGAGTTTCCGTATGAAGAAGATTTCCACTTCATCCTGCCCAACGAGACGGCGAAGAGCCTGGCCGCTCTCGACCTGCACGGCCAGTGTCAGATTACCGGCGACCACAAGAAAGCGGTCTTCAGCACCGAGGACTACACGCTGACGACCAGCCTTATTTGCGGCGAGTACATGAACTATGAGAGCGTCATCCCGAAAGCGGGCAAGTACGATGTCGTGTTTGACCGCGACAGTCTGCTGGGGGCCGCCACGCGCGTCAAGAACTTGATGGACTTGAAGCACCGCGAGCCGGTGGTGCTGCACATCGACGGCGAAAGCTGCTACATCACATCCCGGCTGACGGGCGTTGAATTCCACGAGGACGTGCTGTGCCAAGGCACCATCCCGGAGCCGATGAACATTGCGTTCGACGACATTCTCCTGCTGAATGGGATTAGCGCCACCAAAGGTGAGGGCATCAGGGCACTACTGAATAGCTCACTCTCACCTATGAAGATTGAGAACGAGGGTTTTACGGCCCTTGTACTCCCGGTACGCATGAAAAATAGAGCATGAAATGAGGTGTTTTTGTGTCCGCTAAAATTGACAAGGAAACGAATATCGGATATAATAAAATGAATTGTGCCGACTTGGTTCGCGCAAGGATGAAAGACACGGGAACGGCACTTCACGAACTGGCCGAAAAGATGGGTTACAGCCGCCAGCGTCTCGGTAACAGATTGCTGAGAAATAGCCTTACAGCGGAAGAATTTTGCGAATCAATGGCTATCATGGGGGCGACCGTCAAGATCGAGAAAAACGACGGGCAACAGAACTTGCTCTGGGAGAGAACCCCCAGCGTGGGCCCGCCGATTTGCAAGATGTGCAACGGCTATGTTTGCGATACAGAAAAAGCTGACTCGCTGGCAGCGAGTTTTACCTGCCGGAAGTACCCAGAGGGCATCCAGAACCATTTCGCATGGGAGTTGTATCAAGACCGTTCGGGCTTCTATTTCGTGGTAGTTTACAGCGATATTCCGTCCTGCCCGACGAATGTTTATACAGTGACCCCCGAGGAAGCCGAGTGGTACCTCGAACACAATATACTTTGAAATTCTGAACGATGAAACGTGAAAAGGTGGTAAAATGGCCGTAAAGGTAGAACGAATTGATTATAGCCAGATGGAAAATCGGGAGAAGTACCAAGACATCATTATGCAGTATTACGACCATCCGCCCCTCGTATATACTCGGAGTTACGGATGCCAGCAGAATGTCAATGACGGTGAAAAGATCAAGGGCGTTTTGCAGGATGTGG
>ENA-UOOD01002499-UOOD01002499.1-human-gut-metagenome-genome-assembly--contig:-CS67-NODE-2499-length-16399-cov-9.265908_pt1 | contig 16399 bp, 8 predicted proteins | sample MGYA00242464_ERZ724011 | MGnify/ENA metagenome assembly ERZ724011 | reverse complement strand
CACTACACTTTACTTAAGGTATTATGCACTACACTTTACTTAAGGTATTATGCACTACACTTTACTTAAGGTATTATGCAAAAAGCCCTGTCGCAGAAACGACAGGGCTTTTTGTCGATTACGCCGTCGAAATCCGGCGCATCGAATACAAGGGTGGATACTTATGAAAAGTTAAAAGCTATATTATTGAGCTGTTTCCCAGACGATATTAGCGTTACAGCCGGTGTCCCAAGTGCTTGCGTATCCGGTTGGGGCAGCCGCTTTGCCTTCCATTATTATGGTCTGAGCAGCCGTCCAGCCGTTAAACGCATTCTTGCCGATATTGGTAACGGCTACAGGCACGTTTAGCGTCTTAATTGCTATACAGCCGTCAAACGCCGATTCATATAACTGCGTGCAAGTAGCAGGCAGGTTGATCGACTGTAAAGCGGCGCATCCCTTAAATGCATTCTCGCCTATTCTAAACTCATTTTCGCATCCGGCGGGGAAAATCACCTCTTTAAGCGCAACGCATCCTTCAAACAAGCTTTCTCCAATACCATAAAATATTGCGATAAACGGGATTGAGGAAGTTTTAACATACTTACTTATCTCGATGCTCTTAAGCGAAGTACATCCCATAAAGGCTTTATTGCCGTACGTAAAGCTCTTAACCAGACCATCGGCATACTCGTCCTCGATGGTCACAGTCTCGAGCTTGGTACATCCGCTAAAGGCTGCGACGCCTATACACGGATCGCACACGTCTGCCGTAATGGGGAAATGAGGCGGTGTAGGTTTGACGAATGTCCTCTTCTCTACGATGTCTCGGAGTCTCCAGGGAAGCTCGAGACCGGTAAGCGAAACGCAACCTTCGAAAGCATAATCGAGCACCCTGAGTGTTTTAGTTCCTCGTTTATCAAAGTTCACGCTCTCGAGATTTACGCAATCTTTAAACGCCCTGTCGGCGATAAGCGTAACGTTTACTCCGATAGTTACGCTCTTAAGACCGGAACCTTGGAATGCGCTGCTGCTTATCGTATCGAGCGCTATCGAAAACTCTATGCTCTCGAGCGAAGTACATCCTCTAAAGGCAAATTTACCTATCGAAACAAGACCGCCTTCGCAATTGACCTTTTTAAGATTTACGCAGCCGTCAAACGCATTTGCGGACACCTCTCTGAGTCCGGCGGAAAGCGTAATGCTTCGTATCATCGAACCTGTAAACACGCCGTCGTTAAGCGCAATAACGCTTTCGGGTATCGTCACGTCGCCGTCATAGCCTAAGGGGAACAGCATAAGCGTGGTCATAGCTGAGTCGTATATAGCGCCGTCCTGCTGCATAAGGGTGTTGTTGCCGTCCATCAGTTCGACGCTCTGGAGCTTGCAACCGAGGAAAGGCGACGCTCCGAATACGCTGAGCGTAGCCGGGATATATATCGAAGTAAGTCCGGTGTTACTGAATGCGTAATCGCCGATACCTTCCAGTATTTCCAAGCCGATCAGCTCGGTAAGAGAGGTACATCCGGCAAATGAATAAGCACCTATAGCGCAATTAACTTTGTTTACGGCGTCCATATTTACTAAGTTGGACGGGAAAACAACTTTGCTTAAGTTTATGCAGCCACTAAATGCCGATTCGCCTATGGTAATCTGGTTGTAGTTTTCGGCAAAAGCCACCGACTCAAGTTTTTTGCAGTCTCTAAATGCTTCCCTACCGATTGCCGGAACTTCACCGACGTTAGTAAGCGAGGACGGCAATACCACTCTTTCGAGGCTGTCACATCCGTTAAACGCATAATCGCCGATGGCGGTAACCGTATTGCCGAGCGTAAGATTTTTCAGCTTATCGCAACCGTCAAACATTCTGTAACCGATATCGCACGCAACGTCCGCTTCTTCGAGCGCAAAGCAACTTATAAACGCATAATTGCCCAAATCGACTACGGACGAAGGCACTACTACCTTCTTAAGCGATGCGCAGCCTCTGAATGCACTGTCACCAATAGAAATTACGCCGTCCGGGATAACAACTTCAGTAAGGTTGCTACACTCACTAAAGGCATACGATTCTATCGAAACGAGCGACGAGGGGAACTGAATCTTTTTGATACCGTTTGCCTTTCTAAACGCCTCTCTGCCTATTGTGGTTATGCCTTCGGGAATAACCAAAGTTCCGTCTTCGTCCACGGTCGAAGTCGTTTCCTGATATGCGTACTCGGAAATTTCGGTTACGTTCTTAATCAAAGCGTTTATATTGGTAACCGAAAGCTTGGTGCCTTTAAATGCCGTGTTGCCTATCTTAAGAATTTCTCCGCCTTCCTCTATAGTTACCGCTGCAAGCGACTTACAATAAATAAACGCATTGCGTTCGATTTCAGTCACGGTAGCGGGGAGATGTATAGACTTAAGCGCAGTGCAGAAATTAAATGCTTCTGTAGGTATAGAGGTAATTATGCTTCCCTTCTCAAAGGTTACACTCGTAAGCGAAGTATTGTTTCTGAACGTTCCTCTCGACAAGCCTCCAACGGCTGCTACACGGGCGGGTATAACAATGGAAGTAAGTCCACTGTATCCGAATGCGTCTTCTCCTATCGAAAGGTCAAAATTGTTGCCGTCCTTTGCAGCAAGGAAGTCTATATTAGTAAGCGCATTACAGTTGTAAAATGCTGCAGCCCCTATAGTTCTTACGCTTGCAGGAATGGAAACGGAAGTAAGGTTTGACGCGCCGAAGAATGCCGACTGCGTGCTCGAATCGCCTATCTGCGTTACGCCCTCCGGCACTGCAAACGATGTGTCCGCTTTAGACTGGGGATATCTTATAAGAGTGGATTTATTTTTGTTATACAACACTCCGCCTTCGGCAACGAATGAAGTGTTACCCTCTTCTACAACGAATTCTTCGCAGCTCGTCAGACCGACTAACACTCCGTCACTAAGCAAAGCGTCTTTAGCGAGAGTGAACTTCTTTACCGCCGAACTCGAACCGAACAAACTACTTGCAGTGTCCGACTTGGGCAATTTGAATTCGATAAGAGAAGTACATCCGGCGAATATCGAAGAGTCGAGCATTTTAAGATGCGTACCCTCCGCAAAGTTTACGCTGTTAAGCAAAGTACATCCTTGGAAGGCATATTTATTGATCTCTTTGATAGAATCGGGAATATTTACGGTTACCAGTTTTTTGCAATCATAGAATGCGCTATTGCCTATGCTTACCGTGCCGCTCGGCAAAGTAAGGCTTGTTATCGCCGTTAGCCTAAACGCATAATCGTCTACGGTAAGCACTCTGTTCTCTGCTCCCTCTTCGAATTCCACGACAGCAAGATCGGCGCAATATTCGAACGCATTGCGACTTATGCCAAACTCATTCCCGTCATCGCCGACTGCTCCCGGGATCTTTATAGAAGTAAGACCGGAATATGCAAATGCGTATGGTCCTATACCGACAGTGCGAGAAGGAAGTTCTATCGAAGTAAACTTGGTAGCCTTGAATGTGCCGAGAGGGAAAGTATCGGGATAAGCAGAAATCTTAAGAGGAACTGCCGCCTGTCCTTCGGGCGTAGCTTCGAACTTAATCGAAGTAATAAGTTCGCAACTCGCAAAGGCACCTCTCCATATATCGCTTACGGTATACGGGATAACTACCTCGCCGCTTACCGACTTAGCCGCAACGATTATCTCTTTTTTTACTCCGTTCTCGGTAAGATAAAGGATATTGTTTTCGGCTACGTAATTGCCGCCTTCGTTTACCGCAATTTGACTGAGCGGGCAATCGTCCATGGCGTCTGCGCTTATTGCGGGAATAACTTTATTTCCGGCATCGAGAGCGGTAATCATATTTGCCGGCAAAACTATGCTTGTAAGTTTTTCGCATTTACTGAAAGTATCGTAGATCGTAACGCCGAGATAGCCTTCGGGCTTTTCGCCGCTCATCGGTCTAAACGTTATGTCGATAAGAGCGGTGCAACTGCTGAATGCAAATCTGCCTACGCCGAGTATCTGTACGCCGTTATCGCTTTTCTCAAGGTTAGTTACGGTGCTCGGTATTACAGCCGAAGTAAGCGATTTAGACTGCAAAAACGCATAGCTGCCTATAGTAAGCAACCCTTCGGGAAGTTCTATTGTCTTAAGCGAACTTTGCTCGAATGCCCGACTTCCGATATGCTTAAGCCCGGACGTAGCGTCCGTTCCGCCCATCTCGCTGTCGGTAAACGTAGCCTCAGTCGCCTTTACTGCGTAATATGCTCTCTCACCTATCGATTCGGTACGACTCGGAAGTGCCAACGTAGTAAGCTTAGAGCAAAGGTGGAAAGCCTGATCGCCGATAGTAAGTGCGCCTTCGCCGCCTGCTTCGTACGTTACGCTCGCAAGATCGTAACAGCAGTAAAACGCTCTGTATCCTATGTCGTTTATCGTATTAGGCACGTTAAATGACTTAAGCTTTTTACAATCCGTAAACGTCTCATCGGGGATGTTTACAAGCGCCGTGCCGTCTAAACTTACCGAAGTAAGCTTCTTTGCGCCCTTAAATACGCCTTTACCCAAAGTAGTTACGGAGGAAGGAAGCGATATAGATACGAGGCCGCTGCCGGTAAATGCGCCGTCTCCTATGGTAGTAAGGACGCTGCCTTCTTCAAAAATTATTTCGCTTGCGGAAACGTTTGCAAACGCTCTGCTCTCGATAACCTTAACCGACTTGGGTATGGTTATCGTACCTGCCGCCACGTTTTCGAACGCCGACTCGGGAATGGTTTCGATATTGCAACCTTCCGCAAATATTATCTCTACGAGTCCGGTACAGCCCGTAAATGCGTTTTTACCTATAACGGTAACGCTCGAGCCTATCGTTACGACGGCAATCGCCGAATTTCGGAACATTTCCTCGCTTATTTCCCTTATTCTGGACGGCAAAACGATATTGCCAAGCGAGCCGGTGCCCTGCAATACGCCTTTTCCGAGAGTAAGAGCGGAAGTAGAATCTTCGAAGTTTACGGTGGTAAGCGCACTCATACCCGCAAATGCGTAATCGCCTATTTCTTCGATGTTTTTGCCTATATTAAGAACTTTTATCCTATCGTTGTTTCTAAATGCTCCGCCTCGGATTTTTACTACCGAATCGATAGGCGTATATTCGCCGTTTTCGGGAGTATTCGTCTTGGAATAGAAGAGAAGCTCGGTTTTGTTTGCATTGTATATTATAAGTCCGTCGGAGCTGAAGTATGGATTATTTTCCGCAATATCGATACTACGTACGCTCGGACATGCGGCTATCGCCTCTATAGGCAACGTTTCCATAGTGGACGGAATGGTTATCGTCAAAAGTCTTACGCAACCCTCGAATGCGTCCATAGCCACGTCTATGTTTTTATTACCCTCTGCTATTACAATCTTTCGAATAGACAAGCAGTTCTTAAACGCCAAACTTCCTATCTTGGTAAGAGTGACAGGCAAAGTCAAGTCTCCAAGTACGTTGCAACTCGAAAATGCCTCTTCGCCGATTTCGGTTACCGCCGATTCTTTTTCGAATATTACGTTTTTGAGCGCATAACATCTCATAAACGCCTGCTTGCCTACCGTCATACCTACTGCGCTCGGACTGCCTTCAAACGTAAGCGTCTGAAGGTTGGTGCAAAGCTCGAATGCGTTATTCTCTATAGTAGCTACCGAATACGAAACGTATACTTCGGTTATGGAGTAATGCTGCATAAACGAACCTGCGGCTATAGTCGCTATGCCGGCAGGTATACGAACGTATCCCGTTCTGCCGCTCGGACAATATATAAGAGTATCGCCGGCTGCGTTGGTTACCATACCGTTTTTGGATGCGTACATACTACCGCCCTTAGCAATGTTTATGGTCGAAAGTTTTCCGGTGCTACTGAACATCGCCGGTGAGAACGAGCTGAGTCTTGCCGGCAAGTTTACCGTAGTAAGATTGCGCAGGTTATAAAATGCGTGGTCGGCTATTTTAAGTCCGCTTTCCTCGTTAGGATTGTCCGAGTCGAGTATGGTCAAAGTCTCGATGTTTCTGCAACCCATAAATGCGCTGGGCATTATGATTGCTACCGAACCGGGAATGGTTACGCTCGTTACATTGTAAGCATTATAAAACGCTCTCGAACCGATCAATTTCGTGCCGTCGTAAATTACGTATTCGCCGCTCTTTCCGCTCGGGAATACTGCGAGTTCCAAGCCCGCCACGTCCCGGCTGTAAAGTACGCCTTCGTGCGAACTGTATCTCGGACTAACCGCATTGCCCGTCTCGTATATGTTTATCTCTTCGAGTTTACTTGTTCCGGTAAATGCTGTACCTACTTCTATTATTTCAATAGTGTCCGGTATATTTATAATTTTGACGCCGATGGCATAAGCAAACGCTGACGCCGAAACTACGCTTACCTTTGCGCCATTGTAAGTTTCGGGTACGGTTACAGCTGCAAACTTGTTGAAATATGCGCCTTTTTTTACAGAGTACGTTCCGTCCTCTCTCAGCGTAAAACTAAGCACGTCAGTGGCAAAATATGCATACGCTTCGTAAGTGTCGGTCAAAACCCACGGGTTAACCGAATTGCCTTCGTTATCGGTAAGCTGTACGCCTGCGCCGTTTTTACCGGTATACCAACCTGCGAATATTTCGTCTGCGCTTTGAGATTCTATCGGTTCGATACGATAGTCTTCTCCGTAAATTATGTTTGCTGTGCCTACCTCGTTGTCGTTTGCGTCAAAAAGCTTTACTTCATACTTTTTGGCTGTCCAATCTGCGTAAAGAGTTATGTCGCAGTTGTCCGAGAATACTATATCCTCGTATTTTGCTCCGTTTCGAGCTGCGCCGCCGTATACGTTATACCAGCCCGCAAATTCGTACCCCGGCTTCTCCGGAACGGGCAGTTCGAGCTTGTCGCCTACTGCCGCATATATTACGCTCACGTCGCCGACGCGGCTGTCTAACATTACCATGTATGCAGTTACGTCCATGCTTACGAACTCCGACCAACCTCGGTTATCGAAATACCTTACCGATACCGTGTTTATGCCGGACTTATTCAAAACAAGCTTAATGTGACTGTCCGTCACTTTCGCCTGCGTTTCGCCGTTTACTCTTACTTCGTACATCTGTGCGCCTATTACGCTGTCCCAGCTGAGTTTGTTTTCGCCGTACTTAAGCGACGCCGCAAGCTGAAGATACCTTGCGTCGAGTTCGTCGCTCCATACCGAGTTGTTTGCGGCTTGCGCTGCGTTTGCTCGTACGCTGACGCTGTAAATATCGCCTGCCGTAAGCGATATTTGCGCAAAATCAAACGTGGTTGTACTTTCGTCGTACTCTCTGCCGTTGATTCTTACGGTATAGCCCGCTGCGCCTTCTACGCCGTTCCAGCTAAGCTGCGTGCCGAGTATCTTTACGTTAGTCGGCGAAGCAAGTACCGTCTTATTTACTTTGTAACTTACCGCCGACGACGATGCGTATCCCTTGGCTACTGCATAAACTTCCATGTTTATTTCGCCTATGCCGAAAGACTTAAGCGAATAACGATTTGCCGTTGTCTTTACTTCTTTGCCGTCGATACCGATTACGTATCCTCTTGCGTTTTCCACTTCGTCCCAGGACAAGTATCCAGTGGCTGCGTCGTAGTTAAATCCGCTTACTTTATCTAACTTTCTTTCGCATACAAACACTTCGGATACCGAAGACGCATAGCCTTCTGCCGACGCCGTTACGACAAACTTGATTCCGCCGTCGATCATCTTGCAGTTTGCAAAGTTATATACGTTGGAATTTCCGTTATGTAACATTGTGTGGCTGTGTCTTTCGTCGCCGCACTCTATAGTAAGGTAATAATCGGTAGCCTTTGCCACTTTGTTAAAGAAAAGCATACTGCCGTCCGCTCTAAAGCGAGATACTCTCGTAAGCGCTTTATTCTTATAATATACGCTTACTGTCTTATTGCCGCTCGTTATGCTTATTTCGTAATCGCCTGCGGGAGCCGAACCGAAGTTTACGGTGTAAGCCTTACCGCTTACCTGCTGCTCGATGCTCGTAAATCCCTGCGGGCCTTTTACGCTTACGGTAACTACTTCGGTAGACGCTGTCCAATGCACGCCTTCGTTATTTACTCCGGCGGTAAGAGCATTTTCGCCTGCCTTATTCCATACCGCAAAAAGAGTGGTGTTTGCGTCAAATTCCTTCTTTGCGTCAAACTCTACGGTAAGTTTTTCTCTCGTTTCGTAATCGCTTATCCACCATCCCTTAAATTCGTATCCCTCTCTCGTCGGATCCGCCGGCATGTCGATAAGTTTTGCGTTACGAGTGGTTACGGGAGCTATCGCCGCCCCTTCGTATCCGAGATCGAAATCGATTACGTACTCGGTCTGCGAGGACTTTAACTCCCATTTTGCGTATACGTTTACGCCGTCGCCCGTTATAGTCCTACCCTCGAATAAATAAGGCGTTACAAACTTATCGTCGGCGTACCAGCCGTAGAAGTCGTATCCTTCTCTCGTAGGATCTGCCGGCTTTATCGCCGTCTTGCCGTTAAGGACTTTTTGGACTTCCGTCTTTCCTTCGTACACGTTGAACGTTACGTCGAAGTATTTCTTAAATAAGTATAACTTAGATACCCCTCCGTCCGTTATCGTTACGGTCTTGTTTGCTTCGTTGTACGTAGCCGTACCGCTCGGCTCTTTTTCGTTAGCCTTGGTAAAGCTTATAGTTCCGCTTTCTATAACGTAGGTACCGTATTCGGTGCCTTTCTCGTTTACCAGCGTAAACTTATTTCCGTCGTACAGTGACAGCAAACTTTCTTCGTTTTCCGAGCCGTAGTAATAGGTACCGGTTTCGGGACCGGGAACGACTACTTCGGCAGGGCAGGCTACGACGATCATCGTCGTAAAGGCGATGCATAGCGCAACCAAAACCAAAACAAATTTGTTCTTCATTCTGCTCGTTTCTCCATGTGTGAAAATTATGCCAAGATTCGTTGCCCAAATCTTTCGCATTATACACATAATACCCCCCCCTGTAATAAGTCAACTATTTTTTACCGTTTTAAAAAATTTCACGTTTATTGAACACAATTTGATACTTTTTGACTGTAACTAGTACTTTTAATACAATTTTAAGGTAACACAAAAATACAATGAACTTCACATTTTGACAAATATTGTATGCACCTAATATAGCGATTTTGCTACGTAGTATGCAAAACCGTACTCTTTTTATTTTTTGTTATATTAGTTGTATCTCAGAGTAAGTTTTGTGATTATTAGGATAAGTTTTCGTAATTTGCACCGATTTCGGCATGTATAACGCTTATCTTTGTAATTGTTGCACCGTCTTTAACGTGTCAACGCTTATATCACGCTTATATTTGCAATTACTTCGCCCTCTTTTCCGTGCGCACTCTTATATCTCTAATTGCTGCACCATCTTTAATTCTTGCTAATAATGTAAATCGAATTGTCTATTAGCCATATAATGGTTTTTATGACTATTTTCGTATTATAAAGCCTCAATTTCTTTGAATAGTTTTGCATTTTGTTTGTGCGACCACAAACCAAAAACCTCATTAACACTTGTAAATAAACAATCTTTCGTATAAAAAGGATAATCTTTATTCCCGTTCGTTTTGCGACAAGAGTTTGAAAGTGTTTCGATAGTTTTCTATCCGTCCTTCTTTTCGTAATTTACTTATTTCCACAGACAAACCGCTTCGCTCCACTTCGAGATAATCGGCAAGGTCCTGCCTGTCAAAAGGTATATCGAAAGTGCTATTTCCCTCTTTTTTCGCCTGTATTTGCAGATAAGTCATTAATTTTTCACGGGTGGTGCGTTGGGACGTTATCTCAATTTTTTCATGAAAAATTATATTTTTTTCGGCAACGACTTTCAATAAATTAAAAATCATTTTGCTATGGAACGCACACGCACCGTTGCAGGTTTGCGTAATGCGTTTTGCGTCTATCAACATTACTTCGCAATCGCTTGTCGCCACAACGTTTATGGGAATCGATTTCATATCGGCACAAGCGAAAGATTCTCCGAATAACTGCGGCGGAACAACTCTTGCAAGAATAGTTCTGTTACCGAACAAGTCGATTCTTATGATTTGTGCTTCTCCCGACAATACGATTCCTACATCTTTCGCCTCGCTGCCTTCCGATAATATAAATTGATCTTTGGTAAATTTTTTTGTTTTTGCCCCAAGGCAACCGATCATTTTACAGAGATTGTTGCGATCCACGCCCAGAAATAATCGACACTCGGTTAATATTTCTATAAAATTATTCACAAAAGCCTCCGTTTGTTGAAATTTCAACATACATTACAAATGAATTGTACTATACTTTGAGCATAAAGACAAGCAAACGAAGTTTACGGAGGTAAAAAATGATAAGAAAAATAATTAAAATCGATGAAAAAAAGTGTAACGGTTGCGGTGCGTGCGCAAATGCCTGCCATGAAGGCGCAATCGCTATGGTAAACGGCAAAGCAAAGCTTGTTTTCGAAGACTATTGCGACGGACTCGGAGATTGTTTGCCTGCTTGTCCCACGGGTGCAATTACGTTTGAAGAAAGAGAGGCTCCGGCATACGACGAACAAGCGGTGAAACAAGCCAAAATGCAAAAATTCGGACAAAGATTGCCGTGCGGTTGCCCCGGCACACAATCCAAGATAATCAAACACGATCCGAGCACTGTCGCTCAACGCATATCGGTAAGCAGTCAACTGTCGCAATGGCCTGTACAGATTAAACTCGTCCCCGTGAATGCGCCTTATTTTGAAAATGCAAACCTTCTCGTTGCGGCGGACTGCACGGCTTATGCCTACGCTGATTTCCATAACGAGTTTATTCGCAATCGGATTACTCTCGTAGGTTGTCCTAAACTCGATAGCGTAGACTATGCCGAGAAACTTGCGGCTATTATTGCCGAAAACTCAATTAAAAGCGTAACTGTCGTACGAATGGAAGTCCCGTGCTGCGGCGGGATAGAAAACGCCGTAAAAACCGCATTGCAAAATAGCGGCAAATTCCTTCCCTGGAGAGTGGTAACAATTTCTACCGACGGTCAAATAATCGAATAAATGAATAGAAAAGCCGAGCGGTTAAACGCCCGGCTGATTCTTCTTTTTGCCCTTCAAATCGATTTTTATGCCGAAATATTCGTTAGAAAAGAATAATACGAACTCTAACTTATCGTCAGGGTTCGTATTATTCACTAATGGCGGAGAAAGTGTAACCTAAATCGAACCGCTTATGCCATTAAAATCTTAATACATTTTTTTGTTATTTCATTAGTAATTCCACTTTTTGCTTGCGTATAAATAATTTTATCGCTTGGGATTAGTTTTGACACAATTTGTTCATCATCTAAAACGATATAATTTGTAATCTCCTTGTGAGAAGATAAAAACTCGCTTATTTCTTGCGCTCTACTTAACAATGACTTGGTTTTTCCTAAAAAATCAAGTCTTGTAATCCCATAGGGCTTTAATAGACTCAATAATAACTTTATGTAGCTTGAATATAAACGCCAAGAACTTGTAAGCACTAATTTACAGCCTGTTTCATCAATAATCTTTTTTAAGTTTTTACACGCTTTATCGTCGAATTTATCGTCTTGCTCGGAATAGTTATCGCTATTATGAGTACATAAAACGCCGTCAATATCCAAAAAAAGAACTTTCATAAATTAAAAATCAAAGAAAAATTGTTCGCCGTATTTTTTCGCGACTGCAATAAATTCCATTATGTAAGGAAGTGCTTGCTCAATCAATTCTCTACAAGTAAAATTATCTATGGGTAATTTTACAATCACACGCAAAGTATCTGGATTTTTTTCACCACTTTCCCATAAAGGAGAGAATGTAAGTTGCTTGTTAATTTGTTCCTTGTTTGCAAGAATAATTCTCCCTATATCACTGTATTTATCAATAATATAAAGCCCAACTCTTAAAAAGTTATCCCTTCGAACCAAACTAATATCGACATCAATATTTAAGTTTATTTTATAACGATTTACATCAGCATAATGGTCTTTGTATACAATCTTAAAAGGCTCTCCATTTTCAATTAAAATTTGTTCAAAAGTTTTCCAAAAAACACCTAAGTCAATTCTATTCCTCATAATTCATACTCCTTTTATTTTATTTCTTGAATAACATAACCTAATTCTTTTGCTCGACTTAAAAAGCGGGGTATATTAAGAATACCCCATTGATTACAAACATACGCTTTTCCGTCAGTTAAAGAAATAATTTCATTTTCAGCCGTAAAAAACCGAATTTGATAATCTTGTCGGTTTTGTGCAATTTTAATACGTTCAAAAACACCTATCGAGCCTTGCAACGAAGAATGAAAAATTTCCGACAATTCTTTGAACGATACTGGATTTTTTACGACGTAATCTTTAACAATAGCCAAAACCAACCTATTTTTTGAATAGACAGCACCATTAAAGAGGTATTTTGTTGTATCTCTACGTTTGATTTCACCGTCAGTTATACTTGTTTTTACTGTCATTGTGGAAGTATTGTCGCTGACTACATTTGGCACACTACATATTTTTTGATTTTCGAGTGCGACCTGTAATTCTTCAACCTGCTTTTCAAGTTTTTGAATTCTTGAAAGCATTTCTAAAATTATAGTTGCATTTTCCATTTTCTGCCTCCTTGTATTTTATTATATACGGACAAATAAAAAATGTCAACTGTTTTTCAATGATAATTGTGATAATAAATGATAAATCGTGTTAAATTGTTTTTATCTTGAAATATCTATTAAAATTTATAGAACCTATCTTAATTATGTCTATTGAAAAAACTGTTATACGGTTTTTCGTATAAGCACTTTTTGAGCATAGAAAAAGCCGAGCGGTTAAACGCCCGGCATATGTTTTAGTATTCATAGTCTAATTATTATTTCGAAGTATTCGACTGAAAAGAAATATACGCACTCTAACTTTTCATTAGGGCGCGTACAATTCGCTTGTGACGGAGCGTTAGTAACGTAAATCGAATAATAGTCACTCAACACTAACCAATCTAAACGTGAATTCATCCCATATTATTTTCGTCATCGAATCTTTTTTTATCAAATATTGCACGTTCACCGTATACAAGAATAGGAACAAGCGTCATTTGTTGTAATTTTTCATAAATTTTTTGACTAACTTGCTCTTGACTTTCGCATAAATTGCCGGAATCGTCCGTGTATTCAAACTTTAAATTATATATAGTGTAATTAGAAACGCAACCGTTATTATTTTCAGTCACTTCCGTTTCGGTTAAGTCTGTTATTCTACCGTTTTCGGAATGACCTTTATGGGCAACCTCAAGTGACTTTTTACCGTCGATAATCATTTTTGCTCCGTTGCCAATGAAACCTATTGCCGCAATAATCATTATTCCGCCAATTAAGCACATAAATATTGTTCCAAATTTATCTTCAGGGTCGTATGACTTGATTCCTGAACTAATTACAAAAATAGCAATTAGCACAGCAATTAAGGCGATTACAATTCTTACAATACCACCAACCATAGTTCCGTGATTAAAATTTTTCTTTTCCATTGAATTAACCTCTTTACATTTTTGGCAAAACTGAATTATGCATTTTGACACACTTGTCTTGCTTGTTTATTATTATAGCATAAATTTCTAAAATTTTCAACCGCTATTGAGTTTGCAAACATAGAATTCTTGAAAAACTTCAAATGGCACTGTGGCGGGTGCTTGACTTATACAAGCGTAGAATTTCTAAAAAACTTCAAATGGCTCTTTGGCGAGTGCTTGACTTATACAAGCGTAGAATTTCGGAATAAATTTCAAATGGCACTTTGGCGGGTGCTTGACTTATACAAGCGTAGAATTTCGGAATAAATTTCAAATGGCACTTTGGCGGGTGCTTGACTTATACAAGCACCCGTCAAACAACTCGCTTAAACTCGGATAAAAATGTCAACTCAAAGCCGAGCGAAACGGGGCGTTCGCCGCTAAACCGATTGACGAATCGCCCCGTAATTCTTCGCTCGTCGGCATATTTTGAGTTTCATTCCTTTTATATCTTCCAAGTGTTTTTGTTTGCGTTTTGTTTCGGGCGGCGTTTTCCATGTGCCGTCCTTTTTTACTACCGCAAAAACCATTTTCCACCCCTATTCGAGTATGACTTTACTCCCCGAAAACTTCAAATTTATTCACACTTTTATCCACACAAAATCTATTCTCGGCGTATGATATAATCGTAGATGTTCCAACAATCGAAAAACGCAGATAAAACCTTATTTTTTTGCAAAAGAAAAACCTAAACCAAACACTCTCGCATTCGATTTAGGTTTCACTAATGGCGGAGCGTTAGTAACGTAAATCGAATAATGGGATTAAGTATTGTTGTCCATTATTAACTTTACAATGTTAAACAATTCTTTAAAGTTTTCAAAAGCTTCCGTCGGCAATGTTGGCACAACCTGTTCAGCAAAATATGTTTTGCTGAATTGTTCAATGGTTTTAAACCAAATTTCTTTTGAATTAGTTGTAGATATTTCTATACCATTAAATGTTTCAACAGTAACTCCATCTTTCAATATTAATCCTTTTCCATCGACTTGAGCTGTCAAATATTGTTCATCAAACATAAATTCAATACAAAAATTGTTGTATTTAACAAACTCTTTTTTTGATTCTATTTCAGGCAACAGAAAGGCGAAAGCTTTGTTGTTTTTTGATCTTTTATAGAGACCGCTTTTATCAAGTATAAAATTTTTTGATAAATCGAACGCCTTAATTCCTTGCCTATCTCTATCGAACACACCAATCACCGAATGACTGGAATCAAATCGATAACTTGTTAAGTAATTTTTCAGCATATCGCATCCAGCACTTTTGTCATCGCCAATGGCATCACAACTACAGACCTCGAAATTCATTTCTTTATCTGGAAATAATTTACTCCAAGCTGTTTTTAAAATTGATACGTCAGTCTTACCTTCCGTAACTATAACAGTTTTTTTATAAGACTCTATGATTCCCTGTAGCTGTTTGGTTTCATTTAAAGAGTTGTCTAATAGTTCTTTTTTCTCTATATACTCATCTATATACTCATTAAATAACTCTTCTTGAATTTTTAAATAACCCAATTCAATTGCAACAGATTCCTTATTTACGGATTTTTGTGACGAGTAAACAGTTGTTTCATTGTTTTCATTGAAACACCTAAACAGCTGAATATTATCGCCAGTCAAATTAATAAATGCAGGAGAATGCGATGTGATAAAAATCATCGATTTTTTTGCATATTCGCAAGCAAAAGACTTTGCCATACTAATTGCCAAATTGTATTCAACGGAGTTTTCAGGTTCCTCAAACCCCCAAATAATATTTTTCTTTGAATTTATAGCTAAATAATTTAGAATACTTGGCAAATATCTAACTCTTATACCATCTCCACGATTATCTAGTTTTATAGAGTAGTTGTCGGCAAAAATCGTATCTATTGACAATGTACTATAAAATTCAGTTATATCCTTAGGGGAAGATATATTAGCATAAATGTTAGTGGCCTTATAAAACTCATCATTTAATTCTTCAGCAGATGATTGTACTTGAGTAGCAAGAGTTTTTAAAGATTCCACGAGCCCCTTGTCTGTTGTCAATTTGTCATTGTAAAGAGTTCCTTGGAGCATATTTAAAACTTTACTAAATATTTTATTATCTTTTATCGCAGGGATATAAATGTATATGAACGAATTCAAAAATTTAGTAAGTGATGATTTTGTCCTATCATTGTATTTTATACCTTCTTTTGCACATTGTCTTGATAAATCATCTGTGACTATAGGCATAGAATCATACCTTAACCACTTTTTCGTAATAGTAAAATGTTTAGGAAGTGTTTTTGTCATTCCACTTCCTCTATTAAACGTTATTTTTATTTGGATAAACTGCTTTCCCTTAACTGAGTCCTTACGAACTTGATTAAACCTGATTTTATTAAAATTTTCTTGAAAGCTAAACTCTATATCATCGTAAACGCAGTTATTAAAGAACAGATTCAAAGCTTTTAAAATATTGGATTTTCCTACATCATTTTTTCCTGTAAGAATATTTAAATCTTTAAGTTCCGTCAAACTAACCCTATAAACAGATCTAAAATACTGTATTTCAATTTTTGAGATGTTTTTCATCTACTTTATTCTCCAGTGGTTCAAAAGATTATCTAAAGTTGAAAATTACTATTATTTCAGTTGTATTATAACACAATTGAAAACCTTTTTCAAGTCTAATTACTAGGCTTATAAATTTGACTATTTTGAAAAAACAATATATAATCATAATGAGGTGCAAGTAGAATGAATGTAGACTTATCGCTAAAAAAAGATTTTGAAAATTTACCGGAGAATTTTTGGGATTTTAAAGAACAAACCA
>ENA-UOOD01002497-UOOD01002497.1-human-gut-metagenome-genome-assembly--contig:-CS67-NODE-2497-length-16409-cov-7.930170_pt1 | contig 16409 bp, 10 predicted proteins | sample MGYA00242464_ERZ724011 | MGnify/ENA metagenome assembly ERZ724011 | reverse complement strand
GCGGGAACTCCTTCCACCGCCTGCGGGCGGTCCCCCTCCCTCGAGGAGGGAGGTCTTTGGGGAGAGGTGCGGGGGACGAGCAAGTATCGTTGAGAGGGGGCGAAGGGCGATAGGGGCGACCGCAAAGCCCCTATAGGCAATCGGCGGCAAGGCCGGAGGGCTTGACCGACGTACAATTCGATGAGATGCGAAAGGAGAACAAGATGGAAGAGAACATGGTCATTGCGCCGAACGAGGAGATCGGCGTGGAGGAGCTGGAAGAAAACCTGACCGGCGAGGCGGAACAGCAGCAGGAAGAAGAGAACGAGGAATGGATTGCGGGGATTCGACAGGGGCTGGGCGAGCTGTTTGAGGACGGCTGGACGACCGGCGAACTGGGCGCGATGACGCAGGACGAGGCGGTGCAGCGGGAAATCGCTGACGGCCACGGCGTTGTTCGCGCGGCGTGCGGCTATCTCAAGCGGATGCTGGCGGCGCCGAAAAAGGGCACGGTGCCGATTGCCAGAACGACCGCCGCGGGGACGGTTCGCCCCGGCAGCCGAATCGAACAGATGAGCGACAGGGAGTTTGCGGCTTTTTCAAAGAGGGCGCAGGAAGCGATGATGGCGGGACGAAAGGTGCGCGTGGAATGAGCGCCGGACGGCCGCGTGACCCGATGAACAAACGAAATTGAGGAGGAAGCATATGGCTTACACGAATACTGACACGAACATGACGACCAGCTCCGCCCTGAGCGCGGGCATGCAGACCTATTATAACCGCGAATTGCTGCGGACGTTTGAACCGAATCTGGTGCACTTGCAGTTTGGCGATGAGCACCGCATGCCGCCGCACAGCGGTTTGGTGATGAACATGCGCAAGTTGATTCCGCTGGAGACGAACACGAAGGCGCTCAGCGAGGGCGATCCGGGCGAGAGCGTGATGCTGGCCGAAACGGAGGTGACGGTGCAGCTTCAGCAGTACGGCGAATACGCGCGCTGCACGGACAAGCTCGATCTGACGCATTTGGACATGGACATCATGCGCCGCACGAAGCTGTTTGGCGACGCGGGCGCGCGAAGCATCGACGCGGTGGTGCGCGAGGAGCTGGCGAAGTGCGCAAACGTGATCTACGCAGGCGGCAAGGCGAGCCGCGCCGAACTGACGGCGGCGGACAAGCTGACCAGCCGCGAGCTGCGCAAGGCGGTCAAGACGCTCAAGAAGAACCATGCCCAGACGTTCGGCGGCTACTTTGTGGCGATTATCGGCCCGGACACGATGTACGACTTACAGGAGGACGAGGCCTTTGTGAAGGTCAGCCAGTATCAGGACAAGGAGAACATCTACACGGGCGAGGTCGGCCGTCTGTTCGGCGTGCGGCTGGTGGAGACGACCGAGGCGAAGATCTTCGAAGGCGCGGGCGCGAGCAGCGCGGATGTGGCGAGCGTGATCGTGCTGGGGCAGTACGCCTACGGCGTGACGAGCCTCAAGGGCGCAAAGCCGCGCGTGATCGTCAAGCCGGCGGGCAGCGCGGGCACGGCAGATCCGCTTGACCAGATTTCCACGGTGGGCTGGAAGATGGACGGTTTTGGCGCGAAGCTGTTGCAGCCGGAATACGCGGTGAGGATTGAGTGCGGGTTTAGCGCGTGAACTCCTTCCACCGAGTGCGGGAGAACTCCTTCCACCGCCTGCGGGCGGTCCCCCTCCCTCGAAGAGGGAGGTCTGGGGAGAAGGGTACGGGGAACGAGCAAGTTTTGACAAAGAATGGAGGAAAAGAGAATGGCAAATATCAATACGACGGCGACGATGAAAAAGACGAGCGCGATGCTTTCCGGCAAGTGCAAAAAGACGCAGGCAAATCTGAAAAAGCTGATGGCCGACGCGGGCTGCGCGGACGGCGAGGTGGTGAAGGTGAGCCTGCCGCTGGCACCGGGCAGCCGGGACGACGTGGTTTTTGCAGGGCTGAACGGCGTGAGCTTTTACTTTATGCGCGGGACGGTCTGCGAAATGCCGGCAGCGGTGGTGGAAATTCTGAAGAACTGCGGGGAGATGTGATCAGTTGACGCTTTCACAGTTGATCGCGCACGCGCTTCGTCAACTGGACGAGAACGCGGAGGACGTAAGCGAATACGAGGAGAGTTTCAAGGTATACGCGAACATGGGCTATGACATCGCGGTTCGCGAATACCTGAAACCGCGCCGGACGTTCTGCGTCGATGTGGACGAGAAAGGGAACGCACCCGTTCCGGGAATGTTGGTCACGCGCGTGGTGGAGCTGCGGGACGAATACGGCTACGACGTGGGCTACGACCTTGACCCGGACGGGCGCGGGCTGCACGTCTGGCGGGACGACCTGACGGGAAAGACGCTGCGCGCTGTGTGCGAGGTGGCGTTTTACCCGATGGAGGACGGGGACGACGAGCCGCAAATCCCGGAATATGCGCACGCGGCGCTTGCGGACTACATCTGTTACCGCCATCTGTCCAGCGGGAATCTGGCCAAGCAGAGCCGGGCGCAGTTCTACCAGAACAGCTTCTACCAGACGATGCAGCGGATCAGGCCGCAGGGCATGGGCAGCGTGACGCGGTTTGAGCATCTATACGAGGTCACGGACGCGAGGTATCGCAGATGAGCATTTCAGACAGCGATTATCAGGGGCGGTTCACAATCCCCACGCCGAAGGGCGTATATCAGGCGGCGGGCGACACGAACATCAACACCGACTACGCCTACCTTGCGCAGAACATCCGCACGGAGCGCGGGCTTTTGGCTTCAAGCTACGGCACGAGCCGCGCGTTTCCGGCGCTGGGCGCGCAGATTGAGACGCTGGCGCGGTTCTATCGGCGCACAAGGCCGGACGACGCGGACGTGTACGTTGCGGCGGCGGGCGGCGCGATTTACACCTACACGATGGGCACGGAGGGCTGGGTGAAGCGCTCGGAGGGGTACAAGAGCGACGTGTGGTCTTCCGTCACCTACGAGACGACGGAGGGCGGGGCGACGGTGGATATCCTGATCCTCTCCAACGCGAAGGACGGCATGGTTGCGGTATACGGAAGCGACCTGCGGGTGGAAAAGAAGGCGCTGACGATTGGCGACGCATACGCCGAGGTGAAGTTCGCGACGCTGGGACGGCACGCGGAGCGCATCTGGGGAACGGGCGCGGAAGGATACCCGGACAGCATCTTTTATTCGCGGCCATACGACCCGTTCAACTGGACGAATGTTGCTGAAACGCCGGAGCTGGGCGGCGGCGTGATTAACCAGCCGACATGGGACGGCGACAAGTTTATCGCGCTGGAACCCTTCGGCGGGTATCTGCTGGCGGTGAAGGAGCAGACGATCTTCGAAATTCGCGGCACCGACCCGAGCAGCTTCACGATCACGGAGGCCTATGGCACGGATGGCCCCGTCGAAGAGCGGAGCATCTGCACGGACAGGACGAGCATGCTGTACCTGTCGCAGAACGGAATCGGCCTGTACGACGGAAACACGCTGCGGCTGCTCAGCCGGGACGCGCTGTATGAAACGATGCGGATGCGCATGGAGGGGATGGACGGCGCGGCGAGAGCCTGCGTATGCAACCACATCTACTATCTGGCGATGTGCATCAAGGAAAGCGAGAGCGACGTTCTGAGCGAAAACAACACGGTGCTCGAATACGACACGGAGCGCGGGACGTTCATGGTTCGAAAGGGCATGCGCGTCAAGGACTTCTTTTCCGTCGGCGGGACGGTGTACTTCACGCAGGCGGACGAGCCGTTCGAAGTGCTGCGCTACGGCGACCCGGAGAGCGGCGGCTATCTGGGCGCGCCGATGGAATGCCTGTGGGAAACGCCATGGCTCGATCTGGGCAAGGCCTATATGAAGCGCGACTTTGTGCTTCGGTTTACCGCCGACGCGGACGAGAACGACGTGCCGGTTGAAATGACGATCAAGACCGAGCGCAGGGAAAAGACGCGGGTGGTTCTGCTGCAAAGGCAGAGGAAGGACTACCGGGTGAAGATTCAGGTGAGCGGCGTTCGGATGAAGCTGAAAATCAGAAGCCACGCGAAGGCGGCTGGCTGGCGGATTTACGGCGGGGTGCAGACGGAGTATTCGCTTGACGAGGTGTGAGCATGGCATTTAAGCAACCGAGAGTTCCGCAGGAGACGGGCGGGACGCTTGCGGCATACGTTCGAAACCTGACGATGTTCCTGCGCGATTTCTGTATGGCGAGCTGGAACGCGGACAGGCTCAAGGACGCGGAGATTGAGAAGATCAAAAAGCGGTTAGACGCGCTGGAAGGGAAGTGAGAACATAGCGAAAAGAACGACGACGGAGACGTTTCAATCCTCGACGACAAACAGCAGAGAGCACAGTCAGAGCCAGAGCCAAAGCCAGAGCCAGAGCACGACAAAGAAGCTGCTGGACAGCGAATTGCTGAACCAGATTCTCGGCGGGCTGGCTGGGAACATGACGGACAAGGAGATTGCGGCGTTCGCGGAAAACCTGCTGCGGCCGCAGCTCAACGCGGGGATTGAGGCCAGCCGACAGAATTTTGAAACGACGAAGCTGAGCAAGGAGCAGGAGATTGCGAACCTTGCGGCCAACCTGACGCGCGCCATCGACGAGCAAAACAGCGCCTACCGCCAGAGCAAGGCGAACGTGGAGACGGCGGCACTGAACCGGGGCATGGGCAGGAGCAGCTACACGCTGCAAACGCTCGCCAATCAGGGCGACGCGCTGGCGAAGGCTGTACGGGAGCTGACGGACGAGAACGCGCGAAAGACCGGGCAGATTCAAGACCAGATCACGCAGGCGGCGAAACAGAACAGCCAGACGCAGGGACGGCTGAACACGGACTTTGCCAGCCAGTTGGCGGCGAAGGTGCAGGAGCTGAAGGACACGCAGCGCCGGGAGTACAACAGCAACTACCTGACGGCCATTTCCGCCGCGATGGGACAGCAGACGACCGGCACCCAGCAGACGACCGGCACGACCGACACGACGGGCACGACCGACACGGCGAGCCACACGACGAGCACGACGGGTTCAGGAAGTTCGGGAAGCGGCGGAAGCTCCGGCGGCAAGAAGACGACGAGCGGCACGACGGCGGCGGTGAACGTGCGGCAGGTCAACGGGCGATACAGTCCGGGCAACACGAGCAAGATCAGATAAGGAGAAGCACATGGCAAGATGGTTTGACGAGAGAGAAGCGAAGCGTCGGCAGGCCGAACAGGAAGCGGCGAGGGCGCACGAGGCGGCACAGGAGAGCCTGCGCCCGGCCAGCGAGCAGAAGGTGAAGACCGCGCCGCTTGTGGTCAATCTGGACAAGCAGACCAACCAGAGCGCGGCGCGCGTGGCGAGCCGGATACCGGACGAGACGGAACGCGACGGCTTTCTGAACGAATACATCGCCCATGTGAAGAAGCAGAAAAGCCCGAACTACCAGAAGTACGCGCCGTCGATTGGCACGATGCGCGAGATGACGGATGCGACGGTCACGGGCGGCGTATACGCCGACACGCGGGCGAAAAACGAAAAGCAGCGGCTCAAGGAGATTGAGACGCAGAAGGCCGGAAAGACGGCCATGCTGGAGCTGGCCGAAATGCCCCTGATGGGCTTTGACGGGCAGAGCATCAACGCCAACACGGCGGACGCGGCGACGGTGATTCGCGGCATCAACGCCATTGCGGACGACACGCTTCGCGCGCGGGCGGCAAAGGCGTTTAAGACGCTGACGCAGACCGAGGGCAGCCGATTCTACGGCGAAAATGCGGACGGCGTGGGAACATTCCTTGAAAGCGCGAACCTGACCCGTGACGAATACAGGGACGCGGCAGAGGACTACGCGAACCGATTCTACGGCGACGGCAAGCACGACAAGGAAGACGCGGCGGCCTACCTCAAGGCGCGGGAGGAGATCGAGGAAGGCGCCTACTCCGACTATGCGAAAAGCCAACTGACGGCGGCGCTGGACAAGGCATACACGGGCATCACCGGCGGGGAAACGCCTTCCGCCAGCGCAGAAGGCGCATCCACCGAGGCGGCAGACGAGAAACGCGCGACCGAGGAAGAGCAGAAGAAAGAGAAGAAGCCGGGATTTTGGAGCGGCCTGACCGGAAAAGTGCCCGAGCAGGAGGAACAGGAAAAGGCCGCAAATCCCGCGCAGTCGAAGGCACAGAGCCGGATTGTTTCCCAAACGATGACGGCATCGACCGCGCCGGGCTTCCCGACGGCGGGCAAGGCGAACGGCAAAGCGCCGGAGGTGCAAGGCCCCGTTCAGATGACCCCGGAAGAGCGGATCGTCGCGCAGGGCGGGATGAGCTTTGCGGAATGGATGGCGACAACTCCTTCCGTCAGCTCCGCTGACACCTCCCTCGAAGAGGGAGGCAGGGAGCGCACGGATGAAGCAGGCACGGAAATTCGCATGCACGAGGCGCAGACCGTCGGCGAGGCGGCGGACGCGCTGCTCAAGGGACGGTATGACCAGATCGAGGGCGCGGGCAAGGATGAACTGGATCGCATGCTGGCAGAGAGCGGGAACGCGCGGCGAATGATCGGCACGCTGACGGAAGCGGACAGCCAGCGCATTATCCTCGGAAACGACATGGCCGACGCGGTGACCTACGGGAACATCGCGGCGCAGGGGCAGACGGTCAAGACGCTGTACGACGTGATGAAGAGCGATTCCTTCCCGGACGAGCTGCGGGGCGACGTGATGGCGCAGATGGTCGTATGGGCGGCGCAGGCCGAGGCAATGGAGCAAACGGGAACGCTGGGCGGCGACGCGGAGCTGCCACTGATGGAGCGCCTGCTCACCACGGACGAACACGCGATGGACGAGCTGGCAAGCATCTACGCGGCCAGAGACGAGCTGCTATTCGACAAGGCCGACATGCGCAGGGCGCAGGAGGAGGCGAGCGCGCAGGCGCTCAGCGACGCGCGCACGGCGGCGCTCAAGGGAACGGCCAGCGAGGAACAGCTCGCGCTGGTGCGCCAAAACGCGCAGGCAGGGCAGGACGAGATGAACGCGGACATGGGCTACGTCGGGCGGCTGGCGGCGGTGGACGACTATTTCAGGCCGGGCGCGAGCAAAAATGCGGTCAGTCCGTTTGACTCAAGCAGCGTGAAGCTGAACCTCGACGCGCAGGGCGTAATCGACACGGGCGACTATCAGGCGCAGCTCAGAGAGCAGATGGACGCGCTGCTCGAAGAGGACACGCAGACGGCGCTTGTGCTGGGGCTGACGCTGGACGAATACTACGCCAAGACGGGCGGCGTGGACATGAACGCGCTTTGCGAGCGCGCGGCCAGCCGCATCAGTCAGCAGGGCGCGGCGATCACCGATGAGGAAATGGCGGCGCTGGACGTTCCCTTCGGTCAGGGCGTGGGCACAAGCTACACGGCCGCCGCGGGCATCCGCGCGGGCGGCGAACAATGGTATCTGGATTTCAAGGACAGCCTGTACACGGGCTATTCTCAAGGCATGGTGCTCGTCAACGCGGCGCGCATCCAGAACCGATACCAGAACGAATACGGCGCTTACGGCCGGACGCAGTACCGCAAGGACATTGAAAGCGCGCTCGCCAGCGGGACGCTCGACGAGAATTACGCCAATGCGCTGAGAAAGGCGCTGGCCGGTGCGGCGGACGTATACCAGCTCGGCATTGACCCGATGGATTTTGAGGGGGATTTCCTCAAGAACAGCGCGGAGGTGCGCCGGGACATCGCGACGATGGAAGGATTCATGCGCACGAACGCGACGGAGGATGAATTCAAGTGGTTCGGGCGCGTGAAGGGCATGACCTACAACGCGGTTTCGGCCGGTGTGGCGGCGGGAACGACGCTGGCGACGGGCAACAGCCTGCTCGGCTTTAACACGGGGTACAGCGTCGTCGGGTTCAAGAACAACTTTGACGAGTATCTGCAAAAGGGATACGGCATTGATTCCGCCCGATATCTGAGCGCGGTGAACACGGGGCTTGACTGCGCGACGAACTTCGGCACGTTCGAAGGCGTATTGGGCAGAATGACGGGCATGAGCGCGCTGACGGAAGCCGCGAGAAGCCGGATCATCCGCAACCCGGCGGGCGCTTGCAGAGGCCTTGCGGCGATTCGAACGTTTGGCGAGGCGTTTAGCAAGGCGTTTGCCCAAAACGAATTTGACGAAGTGGTTCACGACGAATTCTTTGAAGGATTGTCGGCAAACTGGACGGACAATGCGCTGGGCGAAATCTTCCGCAAGGTGGACACCGGCGAGGACATCACGTTCACGGACGGCCTGAATATGGCGCTGAACTTGCTGAACCCCAAGAACCTTGACGTGAAGGGCGCGGCGGAGGGCGTTGTCAGCGGCGCGGTGGAGAACGCCATCGGCGCGGTGCTGTTCTCCCTGTCCGGCGCGGCGGGAAGCGGCGTGGGCACGCTGCGCGGCGTGAAGGCGGCGCAAGACCTGATGAACGGCAAGCGGACGGACGTGGAGAACGTCATCTTGGACGTGACAAAGACGCTGGGCGACGAACAGGCCTGCGCGCTGCTCAACGACTATGCGCGGCAGCAGAAGGAAAGCAAGGCCGTTGCCGAGGAAATCATCAGCGGGAAGGACGAGCGCGGAAGCGCGGCGCATGCGGCAAAGGCCAAGCAGCAGGCCGACGAGGCGCGCGCGCAGGCGGAAGCGGCGCAGACAGCGGCGGACAACAGCCGGGTGCAGTTCGCGGAAGCGAGCGACGCGGTGATGCGCGGCGACCTGACGCGGCAGAAGGAAATGACCGAGGCGCGCGTGCGCATGGGCGAAAACCAGAAAACCGCGAACGAGCAGGGCGCGGTCGCCGCGCGCAGAACGGACGAAATGCAGCAGGCGGCGGCACAGCGGCTGGCAGAGGCGAGACAGGCGGGCAGAAAGGCCGTCATCGCGGAGGACGCGGCGGCGCGGGAAGCCATGCTGGACGACCGGGAAGCGCGGATGCAGGCCATTGACAACGAGATTGCGCAGCTCGACGCGCAGCAGCAGGCGGCGGAAGAAGAATTCTACGCGGCGACGCAGAGCTATACGGAAGCGGAAGCCATGGGAATGGACGAGGAAACGCTTGGCCAGCTCGACGCGCGGATGAACGAGATCGGCGCGCGGCTGATGGCGCTTTACGACCGCCGGGAAGCGCTGCAAAACCCGGAGGCTTACGAGGCGCGCCGGAAGGCGGAGACTGAAATCGCGGCGCGGGAGCAGAAGGCGCAGGAAGAATACCAAAGGCAGACCGAGCGGGAGCAGACACAGAGCGAGATGGACGAGATCGCCCCGGTGGTCAGGGACATCCGAAGCAAGCGCATCTGGCTGAACGAACAGCAGATTGCCGAGGTGCTGCACACGACGGGACTGCGGACAATCGCGCAGGTGAACCGCCAATACGGCACACAGTTCCGCGTCAACCGCAAGAGCGCGGACGTTGACCTTGACAGCGGCTTTTTCCGCGAACTGGCGGCGCAAATCCCCGGACGGATGGACGAGGCGAGCGCGCACCCGGAGACGGAAATTCTGAATCTGCTGGACAGGAGCGGCGAGCTGAAAGGCAAGCTGGCCGGGATGGAGGCCAGCATTGGCACAGTCGGAGCGGAAGACTATCTGAACGCCGACGTTTCGCGCGGCAACCTTGACCCGGTGACGCAGAAGCTCGCCAGCAGCCTGAAACAGAAGACGGGGCTTGAGCTGATCGTCATGCCGCTGGCAGACAAGGTTCGCGGTTTCTACGACCGAGAGAACGGGCGGCTGATTCTCTCAAGCCGAATCGGCGCGGGAGAACAGATGCGACAGGTGGTCATGCACGAGCTGACGCACTACATCGAGAACACGAAGAACTATGCGGCCTACGAAAAAGCGGCGCTGGAAGCGGCCTATCGCGGCGATACAGAGGCGATGGACAGAGACGCGGCGGAAATCCGCAAGACCTATGAGGACGCGGGTCTCCCCTGCGACGTGAACAAGGAGCTGGCCGCCGCGGCGACGGAAAAGCTGATGGCTTCCCTTGGCGCATGGGGCAGGACGGGCAGCGAGACGCTTGTATATGACCTGCTGGGCGCGAAGCAGTCCTTCCCGATTCGGGTCTACAACAAGCTGACGCAGTTTTTAGCCCGACGCAAAGCTCAAAAGGCAGGCGGCGCGGCGGCAGAACACTACGAGGCGCTGGTCAGGGCGCGGGATGCGCTCAGGCAGGCCATTCTTGAAGCCGGAACGTGGAAAAAGGGCATGGGCGGCGAGGATGCGACCATCGAGCTGTTCGGAAAGACTGCGCCCATAGAGCGGGAGGTCACGCGCGGACAACAGACGGAGATGGAATATGCCATCAGGCAGGACGAAAGCAACTGGCCGATGGTCAAGGCGGATCGGGAGCTTGTGCTCAGCCAAGACCCGAAGAAGTGGAACGACGAAATTCAGGCATATATTGAAAAAACCATCCGCAAGGATGGCGATATGCAGATTCGGACGCTCGAAGGCGAAACGCTGACGATCAACGAGAAGAGCCAGTGGCACGCGGGAAGCCGCGTTGGGTATGACAGAGAAGGCAAGTATAAGGTAAAGGTGAACGCTTCGGCGCATCTGGACGAGGTTGCACAGGTGGCAATCGACCAGAATCCGGGTCAAGGCAACCGGCCTGACAACGGAAAGCACGGTTCATTTGCACAGGATGGCTGGCGGTACTACGATGCAGTCTTTGAAGATTACGACGGAAAGCGGTATTTGCTGAACATCTCGGTTGCACAGGGCGATCAGGGACATGTCGTTTACAACATCGGCAAGGTTCAGGAAATTGAAAAAAGCCACTCGCCCAGCGTATACGCTCCAACGGGGCGCGTCCCCGAAGGAGCTACTGGCACAAGTGGCAACACTAGTGTAACACAAAGCAACACCAGCGTCAATCCCTATGATATGCCAAACGACGTGGAATATGCCGTCGCCCCACGCCAATTCGGCAACGTAAAGGCGCAGGAGCTCGACGTGCTGACCGACAGCGTGAAGAAATTCCTTCGCGGAGACCAGTACGAGACCGTGACCAACCGGGAGCAGGTGCAGCGGGCGAACGACGATATCAACGCGCGCGGCATTGACGCGGTGGTGAACGACCTGCTGGCGCGGGACAGATGGACGGCAGACGACCACGCGGCGGCGGCGGTGGCCTGCATCCGGGCGCAGAACGAAGGGCTGATGACGACGGCCTATGTGATCGCGAAGGCCTATGACGAGCAGGGCACAAATGCCGGTCAGGCGTTGCAGGCCAGACAGATCATCGGAAAGCTGACTGCGGAGGGCGCGCTGGTGGAAGCGGCGAAGAAAGCCGACCACGCCAACGCGAAAAAGGGACTGGTGGACGGCGATATCCCCGTCGGCAGCCAAGCGCCGGTGAAGGGATGGCGCGACAGACAGCAGAGAAGCAAGGAAGGCACCGAAAGGGAACAGAACGCCAGCCAGACGGGCGATTTCGACCCGGACAACCCGTTCAACAAGGGCAGGACTTCCGTTTTGCCGCAGGAGGCTGTGACGGGCGCGAGCGGCGCGGCGGGCGACGCGGCGCAGGGCAGCTTCATTGAAAGACCGCTGCCGCCGGTGCTCGAAAAGGTCTATACGGCGGCGGAGCTGATTCAGCGGCAGATCGACAAGCTGCCTTCCGACGTGCAATATGACAACCCGTGGAACATGCCGCTTGAAAGCTGGAAGACGGAACTCATCGACCAATACGGCCTTAACGGGACAAAGCTGGTCGGCGACACATACAGCTATGCGACCGTGAAGGAACGCATGCTGGCGGCCATTCTGGCAACGAACAACAATGTGCGCGGCGACGGGCTTTTGACGCTCTGCCAGCAGCTCGAAGCGATGAAACAGGGGCTTGCGGTGGTGACGGAAGCCGACCTGAACTACATCGCGGGGCAGATGAGCACATTCCTCTATGCCGAGGGCGCAGACCTTGAGGGCATGCCGGTGACGACGGAGGGCAAAACGGCGTTGCAGCGCGTCTACAACGCGCAGGCCAACGTCGTACAGGACAGCATGATGGGAAAGGTCAATGCCCTTGGATATACCAACATGCTGTCCGGCACGAAGACGTGGATCAAGAACATTTCCAGCAACATTCTCATTCGCCCGCTGGAGCTGGCGAGCGAGAAGATCGGCGGCGCGATTGAAAGAAAATATATCACCAAGCGGACGGGCAACCGAACGACGGACGCGCCAAACCGCGCGGAGCGGGCGGCAGGCCGGGAAGCGTTTACCGGCGAGATCGGACAGACGATGGTGGACTATTTCGTGACGCACGTGGACACCGGCCACGGAAGCGGCTTTGACCTGAACCACAACAACCGCACCTTCAACAACGAATGGCTGCAAGCCTACAAGAACATCGTGGATTTTGCCATGCAGGTGGGCGACCGCCCGTTCTGGGAGCAATGCTACACAGAAGAGCTGGCCGTCATCAAGCGTCTGGGAACGAAAATCCCCGATACGCAGCGCGCAGACGGACGCGAGGTCAAAGTCCTGCGCGACATGACGCTTGAGGAAATGAAGACGGAAGCGGCGGTTCGCGCGACGGAGCGCGTTTTTCAGGAGGACAACAACATCGTCAGCGCCATCAACGGCGCGCGGCGGGAAAGCCCGATGATCGACCTTATGATTACGAGCATAATGCCCTTCCTCAAAACGCCGACAAACGTCGCAAGCCGCATGATGCAGTACAGCCCCATCGGACTGGCGCGGGCAATCATCCAATACGGCCTATGGGACGGCAAGCGCAACGGCGGCGCGAACTTCGACCAGCGAAAGTTTGTGATGAACCTCGGGCGCGGCCTGACGGGAACCGGCGTGGCCGTCGTCGGCGCGCTGCTGGCCAGCCTCGGCGCGATTCAGCCCGGACGCGAGGACGAGGAAGACAAGAGGCGGGGCGTGATCCGCAAGGCGCAGGGCAGGAGTTACAGCACATATTTCAAGCTGGGCGACTTGGAAATCCCGCTTGACTTTGCGCAGCCTTCGAGCGGGCCCCTGTACATCGGCGCGAAGATCGCATGGGAGATTAAAAAAATGGGCGGCGATGTGAACGTTCCGGCGCTGATCGGAACGGTGCTCTACGGTTCGGCGCTGGAAACGGGCAACCAGTTGTTTGACAACTCGTTCCTTTCCGGGTTCAGCGCGCTGTTCAGCGGCTACAACGACGCGGCAGGCATCGCGAGCAACATTGCAGAGAACATCGCGGAGAATCAGGCGAGCCGCCTGACCCCTTCGGCGATTCGCGCGCTGGCCAAGGTGACAGACCCCTATGTGCGGGACGTGTACAGCCAAAACGCGGTGAAGCAATTCCTCAACCGTCAAATCGTTCAGAACTGGCCGCTTCTGCGGCAGACGCTGCCGGTCAAGACGGACATCACGGGCGACGCGACGCTGCAAAACGGCTATTACAACTGGGGACAGGAGAACCAAAACGCGGCGCTGCATTTCCTCAACGCTTTTGCGACCCCGTGGACGACGCTGGGCGAAAAGAACGACGCGGCGCTTGACACGCTGATCGACCTGAGCCGTCGGACAGGGGAAACGAGCTTCCTGCCGGGAGAGATGGTCAGCGCGAGCAAGTACGAGGTGAGCGTCACCAAGACGCTGGCCAAGGAACTCAAGGTTGGCAAGGTCGGGTTTAACCAGTACGAGGGTTTCAAAATCCGCCTGACGGACGAGGAAAAGCGCTGGGCGAACAGCACCTACGCGGACACGCTGTTCAACGGAAGCGGCAGGGACGTGATCGGCCTGCGCGCGATGATGAGCGGCAGCAGATGGGAACGAATGAGCGACGAAGAAAGGATAGAAGCGGTTCGGGACATGCAGAAAACGGCGAAAAAGCAGGTGTTGACCGAGCTGGTCAGACGAAAGAAGGAGGCGGGCGAAATCAGATGATCGAGGCCAATTTTGAATCCAGAACGCACAAGAACGCGGCCATTGCCGGGGTTTACCAGTACGACACGGGGCAGCGGCTCAGGATGCGCGGGCTGCCGACCCCGGACGAGCTGGCCGAAATGGACGACTTCCTCGCGGGGGACGTGGTGACGGTGCAGGCGCAATACGGCTACGCGGGGGACAGCCAGACGGAAACGCGCATCGCGTCCTTTGACGCGGAAACGGGCTGCTGGATGGCGGACATCCCGGACGCGTATCTGAAAAGAAGCGGCGCGGTGAAGGTATTCGTCTATGTGAGCTACGGCGCGACGGCGGATGAGACGCGCGCGAAAACCTGTTACGAGGGGAGCTTCACGCCCATCAGCCGCCCCGCGCCGAGCACACAGGTCACGCCCAGCCAAGGAAACGCATGGGACGCGCTGGTGACGGAAATCAACCTGACGCTCTCGAAGATGAACACGGCGATTTCCGAGGCGAACGCGGCGGCAGAGGGCGCGAAGACGCAGGCGGAAGCGGCGCAGAAGGCCGGAACGGAAGCGAGCACGGCGGCGCTGTCGGCGAACACGCAGGCGCAGCGGCTTGCGAACATGAACATTCAGGCGCAGACGCGGGAATACGGCAGCGGAAGCACGGCGCAGATGGCCGACATCGACGGGAAGCTCGTGCTGACGCTGGGCGTTGAGTGCGGACAGCCGGGCGCGAAGGGGGACAAGGGCGACCCGGGCGACAAAGGCGACCCGGGACCCGTCGGCGCCCGGTTCCAGCTTTCGAACGGGATTCTGTACATTACAACGACGTGAGGTGAACCATGGCGATTACGACGAGCAAGGGAAGCTATCAGGACTACGCCTACACGGGCGGGATGCAGAGCGTCACCATTCCGCATGACGGCATTTACAAATTCGAGGTTTGGGGCGCGGGCGGGTCGAACTCGGCGCTGCATGGCAGCGGCAACTATGGAAACAACTACAACACCAATGGAAAAGGCGGGTACAGCGTGGGCTACAAGCTCTGCAAGAAGGGCGAGGTCTACTACATCTGCGTGGGCGGATGCAACAATCCCTATAACGGCGGCGGAAGAGGAAACGCCGGTTGGGGCGGCGGCGCAACGCACATCGCCACGAAGACGGGCGAGCTGAAAAACCTATCCGGCGACAAGGCGGCGGTGCTGCTTGTCGCGGGCGGCGGAGGCGGCACAGGGCAGGCCAACGGCGAGGGCGGCAAGGGCGGCGGCTGGTACGGCGGCGGCTATGGCGGAACACAGACTGGACCCGGTTCAGGCGGAATCAATAAAGGGTCTTTCGGACAAGGTGGACAAGGCGACTGGTATTGGGCAGATGGCGGCTTGGAAACTGGCGCTGGCGGCGGGGGCGGCGGCGGCTGGTACGGCGGAAATGGCGGCAACAGGTATATGGGCGGCGGCGCAGGCGGAGGCGGCGGAAGCGGCTACATCGGCGGGCTGCCCAGCTTCACCAGCGCGGGCGGTACGGTATACAGCCCATCCACAACGGCGGGCGGCGGAAACGCCGTCAACGCGGACGGTTCGGCGCGGGTGACATTCCTGCGCAAGAACGACGTGCCGGTGATCTTCAACGGTGAGCAAGTGGAGGACGTGGTGCTCAACGGCGTGAAGCTGACGGGGATGATGGTCGATGGAATCCGGCTATACATGAAGAAAAGGAGGGAAAAGCGATGTTTCGCGTAAGCGGAAACCAGATTTCGATTACGGCGGGCGACACGGCGCTGATGGCGATTTGCCCGGACGAAACCGGGTATGTGCCGACGGCAAACGACCGGGCGATTTTCACCGTCAGGGAGAGACCGAAACGGCGCTCGCTGATTGAAAAGACGATTGCGCCGGAAGCGGACGGGCGGTTTGTCGTCTGCTTTGAAAGTGAGGACACGGCGAGGCTGAAACCGCGCGAATATGTCTGGGATGTGCGGCTGGCGATTCAGGCCAACGTGGACGAAAACGGCGAGGTGACGGACGCAGAGCAGGTCATCACGCCCTGCCCGCCGGGAATCCTATTCGTCATGGCGGCGATTGGCGAGCTATCGGGCGCGGCAAACAACGGGTTCGGTCAGCCGGTCAACCAGACGCTGAGGATTCGGTTTGAGAAGCTGATGCAGGGGCCACGCGGCGAGCCGGGGCGCGACGGCGCGAAGGGCGAAAAGGGCGACCCCGGCGCGAAGGGCGACAAGGGCGACCCGGGCGCACCGGGCGCGCGAGGCGAGAAAGGCGAAAAGGGCGATCCCGGCAGAGATGGAAGCCCGGGCGCGACGGGCGCAACGCCAAGGTTTACCGTCACGGCCGTGACGGGCGAGGCCGGGACGGCGGCGAGCGTTACGCAGAGCGGCACGGCGGAAAACCCGATGGTGGAATTTACGATTCCGCAGGGGATGAAGGGCGACACGGGCGAGAAAGGAGAGAAGGGCGACCCGGGAAAAGACGCGCCGCAGGAAGTTGTGCTGTATACGGCGCAGACGCTTGATGATGCGCAAAAGGCGCAGGCAAGGGAGAACA
>ENA-UOOD01002495-UOOD01002495.1-human-gut-metagenome-genome-assembly--contig:-CS67-NODE-2495-length-16429-cov-26.884634_pt1 | contig 16429 bp, 14 predicted proteins | sample MGYA00242464_ERZ724011 | MGnify/ENA metagenome assembly ERZ724011 | reverse complement strand
TGGCGACGCTGGGCAACCGCCCCGACCTGTTCCCGTCCTCGCCCTATGTGGGCAAATACACCAACAAGCCCCCGTTGCATGAGATCCCCGAGGACTATCTTGCAGATGAAACCTTTGCCGCCATCCTGAAAGAGGCGGAGAAGTATGTGGGATACCCCTATGTGTGGGGTGGCAGCAGTCCGAGTACCTCGTTCGACTGCTCCGGCTTCGTCAGCTATGTCTACAATCAATGCGGCTGGGACTTCGGGCGGCTGGGGGCGCAGGGGCTATACAACATCTCCGCACGGACAAGCAGCCCCAAACCTGGCGACTTGGTGTTCTTCACGGGGACTTATGACACGCCGGGGATCTCCCATGTGGGCATCTATGTGGGCGACGGCTGGATGCTTCATTGTGGCGACCCCATCAGCTATGCCAACCTCAACACGAGTTACTGGCAGTCCCATTTCTACGCCTACGGAAAACTATTTTGACAGGAGGTTTTTTATGGCTATCTCCAAAAGCGCAAAAATTCAGGCCGAGATCGAAAAGGTCACGGCCAAGATCAACGAGCAGCAGGCACGGCTCAAGGAGCTGGAACAGAAAAAGCTGGAGGCCGAGAACAGCGAGATCGTGGAGATCGTGCGCGGCATGAGCGTTTCGCTCACCGACCTGCCCGTGCTGCTTCAGACCATCAAGAGCGGCGGCACTTTGGGACAGAATGTCCCGAAGTCTGCGGATAAGGAGGACAGCGAATGAACAAGTGGATGAAGAAGCTGACGGCGGCGCTCTGCGCCGCTGTTTTGATGTGCGGCATGGCGGTCACGGCCTATGCCGGGGGCGGCGAGGAATGGGACGGCCTTGCCCCGGTGGAGGCGCTGCCCGCCGAAACCGTTGACCTCGGCGAGGGCTTCACCGAGAACGGCAACCTTGTGACCCGTGACCTGCTCTACGGCAGCGACCGCGCCGCTCTGGAACAGGACTTTGCGGCACGGGTGCAGGAATACCAGCGCCTTTACAACGTCGGTATCAAGCAGACCGAAGCTCCCGGCCTTTACAAGTATTACAACACCGCCAAGGGCTATGAAGGGATCATTGAACACCACATCATCCCGGCCATCGGCGCGATCAAGCTTAAGCAGCTCTCGTCCATCCACATCCAGAGAATGTATAACGACCTGAAAGAAAACGGCAGGATGCCCCGTGGGGCGAAACAGAACGACAGGCCCCTGTCCAACACCTTCGTGCGGCGTGTCCATGCGGTGCTGCAGGCGGCGCTGAAGCAGGCGGTGAAAGAGCGGCTCATCCCGTACAACCCCTGCGAGAACTGCCGTATCCCGCCCAAGGACAAGAAAGAGATGACCATCCTCCCACCGGAGAAGATCGGCAGATACCTTCAGGAAGCGGAGAAGTACGGCGTCCTGCCCATGTTCTATCTGGAGCTGTCCAGCGGCCTGCGCCGGGGCGAATTGCTGGCACTCCAGTGGGAGGACTTGAATGTAAAAGAGCGCATCCTGACGGTGAATAAGCAGGTCACCCGCATGGAGGGCGAGCTGGATGTGACAGAACCAAAAACGAAAAACTCTGTCCGCAAGGTGGCGCTGTCGCAGCAGGCCGTCGACCTGCTGGTGCAGGAGCACGAGCAGCACCCGGACAACCCCATCCTGTTCCCGTCGCCCCGCACAGGCGGTTACTGGAGTCCTGACGCCGTGTCGAGGATCAACCGGAAGCTGCTGAAAAACGCAGGCATCGAGGAGCACGTGCGCTTCCACGATTTGAGACACACATTCGCCACCATGGCAATCTCCAGCGGTGTGGATGTGAAGACCCTGTCCAGCATGCTGGGCCACTACAGCGCGGGCTTCACGCTGGACACCTACACGCACATCACCAACGATATGCAGCGGGGCGCAGCGGAGAAAATCGGCGGCTTCATGGAATCGGTCACGGCAGCTAACATCCCGGAGCCTCCCGACCCGCCGGAGCAGAGCCGGTGCAAGGTGATTCCGTTCGAGAAGGTGGGATAAAACAGACGAAGCCCAAGGGACAAATCACAGTCCCTTGGGCTTCTGTTTGTGTATGCGTGGCGTGTTTACTTTCTTTCAGAATAGAATTGGTTAATATATGCGTTGCTTGTTAGCGCATTGATGTAGACCTCGTCGTGTTGCAGTATGTTATCCCCTTCTTGTTCTGCTTCCTCTTTTGTTTTAAATGCAGAAAAGGAAATATACATAGGTTTGCTATCGGTATCGCCATACAGAATTTTAACTGTTCCATCGTCACATTCTTGAATATCCTTCACAAGTGCATTTACTAATAAGTTGGCGGTGTGAAGGGTGACGGTCTGTTTTAAGAAGTTGAATTCTATGGTGCTCAAGAAAGTCAACGCAATTTTACCACCAATACTAAGAGGGGTATCCGTATGATTCATAGCTACTGATGTTAAATTAGTGGAAGTCAGCTTGGCATTCAATCGTACAACTCTTTTCTCACATAAGAGCAGATAAAGCTCATCAATATCCTGTTGTTCTTCACGAGGCAAGTCGTTCAACAAACTCGGTGAAATCGAAAGTGCAAGCATACTCTCTATTGCCCTCAAACGCTTAAAGAAAGATTCATAGCAGCGGAAATATTCTTTTACATCCGATAAAGAAACCTTACCTGCTTCAGCAGGGGTATTATCCTCTTGCCTATAAAGATGTGCCAAGAGTGCCGTAGCAAGGCTAAAACTATCAGCAATCTCTTCAATGTTTTTAGCCTTCTCAAATTGCACCTTATAGTTGACGGTGTGCCTATTTTCACCAAGCAAGAACGTAAAATTAAAAGTAATAATAGATTCCGGTTCAGATTTCAAAATTATTTTATCTTTTGTTCGACTGCGCAAAAGAGTTACAGTTCTTTTTTCTCCACCCACATCGAGTGTAATAGGCACAGGCTCAACTGCGGGCCCAACAAAAAATTGGGTTATGTTAGTATATTCTTCTAATGGAAATTTCGCCCCCAGATGGCCAACGGTTGTAGCGACTGAAGTGACACCTTCTACTTGAACAACACGCCCTTCGGCGTATGCGATTTCCATAGCGGCTAAGAAGTTTTTATATGCTTCGTCATCACTAAAGCGCAAAGTACCGTTGATATTAAACATGTCATCAGAAAAAATATCTTTGATTTTATTTGCCATATTACCAATCCTTTCTGATTTCCGCCAATACAAGAATTTTACTAATTAGAATATTTTTCTGCATGGGGATATCATCCTGGTTATCAAAACAGCTATCAGGTAAAGCAGTTATTGTCTTGATAATTTCGATTCGGGCATGGATATCCGGGACAATGATATACCGTATATCATCATACGAAAACTCCAACCAAAGTTTTCTGTATTTCTCATGTTCTAACCCTTTGCTGATTTCGTTGGCAAACGGAATCACATGAGGATTCGCTATGATGCTTTCTGCATTCAAAGAAGCAAGAACATCAGCGGCCGGAACATATCGCCATTCTCGTTCGTCATGGAAATTTTTGCAGATTTCAATCGTAGCAGAACTTGAATCACTACGAGTGAACTTTCTTTGCATGATTCCTCGCAACGGTTTGATATATGCCAAGCGATTGATTACATCCTGCGAATACTCTTCCGGGATGTCATCGTCTCTGAAGATTCGTTCAAATAGAGCGGAAAAGTCCTTGGCGTATTGTGAATCTTTGTTAAGATAATGAACTGGTTGCAGGTTTTTTCGCTCGCCCCAACTCTTAGAAAAAGCAATTGCATATTCCCCATAATAGGCAAAATGAGTGTTATTCTTTTCAAGGTCTGCCTGCTCATCTTTACTTAATGACTCATAGACTTCTCCAACACCGTTTACGGAAAAAGTGTCTGCAAGTTTATGAAAAGGAATATCGCAAAAGCACTTTTGCAAAATAGCAGCTTCGTTAAATGCGCGAGTGCCACTATGGATGTTTAAGTAATCAATGGTCTCAACGCAATACCGTGGAATAATGGCCCTGCGGCGAAGAACAGAGTCTAAGTATTCTGGTTTTGTCATGAAATGAAAGAGCGTGTTGGCACTCTGAGCGTAATCATCATATGGTAAATAGGAAAACTGACTGTTAGCGAGCATCACATCGTCTCCATCCTGTTTAGAAAATCAGAAAAGCCGCATGGGAATACACCCACACGGCTGCCTTGGTGGCGCAAAGGCTCACCGTAGAATCATTATAGAGGATAATGCTGGAAAATTCAAGTTTCCGTCGTATTTGGGGTGAAAAAACTTGAGCTATGCCAATTAGGGATGGGTTAGGGATTTTACGGTTCTCACAGTTTTTCTGCACCGCAGTTATTACCGCCATTTCACCTTTCTGACCACAGTTGAAATGTGGTCAAGTAAAACTCAAAAAATGAACTTTTAACGCAGAAAAACCGCCTAAAAGGCGGTTTTTCTGAGAAAGGTGGTCCGAGTGACAGGATTCGAACCTGCGGCATCCTGCTCCCAAAGCAGGCGCGCTACCAACTGCGCTACACCCGGTTATTGAGTTATTCTATCCGGCTGGTCGTATTCACCCAAACCAGGCGCGATACCAACTTCGCTATACCCGGATATTCAATTTCTGCCATTATATCACGGCGAGGGAGAAAATCAAAGATTTTTCTGTCTGTGGTCATTTATGTGGTCAAACCCACTTTTGTGCCGCTTTCGGCAATCGTGGAAAATCCCGCAAACGCAGGCGTCAAAAGGCTTTGCGGCGTTTCGCCTTGCCCTGTCCCGGATACCGCCACGGCACACCCAAAGCAGGCGCGTTACCAACTGCGCTACACCCGGTTATATATTGTCGGCTTGAGCGGCCGCCCCCATAGTATACCCTACAGCACGCCCGTTTTCAAGAGCTTTCTGCACCGGCGGCCGCAAAAAGAGACCCCGCCCGGGGCCGCCGGAAAAAGGCAGGCAGCGGGCGGGGATATGAGGGAAGGGGAATGGCTTGCGGAATCAGACTCTGCGCCGCGAACGGGGAAGGCCGCTCAGCTGCTCCGTCAGCTCTCGCACCCGGCGCTTGCCGCCGGCAATGTGCCGGTCGATGGCAATCCGCTCCCGGCAGGCCCATTCCTCATGGGTGGGCACCTGGTCCAGCAGCTTTGCCGCCGCCGCAGCCAGCCAGACGGCGCCGGAACCCTCCCCGGGGCGGGTAAGCTCCAGCTCCAGCTCAACGTTTTCATATTTCCGGGCACTCTCCCGGATGCAGCGGACGGCTTCCTGCAGCTCCCCGGCCGCATGAGCAGCCAGGTCCGCCAGATCGCGGCTTCCGATGTTTTTCAGCAGCTGCCGCAGCTGCTCCAGCAGGCAGAGGGCTTCCTGCATCCGCCGGACGTCCTCACCGGCGGCTTCGGGGTCAATGGACAGAATGGTCAGCTTGCTTGTCATGGATGTTCTCTCCTTCTTCTTGGTGGCGTGATCCTCCCGTGCCGTGGCGATACCACGCTTTTATGCCATTATAACCCAGGATTTCTCCCATTTCATGGAATTTGCATAATTCGCCGCAAAATGCGCAGAACTCGACATTATTTGCCATAAATTTCCAGTTCTTGCAATTATATGCGGCATATGCTACAATGTATACCCGTTGAATAAGGGGGATTTGTTTGTGAGCACGACGGCTTCCATGATTTATAACATCTGCCTGCTGGCGGTCTGGACGGCGTTTCTGTGGAAAAATCTGACGCCCCGATTCGGCTTCCGGGTGACCATGCTGATCTGTGCGGTGGTGGTCCCGGCGGTGGCGCTGGGGGTCAACTATGGGCTGAACCGGCTGTCGGTGCTGCGGCTGATCTCCGTTCCGCTGTTGTTTCTGATCCTGGGGCTGACGCTGTACCGCAGCCCGATTCCCCTGACGGCCTTTGTGGCCCTGCTGCCGGAGGCAACGCTCCTGATGATGGAGATGATGCTGTCGATGGTTTTCCCGATGCTGTTTGGCCTGAACGGAGAGGTCGACTATTGGCACTCCGCGGCGGCGGAGCCTATGGCTCTGCTGACGGTTTCGGTGTATGCCGGAGTCCTGGCCCTGGCCACCCGGGCCCTCTCCCGGAACGGCCGGCCGCTGAGCCTGACCCAATGGCTGATTTTCACGGTTTTTCCCCTGCAGCAGACCGTCTGCCTGATCACCATGTTCCGGCTGTATGCCCAGTTTCCGGAGGCCGTCAACTGGCCGAGAATGTCCGTTCTGATCCTGCTGTTTGCCGTGTCCGACGTGGCGCTGTTCTGCCTGATCGGGCAGACCGCCCGGAAGGCGGAGCTGGAAACCGCCAACCGCCTGCTGAATGACCAGCTGGACAACCAACTGAAGCACTACTCCGCCCTGGTGGATCAGTACGAGGACAACCGCCGCATCCGCCATGACATCGCCCACCATATGCACACCATCCAGCTGCTGCTGGAGAGCGGCCGCCGCCAGGAGGCCACGGCCTACGCCGGGGAACTGATGCGCCAGCAGGAGCACAGCTCCCAGCTGGGCCAGTGCGAAAAACCCCCTGGTGGACGCCTTCCTGTTCAGCCGCATCCGGGAGGCCCGGCAGGCCGGGATCCCGGTGGAGGCATCGGTGGTGCTGCCCCGGAGGCTGCCCATTGCCAACGTGGACCTGGTGATCCTGTTCGGCAACCTGATGGACAACGCCGTGGAGGCCTGCGGCCAGGTGGCCTCGCCGTTCATCCGGCTGGAGGCCGGGCTGCGGAAGGACTATCTGGTGGTGACGGAGACCAACCCCGCCCCGGCGGATGACACCCGGAAGAAGCGCCGCATTCCCCAGCTGGAGCGGGGCATCGGCCTGCACATTCTGACAGACCTGGCCGGGCGGTACCACGGCTCCTGCACCCAGGAGGTCCGGGACGGACAGTTCACCGTGTCCATTGCCCTGCAGCTGCCGGAAAATCAAGGAGAAACGGAGGAAGCCTGATGTTCCGTCTTGCTATCTGCGACGACGACACCCTGCATATGCAGAATACCCTGCGCTGCGCCCGGGAGACGCCGAAGGCTGCCGACTGCGACATCCGCACGTTTTCCGCCCCTGAGGAGCTGATGGACGCCGTTACCGGCGGGGGCTACCGGCCCCACATCGCCCTGCTGGATATCTGTATGCCCGACAGCAGCGGCATCGAGCTGGCCCAGCGCCTGCACGAGAAGCTGCCCCGCTGCCAGGTGATTTTCGTCAGCAGCTTTCTGGACTATGCCACGTCGGTATACGACGTGGAGCACGTGTATTTTATCCTGAAATCCCAGATGGCCCAGCGGCTGGGTCCCGCCCTGCGGCGGGCCATGGACGCCCTGGGAGCCGTCCGCGCCGACCTGCTGCTGGAGCGGGACGGCGCATCGTACCGGGTGCCGGTGTCGGAGGTGCTGTATGCCGAGCGGGTGCTGAGGAAAACCCGGGTGGTCACCACCCGGGGAGACTTCATGACCCAGCGGACTCCCGCCCAGCTGCTGGAGGAGAGCCGGGGCTTCATCCGCTGCCACCAGAGCTATTGGGTGAATCTGTCCCGGGTCCGGTGCATCAGGGACGGGGCCTTTGTCATGGAAAGCGGCGGCTGCGTCCCCATCAGCCGCACCTATCAGCATCCCGCCCGGGAGGCGTTTTTCCTCTCCCTGGTGGACGGCGAAAAATAAGAGCAAAAAAATCAGGGCCTTTCTAAGACCCTGATTTTTTATGCTTATGTTCCGGGTTCTGCCGGGTCCGGGGCGGGATCGGGTGTGGGTTCAGGTTCGGGTTCAGGCTCCGGGTCCGGGGTGGGTTCAGGCTCCGGCGTGGGTGTGGGATCGGGCTTGGGCTCCGGCTGGGGCTTCTGCTTACCCACCTCCACGATCTTGTCCCGGCTGTCATAATTGCTCTCCGCCTCGAAACTGCTGGAGATCAGATTTCCGTTGCCGTCGTACACATTCCGCCAGGTCTGCACGGTGAACCCAGTGATGGGATACTGGGTCACCCGCTCCGCGCCGGGAGCCAGATTGTCCACTTCCTTATAGATGGTTTTCCACGGGGTGGTGGACACGGTTTTGCTGGTGATCTTCACGAAACTGCTGTCGGTTTTGGTGCCGAAGATCTTCACCGTGACGTTGTTGTTGTACCAATAGGTGACGATCTTGATGGGATAGTCCGTGTTGTTCTGCAGCACAAAGTCCAGATACGGCCAGAACACCGTGGCGTCGCACCCGGAGGGGACATAGTCCTGAGCGTACATATGGCAGGCCCGGGACACGATCTTCAGGTTGGCCAGCAGGGCCGAATAGTACAGGGTGGACGACACCTGGCACACGCCGCCGCCATAGGAGGGCACGGCCTTGCCGCCCACATAGGCGGTGCCGATCTTGAACCCGGCCTCCTTGGTGGTGGGGCCCACGGCATTGTTATAGCTGAAATTCTCGCCGCTGTTGACCACGGAGCCGCTGATGTTCCCGGCGGCCTTGCGGACGTTGAAAATCCGGTCGCTGGTGCCGGAGACATAGGAGGTGTACTGTCCCAGCACGTCCCGGAACAGCACCTTCTCCAGCTCCGCCTTGGTGACGGTGGGATAGGTGATCTGGGCGGGGATGACGATCTCCTGGCCGGGCTGGGCGTCCTCCACCAGCTTTTCGGCCCCGGCCACGTCGAAGGTGACGCCTACGCGCCCCTCCACCACCTGGCCGGTGGACCGGTCATAGGAGGCGTTCTTTCCCTGGCCGCCGATCTCCTGCTCCAGGGCCGCCAGGTCCAGGGGCTTGCCCTGGGTGATGGTGCTGACGCAGGGGATGGGGTCCATGCACCGGGTGGTCACCGCCTGGTGCAGTGCCCGGGCCAGCTTATCCCCGTCGATGGTGCGGCCGTCGGCGGCCTTGGTGACGTAGAAGCCGTCGCCCTTGCCCTCCTCCATGCGGTACGCACCGTCCACCGGGTCAAGGCTCAGCTCCCGGCTGAGGCTTTCTGCCCGCTGGGACAGCTGCCCGGCGTCCAGGTCCCACTGGACCTGCGCCTGGGTGTCCCCGAACCAGCTGCGGATCAGGTGATAGCCGTTGACGAAGAAATTGCCGCCGTGGGCCGCGTTCCAGGCGGCCTGGGCCGCCTCCTGGGGCGTCACGGACACCCCCAGCTCCGTCAGGTTCACCGTGCCGATGACCTGATCCTCCAGGGTCAGGTCGATGGTCTCCTTCCGGCAGGCGGCGTCGCCCTCCCGCTGCCACTTGTCCCGGACCTGCTGCGCCGTAAGGCCGCCTACGTCCACCCCCAGCACCTGGGTGCCCCGCAGGGTGGTCCCTCCGGCGGCGGCCGCCGTGCAGACGGCTATGTACGCCGCCGCCAGCATGCCCATGGCAATGCCGGCAATCAGGCCCGCGGTGCGGCCCAGGGACCGGGGCTTCTTTTCCTTCTGTAAGGGCTTCTGGTTGGTCTGTTCCATGGATGCCCCTCCTCATTTCTGTATAACCGCGCCAATGCGCGTCTTTACAGTATACTACAACCCCGGCGGAAAAAAGTTACAATCCGGTAACAATCAGCAACTTTCGGACACGCTGTCGATTTTTCCTGAGGCGCGCTTGGGGATGCGGATGGTCAGCAGAATCTCCCGGTCCGTATCCTGGCGATTCCATCCGGCGTCCACCCCGGCCTGGCGCATCAGGTGCAGCCCCCGGTCCACGCTGTTGAGAAACAGCCGCACGTCCTTGATGATGTAGGTGCTCCGGCCCCGGGGCGGGGTGACCTGGTCCGATTGCAGGAGCTTTTCCACATAGGCCTCCGCCTGGGCCACGTTCATCCCCCGGCGCACCATGTCCCCGGCGGCCCGGCGCTGGACCTCCGGGTCCTGGAGCCGCAGCAGCGCCCGGGCGTGGCGCTCCGTCAGGCCGTTTTCCCGCAGCAGGGCCCGCACGTCCTCCGGCAGACGCAGCAGGCGCAGCTTGTTGGCCACGGTGGGCTGGGCCCGGCCCAGCCGCCGGGCGGCCTCCTCCTGGCTGAGCCCATACCGGGAGATCAGCCGGGCGATGGCCTGCGCCTCCTCCCAGCAGTCCAGGTCCCGGCGCTGGAGATTCTCCATCAGGGCCAGCAGGGCGGAGTCCTCCTCCCCTACCTGGGCCACCAGGCACGGCACCTCCCGCAGTCCGGCGATCCGGGCAGCCCGCAGCCGCCGCTCCCCGGCCACCAGCTCATAGCCCTCCCCGGCCCGGCGGACGGTCAGGGGCTGCAGAATCCCGCAGGAGCGGATGCTGGCCGCCAGCTCCGCCAGGCCCTCCTCATCGAAGCTGCGGCGGGGCTGCTGGGGGTTGGGCCGGATGCGGCCCAGGGGGATGTACTGGACCCGGGTGGATAGAAACTCACCTTTTCGCTGCAATTTCATGGCGTTCGACCTCCTTTCCCCCATTTTATCCGCCGGAGGGAGCAAAAAAGGCCGCACCCTGTCGGGAAATCAAAATTTCCCCGCTTGCGCCCCGGGCTGCAATGTCTGCGCCGTGTATGTGGATCCGTCTCACCGCTCCGTTGAAAACAGGAACATATCATAATTGTGTTGACGGCAGTCCGTGAGATGGGATACAATGAAAAAAAGGAGGGGAAGCTCTATGAAGAAGCGTCTGGAAGCCCTATGGTGCGCACTGTTCCGCGTGAACAAAAACGCTACCGGCTACACCTGGCCCATTTGCCGGATACTGCTGTGTCTATTGTCCTACTGGCTTTTGACAGTGGTCAACGGAAGTCGGCCCATGAGTACGCCCCGGGCGGTGGTGTTCGTGCTGCTGATCGTGCTGACCTGGGGACTCTTTTACGGCGTTATATGCGCACTGGTGGAGATCAGCATCGTCCGGAAGCACCGCAGATCCCCCAAGACCAGGCAGCCGGTATCGGGCCGGGAGAAGGCTGCCGGAAAGCCCTTTTCCCTGGAGCAGCTGGCGGCGCTGGCGGAGGAGAATGACATTGTGGAGCTTCGCCTGCTTCACGGCAGCCGGACTGTCACCGCCGGGTCCAGCTCCGACTACACGCCCCAGAAGGGTTTTTTCGATAAGCGCTACTATGTGGGCAGCAAGGAAATGGAAACTATCGACGATTTCCGGCGGGCATTGGAGCCATACGCCCCCGGCGGCACCGTCACGGTGCTGACCATTGACGGCGTAAAGCCCCAATAAACATTTGCAGCACGGAAGAGAGCCGTATGATGCACCGCATATCCCCGGCGGGGCCGCCATCAGCGAAAAAATGCTTGCCATCGGGACCCCAGGGGGGTAAAATAACACCGATTGAAAGACAGGAGGCGCATTCCTATGGAATTTAATCCCCAGAAGCAGCTGGCGGGCCTGTTGGAGTGGATGGACCAGCAGATGACCCAGTGCGGCGGCAAAACCGCCGTCATCGGCATTTCCGGCGGCAAGGACAGCAGCACCGTGGCGGCGCTGGCCGCGGCAGCCTATGGCCGGGAGAACGTATACGGCGTGCTGATGCCCAACGGCGTCCAGCCGGACATCGACTATTCCCAGGCCCTGGTGGAGCACTTGCAGATCCCCCACTGCACCATCAACATCCACGACGCCGTTCAGGGCGTTCTGCGGGAGATGGAGAAGGCGGGCCTGACCCCCAGCCGCCAGACCGCCGTGAACCTGCCCTCCCGCGTCCGCATGGCCACCCTGTATGCCGTGGCCCAGACGCTGCCCGCCGGCATTGTCATCAACACCAGCAACCTCTCCGAGGACTGGGTGGGCTACTGCACCATTTACGGTGACTCCGCCGGAGCCTTCTCCCCGCTGGGCATGTACACCACCGAGGAGGTCATCGCCCTGGGCCGTGTGCTGGGCCTGCCGGAAAAGTTCCTGGTGAAGGCCCCCTCCGACGGCCTCACCGGCCTCACCGACGAGGACAACCTGGGCTTTACCTATCACGCCGTCAACGAATACGTTCGCCGGGGCGTCTGCGACCCGGCCATCCGGGCCCAGATCGACCAGAAGCACCGCGTCAGCCGCTTCAAGTTCCAGACTCTGCCGGTGTATCACAACGGCCTGCCTATGGCCCTCACCGACGAAACGGATTACTACAAGTAAGAAAAAATCCTGCGGCGCTGCCGCAGGATTTTTTTGCTTATTCGTTGGGGCCGAAGGGATCGATGGGCCGGAAGGGATCGTCATCGCCGCCGTCGGGGCCGGACTGGAAGCCGATGCCCTTCACCCGCTTGATCTCCTGGAAATAGCCCACGTTGGCCTGCTCCCGGTAGGGGGCCAGCCAGATGTCCAGAATGCCCAGAGTCAGGCCGGACAGCAAGATCCACCCGATGAAGGAAAGGTCCAGCACAAACAGCGTCCACTTGAAGCCCGCCGTCTGGGCCTTGCTCATGCTGATGGCCTCCATGATGCCGATGTCGGGATTTTCGCACAGGTTATACACCGCGAAGCGGTACCGGTACTGGGCGATGAGGCCGGGGATATAGAACAGCAGGGACCACAGGAACACGAAGATGCTCATAACGATGTTCAGCAGGATCAGCTTCCCCAGGAAGCTGAACCCGTCCAGCAGGCAGGAGAAGGGCATTTCCTTGCCCCGGCGCACGCCCAGGTGGTAGATGGACCAGCCGGCGCTGAGAATTACCTGGGCCAGCCAGTTCACCGCCGCCACAAAGGCCACCAGCAGCACCGGGAACTCCGGAAAGCTGGGCAGCATCGCCGCCAGGTCGGGGTCATAGCCTGCCATCTGGTCCACGGTCTGGGACGCCCCCACATAGGAGTCCAGCCCGCCCAGCAGGCCCAGAACCCCCACAACGATCAGCGACACCAGGTAGGGGTTCACCCGGGCGCCCCGCAGCACCTGCTTGGCTTCTTCTTTAATCTGAATGCGATCGGGCATGAAAGCACTTCCTTTCTTGTGACACGCCGCCCCGCAGGCGGCCATATGTCCGCTTTTCTGCACATAGTATACCATATGCCGCCCCCAAACACAAGAGCGGGAAATTTCGGGTATTTTTGGATAAAGATTCCGCCGGATTCCATCCGAAAAGCTAAGAATAAGACAAAAACCTATAATTTTTGCAGAAAACCGGAATACAGGGGGTGGACAAGAAGCCAAATCTGGTGTAGAATTTAGGGCAGTATGTGGTGGCATAGGGCCACCCAGTAGTAAGATGAGGTGAAGACAATGGCACAAGCTTTCTTTGGCGGCGTTCATCCCAATGATATGAAGGCCGCGACCAATGAAAAGGCCATCGAACAGCTGGCAGCCCCGGCTGAGGTGGTCATTCCCATGTCTATGCACATCGGTGCGCCTTGCAAGCCTATTGTAGCGGTAGGCGACAAGGTTAAAATTGGACAGAGGATCGGCGAACCCGGCGGATTTGTTTCCGCCCCCATCCACGCCAGCATCTCCGGCACGGTCAAGGCCGTGGAGCCCCGTCCCTTCTCTATGGGCGGCAAGATGATGTCCGTGGTCATTGAAAACGATTTCCAGGATGAGGTCTCCGAGGAAGTCAAGCCCGTGGCGGATCCCGACAGCCTGACGCCCGAGCAGCTGGTGGAGATCGTCAAGAACGCCGGCATCGTCGGCCAGGGCGGCGCGACGTTCCCCACCCATGTGAAGATCAGCTCCGGTTTGGGCAAGGTGGACTATGTGATCATCAATGCCGCGGAGTGCGAGCCGTACATCACCGGCGACCACCGCACCTGTCTGGAGCGTCCGGAGCAGGTCATTAAGGGCGCGACCCTGCTGGCCAAGTGTTTCGGCGTGGATAAGGTGTACATCGGCATCGAGGCCAACAAGCAGAACGCGGCTGACGTCCTGAACGCCAAGATCGCGGAGCTGAACGCCCCCGTGGTGGTGGAGGTCCTGCACACCCGCTATCCCCAGGGCGCTGAGAAGCAGCTGGTCCAGGCCGTCTCCGGCCGTCAGGTGCCCAGCGGCAAGCTGCCTGCCGACGCGGGCTGCTGCATCTTCAACCTGAATACCACCTGCGCCATCTACCGCGCGGTGTATGAGGGTATGCCAGTGGTCAACAAGATCGTCACCGTCTCCGGTTCCGGCGTCATCGAGCCCAAGAACATCGAGTGCCCCATCGGCACCCCCATTACCAAGCTGTTTGACGCCTGCGGCGGCCTGAAGGACGAGACCTACAAGCTCATCATGGGCGGCCCGATGATGGGCCTGGCCCAGTACGACGTGGACGTCTCCGTGGGCAAGGGCACCGGCGCCATGCTGGCCTTCGCCGACAAGGAGGAGCAGTACGTCGAGGATCCCCAGTGTATCCGCTGCGGCAAGTGCGTGGGCGTGTGCCCCATCCGTCTGGAGCCCATTTTCATGTACAAGTACCTGATGAAGGGCGACGTGGACACCTGGCAGAACGTGCTGCACGGCATGGACTGCATCGAGTGCGGCGCCTGCACCTACACCTGTCCTGCCCGCCTGCCCCTGACCCATGCGTTCCGCCTGGGCAAGCAGGAGGTCAACAACGCGAGAATGGCCGCCAAGGCCAAGGCGGAGGCCGAAGCAAAGGCCGCTGCCGAAAAGAAGGAGGCGTAAACCATGACTGATTACAAGAATCTCAAGCTGATCGCGTCCTCCTCCCCCCACATCCGTTCCAACGAGGATACCCGCAGCATCATGCTGGACGTGATCATCGCGCTGCTGCCCGCACTGGCCTGGAGTGTGTACTGCTTCGGCTGGAAGGCCCTGCTGTTGACCGCTGTGTCCGTGGTGTCCTGCGTGTTCTTTGAGTGGGCCTACCGCAAGGCCATGAAGAAGTCCTGCATGGTGGGCGACCTGTCCGCCGTGGTCACCGGTATCCTGCTGAGCTTCGTGTGCCCCGTTGACCTGCCCTGGTGGGTCATCATCATCGGCGCGTTCTTCTCCATCGTTGTGGTCAAGCAGCTCTACGGCGGCATCGGCTGCAACTTCCTGAACCCCGCGCTGGCGGGCCGTGCGTTCCTGCTGGCCAGCTATGCCACCTGGATGACCTCCTGGGCCATCCCCCAGATCCGTCCCGACGTGACCTCCGCCGCCACCCCCATGGCCATCATGAAGGAGGGCACCGAGGAGGCGTTCACCACCCTGATGAGCAACTACTCCATCGGTGATATGTTCCTGGGCAAGGTCGGCGGCTCCCTGGGTGAGGTCTCCGCCCTGTGTCTGCTGGTGGGCGGTGTCTACCTGCTCATCCGCAAGGTCATCTCCTGGCAGATCCCCGTGGCGTACATCGGCACCGTGGCCATCCTGACCCTGATCGCGGCGCCCGCCGGTATCGACAACGTGCAGTATATGCTGTACAACGTGTTCGGCGGCGGCCTGATGCTGGGTGCCATCTTTATGGCTACCGACTATGCCACCTCCCCCGTCACCAAGCCCGGCCAGCTGATCTTCGGCCTCGGCTGCGGCCTGCTGACCTGCTTTATCCGCCGCTTCGGCTCCTATCCCGAGGGCGTCTGCTATTCCATCCTGATCATGAACTGCACCACCTGGCTGCTGGATAAGTACATCCGGCCCACCATTTACGGTGCTCCCAAGAAAGAAAAGAAGGAGGCGGCTGCAAAATGAAGATCTCCGGTAAGTTTATTCTGAAGGTCGCCGGCACCCTGACTGTTATCTCCCTGGTGGTGGCCTTGCTGCTGGGCCTGGTCAACGGCGTCACCAAGGACAAGATCGCCGCCATCGAGGCCGAAAAGACCCGGGTGGCCATGAGCGCCGTTGTCCCCGAGGGCAGCGAGTTTACCGATGCCCTGGAAATCCCCCAGGCTGCGATTGACGCCGCCAAGGCACAGGGCGGCACCGTCAGCGAGCTGTACGGCGTCACCAACGGCGGCGCTGAGGCCGGTTATGTAGCCAAGGTTGCCGCTTCCGGCTCCCAGGGCACCATCACCATGATGGTGGGCATCGACGCCAACGGCGCCATCACCGGCATCTCCGTGGTCAGCCACTCCGAGACCTCCGGCATCGGCACCAAGGTGGTCGAGAACAAGCCCAATGCCGCCGGAACTCCCGTGCTGGATCAGTTCATCGGCATGTCCGGCGCCGGCACCCTGGCGGTGGGCAGCAACATCACTGCCATCTCCGGCGCCACCGTTTCCACCAAGGGCATCACCATGGGCGCTAACGCCGCCCTGGCTGCCGTGGAAGCTCTGGGCTAAGAAAGGAGGAGCTGCAATATGAACTTTGGCAAGCAATTCAAGGAGGGCCTGATCACCCAGAACCCCGTGCTGGTGCAGCTGCTGGGTATGTGCTCCACCATGGCCATCACCACGTCGTTCTTCAACGGCCTGGGCATGGGCATTTCCGTTCTGATCATCCTGACCCTTTCCAACATTTTCATCGCGCTGCTGCGCAAGATCATCCCCAATGAGGTCCGTATCGCCTGCTTCATCGTGGTCATCGCCGGCTTCGTCACCTGCGTGGACCTGCTGCTGAAGGCCTTCGTTCCCGCCCTGTCCAACTCCCTGGGCGTGTTCATCCCCCTGATCGTGGTGAACTGCATCATCCTGGGCCGCG
>ENA-UOOD01002491-UOOD01002491.1-human-gut-metagenome-genome-assembly--contig:-CS67-NODE-2491-length-16440-cov-18.018615_pt1 | contig 16440 bp, 23 predicted proteins | sample MGYA00242464_ERZ724011 | MGnify/ENA metagenome assembly ERZ724011 | reverse complement strand
ATTATGGAGGGGATTTGAATATGAGTGTACGCAATGAGATCAAGGCGCAGATCGTCCGCGCCGGATTTACCATGCAGGAGGTCGTTGACCGGCTGGCCGAGGAATACGATTGGAGCGACAGCGTTTCCAATCTGTCCGCAAAGCTGCAAAGGGAGAGCATCCGCTACAAGGAGGTCGTGGAGTTGGCCGACGTGCTGGACTGCGACATCGTGTGGGTGAAGCGAGGGGCGCGCCAATGAAAGCACAGTACGCCATTCTCCGTTTTGCCAAGTACAAGGGACCGGAGATTGGGCACATTGAGTCCCACAACGAGCGCACCAAGGAGAAATACGCCAGCAATCCGGATATTGACAAGAGCCGCAGCTGTCTGAATTTTCATCTACTCGAACCGGAACGTAAATATCGGGCGGAAGCAGAGCGGCAGATCAAGGATGCCGGTTGCCGCACCCGGTCAGACAGCGTTCGACTGGTGGAGGCTCTTGTGACCGCAACGCCGGAGTTCTTCAAGGGTAAGAAGAAAGCTGACATCGAAGCATATTTTCAGGAGGCATTGGACTTTATCCGGGGACACCAAGACCCGAAAACCATTATATCCGCTGTGGTGCATATGGACGAGAAAACGCCCCATATGCACCTTTCTTTTGTCCCGCTGACAGAGGATGGGCGGCTCTGTGCCAAAGAAATTGTTGGAAACAAGAAGAAGCTGACACAGTGGCAGGACAGGTTTTGGGAGCATATGGTCAGAAAATACCCCGATCTGGAGCGCGGCGAGAGCGCCAGCGAAACCGGACGCGACCATATCCCACCACGGGTATTCAAACAGATGGCTCGTTTGACGAAACAGGCGGAGCGGCTGGATATGCTGCTTTCTGATGTGAAATTCAGCAACTACAAGGAGCGCACGGCGCAGGTCATGGCGTTTCTGGACAAGTACATTCCGGATGTTGCCGCAATGGAGACACATATGAAGGAGTATCATAAATGTTTTACCACGGCGGAAGCGGAAAAGGCTGTATTAAAAGCAGAAAACGAGAGCTTGACGGATAAGTTGGAAAAAAGTCAGCAGCAGAGTACCCTCAAGAAACTGCAAGATGCCAAGCTGCAAAGTGATTACGAAGCGGCGCAGGCTGTTCTTGAACGGATTCCACCGGATATTATCAAGGCATACACACAGCGGGGCAACCGGGAAAGGAAGGTTGATCAGTATAGCGCACTGGAATAAGGATGAATGGAGCGGCCTTGCCGATTTGCTTGCAAATTTGATTGAAAAGTATGCCGTGGTTCTGAATCTTGACGCGCTGCCCGATCTCGTCATAGAGGAATCCGTGCCTGAAAAAGACGAGACCGATAAGAATATTCACGAAAACGATATTGAACCCGCGAAAGCGGCATGATATAATAAGTGTCCAAACCGCCATTGCAGGAGCATAAGCTCCTGCAATGGCAGAAAACGAGGTGAAGTGACCAAGGAACGCTGGGAGAATGAGCAGAACAATTCTGAAATGATGATTTTTACCACAGAGGACGGTTTGACAAAGATCGAAACGACCTTTGACGGCGATACGGTTTGGCTGTCCATTGACCAGATGGCGGAGCTGTTTCAGAGAGACAAGTCTACCATTTCCAGACATATCAAGAACATTTTTCACTGAGGGCGAATTGAAGCGGGAAGCAGTTGCTGCAAATTTTGCAACAACTGCCGCTGACGGTAAGACTTATCAGGTGGATTACTATAATCTCGATGTCATCATTTCTGTCGGCTACCGTGTGAAATCTCAGCGCGGCGTGCAGTTTCGTATTTGGGCAACGGGGATTTTGAAGGAGTATATGCGAAAGGGCTTCGCGCTGGATGATGAGCGCCTGAAAAGTCTGGGCGGCGGTGGATACTTCAAGGAGCTGTTGGAGCGTATCCGCGACATCCGCGCCTCCGAAAAGGTGTTTTACCGTCAGGTGCTTGAAATCTACGCCACCAGCATTGACTATGACCCAAGTGCGGAAATCTCCATTCAGTTTTTCAGAAAAGTCCAGAACAAAATCCACTATGCCATTCACGGGCAGACAGCGGCGGAGGTCATTTACACACGCGCCGATGCGGAGAAAGAATTTATGGGCTTGACCACCTTTGCGGGCAGTCAGCCCACGCTGAAAGAGGCAGTAGTTGCCAAGAAATACCTGATTTCCGAGGTTGAGTTGTTCCCGTGTGAGGAGCAAAAGACGCAGAAACGCTTTGTAAAGGCGATTGCGTATAAGTTTCCCATTGAGCAAAAGGTGCTCACGCAATTTGACGAATGCGGGGCATCTGTCGAGACGGTGGTCCTGCTTTCCAAGGACATGTTCTGAATAAACAAGCCGAGGCTTCTTCGGAAGTCTCGGCTTGTTTATGGTATGGGCAGCTGCCGGGAGGAGCGCTTACTCCTTCTCGCAGATTACGTTGCTCTCATAGGGGCGCTGGCCGGAGAGAATTTCGTCATAGAAATTCTGCTTCCAGTCGATATAGGCCACGCCGTCCTCCAGCTCCCGGATGGAGCGGCGCAGCTCCTCCTGCTTCCGGGCCAGCATCTCCTTGCGCTGGGGGATCGTTGACTCTCCCATCAGGCACAGGGACAGATATTCCTTCATCTCCTGAATGCTCATGCCGCACTTTTTCAGGCAGATCAGGCTGCTGATCCAGGCGATGTCCCGGTCATCAAACACCCGGCGGTTGTTTTTGTCCCGCTTGACGTTGGGGACAAGCCCCTGGTTGCAGTAAAATTTCAGGGCCTGATAGGTCATGTTGGTCTCCTTGCAGGCCTGCATCATGGTGTGCAGCATAACAGACTCCCTCGCAATTTACAGAATGTTCAAATATTTTCACATGAAAGCTCTTGACCGGTTGCAGCAACCGGTTATTATAATCGACCGTATCAACCGGAAGGAACAACCGGATCATAGCACAGGACTCCCTCCTGCGCAACCGGAAAAACACAGAAAGGATGATACCACCATGAAAAAACTGACCGCTTTGCTTCTGAGCCTGGCGCTGGTGCTGGGCCTTGCCGCCTGCGGCAGCACCACCCCGGAGGTCCCCAAGGACGATCCCCAGACCCCGGCCGAAACTCCCGTCCAGGACCCCGCCGCGCCGGAGGAGCCCCAGACCGGCAAAACCCTGGTGGTTTACTATTCCGCCAGCGGCCACACCCGGCAGGTGGCCCAGGCCATCGCCCAGGCCGCGGAGCTGAACAAGGGAGTCTAAAGATCCGGGCAAAAAAATTTATCGCCGAAACCCCAGTAAAATGGGCAATGGTTACCTCCGGGTACCCTTGGTTACCGAAAAGTCACTGCTACAATTGGATCATCAAGAGGAAACACCCCTTCGAAAAAATCACCCTGGAGGTAAATATCATGAACAAAGTCGTTGCATTTCTGAATGCCAATCCCGTGCAGTATCTGGCCACTGTGGGCCGGGACGGCAAGGCCAAGTGCCGCCCCTTTATGTTCGCCGGCGAGCTGGAGGGCAAGCTCTGGTTCTGCACCAACAACCAGAAGGACGTGTACAAGGACATGCAGGCCAATCCCGAGATCGAGATCTCCGTCTCCAGCCCGGAGTACGCCTGGATCCGGCTCCACGGCAAGGCTGTCTTTGAGAACAACATGGCCGCCAAGGAGATGTGCATCCGGAACCCCATCGTGAAGGGTCAGTACCAGACCGCCGCCAACCCCATCTTTGAGGTGTTCTATCTGGACGCCCCCCACGGCGTCATTGCCGACTTCTCCGGCAATCCCCCCTATCAGTTCTGAAATCTGCCCCCGGCAGGTGATCGAAAGGAGAGGCTGACCATGACCCAAAGCGAAAAGCGGCTGTTTCTTATCCAATCGCTGCTGAAGGGGCGGCCGGAGTACCGGCGGGTGGAGACGCCCTGGGACTCGGAGGGCCAGCGGCAGCTTCTGCGGGGCCTGATGAACGTCCGGCCGCCTCAGGCGGCGGACCCGGACTTCCTGCGGGTGCAGGACGCGTATCTGCAGGCGGAGACCGCCGCCCGGGGCATCACCGACCTGGCGGACCTGACCCCGGTGCAGCCGGGGCTGTATGTGTGGCAGGGGGACATCACCACGGGGATTTTCCGCTTCCCCAACCAACCGGCGGCCCAGATCGCCGTGAAAACCGTCCGGGACTTTCTGGCCGGAAACACCAGCGTAAAGAAGGTGATCTTCAATGTTTTCAAAGACCGGGACAACGAAATCTACCACCGGCTCCTGTCCCGCTGACCGGCTGCGGCAGGCCCTGGCGGACTGCGACGCCGTGATCGTCGGCGCCGGGGCCGGGCTGTCTACGGCGGCGGGCTTCACCTATGACGGGGAGCGGTGTGAACGGAACTTCGCCGACTTTGAGCAGAAGTACGGCTTTCACGATATGTATACCGGCGGGTTCTACCCCTTCCCCACGGAGGAGGAGCACTGGGCATACTGGAGCCGCTATATCTGGCTCAACCGCTACTCTCCAGCGCCCAAGCCGGTGTACGATGACCTGCTGAAGCTGGTGCGGGACAAGGACTATTTCGTCATCACCACCAACGTGGACCACCAGTTTCAGGCGGCGGGGTTTGACAAGAAGCGGCTGTTCTATACCCAGGGGGATTACGGCCTGTTCCAGTGCTCGGAGCCCTGCTGTCAGGAGACCTTTGACAACCGGGAGACGGTCCGGCAGATGGTGGAGCGCCAGCGAGATATGCGGGTGCCCTCCGACCTGGCGCCCCGGTGCCCCCACTGCGGCAGGCCCATGACCATGAACCTGCGCTGTGACGACCGCTTCGCGGAGGATGAGGGCTGGCACCGGGCGGCGGAGCGGTATGAAAGCTTCCTCCGCACCCGTCAGGGGCAGAAGCTCCTCTTTCTGGAGCTGGGGGTGGGGTACAACACCCCGGTGATCATCAAGTATCCCTTCTGGCGGATGACCGCCGCCAACCCCCGGGCGGTGTATGCCTGCCTGAACCTGGGCCAGGCCGCCGCTCCCCGGGAGATTCAGAAGCAGTCCATCTGCATCGACGGGGACATCGGAGCCGTGCTGACCGGTCTGGGCGAAAACACTTCTCAGTCTGCAAGTGTGGAATTTGTTCGCTTTCGGCGAACAAATTCTGCGCGCGGCTGACTGCAAGCCTTTTGTCAAAAAAGGCGAAGCCCTTTTTTGACAGTCTCAAGCGCCCGGAGCCAAGTGCTCCGAGCGCTTTTCTGCCTTATTTTCCCGTTTCCGGCAGGGGGAACAGGGTCCAGGGCCAGACCGCCGGGGGCTGGTGGGTGAACACCATATCCCGGCCCGTCTCCGGATGGGTGAAGCCCAGCCGCCAGGCCCACAGGGCCAGGGTCTCGCCGTCTCCGGCCCCGCCGTATTTCCGGTCCCCTACCAGGGGGAAGCCCCGTCCGGCGAACTGCACCCGGATCTGGTGGGTGCGGCCGGTGTGCAGAGTCACCCGCACCAGGGACAGCCCCTCCTGGACGGCCAGCGCCTCATAGGACAGCTCCGCCGGGCGGACGTCCTTCCCCGGCTCCCGGGCGATATATGTCACCCGGCGTACCGGGTCTCTCCCAAGCATGTCCCGCCATATCCCGCCTTGTCCCGGGTCACCCCGGACCACTGCCAGATAGATTTTCCGGAACCGGTGCTCCCGGACCTGGCCGGACAGGATGGAGGCCGCGGCGGCGGACCGGGCAAACACCATGACCCCACCGGTGGCGGCGTCCAGCCGGTGCACCGTCCGGATGCAGGGGGTGCCCAGCTGGGCCCGCAGCAGCTCCGGCATGCCGCCGGGCTCGTCGGTGCTGAGGACCCCCGGGGGCTTCACCGCCACGGCGATGCGCTTATCCGTGTACAGAAGCTCCATATCACTGGGCGCCTTCACCGGTGCAGACGCTTTCGCCCACGGTTCCGTCCCAGGCGTCCAGGCTCTCGCTGTACTCCACCCGTCCGATGGAGCAGCCCTCGCCGATGCGGACCCGGCGGCCCCGGACCACGTCGGCCTGGGTGTATTCCAGGTCCACGTCGTCGCCCTCGATGTCCCCCACCTGGGCGCAGGAGACGCTGCCGTGGAACAGGCCCAGCAGGGGAACCTGGGTGGGCTTATAGATGCGGATGCTGCTGCCGCCGATGCTGCCGATGCGGATGCCCCGGCTGGCGGAGATCTCCACGGTTTCGGCGTTCAGCAGGCCCTGGATCACGGCGCTGCCGGTGAGATGGACGCTTTCGGCCTCCACGCCGCCGGACACCCTGGCCCCGCCGGAGCAGTGCAGTCGTCCGCAGTGAATCTCTCCCGCCTCCAGGCCGCCGGACACGTCTACCTCGCCGCCCTCCAGGCTGCCGTCCACCTTCAGCGCGCCGGAGCTGTGGACCCGGCCATTGGCCCGGAGACTGCCCTCGCACCGGGTGGAGCCGGAGCAGCCCAGCTCCTGGCAGGTGATGTCGCCGGTGACACGGCTGCTGCCGCTGCACCGGATCTCCCCGGCGCAGTCCACGTCTCCCTGGACCCTGGCGCTGCCGGAGCAGCGCAGGCTCTCGCAGCGCAGGCTGCCCTGGACCTTGCCCGATCCGCTGATGGAAACCAGGCGGTATTCGCCGCCGGGCATGGCGCTGCTGCCGGAAATTTTCATATCCATGATGTCGTTCATAATGTGATCTCCTTTAATAATTGCAGTATGTCCTCCTGGTGCGTCCCCTCCGCCACCACGGCGCTGCGGACCTCCTCCAGGGGAAATTCCCTGCGGCCATAGGCCGTTTCGATGATGAGCTTTCGCCGGGCCAGCACCGTCTGGCGCTTTTCCGTCAGGCTGGCCGCCAGCTCATCCAGCGTCTGGTGCTCCTTGTTGTCCAGGATCAGCCGGATCCGCTGGCAGATCTGGTCCCGGCGGAAAAATGTCTCCTGTCCGGTGGAAGTGGAGCGGCGCAGAAACCACGCCTCCGGGATCAGTCCCATCCGCTTCCACCGATACAGGGCCCCGTAGGAGATGCCGAACGTCTCCAGCAGCTCCTTCTTGGAAATCAACTCCTCGTCCATACCCTTCCTCCCATCCGTCAAAAGATTGTCGTGCGGCGTTGCGTAACAATGTTCCGTAACACTGTTACGATAATAGCATAACAGTGTTACGTTGTCAATAGGGGCAGGAAAAATTGTTGAAAAGACCAAAAAATCCCGGTGCCGAAGCACCGGGATTTTTCGTTATAGCAAGCCCCTTCGGGCATTTTCACTTTACCGCTCCATGATGGGATAGCCCTGGGCACGCAGAGTCTCATATATCTGCTGCACATGGAGGGCGTCCCGGGTCTCCACCAGCAGGTGCACCACGCAGGAGCCCACCGGGGCCTTCAGGTTGCCCCGCTCGTGGTTCACCTCCAGCACGTTCACGCCCATGTCGGACATGATGTTCAGCAGAGTGGCCAGGGTTTTGGGCTGATCCGGCAGCACCGTGGCGAAGTTGGCGGTGCGCCCGGCCTTGGCCAGGCCCCGGGTGATGATCCGCTCCAGCATGGTCACGTCCACATTGCCGCCGGACAGCAGGGCGCACACGGTCTTGCCCTGCAGGTCCACCTTGCCGTACATGGCGGCGGCGATGCCCACGGCTCCCGCGCCCTCGGCCACCAGCTTCTGCTTCTCCAGCACCGACAGGATGGCCCCGGCGATCTCGTTTTCGCTGACGGCCACCACCTTGTCCACATACTGGCGGCACATTTCAAAGGTCAGGTCCCCGGGGGTTTTCACCTGGATGCCGTCGGCGATGGTGTGCACGCTGGGCAGGGTCAGAATATGCCCGGCCTCCAGGGAGTCCACCATGCTGGCGGCTCCGGCGGCCTGAACGCCGATGACCTGGCAGGAGGGCTTCAGATGCTTCACGGCGTAGGCCAGACCCGAGATCAGTCCGCCGCCGCCGATGGGCACCAGGATCACGTCCACGTTCGGCAGCTGCTCCAGAATCTCCAGACCGATGGTGCCCTGACCGGCCATGACCCGATAGTCGTCGAAGGGGTGGATAAAGGTCAGCCCCTGCTCATCCCGCAGGCGCACAGCCTCGGCATAGGCGTCGTCATACACGCCGTCCACCAGCACCACGTTGGCCCTATAGCTGCGGGTGGCCTGGATCTTGGAAATGGGGGCGGCGGCGGGGATGCAGATGGTGGCGGGGATCTTCATATCCCGGGAGGCAAAGCCCACGCCCTGGGCATGGTTGCCTGCGGAGCAGGCGATAACGCCCCGGCGCTTCTCCTCGTCGGACAGGGTGGCGATCTTATAGTACGCGCCCCGCAGCTTGAAGGCCCCCGTCTTCTGCAGGCAGTCCGCCTTCAGATAAAAGTCGCAGTCCGGCACCAGGCCCGGCGCGTGCAGCACAGGGGTCTGGTTGATAACGGGGGACAGCACCCGGCGTGCGTCCTGGAGCATTTCCATAGAGATCATATTGTTGCCTCCTTGATTCTGTTCTATATACAAAATCCTATTTTTTGTTCCTATGCCATGTACTACCATGATACCCTCTCCCGCCGCGATTGTCAATTCCTCTTTGGGCAGAGAGCCGCTTTTTTCGCAATATAGACGGAAAAAAGTGACCCGTCCGGCCCTTAAGAGCCGGACGGGAGGGATAAATCGCCGGTTTATCTTCTGTCCATAGGCACATAGGCCCGGCCTGCCAGCAGGTCCGTCAGATACTGCCGCACCTGCTCCGGGTCGGCGGGGTCCCGGACCCGGCTCCGCAGGTCCGCCATCATCTGTACCACCTTGGCGTTGGCTCCGCCGTGGCGGGGACCCTTCAGGGAGCACAGGGAGGCCGTCATGGCGGAATAGGTGTCGGTGCCGGTGGAGGTGGTACATGGTTGGTGAAGGTGGAGTTGTTGCTGCCGTGGTCGGCGTGGAGGATCAGCGCCGCGTCCAGGGCCCGGGCCTCCAGGTCCCGGACGTCATAGCCCCGGTAGTACAGCACGCCGGGGCATGGAATGGTGTCCTGACCGTCCACGGTGCAGCCCTTTACCTCGGATATGCGGGTGAGGCTGGTGAGGACGCCCCGGCCCGTGGCGTCCCGCAGTCCCCGCTTCACATCATATTTTTCATAGAGCTGCCGGTCAATGTGGGCGTTTTTGTCCCACTGACGGGTCAACTCCCGGATCTGCGGCGTAATGCGGCAATAGGCGCCGCCCTCTGATTTTTCCTGCGGCATAGTGGATTCCTCTTTCTATGCGTTTTTGCAATTCCAACATGATAAACTTGCAAAATCAATACGTAGAATGAAAATATTTCCGCCAATATGCAGGATTCAATGAGTAATTATGCAAAAATTCCGCGGCAGAGACCCTCCCCTGCCGCGGAATTGAAAACCGGGCAAAGCTGTGCTATACTATATTACAACTGTGCGAATATCTCGCCGATGGGGCCGTCGATGGTCAGGTCCGCTCCCACGCCGCTGCCGGTCTGGCCCTTGTTCACCACCACCAGGTGGCGGCCCCGGAAATACTGCACCAGCCCCGCTGCCGGATACACCACCAGGGACGTGCCGCCGATGATCATCAGGTCCGCCTGGCGGATATAGTGGACGGCCTTGGCCAGAACGTCCTGGTCCAGGCTCTCCTCATACAGCACCACATCGGGCTTGATGTCCCCGCCGCAGGCGGGGCACCTGGGGACACCGGTGGTAGAGAGGATGGTGTCCAGGCCGTAAAAGGCCCCGCATTTTTCGCAGTAGTTCCGCAGAACACTGCCGTGCAGCTCCAGCACCTGGCGGCTTCCCGCCTTCTGGTGCAGGCCGTCGATGTTCTGGGTGATCACGGCCTTCAGCTTCCCCTCCTGTTCCCACTGGGCCAGCTTCCGGTGGGCGGCGTTGGGCTGGGCCCAGGGGGCCAGCATCTTGGCCCGATAAAAGTCGTAAAACTCCGCCTTGTGGCGGACATAGAAGCTGTGGCTGAGGATGGTTTCCGGCGGGTATTGGAACTTCTGGTGATACAGGCCGTCCACACTGCGGAAATCCGGGATTCCGGACTCCGTGGACACCCCGGCCCCGCCGAAAAACACCATGTTGTCCGATTCCGCCACCCACTGCCGCAGCTTTTCGATCCATTCCGTCATCCGTAAGACCTCCATTTCGTGAATTTATAAGGAGTATGCCATGAACATTCAGATTTTCGGGGCCCGCAAGTCCTTCGACACCAAGAAGGCGGAGCGCTGGTTCAAGGAGCGCCGCATCAAATACCAGTACATCGACCTGGACAGCAAGGGCCTGTCCCCCGGGGAGTACCGCAGCATCCGGGCCGCTGTGGGCTATGACGCCCTGGTGGACCGGGACAGCCCCGACTACCGGGAGCTGGGGATCGACTATCTTCTGCCCCAGGCGGCGGAGGAGAAGCTGCTGGAAAATCCCTGGCTGTTCCGGGCGCCCATCGTCCGCAACGGCCGCCAGGCCACCGTGGGCTACTGCCCCGACGTGTGGAAAACCTGGGAATAAGGGGATTATACCACAAAAATCTGCTGGGGGACAGCCCCGGCGGAAAAATGCGCAAAAAAACAGGTCCGCTCCAGCGGACCTGTTTTTTTTTATGGAGTGAGGCGATTACTTGTTGGCCAGAGCCTTGTCGGCAGCAGCCATTTCCTGGAAGATGCCCTGGTGCTTCTTGGCGGTGACAGCCTTGATCACCAGCAGGGTGCCGATCATCAGGACGATGGCGATGATCATGCAGACCACGACGTTCTGCACGAGACCGGCGATGATGAAGCTGACGAAGGACACGGCAGCCACGGTGACACCGTAGGGGATCTGGGTGGCCACGTGGTTCAGGTGGAAGCAGTGGGCACCGGCGGAAGCCATGATGGTGGTGTCGGAGATGGGGGACAGGTGGTCGCCGCACACACCGCCGGCGCAGGAGGCAGCCAGGCCGATGGACAGCAGGGTGGACTGATCATACCAGTCAAACACGGCGCAGACCAGGGGGACCATGATGCCGATGGTACCCCAGGAGGTACCGGTGGCGAAGCCGATGAAGCAGGCCACGATGAAGATCACGGCGGGCAGGAACTTGGCCAGGGAGCCGGTGTTGGCCATGACGCCCCGGACGAACTCGCCGACCTGCAGACCATCGTCACGGCACAGGCCGCACAGGGTCCAGGCGAAGCAGAGGATCAGAATGGGGGAGATCATCTGGATGAAGCCGTTGGGGATGGACTCCATGGACTTCTCAAACTTGATCAGGCCCCGCAGCCAGTAGTACACGAAGGTGAACACCAGGGCCACGATGGAGCCCAGGCACAGGCCGGGACCGGCGGAAGCGTCGGAGAAGGCCATGACGAAGTTCTGATAGTTGTCGCTCTCGGTGTCGAACATACCGCCGGTCCAGATCAGGCCGATGATGCACAGGGCGATCAGGACGATGACGGGCAGCAGCAGGTCCAGCACGGAGGAGTGCTTCTCGCCTTCCTCATAGTCGTCGGCGCCTTCGAAGGGACGCTCGGGGGTGGTGAACAGATCGTCCTTCACCTGGGCATTGTACTCATGGGTCAGCATGGGGCCGTAGTCAATGTTCAGGACGGAAATGACAATGACCATGATCAGGGTCAGGATGCAGTAGTAGTTCCAGGGAATCTGGCTCAGGAACATGCTGATGCGGGAGCCGGGGAAGCCATCGGGCACATAGGAGGCAACGGCGGCAGCCCAGGAGGACACGGGGGCCAGCATGCACACGGGGGCGGCGGTGGCGTCGATGATGTAGGCCAGCTTTGCCCGGGAGATCTTGTGGCTCTCGGTGACGGGACGCATAACGGCGCCCACGGTCAGGCAGTTGAAATAGTCGTCGATGAAGATCAGCACGCCCAGCAGCATGGTCATCAGCTGCGCGCCGCAGCGGGTCTTCACGGCCTTGGTGGCCCAGCGACCGAAGGCGGCGGAGCCGCCGGCCTTGTTCATCAGATCCACCATGACACCCAGCATCACCAGGAAGATCAGGATGGAGATGTCGATGGCGTTGATCATGCCCACGCCCTCACCGGTGCCGACAAAATTCACGACCATCTGCCAGGGGTCAAAGTTCGCCAGCAACAGGGCGCCGGCCAGGCAGCCCAGGAACAGGGAAGAATACACTTCCTTGCTGATCAGGGCCAGGGCAATGGCCACGACCGGGGGGAACAGGGCCCAACCGGTGGCGACGAAGCCGCTGCCATCGTTGGTAACCTTCGCGATGACCAGTGCGATTACAACGATCGCCAGCGCAATAAAATACGCTATCTTGGTACCTTTCTTTTCCATTAGAGTGATTTACCTCCTCAGATTTGGTGCCTTCATCTTACTCGCAAACAGCACGTTTTGTCAAGTTCTTAGCGATACTTTCCATTATTTTAACAAATTGTGAACTCGCTTTTTTACCTTTTTCACAAAGGATTGGCACGAATTATGGAAAATCCTTGGAACGCAAAGAAATTCCGATACCGGGGCAGCTGCCCCGGTATCGGAAATAACGCTTATATCAGGAATATGTATTGCTTAGAAGAAGAACTCCTTGATCTGGCCGTACAGCACCAGCAGCATGGCCAGGGGGGTAATGTACTTGATGCAGATCCTGAACCAGCCGTAGGCTCCGAATTTCTGCCCCTCGCAGGTGGCCTCGGCGTGGACTACCTCGGGCCCGAGCTCCCAGCCGTACATAATGCTCATCAGCAGCGCGCCCAGAGGCATCAGAATGCCCTCGGCGATGCAGTCAAAGAAGTCCAGCCAGTCGGCGCTCCAGGTGGGCACCTTGTCGGAGGGATCCACACGCATGCCCAGAATGTCGGCCGGGGAGATACCGGCGTTGCCCAGAGCGTCCAGGCAGACGATGACGCACAGGATGCCGGCGCCGATGGCGCCGATGAGGGAGTAGAGCTTGCGCTTGTCGCCCTTGCCCTCGTCCCGGGCCTTATCCACAAAGTGGGCCACAACGGCCTCCAGCAGGGAGATGGAGGAGGAGACGGCGGCAAACACCACCAGCAGGTAGAACAGGATGCCGAAGATGGGACCTGCAGCGCCCATGCGGTCGAACACGTTCTGCATGGTGACGAACAGCAGGGAGGGGCCGCCCAGCGTGCCGGTGGGGTCCAGGGCGAAACGGCCGGGGATCACGCACAGACCGGCCATCAGGGCCACCAGGGTATCCATCACCACGATGATGATGGCGTTTTTCTGCAGGTTCTCCTTCTTATCCAGATAGGAGCCGTAGGTGATCATGGCCGCCATACCCAGGGACAGGGAGAAGAACATCTGGCCGCCTGCTGTGGATACTACAGAGAAGAAGTCAGGCGCTTCTTTGATGACGCCGTTGGCCAGAGCCCAGCCGGGGACAAACATATACTTCAGGCCCTCTGACGCGCCCTCCAGGGTGCAGGAACGGATGATGCAGATCACCAGCATCACGAACAGAGCGGGCATACCCACGGAGCAGACCTTTTCGATACCGCCGCCGACGCCGCCCATAACGATGATCATGGTCAGGGCCACGAAGATCAGACCGTAGATCACGGCCTCGCCCTGGTTGGCCATCAGGGCGCCGAACACGCCGGCGCCGTCCAGGGTGCCGGTGCCGAAGCCGGCATGGAACAGGTTGCCCACGTTCAGGGTCACATACTTCAGGCAGTAGCCGCCCAGGGCGCAGTAGAAGCCCAGGATCAGGAACGCCGACAGAACGCCCAGCCAGCCCAGCCACTTGAACCTCTTGGACAGGACCTTGTAAGCGCCGATGGCGCCCCGGCCGGTCTTGCGGCCCAGGGCCAGCTCGCCCATCATAACGATGAAGCCGCAGCACGCCGCCAGGATCAGATAGATGATGAGGAATCTGAAGCCGCCGTTGGCGCCCATCTTATTGGGGAAGCCCCAGATGTTGCCCAGGCCGACGGCTGAGCCGATGGCCGCCATGAGGAATCCAAAATTGGACCCGAAGCCTTTTCTTTCTTCCATTGCTTTCTCTCCTTACTCATATGGATGTCCCGCTTTGTCCGGAAGGGGACTATGGTCACTTTACCATGACTGTTTTCTTGTGTAAAGTAATATACAGGCTTCTTAACGCTATCTTGTCAACTGGCACAGCTTCCTTGATTGATTTCTTACGGATTTCCCCTCCTTTCCGGGCTGCGCCCTTTCGCCTCAGTCAAAATCACAGCCCCATTTTATGCAGAACTTTGTGAATTATGTCACAAAAATCAGGCTGATCCAGCGGTCTTTGTGGGTATTCATACGGCGGTTTCGGGCGTTTTGTGCAAAATGTCTATACGATTCTGTGATATAAATTTATTGAGGTGAAACTTTTTCATCAAAAGAAAAAGCCCGGCAATACCGGGCCTTCCGTTTTTCAAGGAAAGCCTCGCAGAGTTTGCCGCCCGCAGGCGGCAAATCAAGTGCGAGCCTTTTTCCCCAAAAGGGCTTTGCCCTTTTTGGGCAGTCTCAATATCAGATTCCGAAGAAGCGCTTTCCGTTTTCCCAGGTGGCCTGCTCCACCTCCTGAGGGGTCATGTCCCGCAGCTGGGCGAGCTTCTCCGCCACCAGGTGAACGTAGGTGGAGTCGTTGCGGCGGCCCCGGTAGGGCACCGGGGTCAGGTAGGGGGCGTCCGTTTCGATCATCAGCCGGTCCATGGGTACGGCCCGGATGACCTCCGGGGCCTTCCGGGCGTTTTTGAAGGTGGCCGCCCCGTTGAAGGACAGGTACCACCCCATATCCACCAGCTCCCGGGCCATTTCCACGGACCCGGCGAAGCAGTGGAACACCCCCCGCAGGCCGGGAAATTCCCGGACGATGGCCATGGTGTCGGCGTGGGCGTCCCGGTCGTGGATGATCACCGGCAGCGACAGCTCCCGGGCCAGAGCCAGCTGGCTGCGCAGCACCTGCTGCTGCAGGGGGCGGGGGGGATTTTCCGGCCAGTAGTAGTCCAGGCCGATCTCGCCGATGGCCACTGCCTTGTCCTCCCGGGCCAGGGCGCGGATGGCGTCCAGGTCCTCCGGGCGGAAATCGCCGCAGTTTTCCGGATGGATGCCCACGGCGGCGTAGACATGGGGGAAGCGGCGGGCCAGCTCCACCGCCGTCCGGGAGGACGCCACGGTGCAGCCTGGGTTCACCACCAGGCCGACGCCCTGCTCCGGCAGGGAGGCCAGCAGGGTCTCCCGGTCGCCGTCGAACTGGTCGTCGTCATAGTGGGCGTGGGTGTCAAACAGCATAGGGGCCTCTCAATCCAGATGGACCCGGCCCAGCTGGGCGTCGGCCACATACTCGCTTTTCAGCTGGCGCAGCTGGTCCATGTGGGGGGTGCGCAGGTGGGCCTGCTGCTGCTGCTCCGTCTGCCACTGCTCCACCAGCAGAATCTCGTCGGCATTCTGGACAGACAGGAAATAGTCATACCGCAGGCAGCCGTCCTCCCGGCGGATGGCGTCGATGATGCCATGGGTGGTCAGCTGGCGCAGAAAGGTCTCCCGGCAGCCGGGCTTGGCCAGATAGCGCACATACAGAGTCAGGGTGTTTTCCATGGTGATTTCTCCTTTATGAATAGCGCCGGTCCAGGACCGCGATCATGGCGGCCATGGCGTTTTCCCGGCAGTCCGGCAGGATGCGGATCCCCGGCACCCGGTGCACCGCCGGAATGGCGTTTTCCGGGGCGAAGGCCATGCCGGCGTATTCCAGCATGGGGATGTCGTTGGCGTGGTCCCCCACGCAGCAGACGTTCTCCTGCCGCACGCCCAGAAGCTCCGCCAGGCGGCGGACCATGCCGCCCTTGTTGGCTCCCCGGGCGGTGATCTCCAGCAGGTTCACGGCGGAGGCCACCACCTCGTACTCACGGCTCCAGTCCTGGGCCCGGATGGCCTCCTCCAGCTGCCGCAGCCGCTGGGGCTCCTCCTCGAACAGCAGCTTGGAGATAGGCGACGGGGCCTGGTCCAGGCTGGCGATCTGCTGGGAGGGGGTGTGGGTCAGGTGCAGATGGCGGGCGGTGATCTCGTTGGGATTCACCACATGGATGGAGTTGTCGTCGTGATAAATTTCGTAGGTCAGGCCCGGTATCAGCTGGGACAGCTGCCGCACATGATCCCGGATGCACTCCGGCAGAAAGGCGGTGCGCAGATACCGCCCCGCCGGGAAGTCGTAGATGGCCGCGCCGTTGAACAGCACCGTGGGGCCGTTCATGGGCACGCCGTCCATAACGCTGGCGAAGGAGGGCAGGGCCCGGCCGGTGGCCACGGAAAATGTCCCGCCCTGGGCCATAAAATACCCGATGGCGTCCCGGTTTTCCCGGGATATGGCCGGGACGGGCCCGCCGCTGCGCAGGGCCCCCTCGGTATACACCATGGTGTTGTCAAAATCGCTGGCGATGAGCACGCCATCAAACTTTCCCACGGCTCAGCCCTCCGATGCCGGGGAGCTGCCGCCGCCGCTTCTGCGGCGTCCGCCCCGGTGCCGGGGACGGCGGCGGGACTGGACCCCCTCCTGGGCCTCGCCTG
>ENA-UOOD01002489-UOOD01002489.1-human-gut-metagenome-genome-assembly--contig:-CS67-NODE-2489-length-16444-cov-5.235158_pt1 | contig 16444 bp, 39 predicted proteins | sample MGYA00242464_ERZ724011 | MGnify/ENA metagenome assembly ERZ724011 | reverse complement strand
ATTTCTTGAAAGCTGCCGGCAGGAGGTAGCTAATATCACGTCTCAGATGAACACACTGACGTTTCTTGTGAAGATGCCGCTGCGGGATGTAATCAAGCTGAATCAGATGGTGAAGCTTCAGGACCGTAACGGGCATTTCTGGGATGCAACCAAGAATCCGTACTGCGGATATCTTGTTCTTGATAAGTCCGTCATGTGCGGCTTGTATAATCCGTGGGGAGGCGGCGGAAGTGTCCTTGAAATCCAGTGCGAAAAGGATGTGAAGATCCCGGTCCGTTTTATCAGATCTGCACTCCCGGATGGAGCAGATGGATACTCAGTAGAAAGTGTGTACGGGATGTGCGGATCTGCATGGGAAGAGTGTTTGAAGGAAATCCACGTTCCGAATGAATTCAAGAAGGAGATTGCATGATGGAAACGAAATTTGAAAGAATCGTTGGAGCTACCATTTCTGTGCGAGTCGATTATCAGACCTTGGATGATATCGTTGTCACTGCCCTTGAAGGCGGAATCGGATGGTGGGCTTGCCTCGATAATACTGGGCCGGAATGGGATGACGAGCCGGAAGAGATGGCTACGTCTGAATATGCGGCGTTGCTTATCGCAAATGGGGAAAAACTCAAATTTTCTGATGCTACTGGAGAATGGGAAGAAAACGAAGAGCCGAAATGCCCGTGGGAAGTTGATGCAGACACGATTATTAACGGAATTGGGTTGTATCTCGAATCTGAGGGTGGAACAAATATTTTGACTGATGGTAAACTGGATTCCGTGAAAATCGACGCAGATGTTGCGTCAGACATCTTCCAGTTCGGGATTTTTGGGGATTGTGTTTTTGGGTGAGAAAATGGAGAACAAGTTTTTCAAGACGTGGGCAGAACTCACGGAGAATCAGAAGAATACCTGCCGAGGAGAACTGTTCGGTACCGGCGAAGAGGCGCTGGAGAAATGGGAGTATCACTTTGATGGTGTAAAACTTTCGACAATCTGCTTCAACAAGTGGGAAGAGCACTTCCCGTATGTAATCACGGATTTTGCCCGTGATGCGGCTCTTGAAGAAGCGTGGGATGACTTCGCTGATATCCCGATGGATCCGGAAACAGAATGTATGGAAGAACCGTTCCTATTCTTCAAGGCTGGTACGAATCGAGAAGAAATCTGGCACTGGTTCGATGAACACCATTCGAAAGGTGTGTATTGGCTGCTGTATGAAAGAGGACTGAAAAAATGAGCGAATACAGCATTTACAGTCCATTCGATATCCAGCAGCACAAAGAGAAGTATGTCAATTATTTGGAGGTGGTCATTTCACCGGAAGGCGTCGTTGAGTATGCGGTTCCTTCGCATTCGGAAATTTTGATTAGACATTGCTGCGAGATGAAGGAGATATCCAGAGAACAGCTCTATGCCCTTGTGCCGAGAGAATACTACTTCGATATGATGACGTGGCTGTGCATGCAGACCGGATACGTTGCGGTCTGGAATGATAGCTTTGTATGTTACGAGAGGCCGACGAAAAAGCAGAAAAGAAAACTGAAATCGCTGAAACTTGCCGGAATCTATCGAGGAAGCTTACAGAAAACCGATATTTTTTGAAAGAACGTTGACATTATCTCCGTTTCGGTGTATTCTGCATGAAAGAAGAGTACGAAACGGAGGGGAAAGCGTGACAGCAGACGATATCATTAAAGCTGTATTGCAGCTCCGGGGAATCCCTGGATACCAACTGGCACATGAAATAGGATGGGCTGCACAAAAACTCAGTAAGAGACTGTCGAATGAAACCATGAGAATTCATGAGTTGTATATGATCCTGGATCATCTCGACGTCGATCTTACCCTTACGGATAGAAGAACCGGAGAACAGATCCATCCGAAATGTGCTGGGATGGGGGAGCCTGTCGTCCGATACGTTGATAAGGTGCGGTACAGCACAGAAAAGTCCAGCGCGATTGCGAACAATTTCTTCGCTGACGGAGAAAACAAGTACACCGATGGAAGAGCATCGGAACTGTATATGGACAGCGCCGGCAGATATTTCTTTGCCGAGTATTGCGAGTGGGATCCAAGCAAAAACTCGATTATCCCGGTAAGCAAAGAGAAAGCCGACGAGTTTGTCCGGAAATATGGAACGAGGATCCTGAAGCATCCAAAAATACAAATCGATGATTGATCACAGCCCCGACCAGAACTGGCCGGGGTTATTTTTTGTCAAAAGGAGAAGTGGTGACACTGCTTGAAAATATCCGATAACGGATATAAATTAAAATAAAAAGCAAAAAATAACCGGAAAAAACTTGACACACGGGTAGGTTATGCTACGATATAGTCACAAGGAAAACAAAGAAAAGGCAGCTGGGGCAAGAGCCCTGGAAGGCCACAGAAAGGAGAAGTCAAAATGGAAAAGAGCATTTATGACAGCATCAAAACCGCGGAGGAACTTCTGAAGGAAGTAGCGGCGCACGGTCTGAGTACCAAGCCCGAGGACATTTGCAGAGCGCAAGACATTTTCGGTCGCAGCGAAGTGAAAGAGCTTATTCGGCTCGCCAATGACAACGGCCGCCTGAATGGGTTCGACGGTGAACCCGATCCGCGTGGGACTTATTCCTCTGGCCGCGCTGGACTGAGCAAGTATTTCTATCAGGTCGCATTTCATATTTGGAGCTGGGAGGATGCGACTCGCTTCTACAATCAGCACAGCAACTTCCCGGTCATTGATGCGCTGGAAGAGAACAAGATGCTTCACCAGCAGGTTAAGGAGCTGAACGGAGAACTGAAACGGGCTAAGGATGACCGCGATGTGGAACACAGAAGATACCGGGAGGCTGTTGACGCTGAGCAGGCCGCTCAGAAGAAAATCGGCCATCTCGAAGCGGAGGTTCACGACCGCGACATGACAATCATGGAGCTGAAGGCTCGGCTGTATGACCTGCTGGTCGCAAAGGGGGCAGAACACAATGCCTGATCCGATTTGTCTGCTTCCGCTTATTGGATTCCTTCTCATTCTTGCTGCAGGGTGCTTTGTCACGGATGACCTTCCTCGCATTCTCCGTTTTGTCAGGAGAAGAATTTTTTTGAGGAGAAGTTGCAAAAGAAGCAACTTTGGCTTCAGGAATGAATTTTGAACGGAGATCCTGGATCCGTGGATAAGACAAGCGCGGAGATTTATTCCTCCAAAACCGACAGCATCAGATACAGATATGGATCAACGGTCGAGGAATTCAGAAAGATCGATGACTCGCGCAGAGAAATCTGCAAATTGTATGACCAGATCATGACCGCCTGCGGCGTGATGAAGGGGATTGATGATCCGTTTATTCGGGATGCAGTTGATCGGAGACTGGTAGATCAGACAGCCCTGCTGGGGCGAATGATCGAATGCGTGAAGAGGCGAGATGAGAAAAGGGCCGACGGTACGTCTTACATGGTGTACAAGCGGAGCTTTCAAATCGCAGATGGAAAGCTCCTGAAGACGACAATACTCGGGGAGCTCGCAAGGAAGTATGCGGATGAGGAAAAAGAGAAGGATCCCGATTCAATATACTTCGTTGTCAGGAAAAAGAAAGACGGCAGTATGCGCTGCATTTACCGCCTCGAATAAAAAATCGGGTTTTTCTGACATGGATATTGACTAGGCGGTAGGTTATGTTAACGTAACGTCACAGAAAAAGGAAGGAGGTGGTATCGCGTGGGAGACATCGGCTATATGAACATTGAAACCGGTGAACTGCTCACCAGAAGCGATATGCTCAATCAGTTCAAAACGGAGTACGACGGAGACGATCCGACGAACTGCCTTGGCTGGAATGAGTATTACGAGGAGGTGATTCTGAATGGCGAAGATGATGCTTGAACTGAGCCGGGACGAAATCAACCGTGAAATCCCGTATGTCATGGTCTGCATGGGCCGGTACGGAAGTACGTGGGGCACCATGCACAGAAAACGCCGCTGGTCAGCGGAGTTCGCGGAGAGCGAAAGGAAGGCAGCAACGAAGCTGTTTGCAAAGTCGCATGAGTGGACATTGACCAAGGGTGTTCCGGACAGCGTCGTAATGAGCGTAGAGACATTCAAACTGTGGCAGAAGCTCGGAGATTTCCTTGCTTCGATCTGAGGAGGAGAGAATATGAAGAAAATCGTAAACCCCACGATTCACGAAGGCTATGGAGCAGCGCCTGTCAGAGGATTCTGCAGAATCGAATTTGAAGATGGGAAACTCAGCATTTGCGGTGTGATTGGAACGACACGCGGCGGAAACTGCAAAGGTTCGGCTGGGCAGTGTGTCGATGAAATCCGGGAAGGGAAGCCGGCAGAAGGCTGGACTGATGAGATGATCCGGAAGTTCTGTGATATCTGGGACACGTGGCATCTGAATGATATGCGGCCGTATTGTGAACATCAGAAGCAGCTTGGATGGAGAGAACTCGCAGGCAAGCGGGTTAACCTCTATAACTACACGCTGACACGTGATGCTGTGATCGAGAAAAATGCTGCAGAGAAGTGTGCACTGGATGCGCTGAAAAAGGGCGAGACATTCACACCGACACCGGAACAGTCAAAAATCGCATCACTTCCGTACAGTGTCCAGCTCCCTGAAGAAATCAGCGGTGATGATGCGGCTTATTACAAACCAAAGAATCCACTTTACAACGGAGATAAAGGGCCTGTGGAGGTTAAGACGCTTGGATGGCTCAGACCGGAGGAACGTCCAGACGGACTGCTTTGCCGGCCATGTCCGGTTTGCGGATATAAGTACGGAACGGCATGGAAGAAGGAAGAAGTCCCGCAGGACGTGATCGACTGGCTGTTCAATCTGCCGGATACAACGGTGCAGCCCGCATGGGTGTGAAAATATGGCCCAGCGAAATCTTGGTGAAAGGAATAATTCAAATGGTTGTATGGGTGGCAACCCACTATTGGGACGATGAAGTCAACGAAGGCAGCGAAGTTCTCGGCGTTTTCAAGAATCACGATCGCGCATACAAGGAAATTGAAAAAACAGCCGATATTGAGCGTAAAAACGAATCAGACGATTTCTGGGCTGGCGATTATACATGGGCGGAAGGTGATGAGATTCATCTCGGTCATCCGTCGAAGAACTTCGCAGACTGCAATGTTGAGCATGTCTTCAAAGTCACGGCACACAATGTCAACAAGGAGATTTGAGTATGGATAGAAACTGGAAACTTGGAGATGATCTCGCAACCAGTGATTCGCTTCTTGACGGAATCACGTTTGATGATCTGATTCTCGCGGTTCACTGCAACTGCCGGCGTATTACACCAGACGCAGTCAAGCGCGAACTCAAGGACATGATTGAATCCAGAATGGAAGATCTTAATTATCTTCTGGAACACAACATGAGCGAAATCATCGCAGAAGCAAAGAAGGGGCGTGGAGGATATGAGAGTTAAGATCGGAAAGCAGCGGGCCACACTTCAGGAGAAGAAAAGTGAGGCCGATCAACTGCGGAACTGCAAAGAAGAAATTCACTTTTTGTGCAATGAGAATTTGCGCCTGAAAATGGAACTGCTCGACGCAAGAGCATTCAACAAGAGTATCCCTCAGAAGAATTTTGCAAAAGGTTATGAGACAGGATACAAATGGGCAATCCGCAGTATTATGCGGGATCTGAACGTGCCATGGTGTATGGATACCGAGAAGAATGGCAAAACGATTGATGAAATTCGCTTGTCTGCTACCAAGAAAATTCAAGCAGCCTTATCTCAAGAATGCGACTGCGACAGGATCGAGCAGCTTTGTCAGCAGCTCGAACAGGTTTCAAAAGAGCGGGATGATGCGCTGGAAACCCTTCGCCGTGTCAGAGATACATTTGACTATGCCACAAAGCATGGCTGATTTTTTGCTCGGCTTGGTTGCAGAAGAAGCAACTCAAAATGCAACATATGAAACTATCGGGAGGAAATATGCAAGAAACTGCTTATTCGAAATATGACTTTCCAGAAGACGTCTTCGAAGAAAGTGAGTTTGACTCACGAATCGAAGAATTCAAGAAGACACTGAAAGAAAACGTCAAGCAGGAGATTATGGATAAAATCGCTTCTCTGGAAAAGGAGAACGAAGAACTTCGCATTTTCAGAGACCGGCGCGATGAGATCGTGGCCGAATACCGGAAGGCAATTGCCCAGGCCAAAGAAGACGTTCGAAGAGCTGAAGATAAAGCCAGACATGCAAGGCTTACGGAATTGCTTGGCCCGTATCTCACGGAAGCGTGGAAGGTTGATTGGCGATTGGAGCAGGGGCCAAAATGCGGTAAATGCGATGAGAACCGACAAGTCCACTTTGTATCTCCGTGCGGAAGAGAAATGAAGGAAGAGTGCACATGCGCAAAGCGAACCACTGTATTTTTTCCTAGAAAGATAAGTCTATATCGAGTCTGTGAATATAGAACCGGAATGATCGAAAAGACGTATGAAAACGTAAGCAACTGCGAAGATGCCGATCTTAGAGCCATGAAGTTGGTAAAAGACGGCGCCGACTTTGCCAAGATCAACACATATCATGATGCCTTTGAAACATTAGAACTCTGCCAGAAATACTGCGACTTGGTAAATTCTGAGGAGGAAAAGAAATGACTGCTCTCCTGATTATGATTGCAGCCCTGTCCGGACTTGCAATCGTATATTGCATTCTGGCTATGATCTGGACATACAGACCGTGCTGGAGCCTCAAGTGGCTTTTCCACGACATTCTCAAGTGGCACGAGCCTGGTCGGTACTTTGAGGAAGGAGCTCTCGTCAATAAGTGCCGGTTCTGCGGAAGGAAGATCAGGCTCGGAAGCAATGGCCGGTGGATGAAGGAAATCGGGAAAAACGTGAGACTCGTATATGTCGGAGAAAACGGCTATACGGGGCTGTGTACGGGGCAGGCATACGAAGTCGATGTCTACAGCAATGATGGATACATTTACGTGAAGTGGGATGAGTTATCCGCTTGCCCATATGAAAGCCTTAGTGCGCTGAACAAAGACTGGGAGGACTACGATGGACCAGATTAACAACTGCCCCTTCTGTCACAAGTGCTCTGTGGAATGGCCGGTTTACCTTGATGAGATACACCAGTTTAACAGAGACATATACCCAGAATTGATGTATCAATGCCGCTGTACATACTGTGGGGCAAGCGGGCCTATAAAGGGCACAAAGAGGGCGGCAATCAAAGCTTGGAACAGGAGGGACATGAGCAATGGCAAAAACCAAACGGCCAGAAATCGGTGCTGAAATGTACGCTGTCTTCGAGCACCTTTATTACATACCAAATCATGCTTGGCCCATCATGGAGTATTGCGTATGCAAGGGCACGGTGCGAGGCTTTTTCACCGGCGGATATACGGAGGTGTGCCTGCTTTTTACCGGACCGGACGGGTTTCCGAAGCCGGGGCACTTTCGGCTTGACGACATTGGCAAAAAGCTGTTTTACACGGCGGCGGAAGCTGCTGCCCTAGCCGAGAGCATGACTGAAAAGTACGAGCTGGCATGGGGCTGGATTGGACCTCCGGACATCCCAATGGCGAGGCCGTGGGAGAAAAGCCGAAGCACTATTGGGAGGGGAACTGAAAAATGAAGCAACAAGAGATTTTGCAGGAACTGAGGCGGCATGGCGGCTCGCTGGCAGTAGATGCAGCCAATGAAATTGAGACGATTGCGGCTGGGGAGGATTAAACAATGCCGATTATGAACTACACGACGAAGGCCGATGTGTTTGCGACGCTTGGTGAGATTCAGGGGCAGCTCGTCAAACATGGTGCGAAGAAAATCATGCAGGATTACGACAATGACGGGCATATCACAGCACTGTCCTTCCTGATTGATACACCGAATGGCCCGCGCGGAGTCAAATTGCCAGCAAACGTCGACGCAGTGTGGAATGTACTTACAAAGCAGAAAGTCAAATGCGACCGCGATCAGGCCGAACGTGTTGCTTGGCGCATCGTGAAGGACTGGGTAGCTGCGCAGATGGCGATTCTGGAATCCGAGATGGTGCAGATGGATGAGATCTTCCTTCCGTATATGCTCAACGATAAAGGTCAGACGCTATTCCAATGCTACCGGCAGAACCAGCTTTCAATCGGAGAGGCAACATGAATGGAATAAAAAAGCGCTATGAGACACAGAAGCTGATGATTGATAGAGAAATCCGGGATGTCGAGATCTACAGGGTTCCGGAATTGCTGAAGCAAGTACCTGGGGCAGATTGCCGGGAGTGTGCTTTCTTCGGAACGATGACGGCATACGAACTCGGCCTGCCATTCTGCTGGTCGGATGAAGTGGCCGAATCCGACATTTTCGCGCTTGGGAAGCAGATCTGTTTCCGGAAGCGCAATGATACGGATTGAATTGGAGGGATACTGATGGACTTAGAGAAAACAGCGATGGAGCGGCTACGAATGGCGTCAGAAATGAGCCTGCGCTTGTACAATCTGCAGAATCAGCTTTTGATTGGAGGAAAACGATGATTGCCCGCGTCTTCCCCAGAAAAACGAACGCTTCCCCGACGGATGCGCTCGCATTCTTCGGCCAGCCGACAATCGAAAATATCGCCGACTGCATCAAGGCGGGCGTGACAGAAATACATATCTCCGTAACGTTTACATGGGATCTCGAAAAGGCCGAAGATCTGTACTACGCATGGCAGATCCTCGGAGTTCCGGTGGAGGTCGGCGGCCCGGCGTTTGATGATCGCATGGGAGACTTTACGCCTGGGCTGTATCTGCGGGACGGAATGATCTTCACCTCGCGCGGTTGCACAAAGGACTGCTGGTTCTGCTCCGTGCCGCGCTGCGCGCACGGGGAAATCAAAGAGCTGCCGATTGTGGATGGATGGAACATCCTTGATGATAACATTCTGGGAACTTCAGAAGCGCATTTTCGGGCAGTCTGTGACATGCTCAAGAGGCAAAAACAAAGATCTGTTTTTACCGGGGGATTAGAACCGGCGCTGCTCCAGCAGTGGCAGGCGGATTTGCTGCACGAGGTAAACCCAGCACGGCTTTATACAGCCTATGACACAAAGGACGATCTGGAACCGCTCATCGAAATGGGCAGGAAACTGCGGGCAGCCGGTTTCCGCCCGGCACGACACGCCATGTGCTGCTATGTGCTGTGCGGCTACGACGGAGATAGCTTTGAGGATGCTGAAAAGCGCCTGATGCAGACCATGCAAGCGGGATTTGTGCCGTATGCCATGCTGTTTCGCGGAGAGGACGGAAAGTATGATCCGGAATGGCGACGTTTCCAGCGCGAATGGTGCCGACCGATTATTACGGGAAAGAAATTTAATGAGTATTGGAGAGGAAAACCATGAAAAACAAGGAAATCGTGCAGGCGCTGCGGTGCTGCGCGAAGGGGCTTGGACACGACGACGCGTGCGAAAACTGCAAGGTCGGAGAAATCCAAAACCGGCGGGAATGCATCGAGTTTGCGGCAGCTAACGCAATCGAGCGCCTGACCGACGAGAACGCGACGCTGCACAAGGAAATCGAGTGGAAGGACATGGTGATTTCCCTCGCACAGAGAAAGCAGGCGAAGGCAGAAGCCGAGAGGGACGCTCTAATCGAGCAGATAAAAGAGCGGCATGACTGCCTGGACTGCAAGCATAACGATTCTTGCGAATATGACGGTGCGCTTGTCGTTGAATGCATAAACTGCGTGCAGGAAGGATGCCTATGCGCCGGGTGCTACGATTCCAGCCACTGGGAATGGCGCGGATTGCCGGAAGCGCCGGAGGAGAATAATGCCACCTAAAGAAAATCTTGAAAGAGCCTGTGAAGAGTGCATCCATTATTGGGCGTGCTCCAGACAATGCGGCGAGCCGATGGCGCAGAGTAGCGCCACTGGCTGTGAGTGCTACGAGACGATTAAAAGCAGTATGGCGTATTATGTCGGGACACTGGATGGAGCCAAAGGAAAAATCCAAAATCGCCTCCGCGAGCTGGCCGAGGCCGACGAGGACGGGCGCGTGGTGGTGCTGCCGTGCAAGGTGGGAGAACGCTGGACAGATGAGGAAGGTCGAGCAGTGCGAATAACCGCAGTAATCGTCAGCATAGATCCATTTGGGACGAGCATCAACATCTACTTTGATTATGAGGACGCAACGCCAGACGATGCGGGAAGCGACTGCGTGACAAATTGGAATTATTTCAGCCGCCACTATACCTGCATTGAGGCAGAGCGGGCGATGGAGGGCTAACAATGGGAAATATAAACTGCCTGCAATGTGAATTCAGACACCCTGACAACGGTAACTGCACGGGAGTTGGTGGGTTCTGTACGGCCGTTCCAGCAGCGTATTGCCCGTTGCTGCGGCAGTATTTAGGTACAGGGATGACACCGGGACAGGCGGCAAACGCCAAGGCTATCATCGAATCCGCATTTGCGGAGGACACCTCGAAAGCCGAACGAATCAGAAAACTGCTGGCAGCCGACGAGGAAGGCCGGTACATCATCCTGCCGTGCAAGTTGGGTGATACAGTGTGGAGAATAAAGCGGACATTTGAAACATATCCGGATAAAAGCGAGCCATACATTGAGCCGGACGCCTTCCTGCTGCAAGACGTTTTTAATATCGGCAAAACTGTATTCCTCACAAGAGAGGAAGCAGACCACGAGCTGAAACGAGTAAAAGGATGGTAGATCTTAATGGCATTGAAAATACCAAAGTATATCTACGAGTGGATGGTGCTTACTGCACACTATTCCTACAAAGCTGCAGAGCTCAACCGGAAGGTGGCTGAGTGGCTGGAACGTCACGGAGTTGATGTCGACGCGCTCAGTGATGGTTCCGGATGCGGATTCGAAGAGCTGATGTACGGGCGTAACATCGCAGATGAACTCTGCGAAAGGATAGAAAGAGAGGCAGCAAATGCGGACATATCTCAGAAGTGATTACGCGCTCCACCCGTGCGGCGCGGGATATGAATATTGCGACGGGGAGTGTTCTCATTGCGAAGCTGCGGCATCGACATATACCTCAAACACTACGCAGCCCAAATATGAGCCGTGGCGAAAAGATATGCAAGAAAGGCCGGTGACACCGACAAACAATGAACAGACCAGAAACGACGAAGTGGCTTTCAAAACTGCTGGAAGAACATATTGACCCGAAGAACGACCCGCGCGTCTACTGGGCCAAGGAAATCACGTTTGACTACGGCAGCGTTTCTCCCATTCGCGTGGACTATATGCAGTTCAAGCCGGTCAATAACAGCGTGTCCGGCATCGAGAAAGGCGATGTGTACTGCTACGAGATCAAGTCCTCCGTCGAAGACTTCCACTCGAAGAACGGTCACAACCTGATCGGAGATTTCAATTACTATGTCATGCCGCTGGAAGTCTACGAGAAGGTCATGGATGAGATTCCGTATTCCGTTGGCGTAATGCACAAGGCAGAATATTTGAATCTACTCGGACAAATGGAGACTGGACTGGTGACTGCTAAAAGAGCAAAGAGAAAAGACCGGACGCGGCCACTCTCAGAAATGCTCCTGATGATGTGGCGCAGCTCCAGGCGGGAAATTGTAAAAGCGAGAAAGGAAGTGAATGGAAATGACGAACCTTAAACCTTGCCCGTTCTGCGGAGGGCAGGCGGATATATACGTATTCGCCCCAAAAAGCGCGTTATGCATGGAACAGGAGGGCGGCTGATGGGCCAGCACAAACATAACCCGACTGCCATTGCGGCCAAGAACGGGGAGCTGCCACCTAAGCAGCGTGAGAAGCAGTTGACCAAGCGGGAGGCAGAAGTGCTGCTACGGAAGAAAATCCTCGATCTGATACCTGGATCGTTTGCTCTTCCGGATGGAATGAAAGAAATACTTGCAAATGGAGGAACACCATATGTCTAGCAATGTGAATAAGGTCCTTTTCGAAGCGGTCGAGCGCAAGCTGGAAACGGCGCGCGAATCATATGCCGTATATCGATCCACAATGGAGGACTTGAACCAGCTGCTCAAGGACATGGTCGACTATGCGGTAAAGAACAACTGGAATCTTCATGATTTGTCCGCTTATTCCGTTGACGGTTACTTGTATGATGGAAAACCGGAAATCGGTGAGGTCATGAAAAAAATCATAGAGATGTTCGGTGTGCCAGAGGGGGAACTTTTAAATGGTGTATTACATCAAAGATCAGGACCTGCTAGACCTTCTTGATGAGAACGGCAGATATTTACTGACCGCCGCAAAAATCAACAGACTGGAGAGAGTCTGCTTTCCCGCAGAACTGCACATCGGCGATCGCGCGTGGAAGAAGGCCATGAGCATCCTTGATAAGAAATACGCGGAAGCAAAAAAGATGCCGTTCGTCCGTGACCCGCTGGCATGGGCACTGTACCACACTTGGAAGGAGTTCGATGATGGGAAACGCTGTGACTGAAGAATTTATCAGCAGAACCGAGGCGCTGAAAGACTTTGAATCCTGCAACGCGGAAAATCCGAACTGGACACCTCAGCGTGTGAAAACGCTTCTGCTGCGCCAGCCCGCCGCCGACGTTGCGGAGGTGCACCATGCACGATGGGAAGAAGCGGAATGGCACGAATATGACGCGCAGAGCATGGGAACGATTCGCTTTCCTATATGACGCGCAGAGCAGGGGAACGATTCGCCTTCCTAAAGCGGCAATCGTATGCTCGGACTGCCGGAACGCTTTCAAAAAGGATGCGCTTTGGAAAAGGAATTCCTGTCCAAACTGCGGAGCGAAGATGGATTGGAGGTGCAGGTAATGCGGTTGATCGACGCAGATTGGGTGCATGAGCACGTCAAGCCATATGAACGATCAGATGAGCAATGGAGCGTAACTGGCGGCACGGCAATCCGGCTTATTCATAATGCGATTGATAATGCGCCGACCGTTGATGCCGTCAAGGTAACGCGGTGCAAGGACTGCAAAGATTTCCGCCAGAACAACGAAAATGACCCGTACTGCACGAACAGGCACGGACTAGATGATCCAGTGCCAGACGGGTTCTGCAACTACGGGAAGCCAAAGGAGGTAAGCGATGAACGGTGAATGGGTCTTGGCAAATAAATGCCCGCACTGCGGCGGGCGGATGACTCTTGTGGACTTTTACTCCTACTCGCGCGACTACCCGATTTTGAAAAACGGGAGACCGTCGAAGCATGGGAAAAAGTGCGGAGAAGAAGCCGTTGGAGTTATAAATGCCCAATGCAATTCGTGCCATGTGACGTGGGATGACAGCAACACTCGCCTCACTGTGGATGGCAAAATTGAAATCAGAGGGGATGGATATGGATGGTGACAGAATATGGGCGTAACGATTAAATGCAAGAAAACAGGTCGGGAAATCGACCTTGGATGCGGTGGATTCATGAATCTGCGGCGGAAGGTGGCTCAACTCATGGGAGAGCCGTTTTACAGTCATTACGAGAAGCTTTGTAACGCGCCGATCATCATGCAACCGGAAGTGGAAGAGAAGTTTTGGAAAGATTGGGCCACGGAAGCAGACAGGATACTTGCAGAAAACCACTTTCCCGTAAAAGTTGTGAAGTTCCTGCTTGCCCCTGACAGCGAAGCTACGACGCGTTACGGAGCCTGTAAGGAGATCTTGAAGGTCGTCGGGGACTACGATGACAACATCTGCTACGGCTATGCCGGCCGGAGCGACTGCGCAATGTTCCGAGACTTCAAGGCAATCTTGCAGGACTGCGTGGACAACAAATGCGATATGGTCTGGATGTAGGAGGGACAGAAAATGGATGCTGTGACGTATATCAAAGAATACAAGAGAATGTGCGAATATTTTGATTCCAAGGAGAATCCGGCAAGAGCATGCGAAGGATGTCCGTTGGAGTGGCTTCCTAACGGGTGCCATATGATTGAAATTGCCGACAACGCGGAGAAGTGCGTTGCGGCTGTTGAGCAGTGGGCAAAAGAACACCCCGTTATTACGCGGCAGAACAAGCTTCTAAACTTGTTCCCTCTGATGGACGCTATTGAAGACGGGTGCATCGAAATCTGCCCGTTACTATTCGATAGATCATTCCACGATAGAAATGATCGAGGCTGGTGCACAGAAAACGACAATAAAGTATGCCCTGAATGCAAACGCAGATTCTGGATGGAAGAACTCAAAGAAGGAGAAACATGATGGACAAGCAGCTGATTTACAGGGAAGATGCGCTCGAAATCGTGCGCCGGACATCCGGGGACTATGCTGCGGCATTTGCTGAGATCAGCCGACTGCCGGCAGTGGACGCAGTACAGGTTACACGCTGCAGGGACTGTGATGGCCGCCGGGTAGAAATTTCGTGGTGTGGGACATATGTTAGGTGCGGCTTTCGTGACGCGACCGGCCTTAATATGCCGGAGGATGGGTTCTGCTCGATCGGGAGGTAAAAGAAATGATGAATTGGACACTGAGCGATGTCGATGAGTATGGATGCGAGTTCGAGTGCTCTGCCTGCAAACAGCATGTAAGAGCGGGAGTGTTCCTTCCGGATGTATGTCCGCACTGCAAAGAACGCACCAGACGGAAGTATGCGCGAGGACCGCACATAAAATCGCTCGATAGGATGGAAAACTCGCCGCGCGTATTCTATATCGACAGGATTATGACGGACGGATGGTTCGGATGTATGCAGTTCAGAACCGTAAAACAGCTAATTAAGGCCGGGAGGTTCTATGAAGCAATTCCTATTGTGGAGGTGCCGAAAAAATGGAGAGAATGACATTTGACTTTTGCATTGCCGGACAGCACTGCTGGCAGGTACATGGAGCCGACAACAATCTGTGCGGAGAGGTCTGCGAGCAGTACGGCGAGAAAGGCTGCAACAACTGCCCGCTTGGGCAGGCAATTAACCGGCTTGCCGCGTATGAGAACAGCCGGATTCCACCTGATGAACTGCAGGAGGTAGCGGATCTGTTCAAGAACTTCCTCGACGAAGAAGTGCCGGCGGAGGTGAAACGCTGGATGGATCGCTGCATCTGGCACGTCCAGAAGTGTAACGAACTCCGCAAGGAACTCGCTGCGTGCAAGAAAGAACTTCAGGAATTCAAAAAAATCGGGATGTCCCCGAAAGACCTTGCACGCGCTTTCGCAATATGATATGGTGCAATAAAGCCACAGAGGCCCATAGGGCGTATAAACTAGAATTAAATCAAACTACATACATATCGCCGGAAGATGGAAGCCACGGGCGTCCAGAGGCTGACACGCTTGTTACAATGGCATAAACAAAAACGGAAAGAAAACCGCGTTAGAACACTAGTCTACCTGAAAAGAAAAGGAGACAGTAAATGCATTTAAGATTCATTGTATTAAATAACACGAAAAAAAGAATGGAGCTGCGCTGCGGCTCCATTCTTTCCTATTTTATGAGATCCGAGAACTTGTCATATGCATCAGCAGCACTTGCAGCAGCCTTTGCCAGCATATGAGAATAGATGTTCTGCGTCGTAGATACCTGCGCATGGCCCAGATAACGTGAAACGGCAACGGTCGGTACGTTATCTGCAATCATGATCGATGCGCATGTGTGCCGCAGACTGTGCAGATGGATCCCCTCGTATCCGTTTTTCTTTGCAAATGCGGTAAACCAGTGGGTGAGGGTATCCGGGTGGATATACGAGCCGAATTCGTTTGTGAAGACCAGACCGTCTGGATTGCTCCATTTGTCTCCAAGCAGCTCAGACTGCCAGTGCTGCCACTCCAAACATTTTTGCAGGATGACAACAGCCGCTGCAGGCAGCTTCATGTATCTCACGGAGGTTGAATTCTTAGGCGTGTCTGTGTAAACACCGCCGTTTGAAACGTAGTTGAGCGTGTTCTGGATCCGCAGAATGCTTTCTTCCATACATACGTCGGACCAGCGGAGCCCGAGAATTTCACCGCGGCGCATTCCGGTGATCATATCGAATTGGATTGGGGCCAGATACTTGAATGGAGCGCTTCGATTCAATTCTTCGATAAGACCCCGGACATCGTCTACTTCGAGGAAAGCTGCTTCTGACTTTTTGGGCATTGGCTTCTCGACCTGCGCAAGCGGCGACTTTTTCAGGTATCCCCACGATACGGCCTTGTTGAGCATAGAAGAAATCAGATCGTGGTAATGCCTGAGCGTGTTTTCTGAGAGCGTTTCGCCCTTCTCTGCCTGGATGAACATATATGCCAACGAGCGGTGCATGGAGCTCGCAATTCCCTCCGCCGAACGAGCATTGATATTAGATCCTGAAATTGCAGCACGCAGCGTCCGGACTCCGATACCTGCGGATTTGGCAATCGTATCTTGGGTTTCTTTTGCTTCTTTCAGCAGTTTGATCCCGGCAGGCTTGAGCTTCCACTTGGAATCTCTTCGGGATCCGTATCTTCGGAGTGTATCGTAAATATCATTGATTGTAGCGCCGTCAATTTCACGCAGCTTGCACTCTCCGATTTCATTATTCACAACGACAAGCAGCTTTTCGTAATC
>ENA-UOOD01002484-UOOD01002484.1-human-gut-metagenome-genome-assembly--contig:-CS67-NODE-2484-length-16458-cov-5.699384_pt1 | contig 16458 bp, 14 predicted proteins | sample MGYA00242464_ERZ724011 | MGnify/ENA metagenome assembly ERZ724011 | reverse complement strand
CGCCCTGCCCAACGACCGTGCCGCCCTGCTTGCCGCCGCCCGAAAGACCATACAGTAAAAAAACAGTCCCCCACCGGGGGACTGTTTTTTATGCGTTCTCCCGCACCCATGCGCGGGCGAATTCCGCGAACTGCCGGGCGGCAGGCCCGGCCTCCACGCTGCCGACGGCCAGCGCGATGGTGCGGTAGGCCGGCGGATCCAGCGGCCTCAGCTCCACGCCCTCATTGTTGCCCCGCAGCAGCAGGGACGGCATGATGCTGACGCCCAGCCCCTGCCGCACCATGGCGATCACGGCGTAGTCGTCCTTGGTGCGGAACCGGATGTCCGGCTTGGCGCCCACGGCGTCCAGCGCCCGCCTTACGTCGTGGTTGGATGTCTCCAGCAGGGAGATGATAGGCTCCCGCGCGATCTCCGCCGCCGGACACACTGGCAGGGCGCACAGCCGATGCCCCTTGGGCAGCACGGCCACCAGCTCGTCCCGGTACAGCGGCACACACCGGCTGTCCCCCTCCGCCGGCAGCGCCGCGAAGGCCAGATCCACGCTGCCGTCCGCCAGCCACCGGTCCACGTCGTGGTAGTCGCCGTTGAACAGCTCGAACTCCACCTGCGGGTGCTCCTGCTGGAACTGCATCATCATGGCCGGCAGCCAGTGGGTGGCCACGCTGGTGAACGTGCCCACCCGCACCTTGCCCGCCACCAGCGTGTGCAGCTCCTCCGCCGTCTGGTACAGCAGCCGCTCCTCCGCCACGATGGCCCGGATGTGGGGCATGATGCGCTCGCCCTCCGGCGTCAGCCGCGCCCCGGTGCGGGTGCGCTTGAGAAGGGGCAGACCCAGCTCCGCCTCCACGGCGGCCACGATGTGGCTCACCCCGGACTGGGTGAGGCCCAGCTCCTCCGCCGCCTTGGTCAGCGACGCCTTTTCCACCACTTTTTCGACAACAGCATACTTTTTTGTGTCCATTTTGTGAATTTACCCCTTGCATTTTTATGCACATGGTGCTATGATACGCCCATGTATTCAAAATCTTTATGAGACACATTATAAATCTTCATGTGTCGATTGTCAAGGAGGAATTTCCCATGGATGGAGCGAATTTGCAGCATCTGCTGGCCATGGCGCTGTATATGCTGGCGGTGATCGTTATCGGCATCGTGTTTGCCCGCCGCGCCAATAAGGACGCGGAGGCGTATTTTCTGGGCGGCCGCAGCCTTGGGCCGTGGGTCACGGCCTTCAGCGCCGAGGCGTCGGACATGTCCGGCTATCTGCTGATGGGCCTGCCGGGCCTTGCCTACTGGACGGGCCTTGCCGACGCGGGCTGGACGTGCATCGGCCTTGCGCTGGGTACCTACCTGAACTTCCTCGTCACCTCCCGCCGTCTGCGGCGGTACAGCATCGCCGTGAACGCCTTCACTGTGCCGGACTTCTTCTCCAAGCGGTATCACGAGGGCAGGCATAAGACCCTGATGGTGCTGTCCTCCCTCATTATCATCATCTTCTTCTCCGTCTACGCGGCCCAGTGCCTCAGCACCTGCGGCAAGCTGTTCGCCAACCTGTTCGGCCTGTCCTACCAGAGCATGATGATCGTGGCGGCGGCCTTCGTGCTGCTGTATACGTTTCTGGGCGGCTTCCTGGCGGAGAGCGCCTCCGACTTCATGCAGGCTGTGGTGATGGTCACGGTGCTGGTGCTGATCCTTATCATGTCCGTGGGCGCTGCCGGCGGCCTGTCCGCCGCCATTCAGAACGCCGAGAGCATCGACGGCTTCTTCTCCCTCGTCCGGTCCGCCACCCCCTCCGCCACGGAGGTAGACGTGTTCGGCGCCGCCCGTCCCTACGGTGTGCTGTCCATCGTGTCCTGCCTTGCGTGGGGCCTCGGCTACTTCGGCATGCCTCAGGTGCTGCTGCGGTTCATGGGCATCCGCTCTGAAAAGGAGCTGAAGCTCTCCCGCCGCGTGGCCATCGTCTGGGTGGTCATTTCCATGGCGGCCGCCGTGTTCATCGGCATCGTGGGCCGCAGCATCGTGGGACTGGACTACCTGTCCAACAGCGACGCCGAGAATATCTTCGTGGACGCGGCCATCCTGTTCCTGCCCCCGGTGCTGGCGGGCTTCGCCTGCGCCGGCGTGCTGGCGGCGGCCATCTCGTCCTCCGACTCCTACCTGCTCATCACGGCCAGCGCCGTCAGCCAGAACATCTACCGCGGCATCGTGAAGAAGGACGCCACGGAGAAGCAGGTCATGTGGTGCTCCCGCATCACCCTGATGCTCATTACGCTGGTGGCCATGGCCATCGCGTGGAACTCCAACTCCACCATCTTCGGCATCACCGCCTTTGCGTGGGCGGGCTTCGGTGCGGCCTTCGGCCCGCTGATGCTGTTCTCCCTGTTCTGGAAGGGCACCACCCGCGCCGGCGCCATCGCCGGTATGGTGGCCGGCGGCGCCATGGTGTTCTTCTGGCGCGGCGTGCTGAAGCCGCTGGGCGGTGTGTTCGGCCTGTATGAGCTGCTGCCCGCCTTCCTGTTCAGCGCGCTGGTCATCGTGGTGGTGTCCCTGCTGACGAAGAAGCCCAACGCCGACATGGACAGCGAGTTCGACCGCGTCAAGGCCGGTCAGGTGTAAGACTGCCCCTTTTGAACGACCCTCCGCGCCGGTGCGCGGAGGGTCGTTTTTTCATTTTGCGGGATCTCTTTTTCCGCCCGGACTTGACACGCGCCCCGCGCTGTGGTAGGGTAGAGCATCTGCTGTCCGGCGCAGCCGGACAGAGGAGGGAGTACCGAATATGCAGCTTCTTATCACGATCCTTGTGACGTTTTTCGCCGGTATGGGCGCGGGCCTGGGCACCGGCTTCGCCGGCATGAGCGCCGCGGCGGTCATCAGCCCCATGCTCATCACGTTTCTGGACATGGAGCCCTACATGGCGGTGGGCATCGCTCTGTCCTCGGACGTGCTGGCCAGCGCCGTCTCGGCCTATACCTACCATAAAAATAAGAATCTGGACGTGAAAAACGGCCTCATTATGATGGTCAGCGTACTGGCGTTCACGGTGGTGGGCAGCTATATCGCCAGTCTGGTGCCCTCCCGCACCATGGGTAATTTCTCCGTGTTTATGACGTTCCTGCTGGGTATCAAGTTCATCGTCCGCCCGGTGATGACCACCAAGGAGGCCATGCTGGGCGTGTCGGCGAAAAAGCGGGTGTGCCAGTCGCTGGTCTGCGGTGCGCTCATCGGCTTCATCTGCGGCTTCATCGGCGCGGGCGGCGGCATGATGATGCTGCTGATCCTCACCAGTGTGCTGGGCTACGAGCTGAAAACGGCGGTGGGTACCAGCGTGTTCATCATGACATTCACCGCGCTCACCGGCGCGGTATCCCACTTCGCCATCGGCGGCGCGCCGGACTGGACGGTCTGGGCGCTGTGCGTGGTGTTTACGCTGGTCTGGGCGCGTATTGCCGCCGTGTTCGCCAACAAGGCGCAGCCCAGGACGCTGAACCGCGCCACCGGCGTGGTGCTGGTGGTGCTGGGCGCCGTCATTCTGGGCGTGGGCCTGTTCCGGTAAGCAGAACCCCCAAAAACACCCCCCTCTCCGCGCCGCGCAGAGCGGGGGGGTTTCTGCCTGTCAAAGAACCTGCCCGGTCACAGGTATCGGAGGGAAGGATAGTGTGAAAGGGAACCGTCAGGGTTCCCTTTCGCGTTCGATCACCCGCCGCAGCGACCAAGATCGCAAAATAAAACCCGTTTTTTTTATTTTGCGATTTTGCCCCTCTCCGCGCCGCTGCGGGGAGGGGGCTTCTCATGTTACCGGCTGCCCTCCTTGAGCCGGAAGCTGCTGCGGTAGAACTCCAGCAGGCCCTCCCGCTGCATCCGCCCCAGCTCCCGGGACAGGGCGCTGCGGTTGACGCCCAGTACCTCCGCCATCTCCTGCCGGGAGTAGGGCAGCCGGAAGTAGTCGCTGCCTGTCTCCTCCCGCCGGTCGCGGAGGAACAGCAGAATGCGCCGCCGCAGCTGCGGCTCCGTCAGATAGACCACCCGCTGCCGCAGCTGCCAGAACTTGCTGGCCGTCTCCGCCAGCAGGTTCCGCCGCAGCGCGATGTGGCAGGTGCAGCACCGCCCGCAGTCAGACAGGATGCCCTCCAGCGGCAAAAACAGCACCTCCGCCCCCTCGGCGGAGGCCACCAGCGACAGGGGGCTGGCCTGTCCCGCCGCCATCAGCAGGTCGCCGAACACGCCGCCCTTTTCCTGCCGGACGGTCAGCACCGCCCCGCCGTCCTCACCGTACTGCACCGCGTCCACGCAGCCGGACAGCACGATGCCCGCCATGGGCACCGCGTCCCCGGCGTGCCACAGAAACTCGCCCCGTCCGTACCGCCGCACCGGACAGTGGAGACAGTCCAGCAGCCGCCGTATGTCCCCGTCCTCCATGCCGTGGAACAGCGCCGTGCGCCGCAGCAGCGCCGTATCAATGTCCATACCGGCACCTCCTTTTTCGTTGCCATGGCAACGAAATTCTCTGTAAGACATGATATCATAGAGAAAAACAAAAAGGAAGTGCTTTCAATGAAAAATAAAACCCTCTGGATCGCCGAAACGGCGGTGATGATCGCCCTGCTGGTGGCGCTGCAGTGGGCCACCAAGCCGCTGGGCCAGTTCGTCACCGGCTCCTGCGTCAATCTGGTACTGGGCGTGTCCACGCTGGTGGGCGGCGCATGGTGCGGCGCGGTGGTGGCCATCGCCAGCCCGTTCTGCGCGTTTCTGGTGGGCGTAGGCCCCGCCAAGCTGGTGATCGTGCCCTTCATCGCCGTGGGCAATCTGGTGCTGGTGCTGCTGCTCCATTTCATCGCCGGCGGCAAGCCGCTGGGTCTGCGGAGCTATCTGGCCGTGGCCGCAGCCGCCGTGTGCAAGTTCGCGGTGCTGTTCCTGCTGGTGACGAAGGTGGCCATCCCCTCCCTACAGCTGCCGGAGGCGGCAGCGGCCACCATGTCCGCGTCCTTCTCCTGGCCGCAGTTGGTGACGGCGGCCATCGGCGGCCTTATCGCCGTGACCATCTCCCCGGTGATCCGCAAGGCGCTGAAGCGCTGACCCACATACGAAAAAGACATCCCGCGCCCGGCGCGGGATGTCTTTTTGCGTCTTATCAGTGTCCGCTGGGCATCTTCCATCCGAAGTGGTCGGTGTGCAGCAGCGTATGGGCCTTGTGGCCCAGCGGCTGGCGCAGATACTCCTTGTACAGTGCCTGCACGTCGGCGTTCTCATGGGAGAACCGGATATCTGCCGTCCGGTCGAGACGCCACAGCACGCCGCCGCGCCGCGCCGCCATCTCCACGCCGTCGTGGATGGGCTGACCGCCGCCTCCGGCGCAGCCGCCAGGACAGGCCATGACCTCCACGAAGTCGTAGTCCACCTCACCGGTATCGATGGCGTTCATCAGCTTCCGGGTAGCGCCCAGACTGCTGACCACCGCCACCCGCACGTCGCCTGCGCCGGGGATGGTGAACACCGCTTCCTTCCAGCTGTCCAGCCCCCGGACGGAGTGGAAGGCGTCGGGATTGGGGTTTTTGCCCGTCACCATGTAGTAGGCGCTGCGCAGCGCCGCGTCCATGACGCCGCCGGTAGCGCCGAATACCACGGCCGCGCCGGTACCGGTGCCCAGCGGGCTGTCGAAGGGCGTCTCCGGCAGGACGGCGGGGTTGATCTGCTCGCCCCGGAACATCCGGACGATCTCCCGTGTGGTCAGCACCACATCCACGTCCCGGTCGCCCTCGGCGTCCTTCATGGTGGGCAGCGCCGCTTCCGCCTTCTTGGCGGTGCAGGGCATGATGGATACCACAAACAGCTTCTTGGGGTCCACGTTCAGCTGATCGGCGAAGTAGCTCTTGACCACCGCGCCGAACATCTGCTGAGGGCTCTTGGCGGTGGACAGATTGCCGATGTAGGCGGGGAACTGGCTCTTGACGAACCGCACCCAGCCGGGACAGCAGCTGGTGAACATGGGCCAGTGGTACTTGTTCCGGTGGGTAAAGCGCTCCAGGAACTCGCTGCCCTCCTCCATGATGGTCAGATCAGCGGCAAAATTGGTGTCGAACACATAGTCGAAGCCCATGGTCTTCAGCGCCGTGACCATCCGTTCCGCCGAGGCGTACTTGGGATCGAGGTGGAAATACTCCGCCCACGCCGCCCGGACGGCGGGCGCCATCTGTACCACGGTGATGCGCTGGGGATCTGCCAGCGCGTCGAAGACCTTGCCGGTGTCGTCGTGCTCCTGCAGACCGCCCACGGGACAGTGGGTGATGCACTGGCCGCAGAACGTGCAGTCGCTCTCGCCCAGCGTGCGGGTACGGGCCACGCCCACGGTGGTGTGGGAGCCGGTGCCCATCAGATCCCAGATGCCCATGGTCTGCACCTTGTCGCAGATCTGGATGCAGCGCATGCACTTGACGCAGCGGTTCTCAATGCGCACCACGGGATTGGAGAAATCCGGGGGCGCGTTCCGCAGGTCGTCGATGTAGTGCTCGCCCAGCAGGTTATAGTCGTTGGTGAGCTGCTGGAGCTTGCAGTTGCCGCTGCGGGTACACTTGGTACACTTGGTGTCGTGCTGGCTCAGCAGCAGCCGCAGGTTCACCCGCCGCGCCTCCCGGACGCGGGGGGAGTTGGTGTGTACGGCCATACCCTCGTCCACCACATTGTCGCAGGCGGGGACGAGCCGGGGCTGACCCTCCACCTCCACCATGCAGATGCGGCACGCGCCGATCTCGTTGATGTCCTTCAGATAGCACAGAGTGGGGATGTCAATATGTATGGAGCGGGCCGCCTCCAGAATGGTGGTGTCCTCCGGCACCGTAACGGTGCGCCCATCGATGGTCAGCGTTACCATTTGACGTTCCTCCCTCCTCTGAAAATACCGTAGCCGAAGTGGTCGCAGCGCAGGCAGCGGGACGCCTCGGTGCGGGCGCCCTCCTCCGTCAGGCCGCATTCGATGTCCTCAAAGTCGCACCGGCGCTGACAGGCCTCCCGCTCGGTGGTGTTGATGCGTCCGTGGGGGCCGCGGTTATTCAGCCGCGGCGACGGGATGTCCACATCCACCTCGATCTCGTGCTGGAAGCCCAGGTGCGTGTCGATGTTGGCCGCCGCCACCTTACCGGCGGCGATGGCACGGATGGCCGTGGCCGGGCCGGTGACGCAGTCGCCGCCGGCGAACAGGTTGTCCATATCGCCTACCTGCCCGGACAGGCCCGCCACGAACACGCCCCGCTTGATGGGCACGCCCGCCTGCTCGAAGCCCTGGATCTCGATGCCCTGTCCGATGGCCGCCACGATGATGTCCGCCGGGATGCGTACCTCCGGCAGATCGGCCTTGTTGGGCCGGGGCCGCCCGGACTTGTCGGCCTCGCCGATGATCTGGGGCTGTACCCACAGGGCGGCGGCGCAGCCGTTCTCATCAGCCTCAATGCGGACGGGCGCCATCAGCGTCTTGATCTCCGCGCCCTCAGCCAGCGCGCCGGTGATCTCGTCGGGCAGCGCCGTCATGTCCTCCACGCGGCGGCGGTAGACGCATGTCACCTTGTCCGCCCCCAGCCGGATGGAGCTGCGGGTCACGTCCATGGCCACGTTGCCGCCGCCGATGACCACCACCTGCTTGCCGGTGAAGTCGGGCATCACGTCGTCGCCGATGGAGCGCAGCATCTCCACGGCGGACATCACATTCCTGCTGTCCTCGCCGGGGATCCCCACCTTTTTGTCCTGATGGGCGCCGATGGCGATATACAGACAGTCGTAATCCTTTTGCAGCTCCTCCACCCAGACGTCGGTGCCGACGGTGGTGTTGGTATGGGTTTCAATGCCCAGCGACAGGATGGACGCGATCTCCGCGTCCAGCAGGTGCCGGGGGAACCGGTAGCTGGGGATGCCGTAGCGCAGCATACCGCCCAGCTTGTCCCGCTCCTCGAACACCGTGACCTTGTGGCCCATCAGCGCCAGATAGTAGGCGCAGCTCAGGCCGCTGGGGCCGCCGCCGATGATGGCCACCCTTTTGCCGGTGGACGGCGCGCAGACGGGCTGGGGCACGTCCCCGGCGTGATCCACGGCATAGCGCTTCAGACCCCGGATATTGATGGCGTCGTCGATCATGTTCCGGCGGCACCGGGCCTCGCAGGGGTGCTCGCAGATGTAGGCGCAGGCGGTGGGGAAGGGATTGTCCTTACGGATCAGGCGCACGGCGTCGGCGTAGCGTCCCTCGCCCACCAGCGCCATGTAGCCCGGCACGTCCACGCCGGCGGGACACAGCGCCACACAGGGGACCGGCAGCTGCAGACCGGCCAGACACCGGTGGTGCAGGATGTGCTCCTCGTAGTCGTCCCGGAAACCGTCCAGACCGTCCAGCACCAGCCGCGCCGCGTCCCGTCCGATGGCGCAGTCGGCGGTGTTCACAACGGTGCGGGCCGTCTTTTCAATGATGTCGATGGTGCTCAGGTCGGCGGAGCCGTCCAGCACCGTTTCGATGAGCTTGCTCAGCTGCCCCAGACCGATGCGGCAGGGCACGCACTTGCCGCAGGACTGGGCGTGGCACAGCGTCAGAAACGCCAGCGACATGTCCACGGGACACAGGCCCGGAGGACTGGCGGCGATGCGGCGCTCCACGTCGCGGTAGAGGTTATCCACCACCGTCTGTGCGCGGCTGGGACTCTTGATATCAAGTCTGCTCAAGGCAGAACCCTCCTTTCGTCTGCGCTGCGCGGACAACCGTCCGGTGGGCGCAGAACAGAGCTTAAGTTGAGATAAGAATGCCACAAAAAACGAAAAAAGTCAATCAAAACAAAAAGTTGTATAAGTGAGGAAAAATTCTCTAAAACTGCCGCTTAGTGCATGAAAAAATTTTAACATACTCACGAGGCGCGGCAAGAAAAATAGTATTCTCACGAAACTGTTTACTCCGGGGAGTATTTTTCGGCCGCGCCGCCGCTTTCCGCCCCCGCGCCCCTTGCGCTTGACAGTACCGTCTGCGGGATATATAATCCACCTGTGTACATTGCACGACAGCATCTATTGCACGACAGAGGGCATCCCCGCCGGCTGCGCGGCCAGACAGGGGGTGCCTGCTTTTGCCGCAGAGCCTGCGGCATCACTGAGGTACTGCTATGAACTTTCGACTGATCGCAAATACCACCAGCTATGTGCTGTGGGTGGAGGCCGGCTTCCTGCTGCTGCCGCTGGCGGCGTCGGTGCTGTACGGCGAGGCGTGGCTGCCGTTTTTCGGCACGGCGGTGCTGTGCATCCTGCTGGGCACGGCGCTGCATCTGGTGCCGGTAAAAAAGGCGCAGATGCACAGCCGCGACGGCTTTATGGCCGTGGCGCTGGGCTGGATCGCCCTGTCCCTCACCGGTGCGCTGCCCTATGCGTTCACCGGCGCGCTGACCCACTATGTGGACGCGGTGTTTGAAACGGTGTCCGGCCTGACCACCACCGGCTCCACGGTGTTTCCGGAGGTGGAGCATCTGCCCCGCAGCGTTCTGCTGTGGCGCTCCCTGACCCAGTGGATGGGCGGCATGGGCGTGCTGGTGCTGTTTTTGGCGCTGATGCCCAAGCTGGGGGACGGCGCGGTGTACCTGATGCGGGCGGAGAGCCCCGGGCCCATCAAGTCCAAGCTGGTGCCCAAGGTGGGCAGCACCGCCAAGATCCTCTACGCTATCTATGTGGCGCTGACCATGCTGGAGATGGTGTGCCTGCGTCTGGCGGGGGCGACGTGGTTCTCCGCCGTCAACCACGCCTTTACCACCATGGCCACCGGCGGCTTTTCCATCTACAACACGTCGCTGTCAGGCGCAAGCCCGGCGGTGATGTGGATCGTGACGGCGTTCTCGTTTCTGGCCGGCGTCAACTTCTCCCTGCCGTTTCTGGTTGTCACCGGACGCCTCCGCGCCGCCCTGCGCAGCGAGGAGCTGCGGGTCTACCTGTCCATCGTGGTGGGCGTCACGCTGCTGATCTGCCTGTGCCTGCGGATGCAGGCCGGTGTGCCGCTGGGCGAATCCGTCACGGACGCGGCGTTCCAGACCGTGACCATCATCACCACCACCGGCTTTGCCACGGTGGACTTCGCCCTGTGGCCCACGTTCTGCCGTATGGCCCTGCTGGTGCTGATGTTCACCGGCGGCTGCGCCGGCTCCACCTCCGGCGGCATAAAGCTGTCCCGGGTGCTGATCCTGTGGAAGTCGCTGGTGCGTGAGCTGAAGCGGATGGTGCATCCCAACCACGTCAGCGTCATCAAGGTGGACGGCCAGCCGGTGGAGGAGCGGGTGGTGTCGTCCACGGGAGCCTACATCATGGCCTATATGGCGGTGCTGCTGGCCGGTGCGCTGGTGGTCAGCTGGGACAACTACGGCTTTCAGGAGTCCTTCGCCGCGTCCCTGACCTGCATCAGCAACGTGGGCCCCGGCCTGGGCATTCTGGGGCCGATGGAAAACTTTTCCATTCTGTCGCCCCTGAGCAAGATCGCCCTGTCGCTGGAGATGCTGACGGGCCGTCTGGAGCTGATGCCCATGCTTGCGCTGCTGACCCGCGGCGCGTGGCGCGACAGGTAAAAAACCGGATATCAATAGAATTTTATAAAATTAACGTAAAAATAAATTCATGGTGTGCCGAACCTGCTATTGACCTGAAGCATATCATGAATTTATTTTTACAGGTTCCGGGAAATTCCCGAAAAAATTCCGGCATAATTTTGTTGCAAATGCAACATGATTTTCGCGGCTGGCGGCGGTATACTGATGTTGTCAAACAGAACAGGAGGGATCACATGATCCGAAAGATCATTCACATCGACGAGGAAAAGTGCAATGGCTGCGGCCGCTGCGTCCACGCCTGCCACGAGGGGGCCATTGCCCTGGTGAACGGCAAGGCAAAGCTGATGCGGGAGCATTACTGCGACGGGCTGGGCGACTGCCTGCCGTCCTGTCCCACCGGCGCCATCACCTTTGAGGAGCGGGAGGCCCCGGCCTACGACGAGGCGGCGGTAAAGGCGGCGCAGGCCGCCAGAGCCGCGTCCGGTGCGGCGGCGCATACCGGCGGATGTCCCGGCAGCCGTATCCGCCAGATGGCGGCCAAGACCCCGGCGGCAGCGGGGGAGCCCGTGCCCGGCCAGCTCACCAACTGGCCGGTGCAGATCAAGCTGGCGCCGGTGAACGGCCCCGCCTTCGCGGGCCGCGACCTGCTGATCGCCGCCGACTGCACCGCCTACACCTACGGCGATTTCCACCGCCGGTTCCTGACGGGGCGGACGCTGCTCATCGGCTGTCCCAAGCTGGATATGGCGGATTACAGCGAGAAGCTCACCGCCATACTCCGGGAGAACGACATCCGCTCCGTGACGCTGCTGCGGATGGAGGTGCCCTGCTGCGGCGGGCTGGAGCACGCGGTGAAAACGGCGCTGGCCGCCTGCGGGAGGGACATTCCCCTGACGGTGCAGGTGGTCAATATCGACGGTACGCTGGCGGAGTAAAAAACGCAGAACAGGACGCAGATCACAGTCTGCGTCCTGTTTTTGCATAGTATGTTATACAAGGTGTCCGTCAGGGATTGGCGGCGCAGTAGGCCTCATAGCGGCTCTGAAGCCAGTCCTGCAGCTGCCGGACGCCGTCCTCGTCCCACGGGAAGTCCTGCTCCTCAACGTCCCGTGCCAGCTCGTAGCACAGCTGGGAGTAGACGGCGGCGTGGAGCAGCCCCGCGTCCTTGTCGGTCTTGAAGCGGTAGCGGAACTCCCCGATGGAGCCGGTGTAGACAAAGGCCCGCTTGAACCAGCGGGGCGTGAATTCGGCAAACTGAGGGTGCATGGAGACTCATCCTTTCCGGGAAAATAGAGGGGCGGCGGGTGGCCGTCCGCTTCTATCATACCACAAAAGGTGCGGTTTGTCCAAGAAGTTTTCGCAAATGCTTGTTGCAAACAGACCGAACGTATGGTACAATATCCGCAAGGCGGCCATTGTACGGAGCACGCCGTTTTTCCCGCTCGGCGGGGCCGGGCAGCCGAAAAAACAACAGATGCTACCATGGCGCTTCGCGCCGTGATACAATATGAGATACGGGGACGCGGGCCTGCGGGCCGCGCCGCCAGACGGGAAAGAGGTAGAGGTCTTATGAACAATGCAGTCAAGCGTATCGGCGTACTGACCAGCGGCGGCGACGCGCCGGGTATGAACGCCTGCATCCGCGCGGTGGTGCGCAGCTCGCTGGCCCGGGGCATCGAGTGCGTGGGCATTCGCCGGGGCTATGCCGGACTCATCGCCGGCGACTTTATGGAGATGGACAACTCCAGCGTCAGCCGCATCATCAACCGGGGCGGCACTATCCTGTACAGCGCGCGGTGCGATGAGTTCCGCACCAGGGAGGGCCAGCAGAAGGCGGCCAACACCTGCAAGCTGCTGGGACTGGACGGTCTGGTGGCCATCGGCGGCGACGGTACGTTCCGGGGCGCGCAGGATCTGTCCAAGTTCGGCATCTCTGTGGTTGGTATCCCCGGCACCATCGACAACGACATCGTCTGCACCGATTACACCATCGGCTTTGATACCGCCGCCAACACGGCGGTGGAATGCATCGACCGGCTGCGGGACACCATGCAGTCCCACGAGCGCTGCTCCGTGGTGGAGGTCATGGGCCACCGGGCCGGGTATCTGGCGCTGTATGTGGGCGTGGCCGTGGGCGCTACGGCGGTGCTGGTGCCGGAGCGGGCATACGACTTCGACCTGCATGTGGCCGAGAAGATCCGCCGGGCGCGGCTCAGCGGCAAGACCAACTTTATGATCGTGGTGGCCGAGGGCGCGGCCAGCGGCATCGCCGTGGGTGAGGAGATCCGGGAGAAGCTGGGGCTTGATCCCCGCGTCACCATTCTGGGCCACATCCAGCGGGGCGGCAACGCCAGCGCCAAGGATCGCGTCATGGCCACCCGCATGGGCTACGAGGCGGTGCAGCTGCTGGCAGAAGGGCAGACCAACCGTATCATCTGTGCCAGCGGCGAGCAGATCGTCAATGTGGACATCGACGAGGGCCTTGCCATGAAGAAGACCCTGAATCCGGAGGAGCTGGAGGTCATGACCGTCATGACCGGGCGGTAAAAGAGCAAAAAAAATTCCCCGACACCTGTCGGGGAATTTTTTTGCTCTTTATGCATCGTACAGGCCGAGGATGACGATGCCGGCCACCACCAGCGCGATCATGGCGTAGTGCCGCCAGCTCAGCTTCTCCTTGAGGAACAGGCGGCTCCACAGCACGGAGGCCACGCAATAGGCGGAGATGATGGGGGCGGCCAGCGCCACATGGGCCGTGTCCGCCAGCGCGTAGATGTAGGCGAACTGGCCCGCCGTCTCGCAGATAGCGCCCACATACTTGGGACCCTCCCGCTTGGGGACGAGCTTGCTCTTTTTAATGAGCACCACATAGATAAAGCACACGATAGCGGCCAGCAGGAACGTCAGCTCATAGGCGCAGTTGGCGCTGTCCTCGTTCAGCGTCTCCAGCACGCGGCTGTCGGCAAAGGTGCCCAGCGCGTCCAACAGGCAGTAGATCACCGGCAGCGCCAGCGCCAGCACCGACTTGGCGTAGCGATGGTTGCTGGCCTCCTGCCGGGCGGCCCGCAGGTCGTCGTCCTCCCGCGCCTCCACGATGCCAAGGCCGATGACGCCCACGCAGACCAGCGCCGTGGCCACCAGCTGAGCGGGTACCAGATCGCCCAGACCGCCGGTGACCAGCGCCAGAACGGCCACCAGCGCACCGGAGGAGTTGCAGATGGGGGAGGAGATGGACAGCTCGATGTACCGCAGGCCGATGTAGCCGATGGTCATAGAGCTGATGTACAGCAGGGACACCGGCAGGTAAGTGAGAAGGATGCTGCCGTTGATCTCCGTGCCGTTGATGAAAATTTCGTAGGCCGCGTGGAGACCCATCACAAGGCCCACGGCCATGACCATCTTGAGATGGCTGTACTTATCGTCCGCATCCTGACAGCCGATCTTGCTGAACAGGTCGGAGCCGCTCCAGCAGATCAGCGCGATGAGGGAAAACCAAAACCACATAATATTCTCCTTTTAAGTTTACATAAGACTATTTTCTGGAGAATGCTGCGGGTGGCGGACGCCGTCGAAAAGGGTGGTTAGGGAGAAGCATAGTTACCTCTTCAATTTTACATAATTATAGTGAGATGAGGCCGGCCTCCAGCATTTTCTGAAGGCTCATCAGGATACCGAGCTTGGCGTGATACCACGTCAGGCCGCCCTGAAAGTACACAGCGTAGGGCGGGCGGATGGGGCCGTCGGCGGAAAGCTCGATGGAGCTGCCCTGCACGAAGGCACCGGCGGCCATGATGACTTCGCTGTCATAGCCGGGCATGGCCCACGGCTCCGGCGTCACATAGCTGTCCACCGGCGCGGCGGCCTGGATGCCCTTGCAGAAGGCCACCATACCCTCGCGGCTGCCCAGCTCCACGGCCTGAATGATGTCGTGGCGGGTCTCGTCGGCGGCGGGTACTACGCGGAAGCCCAGCTTTTCATAGCAGGCGGCGGCGAACACCGCGCCCTTCACGGCGGAGGCTGTGACGGTGGGGGAGAGGAAGAAGCCCTGATACAGCTGGGTCAGCAGGCCCAGATTGGCGCCTACCTCCCGGCCCAAGCCGGGGGCGGACAAACGGCGGGCACAGCGGTCGATGAGGTCGGCCCGGCCGCAGACATAGCCGCCGGTGGGGGCCAGACCGCCGCCGGGATTCTTGATGAGGCTGCCTACGATCATGTCCGCGCCCACGTTGGACGGCTCCCACAGCTCGGTAAACTCGCCGTAGCAGTTGTCCACCATGCAGATGACGTCCGGCTTGCACTGCTTACAGAAGGCGATCAGCTCACCGATTTGATCCACGGAGAAGCTGGGGCGGGTGGCGTAGCCCTTGGAGCGCTGGATGGTGATGAGCTTGGCCTTTTCATGGATGGCGGCGCGGATACCGTCATAGTCAAAGCTGCCGTCGGGCAGCAGATCCACCTGCCGGTAGGAAACGCCGTACTCCTGGAGGGAGCCGGCGGAGGGGCGGATGCCGATGACCTCCTCCAGCGTGTCGTAGGGCCCGCCCACGGGGCTGAGCAGCTCGTCGCCGGGCAGCAGATTGGCGCCCAGCGCCAGCGCCAGCGCGTGGGTGCCGCAGGTGATCTGGGGGCGCACCAGCGCCGCTTCGGTGCCGAAGCAGTCGGCGTAGACGCGCTCCAGATTGTCGCGGCCCTCATCGTCGTAGCCGTAGCCGGAGGAGAGGTTGAAGTGGTTGGCGGCCAGCCGGTTCTTCTGCATGGCGGCGATGACCTTCAGCTGATTGGCCTCGGCCGGCACCGGGGCCGGATCGGGTTCGGGGGCCTCGCCGACGGGAATGTACTGTTCCAGCATAGTCGATACCTCACTCGGGAAATTTGACGCCGTTCAGGCGCATAATGAGTCGGATGGGATAGTCCCGATCCAGATAGTGCCGCGCGTACCAGTCGTAGGTGGCGGCAGGCAGGTGAACCAGCTCCGGGGCCTCGCAGCGCAGGGCCTCGAAGGTCTTGCGGTCGCCGCTGAGCAGGGCGGCTACCACGTCCAGCCGGCCCTCCTGCGCCAGACGCAGCAGCGCGGCATCCATGACGGCGGCGCAGATCTGCTCGTCCTCACCGGCGTAGTCCTGCCGGTGGGCCAGCCAGTAGAGAAACTCCTCCGGGTCCAGATCCAGCTTGGTGGTGATCTGGCTCAGCTTAAAGAACTCGGCGCGATCCATACGCTTGAGCACGTCGATGAGGTACTGCACCAGTCCATCGTCCATGGCGATGCAGTCCAGAAACACCTCGAAGGCGTGCTTACCGGCGTCGGGGTCAGGCTCGGAGGGCGCGGCATCCGCCTGCGGGGCGGGGGGCGCATCCAGGACGGGCGCACTCTCGGTGAACAGCTCCTCCGGCAGGGCGTCGCCGTCCTGCGCGGCGCAGGCGCGGACAAAGGCGGCCATGCCCATGGCCTGCAGCTGCTGTCCCAGCGCCTGTATGCGGGTGCTCTCGTCACCGCTGTCCGGCAGGGTGATACCCTCCGGCGCAGGGCGCTTGCCCTCCCACACCTCGGTCATATATTGGAGATAATAGTCAAAAAGGGTCATCGTATCCCTCGCTTTCCAACATGGTATCTTACCATACAGAGGTTGCCAATGCAAGAAATATCGGGTATGATGGGAGAAGAAAGGGGGCGGAGCCGTTGTACTGGGTCTATGTGCTGGTGTGCCGGGACGGCAGTCTGTATACCGGGATGACCAACGACCTGCGCCGCCGCATGGCGCTGCACATGACGGGGAAGGGCGCAAAGTACACCCGTGCCCATCCGCCTCAGGCGCTGGCGGGGCTGTGGCGCTGCGGCGGCAAGACGGCGGCGGCCCGGCTGGAATACGCCGTCAAGACCCTGCCGCGGGCGCGGAAGCTGGCGCTGCTGGCC
>ENA-UOOD01002481-UOOD01002481.1-human-gut-metagenome-genome-assembly--contig:-CS67-NODE-2481-length-16468-cov-9.430025_pt1 | contig 16468 bp, 17 predicted proteins | sample MGYA00242464_ERZ724011 | MGnify/ENA metagenome assembly ERZ724011 | reverse complement strand
CCCGTAACGCTGACTTTATAAGCATTGCCCGAAGGGCAATCCGCAACCCTCGGCCTGAAAGGCCGTCAAACTTAAGAACCCTCCGGCCGTCAGGCCGGTCAATCCTAAGAACCTTTCCCTTCACAACCCTTCTACACAACCCGCCGCCGTCAGGCGGCCACAAACCTCGGGCCGTAGGCCCGTCAACCTTCCCCTCTGAACCTTTTGAACATTCTGAACCCTCACGCCCGAAGGGCGCTTAGCTTATTTTTTTATTGACATTTCTCATTTCTCCATGCTATACTGTACCCTGCGAGCAGGAAAGATGATTGCGGGCCGTAAGGCGTGAGGAAAGTCCGAGCTTCGCAGGGCAGGATGCCGGATAACGTCCGGCGGGGGTGACCCCAGGGAAAGTGCCATAGAAAAGGAAACCGCCACGCAAGTGGTAAGGGTGGAAAGGTGCGGTAAGAGCGCACCAGCAGTCGGGAGACCGGCTGGCTTGGTAAACCCCATCTGAAGCAAGACCGAATAGGGAAGGGTTGAGGCTGCCCGCTGACCTTCCGGGTTGCGTCGCTTGATCATCCAAGCAATTGGATGGCTAGACAGATAATCATCACCGTGCAAACGGTACAGAACTCGGCTTATTGAATGCTCGCCATGCATACGGGAAGGATTGGAAATGGTGATTTCCAATCCTTTTTTGTTGGGTTTATGGACTTCTTCATTAAAAAAAGACCGGCGGAGGAAAGGATAATGACGCCGTTGTGTATGACGTATGCAAAATATAATCTGGAAGTCCTCTTTACATACTTCTTAAAATCCGTTATCATTGAGAGAAATACTGTTTCCTTTCATGCGCTCATTCAAAAAAATGCAGAGAATTGTATAAAATTAAGGAAATAGGAATATTGGATATTGGCAGGGGGAAAGTTTATGGATTTAGAAAATAATTGGCCCATTGCGCTGGCTTTCATACTGTACCTGGTACTGATGATGAGTATCGGCCTTTATTATTCCCGGAGACAGAAAAATCTGTCTTCCTACATTCTGGGGGACCGGCAGCTGGGACCATGGCTCACTTCCATGAGCGCCGAAGCTTCAGATATGAGCGGCTGGATGCTTATGGGGCTGCCGGGATATGCTTATCTCCATGGACTTTCCGCTTTCTGGACGGGCATCGGCCTTATTGTGGGTACCTGGGCAAACTGGGTCCTTGTATCCCAGAGGCTTAGAAATTACACGGAAGTGGCTGATAACAGCCTTACCATTCCGGATTATCTGTCCAACCGGTTTGAGGATAGGAAGAATGGCCTTCGGCTCATATGTGCCCTGTTTATTATCCTTTTCTTTATCATCTATACTTCTTCCGGCTTTGTAGCAGCAGGAAAGCTGTTCAATACCATTTTCGGGATTCCCTACCTTCATGCTCTTCTGCTGGGCGCTTTTGTTGTCGTTTTCTATACCTTCCTGGGCGGCTTTTCCGCCGTGGCCTTGACGGATTTTATCCAGGGCACCATGATGTTCTTTACGGTCCTTTACGTGCCTGTGGCTGCCACCATTGCCCTTGGCGGGCCAATGCCTACGCTGGATATTCTTTCTAAGGAAGGCTCTGATTTCTTTTCCTTCTTCCCTGATTCCACCGGCATATCGGCCCTTCTGGTTATGATCGTTTCCTCTCTGGGCTGGGGCCTTGGCTACTTCGGACAGCCCCATATTCTTGTCAAATTCATGGCCATCGGAGATCCAAAGGAACTGAAGAAATCCACCCGCATCGCCATGACCTGGGTGCTTCTGTCCCTGTCCTTTGCCATTGCTATCGGCGTAGTGGGCAAGGCTTATCTGTCTACGCCTTTGGAAAATGCCAATGCAGAACGGGTATTCATCCTTATGGCCGAATCGCTGTCGGCGCCTTTCATTACAGGCATTATCTGGTCTGCCATTCTGGCGGCTATTATGAGTACCAGCTCCTCCCAGCTTCTGGTCACCTCTTCCGCCGTATCCAGGGATCTTTTCCAGGCTTTCCTGAAGAAGGATGCTTCTGAAAAAACTTTAATTCGTGTATCCCGGCTCAGCGTGCTTCTGGTTTCCGCCATTGCCGTATATCTGGGCTCTGATCCCAACAGCTACATTTTCTCCATCGTTTCCTACGCCTGGGCCGGCTTTGGCGCCTGCTTCGGCGCCACTGTACTTCTCTCCCTGTATTGGAAGCGCATGACCCTGAAGGGGGCCTATGCAGGGGTTATCGTAGGCGGCTTTACAGTGCTCATCTGGAAGCATTTTGAATGGTTTGGCCTCTATGAACTGGTACCGGGCTTCTTCTTTTCCATTGCTGCCATCATCATTGTGAGCCTTATGGACAAAAAGCCTTCGGAAACCATTCTGAAAACCTTTGAAAAGGCCATGTCCCTGTCAAAATAAGAAATAGAAATGAAAAAGACTGTGAAAGAATGGATAGAAATCTTTCACAGTCTTTTCCTTTTTCCTCTACCGCTTTGTAAAAAAGCCGAGCCCATAAGAAGGGTCATGGCATGCCCTTGCGTTGTCATTCCGGGCCGCAGGCGAAGAATCGGGATAAGCGGGGGATAGAAGGGATTCAGCTGTAAATACCAATCCCAGTCCCCAGCCCCATCTCAGTAATTCACAATGAGTGGCGAATGGTAAAATTCCTGCCTTCCTTTTCTGTATGCCGGGGAATGCTGGCACCAGCTTCGGATATCGGAGGCGCGAATTTCCATTTCTAATGAAAGGCGGGTGCCGGCATCCGCTTTTTTCAATGCCCTGGCCATACTGGTAACCACTGGAATGGGAATCAGATTCAGAAAAGAGCTTTTACTTCTTCGAAGGGCCAGCAGGCGGGCATAGGAGGGAAGGGGAGGAGCCGAAAATGGCGAAGGCCCCCGGCCGGAAAGAAGCAGCTGGGCGCCGATTCGTTTCAAGCGGCTGTAAAGATACCGCTTGCTTTTAATCCGGGAAAGCATGGCTTCGTAGTCTTCATTTCCTATTTCCCTGAACCATTTGTGCTCCAGCCCCTCTGAAAAGAGGCCGGTTTCAGAAAGATTACTCTCTGATACCATGCGGGAAGCGAGGAGGCAGGCATCTTCATAGCGGGAAAAATCGGTATGGCAGCCTGACTTGATGAGTTCTGCCGCTTCTTCTGCCCCCTTTGGAGTAAGGAGATTCGTTTTTTCCCCACGGAGAAGCTCCTTTCTGGCAGTGGTGGCGGAAATATTGCAGTCCATGTTCCGGTGAACCACGTGGATATCCATGGGGAAATGATGCTGCAGAATGGTTTCCGCATAGCGGAAGCCCAGAAGATTATTGGGTTTGGATAATTCTTCTGCCAGGAAAGGGGAATGACTCTTCATGGCTTCATAAGAAGCCCGGGCATAGGAAAGGCCCCCGCCCAGGGCTTCATGAAACGCCTTTTTGTGGGAAGGGGTCAGGGAAAAGGAAGCGGCATCCCAAAGATCTTCTTCCGAAAGGGATTCCGTACCAAAAGCAAGTATTTCGGCACCCATGGAAGCAAGCAGCCTTACGCCGTAAGAACCAAACCGGTCCGCACTCTGCAGCACGCAGAGCACCGGAAGTGAAAATACGGCATCCACGCCTCCTTCCACCGCCCATCGTGCCCGGGTCCAGCTGTCAAAGAGGGCCGGTTCCCCCCGTTGCACAAAGGGGCCGCTCATGACGGCCATGATGAAAGGATCACCATAAGCCTTTCGAACCGAATGGACCATATCCTCATGCCCCCGGTGAAAAGGGTTCCACTCCGCAATGATTCCAACCACTTTTTCTGCCATTGTATTGTATCCCTTCTGTCTTTGATGGTTATATTTTATCATATCCGGAAGAAGGAAATCTGACTCTCTGTTTCCAAAATCCTTATCAGGCCCATGGCTCAGAGGGGGGAGGGAGTTCTTTCAGCGATGATAAGCTGTTTATGAATTAAAAATTAAGGAAATATTATTTGACTAACCACACTTAAAATGATAATCTTGATATGAATGTTAGAGACTTAAGAAAGCTATCTAATGGTTTTAATGTATCAGGAGGTATGGAATGGATTTTCTGCATTTGTTCCGAGCCGGCGGATTTATGATGTATCCGCTGATTCTTTGTTCTTTGGTGGTAGTGGCTATTTTTATTGAACGGTTCCGGTATTATCGATCCAATCGTTCCCATGTGGACCAGCTCGGCCGGGATATTCCGAAATATCTGGAAAAACGGGATTATGAGGGACTGAAAACTCTTCTTCAGCAGGATGGCGGTATTCCTGCTTCCGTGGTTCTTGCAGGAGTGGAGCATATGAACCTGAAAGTAGACCAGACGTCCCTGATTGAAGGGGCTGCTTCCCATGCGGCAGGGCTTTTGAAAAATTACCTGAATTACCTGGATGTGATCGTGACCCTGTCCCCTCTTATGGGGCTTCTCGGTACTGTTATCGGCATGATCGGTTCCTTTAATGTTCTTTCCGTTTCCAACGGCCAGCCCTTTGCAGTCACCGGCGGTGTGGCAGAAGCCCTGGTATGCACGGCCACCGGCCTTTTTGTGGCTATCATTGCCCTCATTGCGTATACCTATCTTTCCCAGCAGGTGAGCCATTTTGTTTCTGATATGGAAAAACTGGGTACCCTGTATTTGGCTATCGTAGAGGCGAAAGAGCAATGAAACTGGAATCTATGAATGTGGAGAAGAAGCCAAAGATTATGATCATCCCTATGATTGATATCATTTTCTTTCTCCTCGTCTTCTTCATGATGAGCATGCTTTCCATGGTGGTGCAGAAGTCTATCAACCTGAACCTGCCGCAGACCGCCACGGCCAAAGTGAATGTGGAGCAGACCCTTCCCATCAGTATTACCTCTGACGGTACGATTTATGTAGAAAAGGAAAAGATTTCCAAAGACGATTTTCGCCGCCGCATGGAAATCGAAAAGGGACGGAATCCGGACCTTTCCGTCGTTCTCCGGGCAGATTCCAAATCAGAACATGGAGATTTTGTATTTGTGCTTGACCAGTTGAAATCTGTAGGCATCAGCAAGGTGGGAATTGCTACAGAGTCCAAGACCGGTCAGAATCAGTAAAGAGGTGGTCCCATGCGTACTTTCAAGTACCGATGGTCCTCTGCCTTTGGATTGTCCTTCCTCTGCCACGGCATTGTCCTTGGCGCGGTGGCAGGCCTTCTCTTCCTCTTTCCTCCGCCCCAGCCTAGCCGGGAGCCCATTGAAGTAGATCTGGTGTCCGATGTAGGCGGAGGTGGTGGCGGCGGCGGTGGCGGCGGCCAGGAAACGGAAGAACTTCCCAAAATCCACGAAGCCAAAGCCACTCCCACGGCGCCTCCTCCGGCTGTACCGGCAGAAGCCGATGAAGAGGCAGCCAATGATGTCCATGAGGTGGCACAGGCCCAAAGCACCACTTCCCAAAGCAGCGCCTCTGCCGGCGAAAGTGCTTCTTCCTCTTCTGAAGGAGGCAGCGGCGGCGGAAGTGGCGGCGGTCAGGGCACCGGCGATGGCACCGGCTCAGGAAGCGGCACCGGTTCCGGCAGCGGCAGTGGCAGTGGCGGTGGCACCGGTGATGGCACCGGCGACGGTTATGGCAGTGGAAATGGAGACAGCGGCAGCGGCGGCGGAGAAACGATAGGTATCCAGCTTTTGAGCGCTCCGGCGCCAGCCTACCCCGAATCAGCCAGAAGGGCCGGTATATCCGGCACTACGGTGGTGGGCATGACGGTTTCCACTGACGGATCTGTATCCAGCGCCTGGGTGGAAAGTTCATCGGGAAACAGCACTCTGGACAGTGCTGCGGTAGCTGCTGTGTACAACTGGCGTTTCGTGCCGGCCAAACAGAATGGTACTCCTGTGACAGCCAATTCCAGAGTGCCGATTACCTTCAATTTAAATGGATAAATGGGAAAAAGAGATTTCAGAGGGATGAAATCTCTTTTTTCGTGGATGCTTTTGGGGACAGGCCTTAGGGCCATGGGGGTTCATAGGGGGCAAAGGAAATCAAGGGTTCAGGGGAGGCGGTAGGCGCCATTCATGATTGATGAGCTCCTTTGCATTACCTGCCGCCGGAGGATCGCCTGTAAAGGCTCTACCCTGTTCTTTACCGGAGCCCTTGGCTTCGGGGCAGACGCCCTTGATGATGACGCCCCATTCCCACTTTTTTATGGCACCTCAAGAGTACTTATGTTATTATTTAAGGGTAGTATTGTCAGAAATCTGATAAAAGAAGGTGATGAAAGGACATGAATAACAAAATTTTTCTTGTTCTTGGCGGAGCCAGAAGCGGGAAGAGCGAGTTCGCAGAGAAGCTGATGTATCATTCCACAGGGAAAAGGAAGGGATACATCGCCACTAGCCAGATTCTGGATGATGAGATGCGGTACCGTGTGATTCTTCACAGGGAGAGGCGGCCCGCCGACTGGCAGACTTTCGAGGTCATGCATGGGGCAGGGGAGGAAATGGGTCATATCCTTGAGGAAGCGGATGCCATCCTTTTTGACTGTATTACCATGTATGTGAATAATATGCTCATGGACCATATGAAGGGAATTACCGTGGAGACGCTGGGGGTTTCGGATCTGACTACGCTGCAGGAGGCGCTGGAGAAAGACCTGACCCTCATGTTTGAGCGGATTTCTTCTGTTTCTGATAAGGAAATCATATTTGTGTCTGATGAGCTTGGAATGGGCATTGTTCCTGCCAATGCCATGAGCCGGGTATACAGGGATCTTGTGGGTCTGGCCAACCAGTATGTGGCCAAGCGGGCCGACAAGGTATACCTTTCTGTTGCAGGAATTACTGTGGAGCTCAAGGAAAGAGGAGTGGAGCTATAATGACAAAAATTGCAAAGAGAGTCATGTTTCAGGGAACCAGTTCTCATGTAGGTAAAAGTATTCTGACCACTGCTTTCTGCCGTATTCTTGCGCAGGACGGATATAAGACGGCACCTTTCAAGGCGCAGAATATGGCGCTGAATTCCTATGTCACCCTGTCGGGCGGTGAAATCGGCCGCTCTACGGTGGCCCAGGCGGAAGCTGCCGGCGCCCTGCCTATCGTTCAAATGAACCCTGTGCTTTTGAAGCCTACCGGAAATTCCTGCTCCCAGGTCATCCTTCTGGGAACATCGGTAGGGAATTACAGCGCTTCGGAATACCAGAATCATTACAGCCAGCGGGCCTGGGATACGGTGAAGAAGAGCCTTGACTACATGGAAACTCATTACGATGCCCTTGTCATCGAAGGGGCCGGTTCACCTGCCGAGGTGAACCTGAAGAAAAATGATATCGTAAATATGCGCATTGCCAAAGAATGTCAGGCACCGGTCTTTTTGATTGCCGACATTGACAGAGGCGGCGCCCTGGCTTCCATCGTAGGTACCCTGGAGCTTCTGGAACCGGAGGAAAGGGCTCTTGTGAAGGGACTGGTGATTAATAAGTTCCGCGGCGACATTTCTCTTCTGGAACCGGCTTTGACTTTCCTGAAGGAAAAGACGGGCATTCCGGTGCTCGGCGTCATTCCCTACCTGGAAGATCTGGGTATTGATGACGAAGATTCCGTATCTCTCCAGGATCTGCCCAGTGACCATGTGATGCGGGATATCCATATAGCTGTCATGCAGACCCCGAAAATTTCCAATTTTACAGATTTCGATGCTTTGAATCATGAACCGGATGTGAACCTCCGCTTCGTGCAGCAGGGAGATATGATCGGCGATCCGGACCTGATCCTTCTGCCGGGAAGCAAGAACACCACAGAGGATCTGCTTTATCTGAAGCGCCAGGGATATGCGAAGGAAATCGTAGAAATGGCGGAAAAAGGTGTGCCCGTCATCGGTATCTGCGGCGGCTTCCAGATACTGGGCGAAAAGGTGTGCGACCCGCTCCATGTGGAAAGCAGCAATGATGAAGTAGAAGGCCTTGGCCTTCTGCCTTACACCACGTCCATGCACGGGAAGAAGAATACCTACCAGGTCACTTTCGACTGTAACGATCTGCCTTTCCTGAACATGCAGTTTGCCGGGAAGGGCATGCGGGGCTATGAAATCCACATGGGTGAGACCACTCTTACGAAACCGGCGCAGTCCCTCTTCCATATCGTGCAGCGGAGTGAGGACAAGGTGGACCTTCAGGACGGTTTCATCAATGAAAAGCGGAATGTCTTCGGTACCTACTGCCATGGCCTCTTCGACAATGACGATCTGCGCCGGGCTGTGATTAATGCCCTGCGCCGCCGCAAAGGACTTCCGGAACTGCCGGTACAGTTCAAGTACCGGGCCTATAAGGAGTCTGAATTTGACCGTCTGGCAAAAATGGTGAGAACCCATTTTGATATGGACGCTTTTTATGAAATCCTGAGGAATGAATAATTTGGACGGTTTAATTTACTCCGCATTTTATGCGGCTATCCCCCTGGCGGCCCTGGTCATCGACACCATTTATGGAGATCCAAGATCCGATTACCATCCGGTTGTTCTCATAGGGAAGGTGATTTCCTTCTTTGAGGGAAAGCTTTATCCCGAAAAGAAGACATCTGATGGAAATATGTTCTTCCGCGGCATGATGACTTCCCTCCTTGTGCTCCTCACCGTGGGCCTGGTGGTGGGATTCCTGACCTGGCTTTCCGTGAAGGCGGGCATTCTCATGTATGCCGCTGTCAGTGCCGTAGTCCTTTATTTCACCATTACCCCCCGGGCCCTTGCCAGGGACGGCATGGAAATCTACGGCCTCCTGAAAGCGGGGGACATGGTATCCGCCAGGAAACGGCTCAGCTGGATCGTTGGCCGGGATACGGAAAATCTGGATGAAAGTGAAATCGCCCGGGGCACAGTGGAAACCATTGCGGAAAATACAACGGACGGTGTCATTTCCCCCCTTTTCTGGTTCCTTCTGCTGGGACCGGTAGGCGCAGCCCTTTACCGGGCCGGCAACACCATGGATTCCATGCTGGGCTACAAAAATGACCGTTACCTTTTCTTTGGCCGTTTTGCTGCACGTCTGGATGATGTGCTGAACTATATTCCAGCCCGTATTACTTTTGTCCTCTTTGTGGCAGCTGCAGCCCTGTTGAAACAGGATTGGAAAAATGCAGAAAAAATCGGCTTAAGGGATGCACCGAAGCACCCTTCTCCTAATGGAGGCTATGCAGAAGCCACGGTGGCCGGCGCCATGCATGTTCAGCTGGGGGGCTACAATTACTATGAGGGAAAACCGGAATTTCGCGAATACATGGGAGATCCTGATACGCCGCTGAAAGCAGAGCATATCAAGACTTCCATTTACATGATGTATGCTGCGGTCATTCTCTTTGTGGCAGTGGAATCAGCGGTCATATTCTTTGTGTGGTGAAGAAGACAGGGAAAAGGGGCCTCCCTGATGCATGGGGGCTGCACAAGCCCATGATCTTCAAGGCGAAACCTTTGTTTCTCTGACTCTTCTTTTTTGAACTTTTTTACAAATACTTGTGGTGATTGAATGAATTCTTTTTTAGTAGGTCTTCAATTTCTCACCCGTATCCACATTTCCAATGAAACGGTTTGGAAAGATGAGGAATTCGGAAAGAGCGTCATCTGGTTTCCTGTATACGGATGGATTATAGGCGCTTTCATGTGCCTCATTTACTTCCTGCTGAAACCTTTGGATATGCCTTATCTGACTGCTTTTCTGATTGTCCTGGGAGAGCTTTTCATATCCGGAGGCACTCTGGCTGACGGGCTCATGGATTCATCGGACGGTCTCTTTTCCGGCCGCTCCCGGGAGCGGTGCCTGGAAATCATGAAGGACAGCCTGATCGGTTCCTTCGGTATGCTGTCCATCATTATTTTCATCAACCTTTACACACTTTCTCTGGGATCCATAGACGGCCTGCTTTATCCCATTCTCATTGCGGCACCGGCGCTGGGCCGGCTGAACCTTGTCATCAGCATTTGCGAATATCCTTATGCCCGCCCCTATGGCATGGGCAAAGCCTTTTCCGCTTATCGTCCAAAGCATGCAGTGGCCATTGCTTCTGTATTTGCACTGCTGCCGGCTCTTTATTTCGGATTTCTTTATGTGATACTGGCCGGCGCAGCTCTTCTGCTGGGGCTGTATCTGAATCGCTGGATCGTGGGTAAAATCGGCGGTACAACAGGGGATACCTATGGATTTGTAAATCAAGTGACAGAAGTCTTTCTGGCGCTCCTTTATGTTTTGATTACCAGGGGGAATGTATGGCATATGTAGTCAGCTCACCGGGATCCTGCGGTGAATTTATCCAGGGCTATGCAGAGGGCTCCTCCTTTATGGTGACCTGTCCCATAGATCGCTTCTCCTATGCTTTTTCCGGGTTTGAGGGAGAAGGAGAACCGCTTCCGCCCAAGGCTCTTTCAGCCGTAGAGAAAACCATGGCCTATCTGGGAGAAGAGAAAAGAGTTCCTTTAAAGCTGAAATCCCATATCCTCAAAGGGAAAGGCATGGCCTCCAGCACTGCCGATATTAGTGCCGCCTGCCAGGCTGCGGCCCTTGCCTGCGGCCGAAAGCTGTCGGAACGGGAAATTGCAGATATTGCCCTTTCCATTGAACCCAGCGATGCCACCTTTTTTAAAGGGGTAGTGCAGTTTGATTACCGGGAAGGGCGCCTTATCCGGGAAATGGGCCTCTGTCCGGCCATGCAGATTCTGGTTTATGATTGCGGCGGGGAAGTGGACACCATGCTTTTTAATTCCAGAAATGATCTGGTAGACCTGCAGAAGAGCAATGAAACGAAAATCAAGGAGGCCCTTTCTTTATTTAAGGAAGGAATCAGGCTCCAGTCCCTGGACCTGATCGGCAGGGCCGCTTCCATGAGCTCCTTTGCCAACCAGAAGATTCTTTATAAGAAACCGTTGGAAGATTTCTATCACCTGGGACTGGAGCAGGGAGGAAAAGGGGTTATCTGTGCCCACAGCGGTACCGTGCTGGGACTGATTCTTCCTATGGAAAAGGATGCCATGGCAGTGAAGAATTTCCTGGATAAAGAAATGAAAGGAAGGATTTCCTTCTTGGACCTTGTACATATTACAAACCAGGGCATGCAGTGCAGGAAGTGTGATATCCATGACTTTGAAAAGCTCTAGACATGGAGGGGATGTCTTTTCCCTAGCCCCCTCCGAACGGAATAAAATCCTTGATTTCAGCATCAATATCAACCCGCTAGGCCTTTCTCCCCTGGGGAGAAGGGCTCTTCTCCGTTATTGGGAAATAGAGACCCTCCGCTATCCGGATGTGGAAGACCGGGACGTGACAGCCTCCCTTTCTGCTGCCTATGGCATGGACAAGGATACCATTGCTTTAGGAAACGGGGCTACGGAGCTCATGTATACGCTGCTTCGATTCCTTAAGCCGGAAAAAGTGCTGGTGCCGGCGCCAGCTTTTTCCGAATACCGCCTCTCCGCCGAAGCCGCCGGCGCAGATACGGAAAGCTTCCTTCTGGATCAGGACCATGGCTTTTCCCTTCCTTTAGGGGAACTGGAAAGAAAAATGGTTCCCCGCTCCCTTTTGTACCTGGGACACCCAAACAACCCCGACGGCTGCCTCCTTTCCATGGAGGATTTCAAAAAAGTGATGGCCCTTGCAGAAGACAGGGAAAGCTATGTGGTAATTGACGAATCCTTCATCGACTTCGTGGAAGGAGACGTGTCCTACCGCTCTTTCGTAAAGACTTATTCACATCTGGTGGTCATTATGTCCCTCACGAAATTCTACGCCGTGCCGGGCCTCCGCATCGGATGCTCCTTTGCCCATCCGGCCCTCACAGAAAAAATCAAAGACCACCTCATCCCCTGGAACGTGAACGGCCCGGCCCAGCTCTACATGACCTGCGCCGCCAGGGACAGGGAATACATTGAAGCGTCCCGTGCCTTCTGCTCCTCCGAAAGGAAATATTTCGCAGGGAAACTGGGAGAACTGGAAGGCCTTACGGTCTACCCCGGCTGCGTCAATTTCATCCTTCTGAAACTGACCGGCTCCATAAGAGACGCCGCCGATTTACAGAAGCAGCTTCTTCCTGAAGGCATTTTCATCCGCCAGTGCGGCAACTACGAAGGTCTTGACAACTCCTTCTTCCGTCTGGCTGTGAGGACAAGGGAAGAAAACAACCGGCTCCTTAAAGCATTGAAAGAGGTTTACCATCCATGATTACACTTTATCTTATAAGACACGGCCAGACTGTATGGAACAGTTCCGGCAGGTATCAGGGCCGCACCGATGTGGCCTTAAGCGAAAAGGGGATAGCCCAGGCGGAAAAGACAAAAGAACGGTTCCGCACTGTCTCTCTGGATGGCGTCATTTCCAGCCCCCTTAAACGGGCTGCCCATACAGCGAAGGGCATTGCCCAAACTCACGGCCTTCCACTGGAAACAGATGCAAGGCTGAAAGAACTCTCCTTCGGAGACTGGGAAGGAAAGACCTACGAGGAAATCGAAAAAATCTGGCCCGGCATGATTGAAGCCATGTATCACGATGCAGGCACCATGAAACTCCCCCATGGGGAATCCTTTGCAGACTGCCAGAAACGGTGCATGGAAGCCATCAGCGATATCATCAAACGAGGGGACAATAAAACCTACGCCATCGTCTGCCACGGCGCGGCGCTGCGCACCATCATATGCGGCCTTATCCAAATCCCTCTCTCCCGTTCCTGGAACCTGGCTCTCTCCAACGCCAGCATTTCACAGGTCAACATCTATCCGGGGGATATGAATATGCTCTATACCCTGAATGATACGTCACATCTGGGAGATTTGAAATCGGGGAGCTGAGGGGAAACGCCGATACGGGCGTGAAAACTAACGGTAGCGCTCCCTTTTTAAGGAAAGGGGCACTGTTTTAGTGCCATGCACCCTTTTGTCAAATTGACGGGGTGGCGAACACCACGTCGGCATCCAGAACCTTGCAAAAGGGGAAAGTATGGAAGGGCTTATATCTTATCTTGTTTTTTAAGACCGCCCCCTATCCTGAAAGGCGGCATTATAAAATCATTGCCCCTTAAAGGGGAAACGACTTACTACATTTTGCGCGTTGCCAGCGCTCCTTCATCCACTGCTGTCACTGACTCACTGGATTTTCGGGTCGCTGATGCTCCCTTACAAATCCAGTTCGCATAGTGTAAAATGTTTTCGCTGTACACCGCAGGGCGATACCATAACCTTCAGCGCCGCAGGCGCTGCTGCCCCTTGAGCGCTAGCGATGCACAACCCTTCTACGCAACCCGCGGCGTCAGCCTTGCCCCCCATTTTTTTGAATCTGTGGCAAAGCTGCCACCAGCACCCTTGGGGCCGAAGGGCCCGTCAAGCTTACGAACTCTCCGGCCGTTAGGCTGGTCAATTTTAAGAACCATTCTCTCTGAGCTTTCTCTTCAGAGCCCATATCCTGAAAACTTTTATAATACATATATTTCATTTATTTTACATAAAAACTTGACCAAAAGTGCTGAGGGCGATATAGTTAAATATAGTGGATAAATATGTAGAATTACAGGAGATACTATGTTTAACTTACCCGATAAATATGTGGAAATTGATGGATTTAGGATTCCTGCGGATAAGGCGGATGAATACAAGCGTATCCGAGACAGGATGATTAAGGAAGCGGAAAAGTTCTTCCGCACTTTCTGCGAAGTGGTGAAGCGGGAGAAGCTGGTGGATCTTTTGGGAGAAGGCATTGTAGGTTATTCTTCTACCGGGGAAATGCTGGCAAGAATTTCGCTGGATCCTTTCGAATTGTCTGCCATGAATGTGGCTCTGCAGCGTAAGAAGATCAAGGAATACATGCTGGCTACCAATGGCTATGATGACGATGATTACAAGCAGCTTTTGAAAGAGTTTGATGAAAGAAAAGCTGAAAGAAAAGCAAAAAAACAATAATAACAGGAAGGACTGTTAGCCAATGATTCAGCTAGTTGTAGACAGTACGGCCGCTGTTCCGAAGGATTTCCTGGAGCAGCACGATAATGTTCATGTGATTCCTCTTTTTATCTCGGTGAAGGGGGAATATGTGCCGGAAAATGAGGCCACCATTGAACAGGTGATTGAGTATTCCGAAAGTACGAAGAAGGCGGTTCCTACCAGCCAGCCCAGCACCGGTGATTTCCTTAAGTTGTTTGAGTCTCTCCCCAAAGAGGATCCGGTCATTGTTATCTGCATCACTTCCGGCGTCAGCGGCACCTATAATGGCGCCGTTCTTGCGGCGCGCCAGTCGGGACGGAAGCAGATTGCCGTCATTAATTCCCGTACCACTGCTGTGGGTATGATGGAAGTGCTGGAAGACGGACTGGATATGATTGAGAAGGGCCTTTCTTTTGAGGAAATAAGCAAAGGTCTCCAGGAGTCCGCTTCTTTGATGCGGACTACTTTTACCGTGCCTACCCTGGATTATCTCCGGAGGGGTGGCCGCGTAGGGAAGGCTGCCGGCCTGATAGGCAGCATTTTGAAAATCAAGCCGGTTATTTTCCTGAATGACAATAATGAAGTAGATGTGCTTGCCAAGGTGCGCACCGAAAAGAAGGCTGCCGCCGCCATGCTCGATTATCTCCACAAGAATTCACCCTGCCGTCGCATCGGCATTGTCCATATTGAAAATGAAGAAGGTGGCAGGGCGCTGCAGAAAAGGATTCAGGAAGAATATCCGGATATCCAGGTCACTCTTTCTACCGGTACACCTGTCTTGGCATCTTATCTGGGACCGGGACTGACGGGAATTATCTTTGAAAGTGCCAAATGATGGGGGAAATAAATATGTATAATACAATAGATGGGATTTGTTTCAAAAATATGCTGACAGGAGCGTACCAGCTTTTTCAGCAGAAATATGAAATTATCAACCAGCTCAATGTATTTCCTGTACCTGATGGGGATACGGGAAATAATATGCTGAATACACTGAAGTCCATGTACAGCATGATTGCAGAAGAAAAAGCGGAACAGCCGGTGGGGATTCTGGCTGAAAAGGCGGCAGCCGGCGCCATCATGGGGGCCAGAGGAAATTCCGGTGTCATTCTGTCCCAAATCATCCACGGCATCAGCCGGGGGCTCCATGGAAAGAAAACGGCGTCTTGCGGCCAGATGAGCAAGGCCTTCCAGTACGGTATCCTCTATGCTTACAGGGCTGTTACGAAACCGGTGGAAGGAACTATTCTTTCCGTAGCCAGGGGCATTGCCAAGGGAACTAGGGAAGTGATCCGCACGGAAACGGATTTCAGTAAAATTTTAGAAGCTTCTATCCGCTGCGGTAATGAAGCGCTGGCTAAAACGCCGGAACAGCTGCAGATTCTGAAAGACGCCAACGTAGTCGATGCCGGTGGGCAGGGTCTTATTTTCTTCCTCATGGGCTGCCTGAACGGCCTCACCGGCAAGGTGGAAGAAATCAAAGTGGATGTGAAACCGGTCATCAGCCGGCTGGAAGCGAAAGGGGAATCTTTCTCCATCGAATATCCTTACTGCACGGAATTCATTATCAGCCCCTGCAAGGTGAAGGCAAAGGAAGTCAGAAAGAAACTGTCTTCCTGGGGCGAATCCATGATCGTGGCAGAAGGGGACAACCTGGTGAAGGTTCACATTCATGCCCAGCGTCCGGGCCATGTGCTGGATATGGCGGCAGACTGGGGTACCCTTCACGACATCAAGTGCGACAACATGGTGGACCAGTTCCATAAGAATAAGGAAAAACAGCAGAAGATGGCTAAAAAGCCTCTGGGCATTCTCACCGTTGTATCCGGCGACGGCTGGACAGACCTCTTTAAAAAACTGGGTGCCGATGTGGTATCCGGCGGTCAGTCTATGAATCCCTCAGTACAGGAACTGAGCAGCGGCATGGACAACGGGCAGTATGAAAAATACATCATTCTCCCCAATAACAAAAATATTATCCTGGCAGCCCAGCAGCTCCAGAAAATGCTGGGTGAAAAAGTCCACATCGTTCCTTCTACCAACCCCATGGAAGGCCTGGCAGCAGCCATGGCTTTCTCTGAAGACAACACGCTGGAAGAAAATCTGGCAGCCATGAAGGAACGGATGGGGGATATTGCTACCGCCATGATTACCACGGCCGTAAGAGACAGCATCGTAGGGGAAACGGTAATCCACAAGGATGATTTCATGGGCATCATGAAAAACCATGAAGTCATTGCAGAAAAGGATTTCACCAAATGCTTCCTGGACGTACTGTCCCACCTCATTACAGAAGATACGGAAATCGTAACTATCTACTCCGGAAAAGATCTTTCCGAGGAAGACTGCCTCAAAGAAATCGACAAGGCAGAAAAGAAATACCCTGACGTTACCTTTGAAACTTATCGGGGCGGACAGCCGCTGTATCCCATGTTTATTTCCGCTGAATAATGTGAAAAAACGCCCTTCGGGGCGTTTTTTTGTGTGGGCTGGCGGTTTTATGGACAAGCCCCTTTGGGGCGTGTCCATAAGCCGCCACCACAACCCTCGGCCTGAAAGGCCGTCAAACTTAAGAATCTTAAGA
>ENA-UOOD01002473-UOOD01002473.1-human-gut-metagenome-genome-assembly--contig:-CS67-NODE-2473-length-16494-cov-19.429284_pt1 | contig 16494 bp, 15 predicted proteins | sample MGYA00242464_ERZ724011 | MGnify/ENA metagenome assembly ERZ724011 | reverse complement strand
TTCTGCCCACGATACTTGGCTGGAGACGGCCCGGAAAAATAGGTAGCGCCAACACGCCTTCTTAGCTCAATGGTAGAGCATTCGGCTGTTAACCGAAGGGTTGTAGGTTCGAGCCCTACAGAAGGCGCCACAACAAGGGTGTGCCGCCACTCTATAAGGTGGCGGCACACTTCTTTTTACATATGCCATTGAGATCGATCCGCTTGGGCCTTTAGCTCAGTTGGTTAGAGCAGACGGCTCATAACCGTCCGGTCCCGGGTTCGAGTCCCCGAAGGCCCACCACATAGGGGTATAGCTCAGCTGGTAGAGCAGCGGTCTCCAAAACCGCGTGTCGAGAGTTCGAATCTTTCTGCCCCTGCCATTTTCCTATTGACAACGTATGTTGTTTCTGGTATACTTTAAAAGCTCGAGTTCGACAAGATCTCCTGAAAATTGATGGCCAAGTAGTTCAGTTGGTTAGAACGCCAGCCTGTCACGCTGGAGGTCGTGGGTTCGAGCCCCATCTTGGTCGCCATATGCTGCTGTAGCTCAGTCGGTAGAGCGCATCCTTGGTAAGGATGAGGTCGGCGGTTCGAATCCGCCCAGCAGCTCCAAAAAGCATCGAAAACTTCGGTTTTCGGTGCTTTTTTGTTGTAAAACATTGAAAGAAGTGTGGGTCAAAATGTGGGTCAACCGCCTGACCCACACCTTGACCCACACGGGGAAATGCTCGGAAAGGGCAAAAGATGAGCGGACGGAAAAGCTGTTATTCTGAAAGGCCTTTTCTTTGTTTCGCCGCGTTCTTGTATTTTGCGGCAGGATATGCTACAGTACCTGCCGTGGATTCTTTCTGCCTCTTACGAGGCTGTGCGAGGTATTTATGAAGCTGTTACGATGGTGTAAGGCCAACGCCATGCCGGTGATTGCGGTGCTGGCTGCGGCGGTGACGGCGGTGTTCGTGCCGCCTGACGCGGCGTATCTTGGCTACTACGATGTGAAAACGCTATCCTGCCTGCTGTGCGTGCTGGCGGTGGTGGGTGCGCTGCGCCGCGTGGGACTGTTTCCTCTGCTGGCGCAGAGGCTGGTGCAGGTGTTCCACACCACCCGCGGCGCGGTGACGGCGCTGGTAGGTATCACGCTGGTGGGCTCCATGCTGCTGACCAACGACACGGCACTGCTGACGTTCCTGCCCCTCAGCTGGTTTGTGCTGGAGCGCACCGGCCAGACGAAATGGACGGCGCTGACGTTCATTCTGCAGAACTGCGCCGCCAACCTGGGCGGTATGCTGACGCCCTTCGGCAATCCCCAGAACCTGTATCTGTTCAACCACTACAACATCCCTAACGGGGAATTCCTGTCCATTATGCTGCCGCCGTTCCTGCTGTCCACGGCGCTGATCCTGCTGTGCTGTCTGTTTCTGCCCCGTGAAGGGCTGACTGTCCCACAGCAGGAGACACTGCCGGACAAGCGTCGTACTGCGGTATACGGCGTACTGTTCTGCGTGGCGGTGGCTATGGTGCTGCGGGGAATCCCCTACTGGCTGGGACTGCTCGTTATCGTGATGGCTCTGCTGGTGCTGGATCGCCGTGCGCTGCTGGGCGTGGACTGGGGACTGCTGGTGACGTTTGCGGCGTTTTTCACCTTTTCGGGCAACATGGCGCGGATTGAGCCGGTGCGTGAGCTGTTCCGGAAGCTGCTCACCCACGGGGCCATGCCGGTGGCGGCACTGACCAGTCAGGTCATCAGCAACGTACCGGCAGCCATCCTGCTGAGCCGGTTCACCGACGACTATCGTGGACTGCTGGTGGGCGTGAATATCGGCGGCGCGGGGACGCTGGTGGCGTCACTGGCCAGCCTGATCACTTTCCGGGAATACACAAAGCACGTCAAGGGGCAGACGGGGCGGTTCATGGTGCTGTTCTCCGCCATCAACTTCGGTTTTCTAGGCGTCCTGTTGGTAGCCATGACACTCTGGATGCGGTGAAATGAGTAAACTAGAGCTCCTGCCCCATGGGCAGGAGCTCTAGTTTGTTATTGTGGTGCAGATTGATCAGCTCACATCACCTGTGCCATGAAGCTGCCCATGGTCTGTGCGGCTTCGTCCTGCTTTTGACGGGTGGCGTGGGTGTAGGTGCGGAGAGTGAACCCCGCATCGTAGTGGCCCAGCATACTGCTGACAGTTTTCACGTCCACGCCGTTTTGTAAAGCCAGCGTGGCAAATGTGTGTCTGAGATCGTGAAAGCGTATATGCGGCAGTCCAGCGTCTTTCAGAATTTTCTTATGCAGGTTCACAATGGAATCGGGGTAATACATCTCCCCTGTGACGGGCGATGGGAACATATATGGGTTGTCGGGATGCTTCTTGTGTTCGGCAACCAGCAGGTCAACAGCCTCCTGTGGAATACTGACCTTTCTGACCGATGTTTCTGTCTTAGGACGGGACAAGGTCAGTTCTCCGTTTGGATTTTTCACATACTGCTTGCTGACGGAGATGGTTCTGTTTGTAATGTCGAGGTCGCTCCACAGGAGGGCGGTCAACTCGCCCTTGCGCAGTCCACTGACCAGTTCCAGATAGAACATGGGCAGCAGCCCCCGTTTTTCTGCGGCGTCGAGGTAGGTCTTGATGTGTTCCGGCTGGAGGATCTGCATCTCGAATTTCTGTACTTTCGGCGCGATGCAGTCCTCAGTGGGGTTGCGGAGGATCAAGCGCTCCTTCACGGCACGGTTCAGTGCGTTGTGGAGCATCAAGTGCAGGCTGCGTACAGTGGTGCTGCTGAGACCCGGATTGCCGTGTCCGCTCTTGCGGTTGGTGCGGCCACTTTCCATCAGCTCTTTGTAGAGTTTTTGCAGGTCGTGGGCGGTCAGCTTCGTGAGCTTGATGCTGCCGATGCGAGGGATGGCGTACTGCTCGATCATTAGGTGGTAGCGGTCCGCCGTGGCGACACGGACATTTGGCTTGGCGTAGATGTCGTACCAGCTCCGCAGCCATGTGGCCACGGTGTATTCGTCGGCGCGGCTGACATCGACGCCTTTGGTGGCCTCCATGGCGGCGGCCAGCTTCGCCTTACACTCCGCTTGGGTCTTGCCCAGGACATTTTTGATGATGCGCTTGCCGGTCTCCGGGTTATAGCCAGCGGTGTAGCGGCCCTCCCACCGGCCATCTTTGCGCTTGCGGATGTTGCCCTCGCCGTTGGCGCGTTTCTTGGACATGGAATCAACTCCTTTGCTTTTGTTAGCCAACATACATACCACAAAGCTACCCAAATAGCTACTACTTTTTTGAAAAAGGAGGCCCTGCTCAATTGAGCAGGGCCTCACAGCATTGGTTGCGGCAGTTTTGAACTGGCATCCGTGTGTTTGTATACGTTACATTTCAAGTGTCGGGGATAGACTTTGCAGCTCCAAGAGATGCGTGTACGCGGGTTCAATAATTCGTTGGTTCCGAGCAGCAAGATACACTTGATAAAACCTTCTTTGTGTTGCATCTAAGAAAGGCACTTTCTCGATGAAAGCACATATCTCGTCCATATTGATCCTTGGAGCCATCCGCATGACAGCATCATTACAGTCTTGATTTTCTGCTGCCTGCAGAAAATCATAGTAGTTGATTTTTCTGCCATTGAGCTTAATTGCCGATGTTGGGAAACGGAATATTCTCGCGTTCAATTCGTCGCCATTGTTGAGCACGGTGTTCATGATGCGTTCATCGGCTTGCGGCAGAAGACAGCTTCCGCAGTCAAAAACAGGTGCCAGTGTAGCAGATTTTGTTTCATCATGGTACAGGAAGCCCCAGTTTCCGTTGTGGCGGTCAAAGTTACCCAGAAAGGCATCAATTACGAACACATCCCAAAAATGCTTCAGCAGTATAGCCGGGTCAATGTAACACTGCTTTTCAATGGTATCCAGAATATCACTCAATTCCGTACCGGCACCGCCGTGTTCGGAGTCTATGACTGTATTCTTGATGGAGCAGAAATCGAACAATCGACTTCCGTCCGCGGTGAAATCTTTGCAGGCGCAGACGATTTTACTTTTTCCTCCGACCTCGAAGGTCCCGAGGATCGTCTTCTGCGCAGGAATACCTACCATGTTGAATATGGTGCTGGCAATATGCTCACTGATGCAGCTGTTGGTATAAGAGAGTTCCGTCTGCTTGTTCTCTCCAGAGGGAGGGAACTTCAGCATATACGGTTCGCCCTCATATTCTATCGCAATTTTCTTGCCGTTGGCTCCATTATATACCCGGTCATATAATCGCCTGCAGTTTGTAAAGTCTGGCAATTTTTATCACCTCCACAAATACTTTTGCCGCAGATAATCTGCCTGTGCCGGTGTAATTGCGCCGTCATCGATCTCTGCGGCGTTGATACTTCCGTATAGCTCGCCCCACAGGCAGTCTAAAATCGTGGATCCGTTTTTTAGCCCATCTTTATAGGCATCCAAATCGTGCTGGAGATATGGCGGGAGACCGCATTCCCAAGAACGCTCTTTCATTGCGTTGACATCCTCGATGCTATCCTTGGATAGCGCAGCATTTTTCATCATATCTGGATCCATCGCTGCAGCCTCCTCCGTCCTTGTTTAGTGATATTTTACCACAGATGATGTCTGTATAGCAATATTGCTTCCACTTAATTATGCTCCTATAACAAGCCGAAGATGTTGCCGTTCTTTGAAAGACCTTTTTATTGTCTACAGCAGCGCAGAATATGGACGGTTATAACCCTCCCATGTTGTGACTCTGCTGTTCCTCATGGTCGTTCCACTTGTGTCCCATGGCCATTTTCTTTTCCCGCAGGCGCTGCAGGCGCTTGTGGTCAATCTGAACGCCTGTGGGCGCTGCAGGACGCGGTGCGTTGTCTCTGAAGATATTGCCCATGTGGTGCAGCAGCCGCGTGCCGGACAGCAGAATGTTGGGCGGCGGCAGGTCCTCCTGCCGCTCCATGCGGTCAAGGAAATATCCGGCGTAGGCGTGACCGTTCCGCTCCGCCACGGAAAACCAATATTGTGCGGCGTCCTTATCTTTTGGAACGCCCTCACCCATGAGGTATAGCTTTCCCAACAGATACTGCGCGTAGGGGTTGGCTTGCTTTGCTGCCTGTCTCAAGTACGCTGCTGCCCGTGTGGTGTTCTTTGAAATATTTTCTCCGGTAAGATACTCCTTGCCTAAACGATAGGCGGCGTATTCGTGACCTCTGTCCGCCGCCTGTTGCAGCCAGTAGAGACCTTTTGCAGGGTGGTGTATATCGGAATCATCCGAGAGGTATAGCTTTCCCAAAGCGTATTGGGCATCGGACAGTTCCTGCGCGGACAACTCCAGCCAGTGTTTTGCCTGCTCTGCGTCTGGCACCAGCAGGCCGCCGTCACGGTACAGCAGGCCCAGAAGGTATTGGGCGTGGGGGTCGCCTTGACAGGCGATTTGCTCCAGCTCCGCAGCAGCATGGTCCCGTTCCTCCAGTGGTATGTTTTCGTCAGCAATGATTTTCCACAGCTCCCAGCAGTCATAAGACATACTGCGGTCATCCACCGGCTCGTCCTCCTGCGCCAAGGCTGCGTCCTCGAAGGACATACGGCCCTGGCGAATATGCTCTGCCTCACGGATGACCGCATTCTTGATTTGCCGAAACTCCTTTTGCTGTGACAGTAGTGGACGCTGCCGCTGCTGTTCCGAGTAGTAATCATTGAGCTGACATTGCAGCTCCCACCACTTTTGATAGCACTTGTTGACCGTGGGCAGCTTCGCCATGGCATCCACCGTATCATCCGTCAACTGCTTCAGTGACTTTGGCAGGTAGCCATACACTTTCTTCCCCTGCACGTCATCCAGCTTCTGTGACAGCTCCCAGAGCTTTTGCTCCGCAGTCGGGCAGATGCAGAGACCATCCCGCATACGCTGCACCAACTCTAACATAGCCTGCCGGGTCTGATGTACCAACTCGTCGCGGGAGACACTTTTCTCCTCGTAGAGATGCAGCAGTTCCTGCTGGAAGATCTGGTTCGTCAGTGTGGACTTGATCTGACGGATACCATCTCTATCCAGATACGCCTGCCCCGGTGTTGCCGACCACGCCATCATGTGGATGTGCGGGTGATTACCTTCGTTATGAAAAGCAGCGTACCAGCGGAAGTCCCTCGGGTCAATGTTCATAGCGACGGCGATGTCGTTGCGGTGTGTGCGAAGCAGAGTGCGCCACGCGTCCGCATGGTCATACCCAAGCCGCTCCGCGTCCTCCCGCTGGAGGGAGATGATGTGCGTCCACACGTTGCCGGTGTAGTGTTCCATCTCGTCCATGGCCGCGTCCAGTGACACATAATCTGCGTCGCCGAACAGGCCATGACTGCCCAACCGTTCCGCTCTGGGACGGGTGGCGATGTACTTGGCGTAGCCCTCGGTGGATTGCACACGGCTCCAGTTCTGCTCCAGTGCCAGCGTAATGAAGGACGAGGCGTTGGCCTTTGTAGGAGCTTTTTTGTAGTCATCGTACTCTAACAACTCTTTCGTGTCAGGAAAATCTTTCACCAGCTTTTGAATAAGCTGCTCCTGCTTTCGCGTAGGCGGACGGTCATCCGGCACGATCTCTACCCGCTCACGGGTGGCAATGTAGTTCAGATACCCGCTTGCATTCTGCCCGCCGCCACACTTGATATAGGGGCTCTTGACGATCAGCCTTGCCATTCCGCGTTCTCCAACTCACGGAGCTTTTGCTCCATGCGCAGACGACCATTGGTGTGCTTGACCGCCGCAATGCTCTTGGCCCGCTCCTGCCGCAGCACAGATTCGTCCACATTGACGCTTTGCAGCAGGATAGAAATGGCCATGTCCATCTCCACCGCCTGCTTGTAGAGAATGGCTGCCATACGATCCTCCAGCAGCTTCAGCCGACCGTCGATGGCGGCCTGTATGGCCAGCGGCAGCGTGGCGCTGTTCTCCGCCGCCAGAGAATCCGCGTAGAAGTTCACGGCTTTCTCCACGAACTCGTTCTTGCTGCGACAGTGGTTTGCCTTGTACCAGTGTTCTAATTTTTCCGCCGTTTCCGGCTTCATGCGAAAATTCAATCTATCTTTGTTTTCCCTCATAATTCCTCCAAATCGTCATAAGGCACGCCGAAAATCCCGCAAAGCCTGTTACCATGGGAACTATGACGCCATCCCTCGTAAAATCTTGCATAACAGGCGCCACCCTCGACTCCGCTGAAAACTCCCCGTAAACTGTCCGCACTGCGGACAGATGTGTCGGGGCAGGACGGCGGTAACGACGCCAGCCCTTTATCCTGCCTCTTCTTTCGTCCTCCGCAGAGCCGAAAATGTCCTCGAAAACCGCCCGAAATCCCTCTCCAGGGCAGGGACGCTGCCCCACCCCGAAGGAGGCTGCACAGCGGCTCACAGGGGCGAACACGGGGCTTCTGCGACCTGTGCCGCCAGCTTCTGCTGCACTTGCTGACGCTCCAGCTCGGCCATTTGCCGCTGGTAACGCTGCTCCAAGACATCGTACATAGGGACGATGGTATACCGCAGGTTTCCGTTTTTCCTAATACCATTTTTCATCTGTACCTGCGTCCGCTCCGTGATGATGAGCCCATATTCCTCCAGCAGGCGCACATGCTTGGCTACGGTATTGCGGGAGAGATGCAGGACTTTTGCCATAGTCGCTTCGCTGGGATGGCACCGATTCGTTCGACGGTCGGCGTGGCACAGCAGGTAAATGTACACGGCGACAGCACCGGCAGGCAGATTGAGTTGCAGCAGCTCGTTGGGCACGGGGAAACAATTCTTCGCCCGCTCCCAGCCCATAGGCGGCCTGGCTTTGCTCACTCGCTGCCACCGCCTTTCGTATGCTGCACCACCCACTCGATAAATTTGTCTTTCGGCACCACCATGCGGCTGCCCACACGCAGAGTGGGGAAGTTCTTTTCGTGCATCAGCTCATAGGCGCTGGAGGGCGCAATGCCCAGCGTCTTGGACACCAGTTCTGCATTGAGAAACAGGGGTAGTTGGTCATAGTTTGTGTAATGAGATCGCTTCATTCTTCACTCTCCTTTGCATGGGGATGGCACAGCGCGGTGAATTCATCCACGGAATGGACGACGCCGAATCCCTTGAGCTGCCGATAGCGGAGCAGGTCGCACAGGGTGCGGAGGTTGATTTCCGCATACTCCAGCAGCTTGTCCACGGCGAGGATTTGCTGCCATGCCGTCAGGGCCGTTGGACGGTCCGGGAACTGAAAATAGCTGCGCAGCTCCCATGCAGTGGGGATGCGGCCTGGGGCAGCCTGCCGCATTTCCTCTCGAATGTAGCGAACGGCTTCCTGCCCGGTGTGCGCGGCCAGGAAGTACAGAAGTTCCCGGCTCTGGGTGAATGGATCCATAGAGATCACTCCTTGTCTGTAAGATGGGACACTTTCGGCTGTGGCCACCAGCCATAGTCCCTCACCTTATAGGACACTTAGAGCGGATTTGTAAACCAAAAAAGTCAGAGGACCCTGTCATAAGACAGAATCCTCTAACTTTTGGTACAGCTTTTTCAGTCGCTTTGATGCCGCCATTTTGGAGATGCCGTAGATCTGGCCGATCTCCTCCATGGTCAGCTCCTCGCCGTAACGGAGAGAGAGCAGGTTTTGACCCTGCACATCCAGCCCCGCAATGGCTCTGCGCAGATTTTCAAGCCGGAGGTTCCTAAGCGCCGCATCCTCCACGGGCCGCTTGACACCATCCCAGCCGGACAGCACCGTTTCAAACGCACTTTTACTCAGGTGCCTTGCGTCCTGCTTTTCCTGTGCCTGTTCCCGCTTCCGATCCTGCTCCAGGAAGTCTGCGACCTCCTTTGGCACCGATACTTGCGCACCGTTGTAGATGATAACGACTGAGTCGTTCATTTGTGTCCTTTCCGCTTTCAACGGAAGGGCGCACACCCGCGCTGCCGGTACAGCGCCAAAAACTGTCGGCCTCCATGGGACTGCCTTCGTACAGGGGGTCAGAATGCCCTACGGGGCCCATGAATGCCTGAGACCACACCGGGGTGTGGACCTCACCGGAAGGCTGCGAGATTAGGCTTTCGCCTAAGAACAATATAAGATATGCACCGGGAGATGTCAAGTCGGGGCGAATGACGGAGGTTTTCTCCATTGCAATATGTCATATCCTGTGATACAATGAACTTAAACTGAATAACGGGACAGCGTGAGCCGGGTTTATCCCGGCGGCGGAATGGGGTGAGAGGCCCCGCGAGACGGTCACTGTGATGCCGGTTTATTTGGCTAAGTCAGGAACGCAATACGCTGCTCCCGGGCCGCTGCCAGTACCGGGGCCAAAGCTGTTATGCGAACGCTTCACCCGGCTGCTTTTTGGCGGCTGGGTGATTTTTTGCCGAGGCAGTACTGCCTCATGCTTTCCATGGAAAGCATGATAGCCATTTCAAGCCGCCGGGGCGGGGGAGGACGGCAGACCTTTCCCGTCCCGCTTTCCAGAAAAATTTTGCGCTACTTGTCGTTCCTTTCATGTTCCCGAGACCCGGGCCGTGCTGTAGAGGACGCGGCCCGGGGGACGGGAAACAGGGGGCGTGAGATATGGGATATTACGGATTGCCACGGGCGCGGTGCGCCCTCGCAATGACAAAAAGTGTGTGATTGCTTCGGCATTTACATAAATAAAAAGAATGAAAGGAAAAAGAAATGAAAAAAAGGATCATTTCTCTGCTGCTGGCGCTTATCATGGCGCTGTCACTGCTTCCCGTGAGCGTGCTGGCAGCGGACGACCACACAGGTCAGGTCCATGTGACGGTGGAAAACACCACCTGGGCCAAGGCCAACGGCGCGCCCTGGGAGGGGACGCTGGTGGACGAATGGGTCACCCTCAAGGCTGACTCCACCATGATGAGCTGCATCGTGGACGCGCTGACGGCCAAGGGTTATTCCCAGACCGGCGCGGACACCGGCTACATCAGCAGCATCAACGGCATCGAGGAGAAGGAAGTATCGAAGAATTCCGGCTGGATGGGTACCCTCAACGACTGGTTCACCGGTGAGGGCTTCGCCACCTACACCGTGGCCAATGGCAAGCTGAAGGCCGGGGACGAGATCGCCGTGCAGCACACCTGCAACCTGGGTGCAGATATCGGCGGTGCTTTTGGGGATAGCAACAAAACCCTGAAGGCCATCGCCCTCAGCGCCGGTGAGCTGACCCCGGCGTTTTCCAGCGACAATCATGCCTATACCATGATTCTGCCCGACGGGACGGACAGCCTGACGGTGACGCCCACCGCCAGCAACAAGCAGTTCCGCGTCCGCATCTACGCCGGGAACACGGAGTATCGCCGCATGGACGCTATCCCCGTGCAGCATGGTACAGTTATTACGCTGAAGGTTGGCAACGACGGTGACACTGCCCCGGAGGTCTATACCATCACCCTGCAGGCGGCGGGAACCCTGCTCAACAAAGATAGCGTATCTCTGATCACCATCCGGGAGGACGGCAGCGTAGGTAGTGCCGTGGCCCTGACCTTTGACAAGGACGCTTCCGCTTTTGCCGGTACACTGGCAAACTACACCCATCTCAAGGAGTACAACGACGGCGGCTTTACCGTCACCCTCTCCGACCTGCCCGCAGGGGCCACCGCCCAGCTCAAGAGCAGCGACGGCAAGGTCCTGGCGGACTTTGAAAACGGCGTGGCTTCCACCCCGGCGAATCAGTTCACCGGCAGCGGCTCGGCCTATTTCTACATCGCCGTCACCGCCCAGGGCCGCACGGAGAATTATAAGCTGACCCTCACCAAGCCGGGCAATTATGTCTGGGGTACATTTAACTTCATTGGCAAGCCTGCCTATAATACAGATAATGTGTTCTACGGCTATCCGGAGGGTACGCTGTTTCAGGCGGATGAGGACGGCAACCGCACGGGCGAAACCGGTTATTCCCGAAATTGCTGGAATTATATCGTCTATGTGTCCCCGCAGGTGGCCAGCTTCGGCATCAATAAATTCCAGGATGCCATGCAGGCCGGTGACCTGAACAGCTTAAAAACACAGGTTCTTGTGGATGGCGAGGTTCATGTCAAGCAGGCTGACTTCGGTAAGAAGGCCATGATGGCATTTGTCAGGAATCCGGTAACTCTGACCAAGGACAAGACGGTAATCGACTTTGTCGGAAACAACAAGACAAACTCCAAGATCGAGATCCACACTACTATCACGGTGTTTGTGGTCAAGACCACCCCGGCGGAGCTGACAAACTTTATCAATGCCTTGCCGGATACCAGCAGCCTGACCTACGCCGGACATTATAAGACCGTTATGAACTACCAGCGGGTCTACAACAAATACACCGATGAGGAAAAAGCCCAGCTTTCTGCGGAAACGGTGCAGAAGCTCCAGGATTCCGTGGCCCGGATGGAGGTGCTGAAAAAGCGTCACGAGGACGGTATTCAGGCATGGGACAACCTGGTGAATACCTTCGCCGGGAAAGTCACGGCGAAAAACTATGCCCAGTATTACGACGCTGTGCAGGAGGCCCAGGTGAAGTATCTGGAGCTGTCCGATGCCCAGCGGAAGGAAATTGACAAGACGGAGCAGAAGACGGCCTATGACGCCGCCTTTAAGGTGGTCACCGAGCAGTCTATTCTGGACGGCAGCTCCATCGGCAAGCCCACCAATTATCCGGACGACTTCATGATGACATCCCTTTTCTTCAACCTGGATCTGGGCCACGAGGACACCTACTATCCCGCCGTGTTCCGGGAGATCTGGACCAACCGCCCGAAGAGCTTGTATCCCAAATATACGCAAGAAAAGGGACTGCCCTATACCCTGCCCGGCATCCTGCAGTTTGAGATCAAGGATGAGAGTATTTTTGAGATCAAGGAAGTGGAGGAAACCTATAAGGACGGCGGTCTGGGCGGCGGCAGTACTTACCCGGCCATGAAGTATTACCTGGTGCCTAAGAAGGCGGGCACCACCACCTTCACCGTCACCTTTACGGATAAGGCGGGCAATTTCTATGGGCAGATTCCGGAGATTCCCGTCCATGTCAACAGCCCGGAGGAGTCGGCCATCGCCGACCTGAGAAACAACCTGACTAACTTTACCTCCCTCGGCAAGACCAGCAAATACGACACCTGGACCTATGACTACGGCGCCGAGGGGGCGGAATTTACCTTCCGGGTCAACGGCCAGAATCCCAAGGTCAGCGTTTATAACTACCTCCAGTACAACGCCGACGGCACCCCCGTCGTGACCACTTACACCCCCGACGAGAAGGGCAATGTGACCATCCTTCTGAAGGACGGCTATAACGGCATCGAGGTCACGGCCGACTACCAGGGCCACACTGTCACCCAGGTCTACTCCCTCAAGGGTAAGGTCACCCGCTATGTGCAGGAGAACATTTCTCGCCCCGGTGAGGATCTGCGCACCGGCGACACCGCAGGTATTTGGATCATCGGAAAGCCAGTGGAGCTTCACAAAATTCTGCGGATCTACAATATGGGCGGATCTCCCACCTTCCGGACCGACATGTACCTTTCGAATATTGCTGATACCGATAGAGCCTTCAATGTACACTGGTATGACAGAAGTTGGAATGATGTATTCGGTTATTCACGAATTGCAGCGGTTCTGACGGAGGCCGGAGAGGTGCGGCTGACCGACGGCTATTCCATTTACCGCGGTTATGGCTCTGCGCCCGGCAGTGAGGGCGACCAGGGCAACACCGGCGGCATCGCGGACTCTACTGCTTTCCCGTTCGGAAAATATGCGGACATCGTCCTGCAGGTCGAGGAGAACGAGAACTATCGGCTCCAGCCCAAGTATGTGAGCGTTGCCTCCAACGGCGGCGTGGTCAAGGCCGGCGAGGAGATCACCGTGTCCGTTCCCACCCTGCCCATCGAGCAGGAAGCAGAGCAGAAGTATCTGATGCATGTGACGCTGAACTTTGCCACCACTATCCCCGGCGCCGAGAATATCAAATCCACATGGAACCGCGGCACGGACTCCTGGGGCTCCGGCGGCACAACGGCGGTTGGCCCGGAGGTGGCGCTGAAGAATATCACTTTCACGGTACCCAAGACCACCCCCGCCGGAACCTATCGGATTTACGGCGGCTATCTGGACGCCACCTACCGCAATGGCGGCGAGGCCTATCTGGACAGTTATGACTACCTGTATGAGCGGGAGATCGGCGACCTGACCATCACCGTCACCAAGGGCGACATCGAGACCGTGGAGGACCTTATTGACGCCATCGGCGCCAATGTCACCCTGAATAGCGAGGCCGCCATCAACGCCGCCAAGTCCGCCTACGATGCCCTCTCCGACGAGGACAAGGCCCTGGTGGGCGCTGACAAGGTGGACGCTCTCACCGCCGCTATCATTAGGCTCAACCGGCTCAAGCACGCGGACCTCATGGCAAACCTGGACACCATCTATAAGACCACCGGCGACTTCATGGGTACTTTGGGCACCCCCACCGTGAACTCCACCGGCGGCGAGTGGATGGTCATCGGCCTGGCCCGCAGCGGCCGCCCCGTGCCCGCCGGGTACTATGACAATGTGGTGGAGTATGTGAAGGCCATGGCTGACGCCAATGAGCGCCTGCACCGGGCGAAGGTCACCGACAACGCCCGGGTGATCCTGGCCCTGACGGCCATCGGCAAGGATGTCACCAATGTGGGCGGCCACAACCTGCTGAAGGGCTTGGATAACATGGCCTATGTGCAGAAGCAGGGCATCAACGGCCCCATTTTCACCCTCATCGCCCTGGACAGCCACAATTACCCCACCATGGGTGATGTGACCCGGGAGAAGCTGATTCAGGTCATCCTGGACGCCCAGCTTCCCGGCGGCGGCTGGAACCTCAGCGGCGAGAACGCCGACACCGATATGACCGCTATGGCCATTCAGGCCCTGGCCCCCTACTATAAGACCAACGAGACCGTGAAGGCCGCTGTGGATAAGGCCCTGGAGGCCCTTTCCGCCCTGCAGCGCAATGACGGCGGCTTTGGCAGCTGGGGCACCGTGAACAGCGAATCCTGCGATCAGGTCATCGTGGCCCTCACCGCTTTGGGCATCGATCCCACCGCGGACAGCCGCTTCGTGAAGAACGGCAACACCGTACTGGACGCTCTGGCCAGCTTCTATGTCACCGGCGGCGGCTTCCGGCACACCGCTGGCGGCGAGCGGAACGGCATGGCCACCGAGCAGGGCTACTACGCCCTGGCGGCCTACTACCGCTTCGTAAACGCCCAGACCCGGCTCTATGACATGACCGATGTGACCATTCAGACCGGCGGCAGCAATACCCCCGCCACCGGCGACACCGGCGTGCTGGTTTGGGTCATCGCCCTGCCCGTGACGGCCTTGGCCGCAGCCTTCGCCCTCAAGCGCAAGGAGCGGGAGGCGTAAGCCAAAAAGAAAAAACTAAGCGGCAAAATAAAACAGCACCCCCGGGGCCTCTTGTATGACAAGAGACCCCGGGGGTTTTATTTTTTGCTTGCAGCGGTGCGATATTGGAATAAAAAGTGACGACACTGATTTCAATTTTCTGCTTCAAATTTTGCAAAAACTATGGTATACTATTTAAGAGGTGAGAATCGTGCAGTTTCGACCGTTCGTTTATGATGCTACCAATCAGCAGGTGCCTGTAGCGATTAAACCAATAGAACCACAGGATGCTGCGTTGACAGACCGGGAACCCTTGTGGCAGACCTCCTGGACCAGCGAATATCTGGCCGACGAAAATTATGAAAAATACGCAGCCAGAGTTGGAGAGGAGCTGATCGCTCTGGCGGCGTATGAGATCCTTCCGACTGCGCTGGTCGTGCATATCGTGTATATGGAGGCACAGCCGGAGTCAAACCCTACACTTGACGAAGGAAACCCGAAATACAAGGGAATAGGACGGCTGCTAATCGCCTATGGCATTAAGCTGTCTATCGACAGCGGTTTGACCGGCGATGTGGTGCTTGAAGCGAAGACAACGAGTTTGGCGAAGCATTATGAGGAAGACTTTGGAGCCGTTTTACTTCCAACCTTTCAATCCTCTGCGCCAAGGTATTTGATTGCGGACGAAGCTGCCAAACGAATTTTCTTCACCTATCTGGATTGATTTTCTGCGAGGAGGTGCTTTGCATGGATATGAATAAAATCAGACCGGCGTCTGATGCGGCGTGGTATTGCCGCAAAGATGCAGAGGAAGAACGTTTTTATGAGATATTCTTTCAACTGTGCCGCAAATACAGTGTGCGTTGGGCAAGCGCCACGCCAAAGGAGAAAAGCTTTATTGAAGAAGTGACCCGTGTCACCTATGAGCGAGACAGAGCGCAGAGGCTCGGCTTGCCGCTGTCGGAGGTGCGCCCCTCGTTCGCGTCCTGAAAGCGCTTTGACCCACACGGGAAAATGAGCGGACGGAAACAATGGAACAAACAGGCTGCGACCTCTTCCTTTTTGGACAAAAAACGCCGCAAAGCCTTTTACAGCAGGGGCTGGAAGGCTCTACGGTGGTTGGCGGCTCTTGGAGCTTATGAAATCAGCGAAGATGTAGTCACCGTTCATATCGTCTATATGGAACGCCAGGGAGGTAAAAATTAAGCGAACTACACAATGTCTTCTTGCGGCTGGGATTATAAATTTTTCTTTTCATTGAAGGCGGAGGTGCAATCCATCGCCTGAGATTTCTGTTGGATTGGAGATGTTTGATGCGGACCAACCTAATTTTGACCACTTTCTTAGACTGAGGCGCCGCGCCAATCCTGAATAAATGCTGCAACGGTGTCTGACCCCATAAACAGCCACAGACAAACGTGGAGCACGTGGAAACACTGGATTCAAAGAGCGCCGGAAAGCAAAGAAAGCGGAGCAAAGGCAGCGATTAACCCTCAAAAATTGTCTAAAAAATGTTTGCTGACCTCTTTGGCTACAGCGGTGCATTTTTGGAACGGAAAAGCGAGGTTGTGTTGTCTCCAAAGTTGCCACTTCATTTTTTGCAAGTGTTGTGGTATACTGTATTGCAGAAAGGGGGCGCGGAATATGTCTGACCATATTTATACGCAGGACGAGATTTTTGCTGCGGTACGGCTACTGCTCGAAAAGTATCATGCAGAAAGCGCAATCCTATTCGGTTCTTATGCAAGGCAGGAAGCGGATGCCTCTTCCGATATTGACCTCATTGTGATTGGCGGGATCAAATTCGACCCTACCGATGTTTTCTGTATCGCGGAGGAGCTGCATCGCACCTTAGGAAAGCCCGTGGACGTGTACGAACTGCGGGAGCTTAACGTCGGCTCCGCTTTTTATGACACCGTGATGGCGGAGGGGGTGCAGATCGCATGAAGTACAGCGACCATATGTGCGATCATCTACGATGTTCTGCCGCCGTTTCTTGATGCGCTGAAAACGCTTTGACCCACATTTTGACCCATACGGGAAACTTATCGTAAAAGTTTAGAGCCGCCCGACGGGAACGCAGTTCTCCGCTGGTGGCTCTATACTTTTAGCAAGGTACCCTTTTATTGTCTACAGCAGCGCAAAAT